>Ga0193713_1000362_pt1 | contig 15403 bp, 11 predicted proteins | sample H3a2metaG_FD_143054 | JGI IMG/M metagenome (GOLD analysis project Ga0193713, IMG submission 143054) | Soil microbial communities from a riparian zone of the East river system, Colorado, United States - H3a2 | ecosystem: Environmental > Terrestrial > Soil > Riparian zone | place: USA: East River... | reverse complement strand
AATGAACCGGGCCAATGTCGCCGCCGGACGGATTGACGAAGGACATCCTGAATTGAAGAACGGAGTCGTTATTCCAGATGTAGACCACCTCGCGAGCGACATCCCCCGTATCAATGAAGTCGAGGCTGTACCGATAGGCAATATGAACCCCACAAAGCCAATTTTGCAGCGCCGCAGCCGTGGAACGGTAGTCCGTCGGCATCGTCAGCGGGATCACACTGGACTGAGCACGCTGTACGTTGAATTCTGCAATTGAACGGCTTGAAAGCCAGACATGCTGAATCTGCGGCAGGGCGACACGATTGAAGAAATCAGCCAATTTCCTTCGCGTGTTTTCGTTGATGCGCGCGGTGCCGCCATTGAGAATGCCGAGCAACGTGCCCTGTGCCAGCCCGGTTTCATGCGCGATGTGGGCTGCGATCTGGTTGTCGCCTGCCGGCAGGCGTAGCGCAACGCCATGCTCGCTGATCAATAGGCGCATTATCGCCTGCGCGGTCATGCGGCAACGCTCCAAACTCAACAATTATCAATTTTGGCACAAAAACACCCCAAAAACCATACAACATTGGCTTCATCCTGACCGGGCGCGAATCAAACGATGTCAACTGCTCAAGAAGGTCGAAGCAAGTTGTCATCGAGGGCGATCTCCTCGAGCTTAAGCTGCGGTGTGCGCTCGAGCGTTATGCTCTGTCCAGCAATAGCAGAGGAAGCAAATTTCTTCCGACAACTGGCCGCCAACTGGAATAGCTGCAATGACTGCGGACCGAGATCATCCCGGGTCCGCATACCGATTTGTTCATCCAGCTTGCCATCTGGACCGTGCTTCGCATATGCCAAGTACAGGTAGTCATTTGCTTTATGCAGGTATCCGATAGTCGGGCTCGTTCCCGGTTGCATGCGGATGCTGGAAGTCTGCCGGATCCCGTCGGGACGCGCTGGCTTCCGTCAGGCAGAAGATGGGGCCAGACTCCCCTTTCACCTGCAAGGCGCGCAAGGAGTGACGGGCATATGTCTTGTAGCAGAGGCAATAGCCGTCGCTGACAGTTGCCTGCCTGTGCACCCCGCGAAGATTGTTGAAAGCCAGGAGGCAACCTGCGTCGATCGATACCCTCACGTGCTGTCGGTTGATTTCCGATGAAAGTTCGGCCAAGGCACCAGCGCCGATCGCGTCATCCTGTCTGGCTGCACGAACAGCGTCGCCGGGCCAGGCAATCTCGGTATGACCGAGCGGCGACCGCGACAGTACGGTACGAGGCGCTGACCAGGTCGTCGCGTCCGGTGCCGGGCTATGCGGCGAACGAAACGACGCAGACGGGCTGTAGAGCCAGGCTTTTGCGCGTGAGCTCAGGGTTTGCTCCACGGGCTTGATGGGCGCATAGGCAGTATAGCTCCCCGGCGTATTTTCGACGCCGATCAGACATATCCATTCAGCGCGACGCTCACGTGTGATCCACGCACCTTCAGTGCGCCAGTCGAGCTCCGCTCGCTGGTCGTGGGGTCCACTCAGGTCGGAGGTGATTTCCATGACCAGCCGACCGCTGTTCTGCGAACCATAGTTGAAAACGCTCCCGATCGAACTGCTCAGGGTCAGCGACAGGAGGTAAGTAATCGACTTCTCGGTTGGCAGGTTCGTTACATAGATGCCGTCAACCAGATCGGCGCGAACCTTCTCGATCAGGCGATAGAGACCTGGAGCGGCCTGCGCGATCGACTTGTCCGCGGCGATCTGTGCGAGCAAACTTTGGCGTGCGACGTCCTTTGGAAATTGCCCATCGGTAAACACCTGGAAATGGCGAAGGCCGTCCAATAGCAGTTGGTTCTCGAGCCCGGAAAGCCGATACGTGCCCAACCAGGGAAAGCGGGTCTGGTCGCTACCGTTATCGATGCGAATTAGATTTTCACCGGTCATATTCGCCTCCTCGTTGCGTCGGCCGTACGATGAACTAGCGCCACGCACTTCGCTGGCTCACTAGACCGCCCCATGACGTCATCGGGGGCGGGACGTCAAAAACAGTGCTTCCGTCGTGACAATTGCTACCCCTCCGTCGGGAGTCGCGGGACCGAATCTTCCGCAATCTTCGACTGACGCCACCAACCCAAGCTCGCTCCCGGAGCGCTTCAGGTGGGAGACCGCAGGCCCTCAATTGCGCCGATGTCGATGCTGTATCGTGACGGGAAACCTGTCTGACTTCAAGAAAAGTTTCTTTTCATGTTGCGCATAGTTTCATATCGGAAGAAGCTCAATTCCGAGCAAAGACCTGTGGTCGGGAGCCAGATTCCAATGCAATCTTTTTGACACAATGCTTGGATGCCAAGTCTGACCTGGCCAAGTCTGACCTGGCCAAGTCTGACCTGGTCAAGTTCGAGATGGCCGAGCAGCGCTGAGGGCGGCAGTGGATCATACTGAACTTAGGGATCGCCGAAGAATCTACCTGAGGGCCGTCATTCGTTCCGCGGGGTTGGAGTCCATGGCGGCGCTTGCGAAGAAACTTGATGTCACGCACTCGACCCTGACCAATATCCAGAGCGCAGCGCGATCAGCCGGTCCTGACCTTATCAGGAAGATCGAGCGACTAGCGCCAAAGATTGAGGACGGGTCAATCCTTGGGGCGCGGGCACTCTCCCGCGGGTCGGACGGCGATCCTGAACGGGTTCTCAACATCGGCGAGCGGCTCAAGGAAGCCTATCGTGAGAGGCTTCAGGAGTTGCAATCGTCCGAGGAGATGACGAGCAAGAACATCAGGGAAGTGGTCAGAAATTTTGATTCGATGGGCAGCGATGATGTGTTTATCTTCGTTTCCGCAACCCAGCAGCCGTTCGAAATGAATCCAAATGAAACGACGCTGAAGCCGGCGATCCTGAATGCGATACGCCGAAGATCTTTCTTTATTTATTTGCGTCCGGCAAAAGAGCATCTCAAGCGCTTGGACTACTTTGTAGACGTCGAGTCGGAATTTGAGAGCTTCAAGGCGACGCTTTTTTCGGGCCTTTCAGAAGCAGAAAGAAAATCATGCGCTGGACATTTGGTGCTTATCCAAGCAGAAAATGTTCCCTTGTTTGTTGTACCAGATTTCAAGTGGGATATTTTTTACAGTGATCTCATTGACGTGCCTCACAAGGCGCGCGCCAGTGCCTCGGTTGTTGCCGGTACCGAACCGAACAGCAACGGCGCACATATTCGCCTTCCCCTCTCTGCCGATTCAACGAAGCGAGTTCTCTTCGAAGTCGTGAAGGCGATCTGTCAGAGGAGTCCAGGCCGCAGAGAACACGGCAAGGTCCCTGGCAAGGTTATCGCGCGGCTGGTGGAGAGTGCAAAGCTCGCGCCTAAACAGAAGGCCAAGGCAGGACGATGACAACACTGGCCTTCGGTGAACGCTACCGCGATAGTGTTGCACGTTGTTATCGTTGCACCCTACCTCTTCATCGGACGTGGGAGCTGTCACAGACGAGCGTTCTCGAAACGAACCTCCCGCGGAACTGCGACGCCTTATCTGACGGAAGGCGCTTGAGCACCCGGAGGTAAGACCGCGACTCACCGACAAATTGTAGTGTCGCAAAAATGCAACAGTATGGGAGCGAATTAGGACTTGTTCGACACCGTCCGTCAGGAGCCTGTTGAACGGCGTTGGCTGATAAGATATTGCCGGTCGGCGGCAACGCTGGGCAGCGAATCTTGGGGGCGCATATGGGGGCGGTGGACTTTCAATCAACAGTTGTGCGTCAACCGTACTTTCCACTTCAGTTCACGGCGGCCGGTCAAGAACTCGCCGAGATCAAGCGACCTCTCTCCATAGACGACCTGATTGCGCGTGTGCGCGCCAATGAGGACAAGATCTTCTTGCACGCGCGGGAGCGAGCAATCGATCCGCTGGCCCTGCGTTCGCGGCTTCTCCTGAATCTCCCTCGGCTTGTCACCGCTGACGGTCTGCCCGGCGAGCGCGACATCCAACAAGAAATTCTAGCCGTCTGTGATTTTCTCGAGGAGAGCAAGCGTAAGTACGGGCGTGAGTACACGCAGTCACTGGAGCCGCCGGAAAAGCCGATAGCGCTTGGCGATCTCGAATTCGGTCCGCTCGATGTAGCTACCGCCAAGATGTATCATGAATGCTTCCACTACATCGGCTCGTACCGGCCCGGGCATCATTTTGCATTTCGAGACAGGAACAGCGGCAGGATCGTCTGCATCGGCAGCGTGGCGAGCTTCGACCTCAAACATGCCGAAGAAGAGATCGCGTCACGCATTGATCCGCGATCGGTGTCGGTCTTTTCGCGATTCTTTGCATTTCGCTGGGCGCCTCCAAATACTTTCAGCCATTTCTGGGGCAAGTTGCGGCGTCAAATGATCGAGGAGCACGACACAAAACTGATGTTTTCATTCATCAATCCGAACGTCGGCTTCAACGCGAGTTCACACAAAGCCGCGCAATGGATGGAGTTCGCTCACGAAGAAGGTACACGCTATATGTACCTTGACGGCCGTTATCGAACGATGCGGTTCTTTGTAGAGAACTACGGCGTAAGCGATCCGGATCAGCTCAAAGAGAAACTCGGCAATTCGTTTGAGGTTTCGATCATCGATCTCCGTCCGATGCTGATCCTCGCGATTCCGCTTCAGCGTCGGGCGCGAAAAGCGATCCCGACGAAACCGTATCTGTTTGAGCGCCCAGTTCTCTAGCTCCCGGCGGCCTCCGTACGTCTGGCGGTCGAGCGCCTCGCCACTGGTCAGATATGCAGAAGAAAGCCCTTTTTCTGGCAGGACCATTGACCGGAGTATCCTACAGCGATGCTCTGGATTGGCGGAAGTACGTAGAGAGCAAGCTTCCGGCTGACGTCATCGCTTTCTCGGCGCTCCGCGGAAAAGGACATGTCACGAAGGAACGCGTTCTCAAGGACGCCTACCCTGAGCAGTTGCTAAGCACGCCTCAGGGGACAATAACGAGAGATCGCTATGATGTATCCCGTTGCGACGCGCTATTCGTCAATTTGCTGAATAGCGATGAAGTTTCCATAGGGACCATCATGGAAATGGCGTGGGCCGATGCTTGGCGCATACCGATCATTCTTGCCATGGAAGCACGGAATATTCACGATCATGCCTTCGTGCGGCAGGTAGCTGGATTCATAACCGCGGATTTGGACGAAGCGATACAGACGGCCGTGGATGTCGTAACGACGAGAGTCGTGTAGCGTATATGGGCTGTATTCAAGATCGATCCCGTCACCGTCGAAGACCGTAAGAGCTTCGCAAACTTACAATGGGGGGCCCCAGTTGCGCCCGGAAGGTTGAGTTAGTTGCCGAGCTTGATGCCGGCATCCTTGATCACTTTTGCCCACTCGGGCGCTTCTTTCTTGATGAGCGCGGTAAACTCAGCCGGCGTGCTGCCGACCGGTTCGAGGCCAAGTTCGTCGAACTTCTTGCGCACCTCCGACATCGCCAAGGCCTTGACGGTTTCGCCGTGCAATTTATCCAGAACATCCTTCGGCGTGCCGGTCGGCGCGAGCAGGCCGAACCACGGCACGGCCTCGAAACCAGGGAATCCGGATTCCGCCATGGTCGGCAGGTCGGGCGCCAGGACCGAGCGCTTGATCGAGGTGATGGCCAGCGCGCGCAATTTCCCATCGCGCGCGAGCGGCACCACGTTCACGATATTGGCGAACGACATGGTGATTCGGTTGGCGAGCAGGTCCGGCATCAACGCCGTGGTGCCGCGGTAGGGCACCGGTGCGATATCGACATGCGCCATGTATTTGAACAATTCGGCGCCCAGATGCTGCGACGTGCCTACGCCGGCATGGCCATAGGAAAGCTTGCCCGGCTCTGCTTTGGCGAGCGCCACGAGTTCCGCCACGGTCTTGACCGGCAGCTCGGGCGGAACGGCGAGCACGTTCGCCGCGATGAATACTTGCGAGATCGGCGCGAAGTCCTTGAGGGGGTCGAATGGCAGTGTTTCATATAGGCTCGGATTGATGACGAGCGACGAGTTGCCGCCCATCAGCAACGTGTAGCCGTCGGCGACCGCTTTGGCGACGCGATCGGTGGCGATGTTGCCGCCGGCGCCGGGAACATTCTCGACCACGAACGGCGTGCCCCATACTTCCGAAAACCGGTCGGCTAGAATGCGCGCCGCAAGGTCCGGAGCCGTGCCGGGTGTGAAGCCGACCAGGATTTTCACCGGCCGGTTTGGATAATTGGATTGCGCCGATGCCGTCTGCGCCATGAGCAGCACGACCAAGGCGGCGAACAGGCTCGCAGCGAGCTTCATCGTTCCCTCTATCGTCCCGCATGCCCGTTGCCCGGTCTTTGCCGTCGGACTTGACCGGAAGTGTGACATCGGTGCGCATCGCCAGCAAGGCGGCAAAGGCGGCAAAGGCCGCGATCGGCTACCTGGAGCCAGCGGGACCATTGGCGCGCGAGGACGTGGTTCGCGAGCTAACCTTCACCGCACGAACCTTTGCCGCCGAGGAAGCGCTCGCCTACGGCTTCGCCACGCGATTGGAAGCGGACCGCCGGGCAGCGGCTCTAGCCACGGCGCGCGAGATCGCAGGGCGCAGCCCTCATGCGATCCGCGCCGCAAAGCGCTCAACCAGGCTGTCGCGAGCGGCGGCGCGGCGGCCCTCGCGGCCGAGACCAACGAACAGCGTGAACTGATCCGCAGCCCGAATCAGGTTGAGGCTGCCAGGGCCAATCTCGAAAATCGTGCACCGACCTTTGCCGATGCCGCGACGTGAACTCTAAAGTGCGGCTCGCTCTCGCACCTCCAGCGGCAAGGTCGATAACCCCGGCTTCCCCGACTGCCGGTTCGGGCCGGCCGATGCTGGACCTCGAACCGCCGCCGCGTCGAGCCGCCTTATCCGATCGGACCGCCTCGTGACTGAAAGCCAACCCCTCATCAGAGGGTTGGCGCGCACGTCATGCTTCGCCTTTGGGAATGTATTTGCCCATGACGCACTTGTAACTTTTCAGCCTCCACTCGTGATAGGGACCATTGGCGAGCCACTCGGCAATACCGATTTGCGCGTTGACCTGGCAGGCAGTCATGGTGATGCCCGACTGCTCACTATTGGTCACGACTTTCTCCAGGCATAGCTGGCTGTTGCAGAGAATAGCGACAAGAGTAACAAGCATTTGTAACCTTTGGTGATGAGGAATACCCGGTCAATTAAGCCCATGCAGAGTTCATGCCAGCATTGGTGCGCGGCGTGCTCTTTTCAGCCCGATCAAGCGCGGTAGGATGGGTGGAGCGCAGCGATACCCATCAATTGCATCTTATGGAGATGATGGGTTTCGCAGGCTCAACCCATCCTACGAACTGGACCATCAGGCCCGTCCTTCCGCCGTCGAATCGTACCGGCTTCATGATGTTCTCCGCCGTCGAGTGTGGTTTCGCGCGACCATAACAATCGACCGGGCATGAGAACTTCGGTTCTTGCTCTCAAATCCAAATCGACCACGTCTGGACGACCTCTCGGGAATCGGGTGGGCCGAGCGCCTCACCATCGGCAGAATGAAAACAAGACTGCGGAGTGCGGCCATCGGCTTGATGATGACCTCCATCACCTAAGCGACGAGAACTAACATGACGATGAACCTCGAGAAGCACCAAAGGCGGAATCATGCGGTCGTAGCCGATGATCCGCGCTGGGCGCCCCGCCGCCATCGAAATCTATTCTGAAGAACGTCCGCCGATCGCGGACAGCAATTGAACGCACACAACAGGAGAAGTGATCGTGTCGAAGGAAGAAGATAACAAGGCTATCGTTGGCCGGTGGTTCACGGATTTTTGGGGCAAGACCTGCGACCTCGGAATTGTCGATGGCGTTCATGATGGACTTTCGGAAAGCGTTCCCCGATCTCAACTTCTGGGGCGCCGCGGATCTGATTGCGGAAGGCGATTACGTCGTCGGCCGATGGGAAGGCGGCGGAACCCATACGGGGCCGGCATTCAGCGATTTCCTCGTCGGATCGCTGCCGGCCAACACCGGTCGCAAAATGAAATTCACCGGCACGACCGTGTTGAAACTCAAGGATGGTAGAATCCTTGAGGAAATCGGCCTTGACGATGGGGTGACTGCCTTGCAGCAGCTCGGCCTTATCCGCGCTGCGTGAATCGTTTTCGGCTCCGCGCCGACCCAGAGCGGGATGACTTTTCTTCGAATCGTCATCCCGCTCTATCTTTTTGTTTGAGCATAATCTCCGCGCAAACGCTTCGCGTTTGTCGCGAGGGAAAACCGGTACCCACCCCGCATCAAGTGCGGGGCAGGCTTTTTCCGGATCATGCTCTAGAAACCTCGAAAAGCAATCCGGCGACCTCGCGGTCGCCGGATCCCGTTTCGCCGCAGAATCTTCCGATGGGCAAACCCAAACCGCGATCAGACAGTCCGGACGTAGCCGTAACGCAGATTCGAGGGCTCCCTGGCGGCGAGCTCATACTCGCTCTTGAGGGCGCCCAGCCGGTCCTCGGAGAAGGTTGGCATCCGGATATTGTCGGCGGCCTTGAGATTGATCCGGTACATGCGGGCCGCGTTGCCGCCGAAGATCAACTGCTTGATCGCGCTATCGGCGCCACCGAGCGGCGCAAAACCATATTTCTTCTGCATATCCTCGGGAATTTCGAGCCGACGCAGCGCCTCGATCTGCCACTGGGGCGACCCGTACCAAACCGAGTCGGTGCCCCACAGGACATGGTCGACCCCCATGCCCTTGATCAGCGTGCCGACCAGGGCAGCGCAGAATTTGGGATGCGCCACGGCCGAGTTGGCAAACGACGTGCCAAGCTCGGCGTGGACGTTGGTGACTCCGAACTTCTGCGGAATTTCCGCGAGATCGGTGGCCCAGCGGATGCGGCCTGTGGACTCGAACTCGGCCCAGGCCTGGTCGGGCAGCTCGAGGAACGGACGCAGCGCCGAATGATAGATGACGAAGTTCATCTGCGGCCAGTCCTTGGCAGCCTTGCCGATGTCCCAGGCGGTTGCGTACTCCCATACGCCGGCGAAGGATTTCTCGTAATCGGGCGGCAGCAGGCCCTTGTGGATGCATAGCGTTGTGATCCCGGCTTTCACCGCCTTGTCGTAGAACGGATACATCACCTGCTCGTCGTCAAGCCGCCATGGGAATTTCGACGGCGCCAGCGGGTCGCCGATCGTGTACGACTTCCATGAATCAGGTTTGTAGACCGCGATCGCCTTGTCGACCTCATCCATCCAGCCTGGCTGCTTGGGCGTGATCACGCTGTGCGCCAGCAAGCGGCGTGAGCCCGCGAAGTCATTGACCATCTCGCGCGCCTTGGCGATCTGCTCGTTCGACAACAGCCACCAGCTCGGATCGTCGAACGGGGCGCCGCTCAGAAGCGCCATGGAGGTGTCGCTGTCGTAATAGATCTCCTTCATGTAGTTCTGGAACTTGTAGCGGGCGAGCGACGACACGCCTTCCTGCTTCATCTGCGGGTTCCAGTGCTCGCCGGCGAAGCCTGCGAGGTCCAAGAGCTCCTGATGCTTGAAATCGTCGCGCACGAAGTGGGTCTGGACGTCGAACACGAACTGCCCTGTGAGACTTTTGGTCCGCGCCAGCATCATTTCCGGCTCGCGGGCCTCGGCCGCCGTGACCTGGAAGACGTTGCCGTAGATCTCGTTCATGGCGAGAAAGGCGGTCGCCATACCGCAGCTCGTTCGCAGGAACTGCCGGCGGTTCAAGCCGAGCGGTTTGCCGTTAAGATCGGCCAGCTCATTAATGCGCGCTTCGACCGTCTTCTGGATCGCGCTTTGCGAAGGCGGCAAATACTCGCCGTTCGATACAATCTGGGTCGGAACCGGCGTTGCAGCCGATGCCGCCTCGGCGCCTGCGACAAGGCGCTGTTCTCGTTCACTGAGCCAACTTCCCATCGTCGTCCTCCCTGTTTGAGGTGATCGACCAGTTGCCGGCCGTTAAATCGACCAGTTGCCGGTCGTTAACGGGAGGAGGCTGCACCCCGGATCTGCCAAAATCATGACGCCGGATTTCCGCCCGCCTTGGACCACGAGCCTTTCTGCTGGAATGGCGCTGCGATCGAGGACAACGCGCCCCTCGGAAAACGTGGCCCGTAGGCGCGCGGTATCGGCCGCAATCACCGGGACAAGGGGGCAGCGGGATCTGTGAGACCGGCCCTGCCAAGCTCCCGAGTTACTTGTTTTTCGAGTTCATGAAAGCGCGCGAGCGTCGCCGCGCGGCGTGGAATCTGAGTCGCCTCATCTGCCAACCGCTGCGCCAGATCGACGTGATAATCGTGCACAACGTCCAGCCGCGCTTCCCTGGCAAGCTTGCGATGGTATTCAGCGAGCATGCTGTGCATCTCGGCGATCTGTTCATGGATATCAAAGCGTTCTGCAATCATGTTCTTGCTCCAGACGCTGTCGACAACCCCACTAGAGCGGGATGGCTTTTCTTCGAATCGTCATCCCGCTCTATCTTTTTGTTTGAGCATGATCTCCGCGCAAACGCTTCGCGTTTGTCGCGAGGGAAAACCGGTACCCACTTTTCCGGATCATGCTCTAGGTTTTCGTGGATCTCCCCGGCTTCGCATAAATGATTCCGTGTGAGTCGGCAGCATTTCGAAGAATGCCGGTTTTCTGCATCGCAGCAGTTCGCCCGGGACCCTGGGGCATCGCGCGGGCCTCAACGGGTGCCGCTTGCGCTTCGGTGATCAAATCGGGTTCTGGCCGCTTGTTTTTAGCCATGGTGAGAAAACTACGTCACAGGGCGCGAACTCGTCTGTCCGCTGGTCGACACTGCGACCCCGGTAGGTTGCCCTGACGCCAGCAAAGCCTGGCAATGGTCATGCGGGCTTCTAACTCTCCGCGCCCCGTGGTCCATCTTGAGCTGCAACCGGCAGTAGAACTTTAAAGACCGAATACATTTAATTGTGGTTGAATATTTATTAAATCAGATGTTTAATTGGTTTAATTAAGACCCATTCGTCGGACGCCTTTTCAGCTCAGAGATTGAGGAGTGTCACTCATGAATCCCCTTCCACCCGCCAGCCCTGCACGCCGTCATTTTATGGGGATCGTTGCCGCTGGTGCGGGAAGACTATCGACGATCGCAATTTCATCGGCTTTGCTCGCAGCCCTGCCGGCCAAAAATGCCGGTGCACTCGGCATATTACCCCGCGGCGATCCCAGGCGTGGCGGTCCCAATTGTTTCGGGCGCGGAACGCTTATTCTGACGGCCCACGGCGAAGTGCCCGTTGAAAGCTTGGCGAATGGTGCTTTGGTGATGACGACCAACGGTGCATTGCCGGTCAAATGGGTAGGTCGACAAACCTTTAGAAGGAATGCGTCGGCTTCCTGGCATCCGGGCGTTGTGCCGATCCGGGTGTCACGCTTCGCGATTGATGATCAAACGCCGCAGCGGGATTTGTATCTATCGCCGGAACACTGCCTTTTAATTGACGGGGTTCTTATCCCCGTGAAACATCTTGTCAATGGACGTTCGATCGCGTTCGACGACGATGCAAAAATGTCCGAGACCATCGAGTATTTCTGCGTCGAGCTCGACACTCATGAAGTGATCTTCGCGGAAGGCACGGCGGCCGAGACGTTTCAATACGCGGGTGGTCAGATCGCCTGGGATAATCTTGACGACTACCAAGAACTTTACGGCAGCGAGCATGAGGTGATGCCGGCGTTTGCGCCGATTTGCCGCTACAACGGCGGCCGCGCGGAGGTGCGTGGCTTGCTTCGGTTGGCGGCTTCTCGTTTCGTCGACGTGCGCGATCCAATCCAAATTGCTTATGACCGGATCGCGGCCCGGGCAATGCCGATAGCTGCCTGAACGGGCCGACGACGGCGCTGTTTATGGATGGATTGACAGTAAGAAGCCCGCTGGTTCGCGCCAGCGGGTTTTTTTCGCTCGCTGATCCCGCGGGTCCCAAAATACTCGCCCCAGCGTTTTTGTGTCGATCGATGACCTCCTATTCAAAAGCAACGTCGTCGGGATTGTTGTCTCTAAACCCATTCATCAGCGGCTTCTGAAGTAGCGAACAATTTGAGATGGTCGACGTCGCCAACTTCCTCGTTCGTGTCGACTGCGCGACCAGGATACCATCGGCCGAGCAGTGACAGCTGTCACACAAACTCTCACCACATTTGCCGGTCAGCAGTGGAGGGGGACGGGGGCCAGAGACATCATCGGGGAGGTGTTATGACCGTCAAGAATGTCGTTATTCCTTTGGAAATTGAGTATTTGCAGGTGGCAGCAAAAGAACGCGGAATTTCCCGTACCAGGCTTGTGCGTGTTGTGATGGAGAAGGTTGTGAGGGACGAACTAGTTCCGAAGATTCTAGATGACGACGACTTATCGTATGCCGAGCCACCCCGGCAAAAGTATCGGCGCTTTCGGGATTCAAGGTAGCTCTTAACCTTTCACACAAGCCGGCGACCGCGGGCGAGGAGAATCGGATCGTCGAACGGCCGTTTTCAACCCTTCGCCATCAGCCGAACAGGTCATGGAGGCCGAAGGAACGTTAGCACTGTTAGATCGTTGGTTGGGTCAGCGCGTAGCCGCCGGAATAAGGCTGCCAAAGCCCAAAAAAGAAATGAACCGCTTCAGCAAGGCCGCCTCAGCTGGCGGACTCTTTCATTTGCCGCGTCGGGGCCAGCGCGTTTTGGCCACCTGACTCTTTGCTTTCAATATCTTCCGCTTGGGCGAGATACTGGGCGGCCAATTTTCGCAGCGCTACTTGCGTCCGGTCATCACGGATATTCGTCGCGTGCCACTCACATTTGGCAGCCTGATCTCGCAAATAGACGGAGCGTGAGGAAATTGGCGACCTTCCAATAAGGCAGCCACACTACCGTAAGGGACCACGCTACCTATGGTCAAAACAGACCACCAGGCGCATGAAAAAAAACGGTCCTGGCGAAGGGGTAGTCGCCTACCTTGAACTTTGCGAGTGACCTAATTTCAATCTGGACGCGTGAACCCGAGCAGCTTCCTCACGGCAAAGAACGCGAGGGATTGTTGCGCCCGCCAGCTAGAGACCGCTTCGCACTCAATGAGTGGCGATCGTCGCCGGGCTTAGCCCCGCCCGGGTAAGGCCACCAAAGTTGGCGGAGAGTTGACGCGGGCCGGCTATCGTCCGGGACCGAACCGACACGACATGCGGCGTAGTGTACAATTCGGGCCACGCCGAGCGAGTCTCCGGCCTGGGGGCTAGCTGCGGTTGGCGGGGCTACCAGCCCAGCCTCGTCTCGCCCAAGAGGCCGCCTCAGTCGGCGGCCTCTTTCGTTTGCGGCGATGCGCGATGCCAGCACGGGTTAGCCCCGTGATATCGCCGCCCCGTCCTCGGCAGTATTCGGTGACGGAGAGTTCGGTCGTGCTCCCGCCTGATCCAGCGTGAGCGTCCGATGCCCAAGAATCCCCGCCGCCTATCTGTCCGAAGTGCGGCAAGCCGATGCGTTTTATGCTCGTCAAAACGGCGGTCGTAAATTCCGTTGCATCGACTGCGAGGTACCAGACCCCCTGAAATCGAGTGCGGTTGGCTGGCTTTCAGGTGAACCAGAGCGGGATGACTTTTCTTCGAATCGTCATCCCGCTCTATCTTTTTGTTTGAGCATGATCTTTTCGGAAAAACCGGTACCCACTTTTCCGGATCATACTCTACGCCAAACTGACTAAGGCCGCCTTAGGTGGCGACTGTAAAACGCACGATGTCGCTTCATCTGGGTAAAGCGGAATTCGCACCTTCCCGTGCCGGAGTCCGTTTGACCCGATGCGGACCTCGCCTGCACGCCTACGGGTGCGACCACGGACGGCGACCGTGCGGCGTTTCACGACCCGACGGGCTGAGCCAAGTCTCATACCGCGCCACGCGCGACGGCAGCGCCATCGACTATGTTTAGAGGCGCCCGACCGTGCTGGTCGGCTCTGCTTGGCCGGGGGCGAGCAAGGGAAGTGTCATGCAAATGGTCGTGCCCTTTCCGAGCGCGGAAACGAGCGTGATTCTACCCCCGAGCTGTTGCGTCACGAGATTATGGACGATGTACAGCCCGAGCCCGGTACTGCCCTGCGCACGTCTTGTGGTGAAGAACGGATCGAAAACGTGACGCTGAACTTCCTCCGGAATGCCGCTGCCGTCATCCGAGAAAGTGATCTCGACCTGTTCCATGCCGAGGCGACGCGCATTGATCAGCATGTGTCCGCCAGGCCCGGTGAAGCCGTGAGTGACGGCGTTGAAGATGAGGTTGGTCAGCACCTGCCCGTAAGCGCCCGGATAGCTGTCCAGGGTGACGTCGGAGGGCATCTCGAGCGCAAGTGAATCTCGAGATTTCGGCAGGCCCGGCCGGACACTGGCCACGATCTGCTCGGTCGCATGTTTGAGGTCAAAGGTGCGCCGATCAGCATTGCTGCGATCGACGGCGACTTGCTTGAACGATTGAATCAGCTCTCCGGCGCGCTGGAGATTCGCGACGAGTTGGTTTGCAGCGTCGCGACAACCGTCAGCGAACTCGGCGAGCAGGGAACGGCGCACTGGGCCTGAGACGATCTGGTCGGCGAAGTTCGCGCAGCGGTGCGCGAGCGTCGAGGCCACCGTAAGGCTGATGCCGACCGGACTATTGATCTCGTGTGCAACCCCTGCGACGAGACCGCCGAGTGCGGCGAGTCTCTCGGTTTCGATGAGATAGCGTTGTGTTTCGCTGGCGTGCAGAGCTGCTTCGGCCAACCTCCTTTTGTCCCGGATCTCGGCAAACAGCGCAGCAAGAACCGATGCGCCGATCGTCACAAGTAGAATGCTGACTTGGGCCGCCCGGACGCGCTCGGCTGTTGAAAGACCCGGATTACCGAAATAGCCAATGCCAAAGGTGGTCGTCCAAACGATTGAAAGGCTAACGATGAACGCGGCTGCCGCGGCGAAAACTGGCCGGCAACGAGCCGCAAGCCACAGCAGCGGCGCGAATAACACGGCGACCGGCCCAACGGTAGCCAAGAGTTCCGACCGCAGGAAAATGGCAAGTCCACTCACCAGGGCTAGCGCCGCGACCGCCAAAGCTCCTTCGACAAATTCGCTCAGCGGCGGCCGGTCGCGCGAGGCTGAGACAAGCTCTATCAGCAACGGTGCAACCGTGATTATTCCTAGTCCGTCCGACGCGAACCAGTGCTGCCAAGTCGTCAATATCGGCGTCGTCGTGCTGTGAAGCAATTTGAATACTATAGCCCCGCCGATCCCCGAGACAGCGGTCCCTATGATCGCTGCCGCTGCCAACCCCAGCACGTTGCGTAGCTTGTTCAGTCTGAAATCCGAACCGAAGTAATGCCCAATGAGCCATGCCGTGAGCACGGCTTCCCCTGCATTGCATAAAGCGAAGAGAACAGCGCTCCAGAGATTCCGGTCTCCAGAGAGATTCGCTACGATGGTTGCTGCCATAGTGC
>Ga0193713_1000361_pt1 | contig 15415 bp, 12 predicted proteins | sample H3a2metaG_FD_143054 | JGI IMG/M metagenome (GOLD analysis project Ga0193713, IMG submission 143054) | Soil microbial communities from a riparian zone of the East river system, Colorado, United States - H3a2 | ecosystem: Environmental > Terrestrial > Soil > Riparian zone | place: USA: East River... | reverse complement strand
GCGAGCGATAGGCAATGTACGGCTTGATGAACCAGGACCCGGCAAAACTCAGTTTGAGTAATTTTCTGGCGGGCGAAAGCAACGACCCGCTGCAAGCTCCAGCGAGCTTTACAAACTGGATGCGCGAATGCGCGTGGGCGGTTGAACTGTATGAGCCCGAGCTGCTTGGCAGCGCAGATGCGCGCACACTGATCAATTACGGTGGCAAACCGCGGTCGGTCATTAATCTCTGTTCGTATAATTATCTTGGCCTTGCGAATCACCCCGAGGTGCTGGTTGCCGCGCATGAAGCTCTCCGGACACATGGATTAGGGGCATGCGGATCGCCGATGCTCTCAGGAATGACCGATCTGCATCGCGAGCTGGAACGGCGTGTCGCAAAATTTCTCGGACGCGAGGATGCGATGCTTTTTAACAGCGGATTTGGTGGCGCGCTAGGCACGATTTCCGGGCTGCTTCGCAAGACCGACGTGGCTCTCCTGGATAACCGCTCGCACCTCAGTCTTCGTGATGGCGCAGTGCTCTCCCGCTGCCGCACGGAGAAATTCGAGCATAACGATCCAGCCTCGCTTGATACAGCGCTGAGCCGTCAAGGAGGCCGCCGACAGCTCGTGATTGTGGAAGGTATTTATTCCATGGACGGCGATTTCGGTAACCTGCCGGAGTTACTTGCTGTTGCACAATCTCATGGTGCGAGCGTTTTCATCGATGAAGCGCACTCGATGCTGGCATGCGGCGAACATGGTCGTGGAGCGGCTGAGAAATTTGGTGTGGAAGAGCACGTCCCACTCGTTTATGGAACGTTCTCCAAAGCTTTTGGAGCACTGGGAGGCTTCGTTGCCGGTTCCAAGGAGACCCTGCAATATCTCCGCTTTTACGCGCATCCGTATGTCTATTCGTGTGCGCTGCCACCCGTGGTGATCGCGGCAATTCTAAAAGCGCTGGAGCTCGGCACCGAGCAGCCGGAACTGCGCACCCAACTTTGGGAAAATGCCGATTACTTCCACGCGCAACTGCGAAGCCTCGGACTGGATGCTGGAGCATCGACGACCTATGTGATGCCCATTGTCATCGGTGATCGGGAAAGGATGTATCGGCTGGGGCACGAACTGCGACGGCGTGGTTTATGGGTCGCCCCGGTTGATTATCCGGCTGTGCCGCAACATAAAATCTGTTTCCGTGCCTGTGTGACTGCCAAACATACGCGCGCGGACTTGGACGAAGCCTTGAACATCCTAGCGGACACACTCGTTCCAGCGGCACTGCAGAAGCAAAGCGCCTGATGCGCGCTGGCCGGAAAGATGTACAAAGCTGCCGGGTTTGATTCGGAGCGTTCCCCAGAGCATCGCGACGCCTGGCGTAATTATTGATGCTACAACAAACAGAGGCGCCGCGCTCAGGCCTCGAGGCTACATACAAAGCGCGCGAGGTCGAAGGAGTTTTCGACCTCTATTTCTACAGGCCAATAGGGTTTTGGTTGGCCCAGTTTTTTGCGCGGCTCAAGATGACGCCCGCGGCAGTGAGCTTGCTGGCCGGCATCTTTGGCGTCATTGCAGGACACCTTTATTACTATCGCAATCTAAGCATCAACGTCGCGGGGATGATGCTCCATGTTTGCGCGAATACGCTCGACAACGCGGATGGGCAGCTCGCGCGTCTGACGCATCGGGAAAGCCGCCAGGGCCGTATCATTGACAGCATTGCCGACCACCTGGTCTTTGTCAGCATTTACTTGCACTTGACTCTCCGCTGTCTGTTCGAAGGCTCTTCGCCAGTCATCTTTCTTCTCGCGTTTGCTGCTGGGATCAGTCACGCATTGCAAGGAGCAGCGGCTGACTATTATCGCAGCACCTATCTTTACTTTGTAACGAGTGGAGCGCGTAAGAGCGTAGATTCCTCATCTGACCTGCGATCGGATTACTCGAAGTTGACATGGCGTCACGCACCGTGGCAGAAGCTCCTGCTTGCATTGTATTTGAACTTTACCAGTCAACAGGAAATGCTGGCACCGCGCTTAAAAACGTTGCGCGACGTCGTCCGCCAATTGTTTCACGGCGAAATTCCTGACCGGCTAAGAACGCGTTATCGAGATTTGGCCCGCCCGATGCTCAAGTGGTGGAGACTGTTGATGACGAATGTCCGGATGCTGGTCTTGTTTGCGCTTCTGTTCATCAGCCAACCAGTTTATTACTTCTGGTTTGAGCTGATTCCGCTCAATTTACTCTTCGTTTACCTCCTGTTTCGCCAGGACGATATGGCCGAGTCGCTCCTGGAAATCGTCGAGAGTTCGCAAAATTCGGCGTAGCTATCCTCCTGCGTGTCGAAGATTGAAATTTCAGAGGTCAGCTCGCCGCGAGAGCGCAATGCCTTCATCAAGTTTCCATGGCGAATCTATGTCAACGATCCGGCTTGGGTACCCCCGCTAATAATCGAACGCAAAGCGTTCCTCGATCGTAAACGGCATCCGTTCTACAAACATGGCAATGCCGTGTTATTTCTGGCCCGAAAAAACAGTGAGATCGTTGGCCGAATCATGGCGAGCGACGATCCGAACTACAATGCGCTGCATCAATTGAATGTCGGTTGCTTCGGCTTGTTCGAGTGCATCAACGATCGCGATGTAGCTACAGCGCTTTTCGAACGGGCTGCCAGTTGGCTTCGGGAAAAGGGACGCACTGAAATCATGGGGCCGATTGACTACTCAACGAACTATGTCTGCGGTCTTTTGATCGATGGGTTTCAGTTTCCTCCAACGATACTGACCGCACATAATCCGCCGTACTATCGGGACCTGATCGAGAGCTGCGGTTTTACAAAAGCAAAGGATTGGTACGCGTGGTGGTTCGCTGATCCGGCAAAGGCCGTGGCACAGCTGCGTCGACTCGCTGCTCGCTTTACGACGCGCTGTCCAGCCACCATTCGTTCGGCAAATCTCAGGAATCTTCGCGATGAAAGCAGGCGGCTTCGCCAAATTTACAACCACGCGTGGGAAAAGAATTGGGGTTTTGTGCCGTTCACTCAAGCGGAGATCGAGTTCATGACCAGTGAACTGAAGCCGTTGCTGGTACCGGAGTTTGCCTGGATCGCTGAGATCGCCAATGAGCCTGTTGGCTTCACGCTATGTTTGCCAGATATCAATGTCGTTCTACGTGGCCTCAATGGACGGCTCACCCGGTTTGGGCTGCCGATCGGTCTGATCAAATTGCTCCTCTACAAGAGACGCATTCAAAAAGGGCGACTAATCGCGCTCGGTGTGGTCGAAAAATATCGCCGCGCTGGAATCGCCGAGATGCTGGTGCTCCGCGTGATGGAAGAAACAATGGTCAAACGCGGGATCACCGGCGAGTTGAGCATGACGCTTGAAGATAATTTCATGATCAATCGTTTTCTCGAAGCGATCGGAGCCCATCGCTATAAGACATATCGAATTTTCACAAGGACACTGACCGAATGAGCAAGCCCCAAGACGGTTTTGTTTCACGGTTCTTGAATCGGCCGATTTCCCGCCGGATCACGCGTTTCCTGCTCAAGTTTCCGATTCATCCCAACGCGTGGACGATTTCGATCTTTGTTTTGCCGCTAATCGCCTGCGTATTTCTAGTGCGCGGCAATTACATCAGCATCGTCATCGGCGCCGCTATTTTTCAGGCGTTTAGTATTCTTGATGGTTGCGACGGCGAAATTGCACGGGCCAAGAACTTGGAATCAAAGTTCGGGGAACGATTGGATTATTTTTCCGATTTTATAGCAAGTCTCCTCTACGTTCTCGCCCTCGGGTTGGGGCTTCATCGTTCGAGTGAAGGAATTGTGTGTGCAGTCCTGATTACCGCCAACGAGTTGCTCCTACGAGCTGGTAAGAGCCACACAGCGGTGGCTCCGTCCACGTTGCATGAGTCGTATTACGCGAGACACCACGGAATGATCGGCCATTCCGGCTTGCTCCATCTAGGCGAACGATTTGTCTGGTGGCTCTTTCAGCTAACTAAACGCGACATGGCTCTCGGTGTTTTTTTAGTGCTTGCGTTACTCGGTCTGGCCCCGTGGATCCTTCACCTTTGGGTGACTGTTGCCGGCGCGAGCCTGGTTCTCAGCGCGTTCGCTGTAATTCGGGGCAGCAGCGCCCGAGGCGATATCGTCACACGGGAGCCACGATCGTAATTGCATGCCATCGGTGGAGTATTGCATGATGCGCCTCGTTTAAGTGGCTGCGCTCTGCATGTGTTTCGACATCTGTGTCTCTGCATATTGCAGCATCTCCGGAGTATCCACGTCCTGCCACCAAGCGTCGCCTATATCGAAGGCGCGGACCCTATCGTCGCCGGCCATCAATCGAACTCCATCAGCCAGACTGCAATCGCTCCCGCAATTACCCGACTTTGCGCGTTCGAGGTAGTCGAAGATTTGTAACGGACAAACGAACAAGCCGCTATCAATCGCATCGTAGTGCCGCAGGTTTTTCCCGATGTCAGCGATCCTGTTCCCAACGGTTTGAACTTTCATCGCGTCTTCCAAATCGAAAATAGAATCGAGTTTTCGATCGATAGCGATGCTCAGGAAACTGGCCTCAAAAGAATCAAGCAAACGACCGACCAGGGCACCGTCGAAAAGATGGTCGCTCATCGTCAGAAGAAACGGTTTGCTGACGCGGTCAGCGGCGGCAAGAAGCGAGATGCCATTCTGTTTTCGCCAGTCACGGTTTTCGATGAAGGACACGCTGAGGCCAGCAGGAATCAATTGCCTGGCCTGCTCGATCATGCGCCCGCTTTCGTAGCCGACCACGAACTTGACGGTTTTGATCCCTGCGCGGATCAGGGCATCTAGCGCATACGAAATCAACGGACGGCCAAGCAATGGGACGAACGGCTTTAGGAAGGTGTCGTCCGATCCGCGTAGACGCGAGCCCTCGCCGGCCATCAAGATGACCGCTTCAGAGATAGCAGTCATATCTGGTAATACCTCTTCAATCCCCACAATCGGAGGCGTTGCGGAAGAAATCTGAAAATCAAAGGCGCAATTTTTGATTGGAATGCATCGCCAACTGTTATACGCGGCGGCGGCTGAACAGAGTTGACTAGTCTGAGAACATGCCTTGCGACGAGATCTGGGGTCGGCGCGCTCTTCATGTTGCGCTCAGCGACTTCCCAAGTCCTCGCGGTTTTTGTTTCGTAGCGGGGATTAGCCTCGGCGCTCTTGATCACGCCCTGGTTAAATTCGGTCCGAATGTCGGCCGGCTGAAGGTCCACAACGTGCACGCGGGAATTGCCGAGCTCGAGCTGGATTGACATGGTAAAAGATGCCATGGCCGCTTTCGCGGCGTTGTAAGCCGCCATGAATGGCACTGGAAGCCGGGAAGCTAGCGAGGTGACGTTAATGATCAAACCTTCCCCGCGCGACTGCATCTGGTGAAGCGCGAGTTCCATCAGCTGGATTTGGCCGAAAACAAGAATTTGAAATTGGCTCGCAATCGTTTCCGGCGGGAGAAGCTCGGCGGGCCCAAAATGACCGGCGCCCGCATTGTTTATCAAAACGTCGAAATAGCCCGCTTCGGTGACCGCAGCATTGAACGCTTCTTCGATCGACAGCGGATCAGCCAGATCAAGACGGACGCCATGCCAGCGCGGCATTTTTGGGATGCGTTCCAGATTGCGCGATGTGCCCCAAACCTCATGACCCTCGGCCACAAGTAACTTGGCAATGGCGAGCCCGATGCCGGAGCTTGCACCGGTGATAAAAACTCTTTTCACGATTTGGTAAATGGTTTTGCGTCGCGCAAAGCATTCTGTGTTGCTACGGTATTGATTCCTATTTTAACTATCGCTTCGATGCAAGAATGTCCTGCGCAGCAGTTTCATTATCGTGCGAGTCGTGTTAAAGGCTCGCCAGGCTTTAAGATGTCGGTCTTGTCTCAATGTTGCCGCTGATTTCGGTTGTTCTTGTTGTCTTGGGCGCGCTCGGTCTTAAGCGTCTGATTCCCGCCGTCGCAAAACATCGGCGACAAGTCCGTTTCATCCGTGAAACTTTGGCAAGTAGCGGGAAATCAGACGATCCGCGTGTTATTGTTTCGCTTTCGACAGTGCCCGACCGAATCAACAATCTAGGGCCGACGATTCGGTCACTACTGGAGCAAACACGCCCGCCGGATGAGATCGTCCTGGCCATTCCGGAATTTTCGATTCGTGAACAGCGGCCGTATGTCGTGCCGAAACATATTTCCCGGTTGCCACGCGTGCGCGTTTTGCACTGCCCCGAGGATTGGGGGCCAGCAACAAAGTTTATCGGCGCGATTCAGGACGAGTTGGCAGCGGAGCGGCAGAATACGCTGATCATGGTGGTGGACGACGATCGGCTTTATCCGCGCGATGCGCTTGAAACTTATCTTTACTACAGCGAGCAACTACCGAACGCGGCGCTTTGCTTTCGCGGCGCTGCCATGCCGTCCACTTTAGATTGGGACGACGCGAAAATGATTTACGGGAAGGACATTCGCGAGCCGCGCCCCGTAGCAGTAATCACCGGATGCGGAAGTTATTTGATTCAGCCGAGATTTTTCGACGAATCGCTCTGGGATTATTCAGCAGCCCCGCAAGTTGCGTTTCATATCGACGACATTTGGATTAGCGGATGTCTCAGCCGCCGCGGCGTGAAAAGATATGTTGTTCCAGCGTCGGGGATGATGCGAAGTGTGTTTCGGCAGCGACGAACTGTCTCACTAAATAAGATCCCCGGTCGTCAGAAACTCAACAATGAAATCATCGCGTTTTTTCGGGAGACCTGGGACGTCTTCGCTTCACCTAAGGACATTCGTCCTTGCGATGGGTATGGTGCCGCAACCAGTGAACACCGAAAACTGTCAGGAAAGCCGTAGCGCTTGTGACTTGTCCGACAATACCGCCCAAGAATGCTCGGCAGACGATGGCGGGAACCAGCGCGATCCCTGCGGCGATTAGCGGCGAACGAATATCGCTCCACGAATCTTTCCAGCGAAACACCCATCGCAGCGTTGCGTAGCGTAGGATGGCTTGGACGACATAGGGTAAAAGAATGCCGAACGCTGCACCCATTACACCAAACCGCGGGATTAACAAGAGAAGCCCAGCGGCGGCGACTGTGCATGTGATCGACGAATGCAGAAGGTTCAAACGCGGCCGTTGGACCATGATTACAGTTTCGCCCAATGCCACAAAGGCATTGAAAGCACTGGCGAAAGCGACGATGCCAAGCCAGACACCGCCTTGCCGAAACGCCGGACCGTAGATGAGCAGAATCGTGCCGCCGGCGAGCGACATTACTGCTACCAGCGGCAACAGGATCCACAGCATCCACTGAGCAAGCCGAGCGTAAGTAGCGGCAGCCACGTCGTGATCGCCCGTCGCGGTCATACCGGCTACGACCGGCGCGAAAATGGGGTTGAAAGCCTGATTAACTTTTCGCAGCCCGTCCGCGGTGGCGACGACTGCGCTGTAGACACCGACGGTTGCAAGCGTCACACCGGGCGCGCGCCCAACGAAGTAGCCGAGCATAATGAGGTCCAACCGGGCTATGAACGCGTTAATCAGCTGATAAATGCTGATGGGAGCAGCAAATCCGAGCAGGGCCCGTGCTTCGCCTAGAGTTGACACAACTTCCTTTTGCGGAGGAACATGACGAAACAACGTTGAAGCGAGTGCGAGTGCAATAACCCCTGATGCTGCGGTCCCAACGATTGCAGCCACTTCCGGTGAGGACTCCTTGAAGCCGACGGCAAGTGCAAGCAGGAACGCAAGAGTCGTAGCAATTGGCTCGGTCATCCCGCGCGAGTAGATGTCGTGCTGCATTACCTTCATCCCACGTGAGATGGCGGTACTGATGCGATACAGAGCCAGACCCGGCATCGCGCAGACAACCAGTGCGAGCGCGGAAACCATTTGTGGCTGTACGTGAAGCCGGTTGTTAAAAAACCGGAGCGCTACTATCACAATCGTGGCAGTGATAATAGACTGCACAACCCCCAGCACTACAGCGACTCGAAACAGTGCCCGGCTCCGCGCGCGGTTGCCGACAGCTTCCGATCGCGCGATGAATGTGGTGATCGTACTGTCGAGGCCGAGTACGCCGATTTTGCTGATGATGTCAGTGGTCGACCAGGCAACAGAGAATATGCCGAGCGCCGCGGGCCCGAGCAGCCGGGCCACGAGAAACGTGAATATCCCCCGGAAATTCGAAGCCAACATGGCGATCGTGTTCAAGAAGGCGCCGCGTTTTAGCTCCACCCCGGTTTGGTCTACGCGGGCCGGGGCATCCACTGCCGGCGGTGGGAGGTCGAGCGCAATTTCCTTTGTGCTCAGTGACTCCTCGCGAAGGCGGTCAGAGGCTTGGGCGATTTCGATGTTAGACCTCACGATAAAGAGCGCTTTTTTTCTTTTTCGCCAGAAATATGCTCGATGTAGCGGCCGCCCAAACTAACATTCGCGCTCATATCGCATCGACGCTACAATCGACTGCCCAGGCCGCCAAAATTTTTTCGCAAGGATTGACCACCTTAGGAAGGGGCGGGGAATGGATCTCCCTGTAGGTATCTCAACTTTACAACGCGCCGATCGCTGGATTGGTGTGCCGTGCTGCGCGATTCTAACCGTTCTAAGAAGGATCTTTCAATTCGCGGAACCTCCAGGACCGCGCCAGCTTCGGCGCATTCTCTTCGTCAAGTTCGCGGAGCAGGGCTCTACCGTTCTCGCTTATCCCGCGATCCGTCGTGCGATCGACATGGTCGGACGAGAAAACGTTTACTTCGTCGTGTTTGAAGACAACCGTTTCATTCTCGACGCGATGGACGTCATTCCCGAGGAAAATGTGATAGCGATCGCTACGCACAGTCTTTTCGGATTCACGCTTAGTACGCTGCGATCAGTGTATCGAGTCCGAAAAATCCGCGTCGACGCGGTCGTTGATATGGAATTTCTGACACGCTTCTCCGCAATACTGACGTTTACGACCGGCGCCAAATCGCGTGTTGGTTTTCATACTTTTTTTGGCGACGGACCGTACCGGGGCGACTTAATGACCCACCGGCTTTTATACAATCCACATCTCCATACGAGTCAAATGTTCGAAGCCATGGTTGAAGCATTGACCCGCGATCCAGCGGTGCTCCCGACGTTCGACTTTACGCCCTCTGTAAACCAGCCACTCACAAGATTTCGGCCCTCGTCGTCTGAAGTTGCTGAAATCAATACCCTGCTGCAGCGCGAAAATCCTCGTATCGGTTCTGCGCCACTCCTCCTGCTCAATCCGAACGCGAACGACTTGCTGCCGCTAAGGCGGTGGCCGCCTCTGCGTTATGTCGAACTTGCGCGGCGGCTGCTCGAACGTTATCCGGAGTTGTTTATCGGATTTACCGGTTCCCCGGCAGAAGCCGTTCCCAATAACCGGCTTGCAGATGAGGTCGGTTCAAGCCGCGTCATCCGGCTTGCCGGAAAAACGACCCTGCGGCAAGTCCTCGTGCTTTACACGCGCAGTGAAATTTTGGTCACAAATGATAGCGGACCGGCTCATTTTGCTTCGATGACACCGATTCGCGTCGTCACTTTGTTCGGGCCGGAGACACCCGCGCTATTTGCCGCGCGATCGCCAAACGCGATCGCCTTGTGGGCCGGCATCGCGTGCAGCCCGTGCGTGAACGCCTACAACAACCGGCAATCAGTCTGCCGCAACAATCTTTGCATGCAAGCAATCACAGTTGAGGATGTTTTCGAAGAAGTTACGCGCATTTACGATTCTCTTAAGACGACCAGATCCGGAAATTACTCTGCCGAATGATGGGTGTGCCAACTCATAGGTCGCGCCAATTTCGCTTGGCCGCGCTTGGAATAATCCTCCTCACGGTCGCAATTCGCCTTCCGTCCCTTTTGCATCCTCGGCCAATCGACAGCGAAGCAATGTATTCGGTGGTGGCGAACGAGATCGTCGACGGAGGTCGGCCTTACATTGACGCAGTAGAGCGCAAGCCGCCACTCCTCTTCTGGACATACGCCGCAATATTCAAAGTAGCTGGCGAGTTCAATTGGAAGGCGCTTCATATAGTCGCACTGGTCTGGACGCTATGCGCGATGGGGGGCCTCTATGTGATCGGCCGCGAGTTGTTTGATCGCAATACTGGTCTAGTTGCCGCGCTCTTCTACGGTGTTTTCCAACCTTTGTGGATGTGGAAGACTCTTTCGTTCGATGGCGAGATGGTGATGAATCTCCCGATTATTTTGGCGTGGGCAATCGCGTTCCGCCAAAGTTCGTCACGATTGCGACCCGAGCTCTTTGCGGCCGGTGCGTTTTTGGGCGCGGCCTTCCTGCTCAAACAGCCCGCCGGCATAGCAGCGGTTCCCCTTGGCATTTATCTGCTCCTCCCGAGTTATCGAGCTAGCCGCAAGTTGACACGAACGAATTCGATCATTCAGGCAACGATGCTCACAGGAGGATTTTTCGCAGCCCTCGGTGTCGTGACGATTGTAATTTGGAAACAAGGCATTCTCAGAGACGCATTCTATTGGACGATTGCCGACCATGACGTTCCGCATGTTTTTTGGCAGAAGGGAATCGTGATTACCCTGGCCTTCCTCGCAGCCTGTTTGCCTTTGGTAATCGGGGCGATAATGGCCTGCCGGGATCAGAGTAAGATTTGGGCCGAGAGGAAGGCAGAACAAACAGCGCTTTTCGGGTTACTTGCCGCCTCGGCAATCGGTGCTGCAGCGGGCGCCCGCTTTTACCCTCACTACTACGTTCAATTGATCCCTCCGCTCGCCCTGCTCGCGGCGCCGTACTACGCACGACTTTGGTCCCGGACGATGCAGCCGCCTCACTGGATACTGCGACCCAAGGTGACCTACGCGTGGCTGGCTTTTACGGTTGTGGCCTTCTCAATCAGGCACTGGACGGGTCTGGCTCCGCAGCGCGTGCCGTTTGAGGCGGGACGATACTTGTTCACTCACTCGGCTCCTGCCGACATGATTTTTGTCTGGGGCCAAAGTCCGGAAATATATCTAGACGCTCACAGACGCCCTGCCTGCCGCTACATCACGACCTTCCCGCTCACGGGTTATGTTTTCGGCGGACCGATCCCCGGTTTCGATACTCGCAGCCGAATTTTGCCCGGCGCCTGGATCACTCTCGAGCAAGACTTTACGAGGCATCCGCCGACCTATATTGTCGATGTTCAACCCGACCCGAAAAGTGCGCAGTATCCCGTGAAGAACTTTCCGATTCTGGCCAAACTTTTGGCGCAACGATACCAGCCGGTGGCGCACACTGCCGAAGGGGTGATTTACAAGATGCGCTAGGTTTGGTTGCGCTCGACCGTTGATTGTTGCTAAGTCAGTCGCTCCGAGTGCCGCAAACAGATAATTAATTTTAACTCCTAGCAGGTAGCATCTACCAAGAATATGGACCATGGAGCGACTCGCTGAACGCGGATGGAAATTTTTTATGGAGCTGGGGCCGGGGAATGTCTTCTTAGCTGGTTTGTTGAAACTTATTAGCAAAAGGCGCGGAGATGCCCAGCGTCGACATCTGGGAATCCGTGCGCGCATGTGCGGGGAAGATCCGTGCCCAGGACTAGCGCTCGGCTGCTGAGAATCATGTCCTGGCGACCTGCGGCGACCACCACAGCGCTGGCTTCACCCGGCCGAGGGCGAGCGTTAACGCGGCGCATGGCCGATTATTTCGGTTTGTCCTACCCGCACGAATTTATTTCTGCGGCCTTGCTTCTCATTGGGCTGATCCTTCTGAGGGCCATCACCATCGCGCACTACAAGTTTGGCGATGAGTCGCAACATCTGCACGTCGTTTGGGGCTGGGCTCGCGGTTTTGTTCAGTATCGCGATCTGGCTGATAACCACATGCCGTTGTTTCACATTCTGTGGGCACCGATTTACAGGCTGATCGGCGACTGCGGAACGATCCTCTACTGGATGCGGATTGTCTCGCAACCGCTCTACATTGTTGCCTTCTGGTGCACCTATCGGATCGGATCGCTGCTTTTTTCTCAGCGCGTCGGCGTCTGGGCAGCCATTCTGGTGGGACTTTCCATCGATTATGTTTTTTGTTCGGTTGAATTCCGGACGGACAATCTTTGGGCTCCGCTTTGGTTATTGTGCCTGGTGGTGTTGCTCAATGGTGCATTGACACTGCGGCGCGCGCTGATCGCGGGTTTACTCATGGGTCTTTGCTTTGGCGTCTCCATGAAGACATTGCTTCTCGCCATGTCGACCCTAGTTGGGGGCTCGGCGACTCTGATTTTCGTTGGCCGCGAGCGACTGGGTATCGGTTGGGGGCAGATTCTCGGCGCGTTGGCAGCGTTCTTCGCCAGCGCGTTGATTGTTCCTGCTACGATCGTGGGCGCGTTTGCGCTCTACGGCATTTGGCCGCAGTTCCGCTATTGGGTTTTCGATCACAACGTCGTGCCCGGTTTGACCAACCATCCCGCATGGTGGGTGATTATCTTTGCTGTCGGATTTCCACTCGTCACTCTCGGGGCGCTTCGGATTGTTGCCGGGACGCCAGAGGCCGTGGTGGCGGCGCGCCGGAGTTTTATCTTTGTCACGGCTGGCTTCTTTATTACAGCCCTCGTTTCCTTTTGGCCTTTTCTGTCGCGGCAGGACTACCTCCCCTTCTATCCGCTCGCCTTTGTCATTTGTACGGGCGCAGCTCTGACGATTTCGGATCGCTGGGCCCGGAATCGAAATATCGCGAAGATCTGGCGCGTCGTGCCCATGCCCGCTTTGGTCGGTGTATGCCAATTATTGGTGGCCTTGTTGGCTCACCCTTTCTGGGAAGACAAGGCGAAACTGGAGAGCGATCTTTTGCGGGCCACGCTCAAACTTACTGAACCGGGTGACTTCGTTTTTGATCGCAGAGGAGAAACGGTTTTCCGGCAGCGTTGCTTTTATCCGATTATTGAGACGTTTACTGAGGAACGCATTCGGCGTGGATGGATGGCAGACAATGTGATCCAGCGTTGTATTGATACGCATACCTGCGTCGCCATTTTGCCAGACAAGATGCCACCGGCCACGTTCCGGTTCGTCGAACAGAATTATTTGCCGATTGGAAACAGATTGCGGGTGGCGGGTGTGCTGTTGCACTCATCCACCGACGGGAAGCACTTTGAATTCCAGATTGTCATTCCGGCTTCGTACAAAATCATCGCGCGCGATGTTGGCACTGTAACAGGGATGCTCGACGGCGAGCGGTACGAAGGAAAGGCGCGTTTTCTTTCACGGGGCATCCACACCTTTGTGCAGACATCTACCGGACACGAGCTCGTGGTCTTTTGGGCGCAGGCCGTCGATCGCCACTTCGGACCGATCGAGTCTAATAGGTCGCCTGGCAGCTAAATCAGATTGCGCTGTCTTGCTTTCTCTTCTACTAACCAAGGTGTCCCCTCTAACTTTAACCGCTTCGACGTTCGATATCCGCTCAAGGTTAATGGTGATCGCGCCACACCCGGACGATGAAGCGTTGGCTTGTAGCGTCATTCTCCAGCAAGCGGTTCGCGCTGGAGTGGCCATTCGCATTGTCTACGTTACAGATGGGGATAACAATCCCTGGCCACAGCGAGCACTTGAAAGAAGGTGGCGCTTGAGTGCCGCGGATCGAAAACGCTGGGCAAAATTGCGGCGCGCAGAAGCGCTAGCCGCGCTGCGCGTCCTCGATATCCATCCTAGGGACGTTCAGTTCCTTGCCCTGCCAGACCAGGGCCTGACTGGTCTTCTGTTGCACGATTGCGACAGCGCTCTCACGCCACTCACTCAAGTGATAAACGATTGGTCACCCACGGACATCCTTGCGCCCTCCCTCTCCGACATTCACCCAGACCACAATGCCGTTGCCGTGATGATACGCTTCATCTTCGCCGACTTTTTGGCACCTGAAGTTTCGCAGTGGAATTATTTGGTGCACGGCCGCAGCCCCGCATTTTTCGACCGCGCCGCGGAATTATCGCCATCCGAAGTGGAGACTGCCACAAAACGCGACGCAATCTGCTGCCACAAAACGCAAATCAAACTGTCGAAGCGGCGTTTTCTTAGATACGCGGTGCGCCCGGAACGCTTTCTTCGTGTCGAACGCGAGAGCGACGTCCGGTGCGATGGCGCCGTTCATTCGGTTTCTCGAACACGCGACAACCTCAATCTTAATCTTGACTTTACGGTCGATCCGTTTCGCATGCAGAGGAGCAAGTTTTTCATTTTGGGTCGCGACTCTCTTGGGCGAAAACGCGCGTGCCAGATCCGTCTTCCCAGCTGCTCGGCCAATCTTGAAATGTTGGATTGCGCGACGAATGACAGCATTGGCATCGCGCATTACCGGGGCGATCCATTTGCCGGCCAGTTCACCCTTCCATTGCATCTGTTTTCGTCGATCTGCGATTTGTTTATCAAAGTCGATCGGCGTTCGTGGTTCTTTGATGAGGCCGGTTGGATCGAGATTCCAAGTGTGCCGAGTCTAACCAAGGTCGCTCTGTCCACGGTTTCCGCTCAGGCACATTCACTTGCGGTCCCGTCGAGCACTGGGCTGGCCAGGCAAAACGTCTGACGCCGACCCACATTGTCAATGTTCAATCCGACCCGGAAAAGTGCGCAGCATCCGGTGAAGAACTTTTCGATTTTGGCCAAACTTTTGGCAGAAAGATAACAGCCGGTGGCCCACACTGCCGAAAGTGTAATTTATCGGATGCGCTCTAGGTTTGGCCAACTGGTTGAAATGCGATCATTTTTTGGAAAATATCGGCTCGTCGGGCTGGATATCGCTTCGTCCGTTTGAAGAAGAAAGGGAATTGGCGCGCAGCAGGTATCGCCGACGCTCGGGTGGCTGTTGAAAATCTCCAAGAAGGTCGCGGGCGATATGAAGAGATGTCTCCCCGACACGATTGCTTCGCGAGCAAGTTGTCGTAGGCTGCAAGTTCTTTCATCATCGTATGAAGCTCCTCGATAAAATCGGCCGCGAATTTTCCGGCTATAATATTTTCGAATCGGGTAAGCGTCTTCTGGATCGGAAACCGCTGCAATGCAGTCTTTACGTCACGGACCGTTGCAATCTTGACTGTGCCTATTGCACCGAATACGACAACAGCCGGCCGCACCCGAGCCTTGACGATTTAAAAAAATGGATCCGGAAAATTCGCGAGCTTGGCACCATGCGCATCGCTCTGGTCGGCGGCGAGCCGCTTATCCATCCAAATATTGTTGAGCTTGTTCGCTACTGCCGCGAACTCGGGTTTGCCACGAGCTTGACCACCAACGGTTTCCTCCTCACGCGTAAACTCATCGCAGAACTGGAAGACGCTGGGTTACAGGTCATGCAGATCAGCGTTGACCGGATGACGCCGAGTGCAATTACGAAAAAATCATTCAAGACAATTTTGCCGAAGCTCGCTTGCTTTCGTGATTCA
>Ga0193713_1000360_pt1 | contig 15459 bp, 16 predicted proteins | sample H3a2metaG_FD_143054 | JGI IMG/M metagenome (GOLD analysis project Ga0193713, IMG submission 143054) | Soil microbial communities from a riparian zone of the East river system, Colorado, United States - H3a2 | ecosystem: Environmental > Terrestrial > Soil > Riparian zone | place: USA: East River... | reverse complement strand
GTGTCGACGATAGCAAGATCTCCGGGTCCGCAGATCTGCTCGTGGCCGCGCTGAGTGTAGCGACCAACGCCATCGAGTTGGAGATTGACAAAGTACACATCGCCTATGCTTCGCGCGATGTGCGAGCGCAAACGGAGAACCACGTGCTTTGTCGCTTCGACACGAGAAATCTGGATTGACGCGACGTCTGTTCGCGAGATCGTCCCTTGGAAAGGTTGCTCGGCGATTTTCCGCGGTTCGAGCGGAACGAAAGCGTCGGCCAGATCCTCAGCCCAACTTCCGAAGGGCCGGTCCGCCTCAATCGCTTTTGTCGACCACTCCATAGGACCACCCACAATTCACAGCTGCAAATTTCATGGTTTGGCCTTCGCGGATAATACATCAGGGAGCGACGAGGTCAAATCCGCTACGGTACACGGTACCGAACCTCGGACGGCGCCGCAGGTCGTCTGGCTACAATCTTGCGATCTCGAAGGCTTCGCCGTTGGATCAGGATGCCCGCCGGGGTCCGAACGAACAAACGCCTTCCATTGAGCTCGGGCAGGTCCATGGTCGAATAATGGATATCGAGCGCGTCCAGCTTCTCGCGATACTTCGAGTAGCCTTCCAGGCGAAAGCCCGCGTGATCGATGGTCTCGCCGGATCGATCGACGCGAGAGGAACGCCCCGGAATCAAATGCACGATTGGTTCGCCGCCGGCATAAAGCCAATAGCCGGGAAACGAAAAAGCAGGCCGATAGCCAGGCTTCAGATCGAGGACCCTTTCGAGAAAGCTTCTGGTGCCTTCAAGATCGGCCGTGCGCAGCGTGAGGGGTTACACCTCAAAGAATTCGTCCTTTTGCTATCATCCACCGGCCTGGCCTACCGCCGCTGCGAGTTGGCTTGGGTCAACGGCGATCAGATTGGTGCAAAATTCATCACGCGGCCTGAGAAGAAAAAGCAAAACAAGGCAGTGTTAGCAATCAGCAGCTCAGCCTGATTGTCGCGCGGCACCCGCACGGGATTCATTCAAGCGCGTCGCTACAGGCGCACGACTTCACCGCTCCGGACGCTCTCGTCGGCGGCAAAGACGATGCTCAGCGAATTGATCGCGGCCTCGTGATGCTCGGTCAGATCGATCTCGCCGCGGATCGCCCTCAGGAACAGCCACTGCTCCCGCTCGCAAAGGTCCTGATGGCCGGGTTCATCTTCGGTCGAGATGAGTTCGTCCGGCTTCGCGAAGCGGCCGTCCGCGTCCAGCGCCGCGTGATGGATGCGAAGTGCGTTGGTGTGCGTATGCCTGTCATGGTCCGCGGAACTCGCGTTCGCGTCGGCGCACTCATTCGCTACAATAGACACGCTGCCGTTCGGCCCTATCATGTCCTTCACAAAATAAGCGGTCTCGCTCATCATCGGCCCCCACCCGGCCTCGTACCACCCGACCGATCCGTCTTCGAACACGATGTGAAGAAGGCCGTAATTGTACATGGCCGGCGCGATCTCGCTGGTGAGCCGCGCCCCGACCGCGTGCACCGCGACAGGACGCGCGCGTGTCACCTGACACATGATGTCGACGTAGTGGACGCCGCAATCGACGATGGGCGAAGTCGACTGCATGAGCTTCTTATGAACCTCCCAGAAGGAGCCAGCCGACTGTTGGTTGAGATTCATGCGCATCACAAGCGGCTTTCCGAGCGTCCGGCCTATCTCGACGAAGCGCGACCATGAGGGATGGACGCGCAGAATATAGCCGATCAGCAGCGCCTTTCCGGCCGTGCCCGCAGCGCCGACGACGCGCCTGGCGGCCTCCAGCGTGTCGGCCAGCGGCTTCTCACAGAAAACGTGTGCGCCTGCCGCGAAAGCCTGCAAGGCCATGACGGCGTGATGCTCGGTATAGGTGCAAATCGCGACGGCGTCGGGACGCAGGGTCGCGAGCGCCTCGTCGAACCTTTCGAAACGCGGCAGACCGGGAAACTCGGCTTCGAGGTCATGGCGATCGGCCGCGCGAGAGGTGCAAAGGCCGACGAGTTCAAACTCTTCGATCGCTCTGTAGGCGCGAGCGTGGCTGGTTCCCATGGTGCCGAGGCCAACCACCAGAACGCGGATGCGTTGCGCTGTCGAAGTCGATAGAGAAGACATGGCTGGATCGCGTCCCTCAGTCAAACAACGCCCGCCAGATCATTGCGCCGGGAGCCGTCGGCGGTCGGCCGGCCCTCGATCCAGGTTTCGAGCACCCGCAGTTCGTCATCGAGATGCACGAGGCTCGCGAGATGGCCCGGCGCGATGCGGCCAAGCTCGTTGTCGCGCCGGAGAAAAGTCGCCGGAACCCGCGATGCCATCGCGAGCGCGTCGCCGAGATCGACCCCAACGACATTGACGACGTAGCGAACCGCTTCGTCCATTGTCAGAACGGAGCCCGCGAGCGTTCCATCGTCGAGCCGCAGGCAGCCATTTACGCGCGTTACGCGGCGGCCCTGCAGATCGAAATGATCGGGCCCGCCGACCGTCGGCGGCATCGCGTCGGAAATTAGCATGAAACGGTCGTGCCGCTTGGCCGCGAGGGCGATGCGCAGGTTCGCCTCATGCACGTGGTGACCATCGGCGATGATGCCGACGAATGCGTCGGCAAGATCGAGCGCGGCGCCGACCATGCCCGGCTCGCGTCCGACCGACGCGCTCATCGCATTGAACAGGTGGGTGAACGCGCGCGCGCCCGCTTGGATGGCGGCGCGCGCTTGCTCGTAGCTCGCCTCTGAATGGCCGAGCGAGACGAGCACGCCGCGCCGCGCGAGTTCGGCGATGCTCGCCGCTCCGACGCGATTGGGCGCGAGCGTCACCATGACCGCGCCGCAATCCGCGTCGACGATTGTCTCGACGTCGCCGGGTGCAAGGTCGCGGATATATTTGAGTTCGTGCGCGCCCCTGCGGCGCGGGTCCAAGAAGGGCCCTTCCAGATGGAGGCCGAGTGTCGCAGGGGTCCGACGCCGCGCCTCGCGCGTCGCGGCGATGGCGGCGGTCATCACCTGCGGCGCATCGGTCACGAGCGTCGGTAGCAGGCCGACGGTCCCGTGTTTGCGATGCGCGGCGGCGATGCGGGCGATGGCCTCGGGTGTCGGGTCCTCGTTGAACAGGACGCCGCCGCCGCCGTTGACCTGCACGTCGATATATCCGGGCGCAAGCAGGCCGCCGGCAAGATCCCGTGCGGCGCCCTGAGGTCTCTCGGCGTAAGGGACGATTGCGGCGATGCGCTCGCCTTCGACAACGACCGCGTGGTCGAGGAGAAAATTTTCGCCGTCGAAGATCCGCGCGCCGGAAAGAACGATCATCAAACGGTCTCCGTCACTTTGCGCAGGTTGCGCGGGCGGTCAGGATCGCGCCCGAGCCGCAGCGCGAGCGCCTCGGCAAGGCGGTAGAATCGATCGATCATGACGACGGGCTCCAGAAGCGTCGCCTCGACCTTCGCCGCGGCGAGACGATTCGCGTCGTCCGCGCCGCCCGCCTCGATCACGATCACCGTCGCGCCCGCATCGGCAAGCCGCGCGAGCGTCGCCAGCATACCCTCTCGCGCCGCGTCGGACGGCAGGAAGGCGATGACGGGAAAGCCGGGGTTCACAAGCTCGGCCGGGCCATGCAGCACCTCGGCCGCGGAATAGGCTTCGGCGTGGATCGCGCAGGTCTCCTTGAGTTTCAGCGCAGCCTCGGCAGCGATCGCGAGCGTCGCACCGCGGCCGAGCACGAAGGCGCTACGGGCACTCGCGAGCCTCTCCAGCATAGCCGCGGGCGGCGGCGCGGTCTGCCCGCGCAAAATGTCCGGGAGGCCGGCGATGGCGTCTGCGAGTGGTCGGTCCTCGCGCCAAGCCGCGACCAAGCTCGCACCCGCGACGAGGCCGGCGATCATCGATTTGGTCGCCGCGACGGAGCGTTCAGGACCCGCGCACAGGGGCAGCAGGGCCTCGGCCTCTTTGGCGAGCGGCGAAGCCACTTCGTTGACGAGCGCGACGGCCAGCGCGCCGCCGCGACGCGCGGCGCACGCGCGGCGCGCTGCATCTCGACGATGTCCGGGCTACGTCCCGATTGTGAGATCGCGACGGAAACGACGCCCTGAAGCCGCATCGGCGCGCGATAAAGCGTCGCGATGGAGGGGCCGATGGAGGCGCAGGGCACGCCCGAAACAATCTCGACGAGATATTTCAAATAGAGCGCGCAGCAATCCGACGAGCCGCGCGCGATGGTCGCGACAAGCGGCGGATCCAAGGCCCGTAGGCGCGCCCCGAGTTCGGCGAGCAGCTCCGCATTGTGGCCAAGCAGACGTGCGACCGCGTCGCCTGCCTCGCCGATCTCCTGAAACATGAGGGTCGTCATCGGCGCGCCTTTCGGACCGGCGGCGATAGCGTGAGTTCGGAGACGAAGTCGTAGGTGTCGGCGCGATACAGGGATTTCGTGAATTCGACACAAGACCCGTCGGTTAGATAGGCGATGCGCTGGATATGCAGGGCCGGACTATCGCGCGCGACGCCGAGCAGCTCCGCGTCGACGTCGGAGACGAGGGTTGCGCGCAAGCGCTGCAGGCCGCGTGTTGGCTTGAAGCCTCGCGCCGAGAGCGCCTCGTAGAGCGAAGCGCCGACCGAGTCCAATTCCGGCAGATAGCGCAGCGGCACGGTGGCCCGCTCGATCGCCATGGGCAAACCGTCAGCGAGCCGCAAGCGGCCGAGCCGGAACACGCGTTCGTTCGGCCCCGCGCCGAGCATCATCGCCTCTTCCGGCGTCGGCAGGAACACGCCGCGCTCGAGTTCGCGCGAACTCGCCTCCAAACCGCGCAGCCGCATGTCTTCCGTAAAGCTCGTCAGGCGCGACGAGGGCTGATCGACGTGCGGCCTCGCACGATGAATGAAGGTGCCTGCGCCGTGGCGGTGAAGCAGCACGCCTTCGACGACAAGGTCGGCGATCGCCTTGCGCAACGTCGTGCGCGACACGTCGAGCAGCTCGCACAACACGCGCTCGGCCGGCAGCAATTGCATCTCCGCGAAGCGTCCGGTCTCGATCTCGCGCCGAAGCGCGTCGACGACCGCCCGATAGAGCTTCTGGCCCGGCATCGCCTCGACCATCATGTGCATGGTGAGCCCTCCGCTTCGTCGAGCGTTCCGCCCGCGAGCAGGATCGCGCCGTCCACCGCGTCACGCCGGGGCCGGACGAGGCGCCTGGCGACATCTGGCGACAGGTAAGGGCGCAGGGGCTCGCCGAGGCCGCCGACCAGCGCGATGCGCTCGGCGCCGAGCGCATTCAACGCGTTCGCGAGCGCCATTCAACGCGTTCGCGAGCGCCGCAATCGCCCTGGCCGCGTCGCCGGCGATCTCGCGCGCACGCGTATCTCCGGACGTGGCAAGCTCCAGAATTTGGGGCGCGAAGGCGCCGTAGTCCCTGGGCTTCGCCTCCGCCGCCCAGCGCGTCATCCGCAGCGGATCGCCGCCGAAATGGCGCCCCAACGCCCGCGCGAGTTCGCTCATCGGCTCGAGGCCGTCGAGGGCGCGCAGCGTCACGCGAAGCGCCGTTTCGCCGAGGCGCGCGGCGGATCCGTCGTCGCCGAGCTGGAAACCGCGGCCGCCGATGATGGTTGTCGTGGCTCCAACGCGAGCGATACCCGCCGAGCCCGTGCCCGCGATGACGAGGCCGCCATCACCGAGGCCATTGGCGCCGACGCAGGCCGCGACTGCATCATTGACCACGACGATGCGCGCAAAGTCGGGCAACGCGGCGGCGACCCGCTCCGCTTCCTTGTCTTCCGAAAATCCGGCGATGCCGAGGCCGACCGCGATCTCTTGCTTCGACGCGCCCGCGGCGATCACGGAATTGATCGTTTCACGCACAACCCGCATGGCAGCGTCGAAATCGATGTAAATGTTCGCGGCCGGCCCGACGCTGTGCCCCAGCTCGCGGCCCGACGAATCGCGCAGCCTTGCGCGGCAGCGCGTCGCGCCGCCGTCCACGCCGAGGAAAAACCGTGCCGTCGCCAAGGAGCCCTCCTAAGAATTTCTTAACCCCCCTAGACAAGTGGTATGCCATTTGGCTAAAATAAATACAAGAGGTATCTCCATTGGTGTTCATAATGCGGACGCAGCTGAACTCAGAGACGGAAAACTGGCCTAAAGCCGACGGCGGCCTGCCGAGCGACGAGGCCCTGTTCACCGACGCGCTGCTCGCATCCTACCGGCGAGCGATCGAGTCCGTCGCTGCAGCCCGCGGCGACATCGGGGCCGCAGCACTCCGCCTCGCCGCGATCTGGCGTGCAGGCGGGCGGCTGGTCTACCTGGGCGCAGGCTCGTCCGGCCTTGCGGCGGCGGCGGACGCAGCCGAACTTCCCGGCACCTTCGGCCTCGACGAAAGCCGCATCGCGATCATTCTCGCCGGCGGGACCGCCGAACCGTTCCGCATCTACGCGGCCGCGGAGGACCGCGCCGCGGCCGGTGAACAGGCTATCGCCGCGTTTGGCGACCTCGCCAACGACGCCGTAATCGCCGTGTCGGCCAGCGGCTCCACCCCCTTTACCGTCGCCGCCGCAGCAGAGGCACGCCGTCGCGGCGCCTTTGTGATCGCCATCGCGCATCGCCCGGGTTCGCCTTTACTGTCCGGCTCCGATGCGCCGATCTTCCTCGATAGTGGCGAAGAGGCCCTGCGGGGCTCGACACGGCTGGCGGCCGGCACCGCGCAAAAGGCCGCGCTTGGCATGCTCTCGTCGTTGATGGGATTCGAACTCGGCCACGTCCATCAAGGACTGATGGTCAATTTGAAGGCCGACAATATGAAATTGCGCGACCGCGCTCTCGGAATCGTTGCCATGATCGCCGGCGTCAGCGAGGCCAAGGCGAACGCCGCGCTTCGCGAGGCCGGCGGCGAGGTCAAACCGGCGATCCTGATCGCCCGCGGCGGCGTCAGCATGAGCGAAGCCGTGGCACGGCTCACAGCGACGGATGGACGGATTGATGACGCGTTGCGCCCGTCGCGCGCCGCGAGCGACGGATGGACGGATTGATGACGCGTTGCGCCCGTCGCGCGCCGCGCGGCGATAAAACGGATCCACCAAGGGCGAGAGCCCGAGCAAGGGAGCTAAGCATGAAACGAACATTCAAAGGTGCAGTTGGAGCCGGCGTCGCCGCGGTGGCTTTGTTCGCGGGGCTCGCGGCGGCTGAGGCGGGCTCGCTGAAGATCGAAAGCTGGCGCAACGACGACGCCGATATCTGGAACTCGAAGATCATCCCCGCCTTCAACAAACGCTATCCCGACATCAAGATCGAATTCGCCCCCTCGGCGCCGAAGGAATACAACGCCGCCCTCAATGCCCGTCTTGACGGCGGAACCGCCGGCGACCTCATCACTTGCCGTCCGTTCGACGCCTCGCTCGCGCTCTATCAGAAGCGCCAGCTCGACGGCCTCGATGACCTCAAGGGCATGGACAATTTCTCGGATGTCGCCAAGGCCGCATGGCGGACCGACGACGGCAAGACGACGTTCTGCGTCCCGATCGCCTCCGTCATAGCTGGCTTCATCTACAACAAGGAAGCCTTCGCCAAGGTCGGCGTCTCCGAGCCGAAGACGCTCGAAGAATTCCACGCCGTGCTCGAGAAACTGAAAAAGGACGGAACCTACGTCCCGCTTGTGATGGGCACGGCAGACCAGTGGGAAGCCGCAACCATGGGATTCCAGAACATCGGCGCCGATTACTGGAAGGGCGAGACCGGCCGCGCCAATCTGATCGCAGGCAAGGAGAAGTTCACCGACCCGCAATATGTCGCGATATTCAAAGAACTCGCAACCTGGGGCCCTTATCTGGGATCGGGCTTCCAGGCGCAGACCTATCCCGATAGTCAGAACCTGTTCTCGCTGGGCAAGGGCGCGATCTATGCGGCCGGCTCGTGGGACATCTCGACTTTCCGCGGCCAGGCGAAATTCGCCATGGGCGCATTCCCGCCGCCGGCACCCGCCGGCGCGAGGAAATTCGCCATGGGCGCATTCCCGCCGCCGGCACCCGCCGGCGCGAGCGGCTGCTACATCTCCGACCACACCGACATCGCGATGGGGGTCAACTCGGCCTCGAAGAACAAGGAAGACGCGAAGAAGTTCCTCGAATGGTTGACGACGCCGGAATTCGCATCGATTTACGCCAACGCACTTCCGGGCTTCTTCTCGCTCGCTAAGACGCCGGTGAAGGTCGACGACGATCTCGCGGCGACGATGGTCGGATGGCGCCAGACCTGCAAGTCGACGATCCGCAACTCGTATCAAATTCTTTCGCGCGGTACGCCGAATCTGGAAAATGAGCTTTGGAACGTGTCCGCGCAGGTCGTAAACGCCAAGCTGACCCCCGAAGCCGCCGCAAAGCAACTGCAGGACGGCCTCGACAAGTGGTACAAGCCCGCGAAATGACGCCAGCCCCTCTTCGCGTCATTGCGCGGAGAGGGTTAGAAGTCTTTCTTAGGGCCGAGCCCCTTACCTCCTTCGACAACTGCCGCGCCACGCCCTCCCCTCACTCCGGCCCTCTCCCTCTGCAAACAGGGAGAGGGAAAACACGGCGCCGAATTTTCAATATGCCCGAACCTGTCTCCCAGATCGTCGCCCAGATGCCACGCAGAAAACGTGCGGGCCTCTTGCTGCTGTTTCTCGGACCGGCAGTCGCGATCTACAGCTTGTTCTCGATCTACCCGCTCATCGCGACGATGGCGCTCTCGACCTACACGAGCGATCCGTCCGGAGCCCGGCATTTCGTCGGGCTCGCTAATTTCGAAACACTGCTTGGCAACTCGCTGTGGTCGAAACCGTTCTGGAACGCCTTGGGCAACAATCTGATCTTCTTCACCGTGCACATGTGCGTGCAGAACCCGATCGGCATCGCGCTCGCAGGATTGCTGAGCCTGCCGGGCCTGAAGCTGAAGGGCCTCTATCGCACCGTCATGTTCCTGCCGACGATGCTCTCGGTTGTCATCGTTGGATTCTCCTGGAACTTGATCCTCTCCCCGCTCTGGGGCGTAGCCGCGGGCGCCTTGAAGGCCGTGGGGTTGGGTTCCCTGTTCGCCCCGTGGCTCGGCCTCGAATCGAGCGCGCTCGTAACCCTGTCCCTCATTTCGGTCTGGCAATTCGTCGGCATTCCGATGATGCTGATCTATGCCGCACTGCTCAACATCCCCGAAGAATTGATCGATGCGGCGCGCGTCGACGGGCTCGGGCATTTCCGCATTTTCTTCCACATAAAACTTCCACTCGTCCTGCCGACGATCGGCTTGGTCTCGGTGCTGACCTTCGTTGCCAATTTCAACGCCTTCGATCTGATCTATTCGATCAAGGGCGCGCTCGCGGGGCCCAATTTCGCGACCGACATTCTCGGCACGTTCTTCTACCGCACCTTCTTCGGCAACCAGCTGCAACTCGGCAATCCGACGATGGGCGCGGCGGTCGCGACCGTGATGTTCTTCATCATTCTCGCCGGCGTCTGCCTTTATCTCTTTCTCGTGCAGCGGCGCATCCGCCGTTACGCCTTGTGACGGGGCCGACATGACGGTCGAGCAGCGCGCCAAGAGCCTCGGCGTCCATCTCGTCCTGATCGCCTATAGCGCGCTTGCAGTCGGGCCGCTCCTGCTCGTCGTGATGAATTCGTTCAAGGCGCGCAACGCCATCTTCGGCGCGCCGCTCGCCCCGCCGGACGCCTCGACGTTCAGCCTCGTCGGCTACGAGAAGGTTTTTCGCGCGTCCAACATCCTGACCTACTTTTCAAATTCGCTGATCGTGACCCTCGTCAGCATGGCGCTCGTGCTGTTGTTTGGCGCGATGGCAGCCTGGGCACTGACCGAATACCGCTTTCGTGGCTCGACGGCGCTCGCGCTCTTTCTATCGATCGGCATCATGGTGCCGATACGGCTCGGCTCCGTCGCGATCCTCAACATGATGCGGTCTGCTGGCCTGAACGACACGTTGACGGCCCTGATCCTTATCTATGTCGCGCAGGGCCTGCCGATGGCGATCTTCATATTGAGCGAGTTCATGCAGCAAATCCCCACGGACTTGCGCGACGCCGCGCGCTGCGACGGCGTGCCGGAAACCCGCATCTTCCTCGAAGTGGTCGCGCCGTTGCTGCGCCCCGCCATCGCGACTGTCGCCGTCTTCACCATCGTGCCGATCTGGAACGACCTTTGGTTTCCGCTGATCCTGACGTCCAGCGACTCGACGCATACGGTCACGCTCGGCGTGCAGCAGTTTCTGGGTCAATACATCACCGACTGGAATTCCGTGCTCGCGGCGCTTTCGATGGCGATACTGCCGGTCGTCGTGATCTACGTGATCCTCTCGCGCCAACTCATCGCCGGCCTCACCTCCGGCGCGGTCAAATAGGTTTTCAAGATGGCCAATCTGCGCATCGAGCACCTCAACAAGCGCTATGGTGCGGCGACGGTACTCAACGACGTGAGCCTGAGCATCGAGGCCGGAGAATTTGTCGTGCTCGTCGGCCCTTCGGGCTGCGGCAAGTCGACGCTTCTGCGAATGATCGCCGGGCTCGACGGCGCGTCGAGCGGCGACATCCATATCGCCGGCAGGCTCGTCAACACGCTCGCCCCCGCCGAGCGCGGCATCGCAATGGTATTCCAATCCTACGCGCTCTATCCACATATGGACGTGCGCAAGAACATGACATTCGGACTGAAATTCACCGGCGTGCCGCCGGCCGAACGCAAGCGGCGCGTCGCGGAGGCAGCACGCATGCTGCGGCTCGAGGAATTGCTCGAACGCTATCCGCGCGATCTCTCCGGCGGCCAGCGTCAGCGCGTCGCGATCGGCCGCGCGATCGTGCGCGAGCCCGCAGTTTTCCTATTCGACGAACCGCTCTCCAATCTCGACGCGGCCTTGCGCGTCTCGACGCGCGTCGAGATCGCAAGACTGCACAGAATGCTGAAAGCGACAATCGTCTATGTTACGCACGATCAGGTCGAGGCGATGACCCTCGCCGACAGAATCGTTGTGATGAATAAGGGCCGCCTCGAACAGGTCGGCAAGCCGCTCGACCTTTATTATGCGCCCGCCAACCTGTTCGTCGCCGGCTTCATCGGCTCGCCTGCGATGAATTTCTTCGAGGCGAAAGTCGAAAGCGTCGAGGGCGGCCGCGCGCGCGTGACCGGCGCCGGTTTGCGTAACCTCGATCTGCCGGCGACGTCGCTGAAGGTCGGCGACGCGCTGACGGTCGGTGTCCGTCCGGAGCATCTTGCCCAAGGGACAAGCGGTCCTTTCGTCGCCGAAGGCGTCGTCGAACTCGTCGAACGGCTTGGCGAATCCTCCTTCGCCCATGTGCGTCGCGTAGACGACAGGCTGTTCGTTGCCGAGGTCCGCGGTCGAGAAACGCCGACGCCCGGCGAGAGGATGACGCTCATTGCGGCGACTCAGGACGTGCACGTCTTCGACGCCTCCGGCTTGCGTGTCTCGTAGAGAGGTGAGCGAATTCTTGTCCAGTCTCGCAGCGAAGTGCATCACCACCAGCACTCGAAGCTGATGGGTTTCGAAAGTTCAACCGATCCTACGAACTGAATGCGGGCAAACACCGTCTCATCTTTCAAGCACGGCTTTTGTCCATACGTGTCGATAGGCGTGCAGGCCTTCGACGGCGCAAGGCGGCGCCGCGATCAGCGGCGGCGGTTGAAAGTTCCGCGGCGGCCATTTCGCCAAAAGCGCGGCGCCCCGCGCGGTCCCGGCGGCGTCGGAGCCCGCGAAAACCTGCCCCCGCGCGGTCCCGGCGGCGTCGGAGCCCGCGAAAACCTGCTGCGATGGGCGGAACGCAGCGAGCAGCGCAGCATAGGCGGGGTTGGCGGCGAGGCTGCCTTCGACGACAAGATCGCCGGCGGTGACGCCGAGACGCGTCAGCATCAGGTCGCTCATGAGCGCAACATAAAGCGTCGCAAGCGCCAGCCGGTCGGCGGATGCGGTTTCCCCACGAATCTCACCCTGGCGCGAGGCGAACGGGCCGCCTCCGCCCTGCCCGGCAAAGCATGGCAGCGCCATGGCGCCAGATGCGATCACGCGCGCCAGCGAAGCCGGGTCCGGGCTGCCTGGCGCCCCGGCGATCGCGGCATATTCGCGCCCGCCCATGAAACGCGCGGTGGCGACCGGACGTCCCTCAACATCGACATTGGCCAGCGTGTCGTCAGCCGGATCGAGCCCCTTCACGCTCAAGCCTGGCGCCATCAGGATCACCCAGGTGCCGGTCGAAACAATCGTGAATGGCGCCTGCCGCGAGCCGAGATGCGGGAGCAGCGAGGCGTTGGAATCATGGACGCCGCAAAACACGCCGACGTCGCGTCCTAGCCCGGCCGCAGCCGCGATGTCGGGCTTGATCGGCGCGAGACGCTGGTAGGCCGGCTGCAGCGGCGGCATCAATCGGCGCAGATCCAGTGCGGAGACCACGCTGGAAAACTGTCCCTGCAACGGCGCCCACAAATCGGAATGAGCGCCCAGCGAGGTGACTTCAGCCGCCGTTGCGCCTGAAAGTCTCCATGCCCAATATTGCGGATAGGCCAGAAGATATTTTGCCCGTGCGAACACATCGGCAAAACGGCGCTGCTGCCACGCCAATTGCCGGGCGAGGTTCAGGCCCACGGGCAAGGCGGGCGAGAACGTTTGCGAACAAGGCGGGCGAGAACGTTTGCGAAAACGGCGGGCGCAGCGGCGCATAAAACGGCTCGATCTCCTCGACGCCGGCGAACTCGTAGTCCATCACCGGCAGCACCAGGCCGGAATCGTCGATCAGCGCAGCAGCGCAGCCGTGCGTCGTCGGGACAATGGCCGCAATCCCATTGACCTTATTGGCTTCCGCAAGGGAGCCCAGCAGAAACTCCCAGATCTTCTCGACATCCGCATGGGGATAGGGCGGGCCGGGCACCATGCGATTGGGCATGGTGCGCTCCCACACGAGCGCAGCATCGCAAGCGAAGGTCGCGACCTTCACATTGGTCTTGCCGATATCGAGAACCGCGGTGACACCGTTCATCCTGGATTCCCTCTCGGACGGCGCGCACCGTCCGATCCGACGTCTATGGCAGATGAAACATCTCAGTGAGCGGGATCGCGACCGGCGAGCCGTCGGGATGGGTGCGCATGATGTCCGTCATGTGATCCCACCAGCGGCGCATCACCGGATGGTCGGGCAGTGCTTCCATCCGGTGGTCCTCGCCGCGCTCCAGATAGGCGAACAGGATCGAGGTTTCCTGATCGAGATGAATCGAATAATTGGCGACGCCGGCTTCGGTGAGCAGGCACACGAGTTCCGGCCAGATCGCGTCATGGCGCCGGCGATATTCCGCGGCGCATCCCGGGTTAAGGAACATCTTGAAGGCGTAGCGCTCGGTCATGGTCGATCCGTAAGCCGAGATCTGGAAATTCAAGTAGTGCCGAATTGCAGGCGCAATCCTCGGCCGCAGCGCCGGCCTCTCCGCCACGAGAGGCCGGCACGAACCGCGATCAGAAATCGAAATCCTTGATGTTGTCCTTGGTGAAGATGAACGGCGAACCCAACAGAATTTCGCTGCCGTTGACGACGTTGAGCTTGCCGAGCTTGCCGGCTTCGACCGAGGTCGCGCCGGGTTTCAGCTTGCCGTCGACCACGGCGCGGATCACATAGGTCGCGGCATAGCCAAGATCGACCGGGTTCCACAGCACGACGGACTTGACGCAACCGGCATTGACATAGGGCTTCATCGCATTCGGCGTGGCGAGACCGACGACGGCGAGCTTGCCGCACTGACCAGCCTTGGTGACGGCTTCGGCCGAGGCGGGCGTGGCGACCGACGTCATGCCGAACAGGCCGGAAAGCTTGTCGCCGTATTTGTTGATCAGCGTGGTGGCCTGATTGAACGACAGCACGTTGTCCTCCTGCGCCTCCACCGTTTCCAGCCATTTCAGTTTGGGATGGCATTTGGCCGCGTAGGCCGACATTTCGGCGATCCAGCGTGCCTGATTGGGCGTGGTGAACGTGCTGGTGACGATGGCAAACCCCTTGTCCTCGCCGGCTTCCTTGGCCATCGCGTCGACCATCGCTTTGGCGATGCCGACCATCGCTTTGGCGATGCCGTTGAACTGGGCCTGATTGATGAACCACTGGCGCGCATCGGGCTGCGAGTTGGCGTCGTAGCCGACCACGTCAATCCCCTTCGACAAGGCCTTCTTCAGAACCGGTGCGATTGCCACCGGATCATTGGCGGCGAACAGGATGCCGTCGACGCCGCGGGTGATGTAATTGTCGATGAACTTGATCTGCTCGTCGATCTTGGCCTCGGTGGGTCCGTCGGTGGTCACCTTGACGTTGCCGATCTCCTTGGCGGCGTCCTGCATGCCCTTGGAGGTTGCGTTGAAGTAGCCGATGCCGATCAGCTTCGGCACATCCACAAGCGTGATCGGCTTGCCGGCCTTGTCGGGCGCGCCGGTGGTCTGGCCGCCGTCATAAGGTTTGGCCGCCGCGGCGGCTGCCGGGCCGGCGTCGCATGCAAGCGGGCTGGTCGGAAGATCGTCGCCGCCATCCCACTTGTCGGCGGCCACGGCAGAGCCGCCCGCCATCGCCACGCCCAGGATCACGAGCGCGGCCGTCTTCATCATCCGATGTTTCATGAGCTGCTTCATTATGGTTTCCTCCCTAAAACGCCGCTTTTGCGGCTTATCGCCCCATCAGCCCGCGACCTCGCGGCGTCCGTGGAGAGAACTTGCGATCAGCGTGGACGCGATCAGAACCGCGCCGATGACGATGATGGTGGCGTCGCCTTTGACCCCGGTCAGCGCCAGCCCGTTCTTCAACAGCTGGATCATCACCAGGCCGACGACGGTCCCCCAGATCGTCCCAACCCCGCCGAAAATGCTGGTGCCGCCGAGAACCACGGCGGCGATGACGTCGAGTTCGTAGCCGCTTCCCATGTCCGAGCGCGTTGTGGTCACGCGGGAAACCAGCACCCAGGCCGACAGCCCCGCGGCCAATCCGGACAGCGTGTAGACCACGAGCTTGACCCGATCGACCGGCAGGCCGGAAAACCGGGCGGCGGTCTCGTTGTTGCCGATGGCATAGAGCGTGCGGCCGAAGGTGGTGCGGTCCAGCGCTATGCCGGCCATGATGATCCCCACCAGCAGGATCCAGAGCTGCACCGGCACTCCGAGCCATTCCCCTTGCCCGGTGAAGAAGAACCATTCGGGATAGTTGCGCACCGACCGCGCCTGACTGATGCCTTCGGCGAGCCCCCGATAGAGCGCCAAGGTCGCGATGGTCATGATCAGCGGCGGCACCCGGACACGGGTGATCAGCAACCCGTTGACAAATCCGGCGACGCCTCCGACCCCGATCGCGAAGGCGATCGCCAGCGGCAGCGGGAAGCCAAGGTTTTTCCAGGAATAGCCGAGCATGATCGCGCACAGCCCGACGATCGATCCCACCGACAGATCGATGCCGCCGGTGATGATGATGAACGTCATCGG
>Ga0193713_1000358_pt1 | contig 15491 bp, 13 predicted proteins | sample H3a2metaG_FD_143054 | JGI IMG/M metagenome (GOLD analysis project Ga0193713, IMG submission 143054) | Soil microbial communities from a riparian zone of the East river system, Colorado, United States - H3a2 | ecosystem: Environmental > Terrestrial > Soil > Riparian zone | place: USA: East River... | reverse complement strand
TTCCGACTCGCGAGCGTGTCGTCCCCATGGGACGGGCCGCGGTCGCGGCCCTGCGCGCGTGGATCGATAAGGAGCGACCCGGATTCGCTCGCGAGTCGGAAATGCTCTTCGTCGGGCGACGCGGGACGGGGCTGAATCGCGCGACGTTATGGAAGATCGTCAGGAAAGCCGCGGAGCGGGCGGGCCTGACGCGGCGGGTCTACCCTCACGCGCTCCGCCATTCGTTCGCGACGCACCTGGTCGAGGGGGGCGCCGACCTTCGGTACGTTCAGGAAATGCTGGGACACGCGAGCGTCGCCACGACCCAGGTCTACACCCACGTGGACAGGTCGCGGCTCAAATCGATCCACGCCCGCTTCCACCCGCGGGCTTGAAGATCACCTCGTTGAGGCTTCCGGTCCGGTACCCTTGGAGGTCGAGTGTCACGTAGGCGTATCCGAGGTGCCGGAGTTCGCGCGCGACATGGTCCCGGATCTCCGGTTCCATGAGCCGACGGAGCCCCGCTTCGTCCGTTTCGATGCGGGCGATCGTGTCGTGGTGGCGGACCCGAACCTGGCGCAGGCCGACCCGGCGCAGGACTTCCTCGGCGCGCTCGATGGTTGCGAGTTTCTCCGCGGTGACTTCCTGTCCGTACGGCACTCGCGACGACAGGCAGGCGGCGGCGGGCTTGTCCCACGTCGGCAGTCCGAGTTCGCGCGAGAGGTGGCGGATTTCCAGCTTGGTGAGGCATGCTTCGGCGAGCGGGGCTCGGATCCGAAGCTCGTGCGCGGCCCGGGCGCCGGGCCGATGGTCCGCCGCATCGTCCGCGATCTCGCCGTACGCCACCCAGGCGAGCCCCTCCCGCTCCGCCAGAGGAACGAGTTTCTCGAAAAGTTCGGACTTGCAGAAGTAGCACCGCTCGGGGGAATTCTCGCGATAGCCGTCGCGGTCGAGCTCGCGCGTCTCGATGAGAACGTGCCGGACGCCCATGTCGCGGGCGAACCGCTCGGCGTCTTCGCGCTCCGCCGTGGCGAACGAGGGGCTGAGCGCGGTCACGGCCACGGCGCGCGTTCCGAGAATGTCATGGGCGACCCGGAGCAGGAAGGTGCTGTCGACCCCCCCGGAGTAGGCGACGAGGGCGCTCTCCATTTCGCCGAGGATGGCGCGGAGCCGATCGAGTTTTTCAGACGAGGTCATTCGGTCCCCGCGTCCAGGGGCGGCTTGCGTCGGCGGGCGATCCCGACGGCCGCTGAGGCGCCCATCAGGACGGCCTCGAAGATGAAGAAGGCGACGACCGGCCAGATCTCGCCCGACCCGAACCCATAGGTGTGCAATCCCTTGCCGAAGATGAAATTCACTCCGTAGTAGCAGAGGATGACGAGCATGAATCCGCCGAGGGCGCAGAGGGCGGTTCCGAGGCCGCGGACATAACCCGTGAAGCGACCGTGTAGCGTCACGAGGTAGGCGATCAACGTGATGAGCGCCCACGTCTCCTTCATGTCCCAGCCCCAGGGGCGGCCCCACGCCTCCCCCGCCCACACCGCGCCGAGAAGAATCCCGGTGAGCAGGAACAGGACCGTCACCTGGAGCGCCCGGTACATCACCACGTCGAGCGCCTCGAGGGCGGCTTCCTTCCCGGGGGATTCCCTCCGCAGGATGTGGGTGAACAGGTAGATGTGGCCGAGGACGCAGATGATGGCGGCCCCCGCGTAGCCCGTCATGATGATCGGGACGTGAATCGTCATCCAGAAAGTCTGGAGCGCCGGCTGGAGGTTGGAGATCGCCGACTGCTCCGCGAAAATCGGGACGGTCTGCGCGAGCAGGATCATCAGGCACGAGACGGTCGTACCGGCGAGGCCGAAAACCCGTCGCCGGAGGATGAGCTCCGCGATCAGCGAGATGATTCCCGCCCCGAACGCGACCATGATCATGGACTCGTAGTGATTGGAGAGCGGATACCGCCCCGCGATGGTCCACCGCAGGGCGTAACCGTAGGCGACCATGCCGATGCCGGCCATCTGCGACGCCACCCCGAAGGCCCAAACCTTGCCCGAGTCGAAGACATAGGCGCCGATGTAGATAAGCAAGGCGAGCGCGAACACCCCGGCCGCCAGCGAGAAGGGCTGGAGCTTCTGATAGGAGAGCTCGCGGTCGATGTCCTCGTCCGAGGGGTACTCCGCCGGATTCGCCGCCTTGAGGGCCGCCGCCAATCCGGCGACCGCCAGGTTCACCTCCCCGAACTCCCCCTTCGCCAGCCCCGACTTGACCCGCGCGAATTCCGACACGATCTTGCGGAGCGTTTGCTCCCGGTCTTTCGTCGGGTCCTTCTTGAGGAACTCGTCGAGCGCCGTCTTGACCGCCCGGAATCGCGGATCGGTCGGCTGTGCCTCGGAAAAATAGATTCGCAGGTCGGCGGGGGTCATCCATCCCCCGGTCGGACCGAAGGGTACGGGCACGATGGCGAGGAGTCGCTCCTCGAAGATCGCCTGGACGTAGTTCTGCTTCCGGATGAGCGAAAGCAACGCCCTTTGGGCGGACGTGGCGTTGTCGGCGTCGATGCGACGGCTTTCCGCCTGGAGCTCCTCGCGGCAGCCGTCGAAGTCGCGAAGGCTGAAAAAGATCCGATTCTCGTCCAGCCGGTACTTCTGTTTCAGCTCAGGGTGGTCCACCCGGATGAAATTGAGCGCGCGGAATCGCTCGGGCTCCGCGACGAGCCTCAAGAAAGCCTCGACCGGCTCCGCGTCCCCGAAAACCTCGATCTGATGCTGGGTCACCGAATCCCAGTACCCGGGAAACCGCTCCTTGCCGGTGATGGAGCGCAGGACTTCCCGCGCGCAGCTGTCGAGGGGCTTGACGCGGCCGCCGTGGAGGATCGCGATGCGGCTCGCCGTCGCGTTGTCGAACGCGGTCCCCGCCGCGCCCGCGGTCAACGCCAGGGCCATCGCCGCGAGAATCGCCTTCATCTTCGCGTCACCTTACCGCTTTCGCCGCGCGGCCGCTACCGCGGCACTTTCTCGAGGGGCTCCAGCGCGAAGCCGCCCTTGCGGTCGTCCGAGATCCGCGCCATGGCCACGTTGGGATCGTGCTCGAAGACGTTCACCCACCGCTCGCGCATCGCCTCCGCCACGAGTTGCTGCTTGAGCGACGCGACTTCGTGCGGATAGAGGTCGTATCCCATCACCCAGGCGGGCTTGATGTGGGCCGAGGTGGGCAGCAGGTCCGCCCAGTAGATCGCCTTCTCGCCCCGGCTCTCCATGCGGACCACCTGGTGGTGCTTCACGTGGCCGCCCGTGAGGACGCACCGGACTCCCGGCACGATTTCGTAGTCGCCCTTGATGAGCTTCACGCGCCCCGCCTTTTGGAGCGGGAGGAAGTCGTCGGGGATGTAACTGCCTTTCGTCCGGGGATTGGACTCCTGGGCCTCGCGCCACATCCCTTCCTGGATGATGTAGGTCGCGTTCGGATAGGTCGGGACGATTTCTCCGTTCCGAAGGACCGTCGCGCCGCCCGCGTGGTCGAAATGGAGATGGGAGAGCACGACGAAATTCACGTCCTCGGGCTTCACGCCGATCTTGGCGAGACTCTCCGGAGTCGTGGGGGGATGGATGACGGCGTACATCTCCACGAACTTCGGGTCGTGCTTCGTGCCGATGCCCGTGTCGACGAGGATGTTATTCCCATGGGCCCGGATGAGGAGATTCGTGAGCGAGAGCGTGATCCGGTTCTTCTCGTCAGCGGGCGCGACTTTTTCCCACGCAACCTTGGGGACGATTCCGAACATCGCGCCGCCGTCTAGGCGGAAGAACCCGTCGGTCACGGCGTGGAGTTCGAACTCGCCGAGTCGGATCATGCGGTCACCTTCATCATGAGGAGGATCACGAGGGCGGCCGTGTTGAGGCACCATCCGGCCGACAGGATTTCGCCCGTCTGGAGGGCGCGGACGGGCCGCGTCGCCACCCACGCCCGGGCGATCAGGACGACGACCAGGGCGAGCAGCAGATCGGCGCCCGCGATGCCGAGCCCGAGCCACAGGGCGTCCACCCGGGGAAGCAGGAGCGGCCCGAGCATTCCGCCGATGGTCCCGAGCGTGGTGAGCGCGAAAAGAATCAGGGCTCCGGACGACGCGAGCGGCGCGTCGGTGCCCTTGTGCCCCGCCGCGAGGAGCCGCTGGAGGAAGGGTTTGAGGAAGAACATGAAGATCGCGCCCGAGATCGCCATCACCCAGCCGAGGTAGAGGATCTTTTTCCCCGGGTCCTTTGAAATCTGGAAGATGCTGACCCGGGGGTCGTCGGGATCCCAGCTCGCCTGGTAGATCACGAACCCCTTGTACTTCATCGGGGTGTTGACCTCGATGGTCGCCTTCGTGACATCCCCCGTTTCGTGGTCCTGCAATGTCACGTCGCTTTCGAAGCTCCTCGGGCTGTCCGTCCCCTTGTTGAACTCGACCCGGAAATCATCGAGCGTCAGCGTGAAGGGAAGTTCCCGGTACTGCTTCCCCTGGAAGACGACCAGGATGCGCCGATCCCCCACCGTAAATCCCACCCCTCCCCCGAAGAACTTGACCCACTTGGTCTGGCGTTGGTTCTCCGATTCCACGGTCAACCGGATTGCGGGAATGCGCCGCCGGCTCTTGCGTACCTCCGTCGGGACCGCGATCTCCTCGGCGTTCTTCATCCATCGGACGAGTTCGATTTCCATGGGCAGCTTCATGAAGGGGTACGCGAGCTTCCGTCCGGGCTCGAGAAGCCCCGCCTCCTTTTGACCCCTCGTGTTCAGGAAGAGATAGCGCAGGCCCGAGCCGGTCCGGCAGAGGTAGGCCGCGGCGGAAATGTCCGATCCATGGATGGCATCGACCCGGAATCGCGGGCGGAGGCGCGCCATGAAATCCGGGGGCGCGGCCGCGCCGGGTGGAGAGACCCGACGGGGCGAGACGTCCGTGTTGAGGGCCTGGGCCTCCCAGGTCTCGGCCTGCCGACCCGATCGCGCCACTTCGAACCGGACCCAAAAATCGCCGCTGCTCTCGCCGGGCGATCCCCACGAAAGAACGGTGACCTGGGCTCCGCCGACGCGGACGGGCGTCTCCTTTTCCCTGGCGAGGTCGAGTTCACGCGTCTCGCCGTCGACGGTGATGACCAGCGTCCCTTCCTCCCCTGCGGGTTCGCTCAGGTTTGCGAACGCGGTGTCCGTGAGAGTGGTCGCCATGAGCGCGAGACGCGGGCCGAGCACGTGCTGATTGAGTTTGAGGGCCACGCGTTTGGGATCATGATCCGGCTGGTGCACGAGGATTTCGACGATGGTCTCCTGTCCGTCGGGAGTCTCGCGGTACGTCGGCTCCGGGTCGACGTTCGGCAGGAACTCCTCGGCGTGCAGATAGACGGGCGCATCCTTGAGCTTGAAAGTCCGGCGTTCCCTGGACGGGCGATACGGGTTGTAGGCGATCGGGAAAGCCGTCCGCTGACTTGAGGTGGCGACGGTGATCTCGTTCTGGTTCTCGATGGTGAAATACTCGTACGAATCTTTCTCCATGGCCTGGAGATCGCCGTAGATTTTCGAGTTGAAGGTCACGGCGGCGCCGATCATCAGCGTGAGGATGCCGCTGTGGGTGATGAGGAACCCCCACATCCAGAAAAATCTCCACGGCACGCGCTTCACGGTGCAGACCGTGAGGTTGACCATGAGCAGGCCCATGAGGATGTTGAACCACCACCCGCCGTACCAGTCGCTCCGCAGGGCCCCGACGCTCACGTCGTACCCGAGGTCGGGATTGAACCAGTTGATGATCGTCGGCGCGATGAGGGCGAGCAGCATCGTCGAGAGGAGGATGATGAGAAACCAGAGGGAGCCGAGGAAATTGTAGATGCGCCGGGGCAACGGAATGTTTGAAGACACGATCCGCTCGATACTCCCGTGGAAAGCCGATTGTAGCGCGTCCGCGGAGGGACCGCCATGGTTACCGGGGCGTCGTCCGAGTGCGGTCCTCAGCTTCCGATCGCGCTGAATACTCCCCCGGCGACATGAGAACGATCTAATTTTCTTCTCAGGTTCCTCTCACTTCCCGTCGTCATATTAGGGTCGTCCTCTCTAGCTAACCTCCGCTCCCTGTGGGCGGCCTGCAGACCCGCCCACGCGGGGCTGGAGGCGGGCGGACCCGGCGGTCCTCCCACCTCCATCCCCCCGGCCTGTGTCACGGAAACAAGACGATCTTGCCCGCTTTTGAGTCCCGTTCCTGGATGGTCGCGAACGCGGTTTCGAACTCGGCCAGCTTGTGACGGTGGGTGATCACGGGACGCGGGTCGAGCCGGCCCGAGTCCAGGAGGCGCTGCATCTCTTCCCAGGTCTCGAACATGAGGCGGCCCACGATGCCGAGCACCTTGCGGCCCTTGAGGATGACCTCGTTCCCCCAGTCGAGCTCGACGGGGCGCGACGGGATGCCGAAGGCGACGAAGGTGGCCCCCTTCTTGAGGGCTTTGAAGGCGTTGACAATCGCCGTGATGTTCCCGGACATTTCGAACGCCACGTCGAGGCCGTGGCCGCCGGCGCGCTTCGCAAGTGTGGCCGCGAGGTCCGGGTCGGCGCCGTCGAAGGTCTCGGAGGCCCCCATCGTTTTCGCGAGCTCGAGTCGATGGTGGTTCACGTCGACGGCGTAGATCGCCGCGGCGTCGTGGGCCCGTGCGCAGTTGATCGCGAAAAGACCCGCGGGTCCGCATCCGAAGACCGCCACTGTCCGTCCCTTGACGCCCGCCGCGCTCACCGCGTGGACGGCATTCCCCATCGGCTCCATGAGCGTCGCGACCTCCGGGGGCATCCCCGGCGAGATCTTCCAGGCGCACGCCGCGGGGATGGAGATGAAGTCCGCGAAGCTGCCGTTTCGATGGACCCCGATGATCTGCAGGTTGTCACAGATGTGGCGCATGCCGTGCGTGCACTGGGCGCACGAGCCGCACGCGACGTGGCTTTCCACGGCAACGCGGTCTCCCACTTTGAAACGCGTCACGCGCGAACCCACTTCGGCGATCTCTCCCGCGAGTTCGTGACCGATTACGACCGGAGGCTTCATCTGGGACTGAGCCCAGGTGTCCCAGTTGAGGATGTGAAGATCGGTGCCGCAGATTGAGGTCGCTTGTACGCGGACGAGCACGTCGTCGGGTCCAATCTTGGGAACTTCGACGTCGGCGAGCGCGAGACCCGGCGCGGCGGTCTGTTTGACGACGGCCTTCATCCGGCTCATGGGGCGGAGACCTTGCGCGAGGCCTTCTTCGGGGTCTTCACGAGGGCCCGGAGGGCGGCCAGGTTGACGGGGTCCATGTCGTTTTCCTTGGGCGTCTCGAGGACCTTCGGGACCTCCTGGAACTTCGGGTCGTTCATGAGGAACCCGAAGGCGTCGAGGCCGATGCATCCCTGGCCGATGTGCTCGTGGCGGTCGACGCGGCAGCCGAGGTCTTTCTTCGAATCGTTGATGTGGAACGCGCGGAGGCGCTCGAGGCCGATGTGCTTGTCGAATTCCTCCATGACGCCGTCGTAGCCGGCGCGCGTCCGGAGATCGTATCCCGCCGCGAAGACGTGGCAGGTGTCAAAGCAGACGCCGACGGTTTCGAAGCCGTCGAGGATGCGGGCCATTTCATCGAACCGGCTGCCAAGGGTGAAGCCCTGCCCCGCGGTGGTCTCAAGAAGAATCCGACTGCGGTATCCGCTTGTCCGTTTCACGATTTCGGCGAGGGCCTCGCGCATTTTGCCGATTCCGGCTTCGGCGCCCGAGTCACCGGGCGAGCCCGGGTGGCTGACGAGGAAGTCGAGACCGAGCCGCTCGCTCCGCTCCAGTTCTTCCGTGAAGGCGTCGACCGACTTGCGCCAGAGGTCGGGTTTCGGCGAGGCCAAGTTGTGCAGGTAGGTGTCGTGGGCGAAGGCGACCTGGATCTTGTAGGTGCCGACGGCGGCCTTGAACTGCCTCGCGTCGTCGTCGGTGATCGGCTTCGCGCGCCACTGCCGCTCGTTCTTGGTGAAAATCTGGATGGCGGTGCATCCGAGGGCTCCGCCCTTCTCACATGCGAGGTGGAGCCCCCCCGCGATCGACATGTGGGCGCCAAGGAGCATGGCGTTGGATTATAGGAAAGCAGTCAGCCGACAGCCAACAGCGCTCAGCTTCCGAAGCGGTCAGCTGGTAAGCGTTTAGCCGGAATGGCGCAATTCGGGCTGATGGCTTCCTGCCTGATCGCTTCTACAGCTGAATGCCGACCGCTGTCGGCTGAAAGCTAGACCAGGATCTCAAAGCCCGCGTCGCGGATCATCTGGTGGTCCGCGTTCGGCGCGTTGCCGGGAGTCGTGAGATATCCCCCCGTGAAGATCGAATTGCAAGGCCAGAGCGCGAGCGGCTGAAGCGACCGCAGGTTCACCTCTCGACCGCCCGCGATCCGGATGTCGCGCTTCGGATTGACGAAGCGGAAGAGGCATAGAACCAGGAGGGACTTGCGGGGCTCGGGCGGCGTCAGGTGCGCGAAGGGAGTCCCGGGCCGCGGGTCCAGGAAATTGACAGGGATGGACGTCGCGCCGGCCCGCCGCGCGGCGAAAGCCATTTCGACGATTTCCTCGTCGGACTCCCCCATCCCGATGATCCCGCCGCTGCACGCCTCCATCCCGACCCGCTGCACGAGCTGCACCGTATCCCAGCGGTCCTGGTACGTGTGGGTCGTGCAGACCTCGGGAAAACGGCGCTCGCTCGTCTCGAGATTGTGATTGAAGCGGTCGACGCCCGCCTCCTTCAGCCGGCGCGCCTGCTCCTCGCGCAGATTCCCGAGCGATGTGCAGACGCGGATGCCCACATCGCGTTTGATCTCCCGTACCGCCGCGCAGATCGTCTCGAGCTCCTTCTCGCTCGGTCCACGCGTCGACGTCACGATGCAGAACTTCCACGCCTTGTGCTCGCGCGCCTTGCGGGCCGCGGCGACCATCTCTTCCTTCGCGAGGAGCCGGTATTTCTCGACGTGCCCCTCGGCGACGGAGGACTGCGAGCAGAAGCCGCAATCCTCCGGGCAGAGTCCGCTCTTCGCGTTCAGGAGGACGTGGATCTTGACCGTCCGGCCGTGAAAATGGAGGCGCACGCGGAAGGCGGCATCCATGACGCCCAGGAATTGGTCATCCCCGGCGCCGAGCACATCGCGCGCCTCCTCCGCCGATGGCGGTTCGTCACGGATGGCCCGGTCGGCGATGGCCTGCCAGTCGGTCATGAGAAGTGGCTGGAAACGATGTCCTCGAGGCGGTCGGAAAGGTCCTCCCAGGCGACCGCAGGGTCCTTCGTGACGGTCACGAAATTGGCGATCATGAAGACGCTCTTCACTCCGGAGACCGCGAAGAGCTTTTTCGCGAGGGGATCCGCATCCGCCGCGGCCGCGCTGGCGAAGGTCACCGGCTTCGCGGATACCGCAACCGAGACGGTAATCTTCAGGCTGTTGGGATTCGGCGTCGAATCGAGGCGTACCTGGGCGGGCATGGTCTAACCGTAGAACGGTAGCCCTTCCTCGTGGACTTCCTGGCCCGCGAGTTTCTGGTCCAGGTGCTCGAGGTAGCGCTTGAAGTCGGGGCCCGAGACGTACGACTCCGGAAGATTCGAGCGGAGCATGTGCAGGTACGCCCTGCGATCCTTGAGGGGATTGCCGCGCGGGTCGAACATCTGGAACTCGTACAGGCCGCGGCGGCGGTAGAACTTCTCGCTCGGGGAATAGAGCAGCTCGTCGGGCTTCACTCCGTGCTCCGCCTCGCCGGTCCTGAGAATCCGGTCGGCGATCTCCGGCGCCTCGGCCCGCGTGACTTTCGGGTCGCGCGTCTTCAATATTTCCCAGTTGAGCGTGTCGACGAGCTCGATCTTGACCTCTTCGAAGTACTTCCCCATCGCCTCGCCGTTGAGCATGTCCTTGAAGCCGAACTGGACGGCGCTCTTGCCGCCGCGCTCGTCGCCGAACATCTCGAGGCCGCGGGGCGTCCACTTGTTGATGTGGCGCTGGATGCAGGCGATCGAGATGTTGCCCTCGTCGCGAGCCGCCGCGCCGGCCCACTTGCGGACCGCGTTGACGCCGCTCGCCATGTGGAAGGCCTCCTCGGCGAGCATGGGCCCCATCGAGCGGGCCATCGGGGCGTACGAGAAGACCGTCTGCATCTCGAGCTGGTACTTCCCGACGCGGTCGATGATCGAACAGAAGGTGCTGTTGTCGACGAAGGAGTCGAAGTAGAGGTTGAAGGCGTCGAGGACGTGCTCGCCGGTCTCCATGCCGAGGAGCGAGTCCATCGTCTCGCCGGCGATGTCCTTCCCCACCTTGCTCCAGTCGTCGCTGGCGAGGACGTACATCATCTGGTACGCGTGGCGGAATTCCTCGGCCATGACGCGGAGGACGTCGAACTGCTGGCCCGGGTCCTGCGCCTTCTGCAGCGACCCGCGGTGCTGCTGGATGGATCCGAGCTCCGTGGAGCACTGCGCCTTGATGATCTTGGCGCTCTGGAGGATCATCTCGTCGTCCAGATCCGACGCCTTCGTGAACTTCGGCTTCCCCGCGAGCTTCCCGACCTCGATCGTCTCCTGCTTCAGCGGCCCGAGCTTGGCCGTGAGCCGGAAGGGCTCGTGCCGGTAGTGCTTCGACCAGTTCTCGAGCATGAAATCGAGCTCGGGAAAGTACTTCTTCTGCCAGTCCACCATGCGCTGATGGAGGTGGACCGGGAGCTCGTGGGTCTCTTGGGTGTCGAGAAAGCTGGTGCGCATTTTCAAATCGATTATAGCAACGGCGACTTGACGGTCAAAGCATGGCCGAGTGCGTTGGCCGTTTGCCGTTTACCGTTGCGTAGGCCGTCTCCCGTTTGCCGTACAAGACGTTTGCCGTTGGCCGTTGGCCCTTACGTTTGCCGTTTGCCGTTTTCCGATCGGCGTTTGCCGTAAGCCGAATGTCACTCGCCGAAGGCAGACGGCCGTCAGGCGCCTTCGCGTACGCGCTTGATGAGGGAGACGAGCATCTTTCTCACGTCGAACACCTGCTCCCTCAAGGGAAGATAGACCGGATCCTTGATGAGGCCGACCCGACTCGCACGAAACAGGCCGTTGTCCACTTCGTTGGCCGAGCCCAAGGCTATGTGCAGGAATTGCGCCATCTCCTTCTTTGTCGCCCGACCGCACCCTTCCGCGATGTTGCCGGTGACGGAGTCTGTGGCTCTCCGGAGCTGGTCCGTTAGGCAATGGAGCTGGGCCGGCGGGAATTCACTCGTGATTTGATAAACTCGGTCCGCTACTTCCTGACTGAGCTGCCACACGCGCAGCTTTCGAAAGTCCTGCATTTCCTCCATGGTGTGCCCCAAATCGAGGCAAAACCGCAGGTTCTCTTGAGGGGGTGAAGGCAGACGGTCGATTTGACGGTCAACGGCAAACGGCTGACGTAACGGTAAACGGCAAACGGTAAACGGTTCTAAGAGAGATCCATCCACACACTCTTCGTCTGCGTGTATTGGTCCAGGGCTTCCCGCCCCAGTTCGCGCCCAAATCCACTTTGTTTGTAGCCGCCAAAGGGAAGCGCGACGTCGTAGAGGTTATACGTGTTGACCCAGACGGTGCCCGCCTTCACGGCCCGCGCGACTTGGTGCGCCTTTTTCACGTCCTTCGTCCAGACCGCGGCGGCGAGGCCGTACATCGAGTCGTTCGCCTGCGCGACGGCGTCCGCCGGGTCCTTGAAGGAGAGAACCGAGAGGACGGGACCGAAGATCTCCTCGCGCGCGATCTTCATCGAGTTCTTCACGTCCGCGAAGATCGTCGGATTCACGAAGTAACCCTTCGGCAGGTTCGCGGGTCGATCGCCGCCGGCGACAAGACGCGCGCCGTCCTTTTTCCCGGACTCGATGTAGGAAAGCACGCGATCGAGCTGGCCCTTGGAGATGACAGGTCCCATGCGGGTGTTCTTGTCGAGCGGATCCCCCACCGTCGTCTTCTTCGCGCGGTCGGCGACCTTCGCGAGGAACTCCTCCTTGACCGGCTCCTCGACGAAGAGCCGGCTGCCGGCGGCGCACACTTCGCCCTTGTTGTAGAAGATCGCGTTGAGCGCGCCCTTGCTCGCGCCGTCGAGATCGGCGTCGGCGAAGACAATGTTCGGGCTCTTGCCGCCGAGCTCCAGCGAGACTTTCTTCAGGCCGTCCGCGCAGAGTCTCATGATCTGCTTGCCGGTCGAGGAGTCCCCGGTGAAGGCGATCTTGTCGACCCCGGGATGAGTGACGAGAGCGTTCCCCGCCGTCGCGCCGGGTCCGGGGACGACGTTGAAGACGCCTTCGGGGATTCCCGCCGCGGCGATAATCTCGGCGAACTTGAGCGCGGTCAGCGGGGTGAGGCTCGCGGGCTTGTGGACGATCGTACATCCCGTCGCCAGCGCGGGCCCGTACTTCCACATCGAGAGCAGGAGCGGGAAATTCCAGGGCGTGATGGCGCCGACGACGCCGACCGGTTCCCGGAGCGTGTACAGGAATGCGTTCGGGCGCGAAGGGAGCGTCTCGCCGGTCACCTTCGTGGCCCAGCCCGCGTAATATCGGAGTACCTCGAGGGCGAGGGAGAGCTCGATCTTCGACTCGATCAGCGTCTTTCCGGTATTCGAGGTCTCGAGCTGGACAAACTCGTCGAGCTTCGACTCCATCAGGTCCGCCGCTTTGAACATGAGGCGGGCCCTGTCGCCCGGCCCCATCGACCGCCACTTCCCTTCATCGGCCGCCTTGCGGGCGGCGGTCACGGCCAGGTCGATGTCGCGCGCGTCCGCCTCGGCGACCTCTTCGATGGGCTGTTCCGTGGCGGGATTGACGACGGGGAACGACTTGCCGGACGAGGCATCGACGAACTTCCCGTTGAGGAAGAGTTGCTTCATGTGCGAGCTTGAGGCTACTGGCCCTTGAACTTCGCGGGGCGCTTCTCGACGTACGCGTTCAGCCCTTCCTTCGCATCTTCGCTCGAGAAGAGCTGCGCCTGGAATTCGCGCTCCATGGCGAGGCCGTACTCGAAGGGGACTTCCGCGCCGCTCTGGACCGATCGCTTGATGAGCCCCACGGCCTTCGATGCCTTCGCGGGGGGAATGAACTGCTTCGCGTACTCGTAAACCTTGGCCAGGAAGGAGGCGCTGTCGGGCGCTTCGATGATCTGGTCGATGATGCCGTACTGCTGGCCCTCTTCGAACGAGAAGAGGCGGCCGGAGCCCATGAGCTCGATGGCGCGCGACTTGCCGACGATGCGGACGAGCCTCTGCGTGCCCCCCGTGCCGGGCAGGACGCCGAGATTCACCTCGGGCAGGCCGACCTTGCCGCCGCCCTTTCGGGCGACGCGGAGGTCCGCGGCCATGGCGATTTCAAGTCCCCCGCCGACCGTGTTGCCGTTGCAAGCCGCGATGACGAGTTTCGGAGTCTGCTCGAGGCGGCTCAACGTCTCATTGGCGTGGAGGCAGAAGAAGTATTTGAACTTGGGGGTGACGCTCGCGAGCATCTTGATGTCCGCGCCCGCGCAGAAGAACTTGTCGCCCTGCCCCGTGAGCACGATGGCGTGGACGTTGTCATCGAAGCGCGCCTGGAGGATCGCCTTGTCCAGGTCGATCATCATCTCGTGCGTGTAGAGATTGGCCGGCGGATTGTTCAGCGTGATCGTCGCAATGCCGCCTTCGGCGCGGTAATCGGCCAGTGACATGGGATACCCCCGTCGTTCGTGATGAATCCGGATTTGGACCGCTCAGGACGGGCCAACATACGTCGAGGGCCGGGAGTCGTCAAGCACGAGGTGGCCGGCTCACTTTCGAGGGATCGCGGGCAGGTCCTTGATCGCGAGAGTGGTGACCTTCCTTGTCGCAAGATCCACGACTCGGATGGCGTGATTGTTCGTATCCGCGACGAATAGCTTGCCTCCGACCACCGCAAGGCCGCTCGGCTCGTTGAACCGCGGCTGGTCGCCGTCGTCCGCCCCGCGCTTCCCGTCGCCCAGGAAGGTCTCGACGCGGCGCGTCTTGGGATCGATCCGCTTGATCTTGTGGTTGTAGGCGTCGGCCACGAGCAGCTTCCCTTCCCATGCCGCGACGTGGAGGACATGCTGGAGCCGGGCCGCGTCCCCCACTCCGTCCACATCGCCGAAGTCGAAGAGCCCGGTTCCGACGACGGTGCGCGTTTCGCCCTGGGGATTCAGGTCCACTTCGCGAATGCCGCTCACCTCGCTGTCGGCGACATACAGCTTGTCTCCAAGGGCCGCCAGCCCGCTGGGTTGGTTGAACGACGCCTGCCGGTGCGGACCGTCCTGGAGCGTCTCGCGTCCGTCGCCCGCGAAGGGTCCGATCGTGCCCGTGGAAAGATCCAGCGCCCAGATCGCGTGATTGCCCGCCATGGCGATGAAGAGCGTCTCGCCTCGAACGAGCACATCCCACGGCGAATTGAGAGGGACCGACTTCGCCTCTCCCGACTTCTCTCCATAGACTTGCTTGCCGTTCCCCGCGATCGTTGAGACTCTCTTTTCCTTCAGATCGATCCGGCGGATCACGTGATTCTCGGTGTCCGCGATAAAGAGCTCCTGATTCCGCACGCAGAGACCTTGCGGCTGGTTGAATCGCGCCGAAGCGGCGTCGCCGTCCTGCAATCCCGGCGTCCCGGAGCCGAAGACCTCCTTCACCTGGCCGGAGTGGTCCGTGACGACGATGCGATGGTGGCCGGTGTCCGAGATGAACAATAGGTCGGCCGTGGCCGCGATCTTCCCCGGGAAGCGAAGCTGCGGCGTCCGCTCCTCCTCGACCTTGAACACGATCTCCCGACGGTCAATCTTCCCCTTCTTGTCGAAGGTCTCGACGATCTTCGCGATGGCCTTTTCGAAGGCGTCGTAGATCCCCTCTCCCCCGGCCTGTCCGGCGATGTTGCCCTCGGGATCGATGAGAACGAAATGGGGCCAGCCGCGCGCGTTGAAGGCCTTGAAGATCTTGAAGTCGGCGTCGTTCACGACGGGATGGCGGATCTCGTGGCGCATGACCGCCTTGCGGATGTTGTCGGAGTCCTTCTCGTTCGTGAACTTCGCGGAATGGACGCCGATCACCACGAGCTCGCGGGGGAACTTCTCTTCCAGCTTCCTCAGATCTGGGAAGACGTGATGGCAGTTGATTCAGCAGTAGGTCCAGAAATCGAGGAGGACGATCTTCCCCTTCAGGGAGGCGAGCGTGATCGGCTTGTCGGTGTTGAGCCAGCCGACGCCGCCCTCGAGCTCGGGCGCTTTCATGGTCTTGGCGTCCTGGGCCGAGACCGCCCCGAGGAAGACCCCCGCGGCGGCGAGGCCGGCCAATAAATACGAGCGCATCGCATCAGGCTCCGGTTCGTCACTGTATCGTGAAGGACTGCGCGTCGCCAGTCCTCCAACCCCGCCGCGGCCTTCGCTATTCCGGGCGGGAGAATCGTCTGGCGCCTCCCTGTCGGCGCGGCTATAAAGAGCGTTCCCGAGGGCCGAATGAGGATCGTCGCCGGGCTGGCCGCGCTCGCCCTCTGCGCCTCGTGCT
>Ga0193713_1000357_pt1 | contig 15505 bp, 13 predicted proteins | sample H3a2metaG_FD_143054 | JGI IMG/M metagenome (GOLD analysis project Ga0193713, IMG submission 143054) | Soil microbial communities from a riparian zone of the East river system, Colorado, United States - H3a2 | ecosystem: Environmental > Terrestrial > Soil > Riparian zone | place: USA: East River... | reverse complement strand
GAACTCTGCGACGTACAGAATCCGGCGCGCAAGGTCGATGGCGAGATGATCGATGCGCCCGCGCACGTTTCCCAGTGGAATCTTCGATTCGAGCACCAGTGGAGCGGGCGCAGCGGCGTGCGCGGAGACGGCGGTCGTGAGCCAGAGGGTTCCCAGCGTCAGGACGTGTGCAAGGCGACGAGCCCGGGGAGTGCATCCGATCATCATGATTGATACTTCCCGAGGCCTTCCGCGATCGATCGTGGCGATGGTGAGATCCCTGGCGCCGTGGACTGCGACTGTCCTGCGTCAGGACCCGCGCTTGACGTTGATGAGATCCAGCGCCGCCCGTAGATGCCGGGCCAGCACCACGCCATCGTCTTTCGCCCAGAAGTGCATGAAGAACAGGTGTGGTGAATCGTCGATCATGTGGTTGTGCAACGCGGTGACCTCGATGCCGTTGCCCCGCAGGCTCTTCAGCACTGGGTTGACCTCGGCACCCGTCAACACAAAATCGCCTGTAATGGCGGCCATCCCTCCGCCCGTCGGCTGAAAATTGATCGCAATCGCGGTACCCAGCGCAGGCGGCAGGGCCACCCCACCTTCCGATATCGCTTCGGCGCGCAAAATCCCGAATTGATACACGCCACCATTGGCGGCGCCCTTGAACCCGAGCGCGGTCTCGACGGCGGCCGTGTCCAGATCCAATGGACCCGATGAAGCCGAGGGCCCGGCCACCGGCGCAGCGCCGATCGGTGTGTGGGTCAGGGCCAGGCCTGCGCGCAGCGTCTCGGCGAGTTGAACCGGATCCCCGTGCCCGCGGACATGCATGTAAAACACGGCTGGCGACGTCCGCAGCAGATGATTGTGGAGCGCAGTGATCTCGATACCCCCTTCGATGAGACGCTTCATCATGGGACTGACTTCGTCCTCGGCGAGCACAAGATCACCCATGAACATCGCCCCGCCGTCCGTCGGCAGGAACGCCACCCAGGTACCCAGGGCGAGGGTGGGTTTGAGGACGATCCCATCCACGGTGATCTTCAGATCGGTGCGCGGCAGTCCCCACTTGTGGACACCGCCGGGTAGAACAGCTCCGGGTTTTCCGAACGCCTGGTCCAGCTTCGACCAATCTATTTCCGCCGCGTCGGCCGCAGCCGTGCCGGCAACCACCAGGGCGATCACCAACGGTAGTACCTGATTCATTGCAAGACTCCAGGTTGGCGCCGGCCCGCCAGGGCGCTACGAAGCGGCACGGTACTCGGCGGGCGGCCAGGCGTGCGTCTCGTGCTGCAGCTTCGCGCACCACGTATAGAGCGCGTCATACATGACCAGGCCATGGCGCAGCAGTTCCTGATCGTCGGCATACACGGCACACAATCCAAGAGAAATCGCATACAGCCCCGCGGACTGCGCTGTGAGGTCGAGCCGGCTGGTGTCGGCCCCGCGGACGATTTCCGCCAGACGCGCGAGCGCCGGGTCTTCCAGGTGATATTTGGCGAGAAAGGCGTCAAAGCTGCACAGGTGGCCATCGTGAGTCAGCTCGACACCAGGGACGTCGAACGGTATCGCACCCTCCGTCTGGGCAACCCGCAGCACATCCGCGGTCGGCACATACAGAATCTCGCCCGCTGCATCGATAAACCGCAGAATTAGCCATGGGCAGGCGATGCGGTCGATCTTGGGGCGTTCGCGGGTTACCCATTTCATGGGCAGCCTCCTGGCGGCTGGTTCGGCCGCAGTATTGAGGGTATGCTGTAGACTATACTACGATCTTATAGATCTCTCTACATGACCGCGTCAAACTGGCTTCTGTTCATCGCCAACCTGCCGGGCCGGAATCAGACCCTGCGCATGCGTGTCTGGCGATCGCTCAAAGCATCCGGGGCGGGGGCGCTGCGCGATGGGGTGTATGCGCTGCCAGCGTCCGACGCCGCACGCGCGGAATTCGAGCGGCAAAGCCGGGAAATTCAGGAGGGTGGTGGCACGGCGTACATCCTGGAGCTGGCCCGCGGCGTGGCAGGCGCGGAAGACGACGCCCTCGTGGCGCTGTTCGATCGCTCGACGGACTATGGGGAGCTCATCACGCAGCTGGCGGCGTTCCGGCGCAAGCTCATAAAGCTGGACGAAGCGACGGCGCGGCGCAGTCTGGAGGGGCTGCGTCGCCGCCTGGGCCAAATTGTCGGCAGCGATTTTTTCCCGGGTGCCTCGCGCCGGCAGGCGGAAGGCGCGCTGATCGATGCCGAAGCGGCGATGATGGCGCGATTTTCCCCCGGCGAACCCCACTCGATGCACCGCGCGATCCGCCGTCGCAATCGCAGTGACTATCGCGGGCGCATCTGGGCCACTCGAGAGCATCTATGGATTGATCGGGTTTGCTGTGCGTGGCTCATCCGGCGTTTCATTGACGCCAAGGCCAAGTTTCTCTGGTTGAAGCAGCTCAAGGACCGCCCAAGCAAGGCGCTCGGCTTCGATTTCGACGGCGCGGAGTTCAGCCACGTCGACGACAAGGTTACCTTTGAAGTGCTGATCACCAGCTTTGGCCTGGAACAGGACTCAAGCCTGACGCGGCTCGCGGCGCTGGTGCACTTCCTCGATGTAGGAGGCGTGCCGGTCCCGGAAGCAGCCGGCCTTGCAGCCATCGTCACTGGTGCCCGCATCCAGCAGCCGGACGACGATGCCTTGCTGCGAGTCGTCGCGCCGCTGCTCGACAGCCTGTACGCCGCTTACTCCGTACCAGAGCGGCTGTGAGCGTGGCATCCGAAAAAAAGGCCGGCTCCGATTCGCGCTCAACCGTGCGTTTCTGGGAGGCGTTCCGCTTCTGGCTGAAACTGGGGTGCATCGGTTTCGGCGGACCAGCTGGGCAGATTTCCATCATGTTTCGGGAATTGGTGGAGCGCCGGCGCTGGATTTCAGAAAAGCGCTTTCTGCACGCGCTCAACTACTGCATGGTCCTGCCGGGGCCTGAGGCGCAGCAGCTGGCCACCTACATTGGCTGGCTGATGCACCGGACTATTGGGGGAATCGTCGCCGGTGCATTGTTCGTGCTGCCCTCGCTGCTGCTATTGATTCTGCTCTCGTGGCTGTACATCGCCTTCGGTGATGTTCCCCTGGTCGCCGGCTTGCTGTACGGCATCAAACCCGCCGTCACCGCGATCGTGGTTCAGGCCGTATACCAGATCGGCTCGCGCGCACTGAAGAACTCTATGATGTGGACGGTTGCCGCCGCTTCCTTCGTGGCCCTCTTCGCCGCGAACGCGCCGTTTCCGTTGATCATCGCCGGAGCTGCGCTGATCGGCTATGTCGGCGGCAGCGTGGCACCAGGCAAATTCGCGTTGGGCGGCAAACAAGACAGAGCGGCCAAGTCTTTCGGGCCGGCGCTGATCGACGATCACACGCCAGTGCCGTCTCACGCCCTGTTTCGCTGGTCACGCCTGATCTGGATCGTTGCAAGTGGTGGCCTGCTCTGGCTGCTGCCCATGGCCGTCCTTGTCGCGGTGGAAGGTTGGAGCGGAACGCTCACACAGATGGGCTGGTTCTTCACCAAAGCGGCGTTCCTGACCTTTGGCGGCGCTTACGCCGTGCTGGCCTACGTCAATCAGGGCGCCGTCGGTCAATACCACTGGGTGACGCCCACGCAGATGATCGATGGTCTGGGCCTGGGTGAAACGACCCCAGGTCCTCTGATCATGGTCCTGGCGTTCGTCGGGTTTGTGGGCGGCTATGTGCGCGCAGTCTTCGGACCAGGCGAGCAGTGGCTGGCCGGTGTCGTCGCAGCGTTGGTGGTGACCTGGTTCACTTTCCTGCCCTCGTTCCTGTTCATCCTGGCAGGCGGCCCGCTGGTGGAGTCCACGCGCGGCGAACTCCAGTTTACCGCACCGCTGACCGCGATCACGGCGGCGGTGGTGGGCGTCATCCTGAATCTGGCGTTGTTCTTCGGCCATCACGTGTTGTGGCCGCAAGGATTTGCGGGCCGGTTTGATTGGCAGTCGGCCTTGATCGCGCTGGCGGCCGCCGTGGTACTGGTGCGTTTCAAGCGCGGGGTGATCGAGGTCATCGCTGGCAGCGCGCTGATTGGTCTGATCGTGAAGTCTTTGCTCTAAAGTGCGCTGAGGTTGCCTGGTCGAAGGCCAGTGGCAGGCCGAGCGCTACTCGTTGAAAGGCGCCACTTCCACACGCCGGCCGCACAGGAAGGCATCGGCCACCAGGCGAAATGGGGCGAGGTCCACGTCCACGCGCCGCTCACGCACCAGCTCGGCAAAGTGCTCGTACACGCGCGCGTATTCCGTGTCCCGGGGAGTGTCCACCGCCCGGCCATCGAGGTGCAGCTCACTGCCGCCATTGACGAGCCGGAGCGGGCCGGCGTCGGTGTCGACCTCGATATTCCAGTGCGCAGTGCCGGTGTGCAGAAAATCCAGCGCCATGTGCACGGTCGCCCCCTCGGTACTGGTGAGCTGCAGTTGCGCGGCGACGGGCGTCTCGCAGTTTTTTGGGAAATAAAGCTCCGCGCTGTTCAGTACCAGACTCCCAGGCAGGATGCGAGTGAGTATGGACAGCGCATTGATGCCCGGATCGAAGACGCCCAATCCACCGGCCTTCCAGATCCAGGTCTGACCGGGGTGCCAGACGCGTACATCTTCCTTCCACACCACCTCCACCTTGCGGACCTGTCGCTCCTGCAGCCAGCTGCGGGCGGGTTCGACGCCATTGGCGTGGCGCGAATGCCAGGAGGCGAGCAGCGCCACTCCCTTGGTCCTGGCGAGCTCCTCCAGCAGGTGAACTTCACTCGTCGTCATGGCCGGTGGCTTTTCCAGCAGCACGTGGCAACCGTGCTCGAGCGCCACGCGCGCGGTCTCGAAACGCGCCTGCGGTGTCGTGCACAGCGCGACGGCCGCCAGATTCGGCACGGCCTTCAGCAGTGCGGCCAGATCCGGGTAGTTCGGCACGCCCTCGAGCCGGCTGTGCGGGCTGGCCACCGCGATGAGCTCAAAGGCAGGGCTGGCTTTAAGGGAGGGCACATGCTGGTCACGGGCGATCTTGCCCAGGCCGACGATGGCGAGCCCGATCCTGCTCATCCAGCCGCTGCGCCCGAGGCCTTGCGCGCTGCCGCCACGGCGTTGCGCTTCTTGATGATGTCCAGGGCTTCCTGGATGAGCTTGCGCATCGCCTCGCCGGCGACGGCCGGTTTTCCGGCAATGATCGCATCGGCCACCTTCTTGTGATCCGCCACGCTCGCCAGCCTCACGCCCTTGTAGCGGTTGGTCATGCGGATGCTGATGCGCAGGGCCGTCGAAGTGAAGCCGCCGAGCTGCGCGTAGAAGCGGTTGCGGCTGGCCGCCAGCACGGCCACGTGAAAGGCGATGTCCGATTCCAGCGGATCGTCATCGCCGCGGTCCGCGGCCTGCATGCGTTCGATCGCACGGCTGATGGCGAGCTTCTCCTCGGGGCCCGCGGCCCGGGCCGCCAGCGTCGCGGCACCGGGCTCCACGGCCAGGCGCAGCTCGGTGAACTCGATCAGCAGCGCGGGTGAGAACTTGCGCTCGAGCAGCCAGCCCAGCACGTCCGGGTCCAGCAGGTTCCAGCGGTCTTCGGGCTGCACCCAGGTGCCACGGCGCGGCCGCGCGCCGAGCAGGCCCTTGGCGGTGAGCATCTTGACCGCCTCGCGTAGCACCGGGCGGCTCGCTCCATATTCGCGGCACAGGTCGGCTTCAATCGGAATCGGGTTGTCCTTGGAATAGACACCGGTGACGATGGCGATGCCGATGTGGTGGGCAATGCTATAGGTCAGGTTCTGGCCGCTCACCTGGGTATTCATTGGAGGTACTCCGGCTCAGGCAGGCCCTGCGTGCCGGCGCGGTACAGGAACACGGAGCCGGCGTGCGGCTCAGCGCTCAGGGCAGCGTCGCTCAGGTTTTCGCGCGCGCTCGTGACGCACAGGATGTCCAGGTCCGGCCCGCCGAAACACACGCAACTGGGCTGAGTCGCGGGCACCGGAATGGTCCGATCGATGCGCCCGTCGGGCGCATAACGCACGATGCAGCCCGCGCCCCAGTGGGCGCTCCACACGCAGCCGTCGACATCGATCGCCGCCCCGTCCGGCGAGGCGCCTTCCGGCGTGCGCGCGAAGATGCGCCGATTGGCCAGCACGCCTTCAGGCTCCATGAGATCGTAGACGTAGATCGTGCGCACTGGCGAGTCCGCGAAATACAGCTTCGCGCCGTCCGGGCTCATGCACAGGCCATTGGAAATACGCAGCCCCTGCTCCTGGCGACGGATGTGGCCGCCGCGGCCGACCGAGTAGAGGCAGCCATCCGCCGATTTCTGCGGTCCTTCGACCATGGTTCCGGCCCAGAATCGCCCGCGCCGGTCGACGCGGCCGTCGTTGAAGCGAATGCCCGCCACGATTTCCTGCGGCCGCGCGATCCACTCCACCGAGGCGCCGTTCACATCGTAGAGTGCAACGCCGCTGGCGAAGGCGGTGACGAGCCGCTCATTGCCCGCAACGAAGCCGAAGGATCCGACCCGCTCAGGCGTGCTGTACACGTCCAGCTGCTCGCCCGCCCAGTCAAAGCGATGGAGCTGGCTGCCCTGGATGTCCGTCCACCACAGCTGGCCGTGACGCGAATCCCACAAAACGCACTCACCGACAATGTTCCGGGCGCTGATGATGCGGAACGGAGTCACTGCCGGATTGGTCAACGGGTCCCTCTACCAAAACACGGTGTACAAGACGACCAGAATGCCGGTCACCACGCCCGCTCCGACCTTAAAACTTGTGCTGGTGGAGTAGTCGATATTCTTCAGATCGACACGCAACGCGGCCGTCGGGCGCTCCTGCAGCAGCGAAATGGCCGCGGCGACCCCCAGGCAGGCCACGAATACCAGACCGACGCGATCCATGAACGGCATCGTGGGCCACCACCACCACTTGATTGCGGCGGACAGAGCCGCGGAGCCGATCGCCGCCACCAGTGCCCCGGCCGCCGTGCAACGCGCCCAGAACATGCCCAGGAGGAAGATCACGCAGATCCCGGGCGTGACGAACCCGGTGAAATCCTGGATGTACTGGAAGGCCTGATCAAAGCTCCCCAGCAGCGGCTTTGCCGACACGATGGCGATGACTAGTGCCGTCGCGGCCGCAACGCGGCCGACCAGCACCAGTTTTTGCTGCGAAGTCTGCGGGCGCAGCGGCCGGTAGACATCCATCGTGAAGATGGTGGCGATGGAATTGATCTTGGAGCCCAGGGAAGCCACGATCGCGGCGATCAGGGCCGCGAACACCAGGCCGAGGATGCCGGTGGGGAGCATGGCCATCAGGTGCGGGTAGGCCTGGTCCGGCCGGGGCAGATCAGGCGCCAGCGCCACGGCGGCGATGCCCGGCAGCACGATGATGACGGGCATGAGCAGCTTCAGGAAGGAGGCGAGCACGATGCCTTTCTGGGCCTCGCGGATGTCCTTGGCGCCCAGCGCGCGCTGGATGATGTACTGATTGAACCCCCAGTACGACACGTTCATGACCCACATGCCCCCGAGCAGCACCGAGAGGCCGGGCAGCTCCTTGTAGTGGGGACTGCTGGCCGGCAGGATCATGTGGAATCTTTCTGGGAACCGGTGCGTCAGCTCCTGGAATCCGGCCACGATGCCGTTTCCGGCACCCACCTTGGTCAGCGCGATGTAGCTGATGATCAGGCCGCCAAGCACCAGGAGCGAGACCTGCACGATATCCGTCAGCGCCACGGCTTTCAGGCCGCCATACAGCGCGTACACCCCGGCGAACAGGCCGAGCGCGATCAGCGCCGTCTGCACCTCGACGCCCGTGACGGTGTGCACCGCGGTGGCCCCCAGCCACAGGATGGCGACCAGGTTGACGAACACGTAGACGACCAGCCAGAAGATCGCCATCACCGTCCTGACTGTGGTACTGAAGCGGCGCTCCAGGAATTCCGGCATGGTGTAGATGGCGTTCTTCAGGAAGATGGGCACGAAGAATTTGCCGACGATGATCAGCGTGAGCGCCGCCATCCACTCATACGAGGCGATCCCCAGGCCGATGACGTAGCCGGATCCGGACATGCCGATGATCTGTTCCGCGGAGATATTCGCGGCGATCAGCGAGGTGCCGATGGCCCACCACGGCAGGGCGCGGCTGGCCAGGAAATAATCCTGGGCATCCTTCTTGTGGGCGTCCTTCTCGCGCGAGACCCACTGCGCGAGGACAAAGATGGAGACCGCGTACAGGCAGACGATGGCGATGTCGAGCGTTGAGAGTGACAAGTGATTCCCCCCGTTATTCTATTGATCGCCCCGCAGTATCCTTAAGGGCGGCCCAGTTCGCGGCAGGCCTGTGAGTAGGCCCGCACCAGTTCAGCAGCGCATCGTTCGATGTCGGCGAGGCTGTATTCGGGCCGGAAGAGCTCCGAACCGAACCCAAATCCGGCTGCCCCGGCCGCCATCCACGGCAGTATATCCTGCGCCCCGATCCCGCCGACCGGAAATACCCGGACCTCCCCGGGCAGTACGGCGCGGAGCGCACGCAGGTGTGGCGGGCTGTGACTGACGGCCGGAAAGAGCTTCAGATGCGTGGCGCCGGCGCGCACGGCGTTGAAGGCCTCCGTGGCGGTGGAAACCCCGGGCATCACCTGCATGCCCAGCTTAAGGGCGCCGGCGATCACGGCAGCATCGCAATTGGGGGCCACGGCGAGGCGCCCCCCTGCCCCGTGCGCGAGCCGCGCCTGATCGACAGTGAGCACGGTCCCTGCGCCGATCAGGCAGTCCGGCGGTGAGGCCGCGGCGAGCGCGGCGATGCTGGCGTAAGGGTCAGGAGAGTTGAGCGGAACTTCAATCGTGCGGATGCCGGCCTCGTACAGGCCGGCGGCGACGGCGACCACCCGCTCGGGGACGATGCCGCGCAGAATCGCCACCAGCGTCATTCCGGTGCGGGGCGCTTCAGGCGTTGGCATACGCGGGCCCCCGGTTCAGCTGCCCGTGCACGTGCGTGAGGCCGGCGAGGGAAGCGGCGCCACCGTCCAGCGGCTCGGCCCGGTAGCCGCGCGCTACGAGCCCGGCCGCATACAGTGTGGTCAGTTCCGGTGATCCCACCAGGCGCACGCTGCCGCCGGCAAACGCGTCGGGCATCAACTGCTGCGCCCCAGCAATGTCGCAGGCAATCAGCAGGCCCGACAGGAACGCACTGACCGTGCTGGCCGTCAGTTCGCCATTGAGCAGGCGTGAGCGGCATTCAAACAGCCGGTGCAGGATCTGGGATTGGGGGTATTCGTAGAACTGGGCCAGCCCTTTGGCGAACGCCTTGCTGTCCATTTCGGCCCCCGTACCGCCGTCCCCGCGCACCAGCACGCTGTGTTCGCGCAGCAGGCTGTACAGCTCGCCGGTGGGGGCGGTCAGAAAATCCCTGACGAGTGCATCCTCGAGCACGGCCCACTTGGTGTGCGTGCCGGGCAGGCACAGCAGGTGACGCCCCTTGTGCATGTCCGGATCGAGCTGCAGGGCCCCGAGGATCTGGGTCTCCTCGCCGCGCAGGAAATCGGGTGCGTTGAGGCGATTGCGGCAGGACAGGCCGGGAATGATGTGCACCAGGCCGCCGTGTGCCGGCACGCAGTCACGGCCAATTTCTTCCAGCCGGGTCGGGCACGCGACGTACGGGGCCTGGACCCAGCCTATATTGGATCCCACCATCCCGCACAGGGTGACCGGCAATGTCCCGTAGCGGGTCCGCCAGCGCCCCGACAAACCGTCGAAGACCTGGGTGAAGCGCCCCGCGGACTCCACCGCTCCCGGGCCATTGAGGCTTTCGAGCACCGCGCCGGTCTCATCACACAGGTGGAGCCGCAGGTGAGTCGTGCCCCAATCACCCGCGACGAATCGGGCTACAGCCACTAATATGATTCCCGTTCCACCGTACTGCCGCTCGCTCCCACCAGGAAATCCAGATCGCAGCCCCGATCGGCCTGCATGACATGCTGAATATATAGGCTGTAGTAGCCCCGCACATATTTCGTCGGCCGATGAGCGCTGCTCCAGGTGAGGCGACGCCTGGCCAGCTCCTCGGGACTGACCAGCAGATCGAGCCTGCGCTTCGGCCCATCGAGTGCGATTTCATCCCCGTCCTGCACCAGGGCCAGCGGCCCGCCGGCGTCGGATTCCGGCGCGATGTGCAGCACGACCGTGCCGAAGGCCGTACCGCTCATCCGTGCATCGGAGATCCGCACCATGTCCTTGACGCCGCGCGCCAGGAGCTTCCGCGGCAGTGGCATGTTCCCCACCTCGGGCATCCCCGGATACCCGCGCGGGCCGCAGCCCTTGAGCACCAGGACTGATTGTTCGTCGACGAGGAGCGCGGGGTCATCGATGCGGGCCCGGAGGTCTTCGATCGACTCGAACACGACGGCGCGGCCGCGGTGAGTGAACAGCGCCGGGTCGGCGGCGCTCGGCTTCATCACGGCGCCCTGCGGACAGAGGTTTCCGCTGAGCACCCAGATCCCCGATACGGCGTTGGCAGGCTTCGCGAGCGTATGGATCACTTCACGGTTATAGCATTCTGCGCCGGCGAAGCTCTCGCCCAGTGTCTGGCCGGAAGCGAGCAGCGCACTGGTGTGCAGCAGCGGGGCCAGCTCCTTCATGACCGCCGGCAACCCCCCGGCATAGTGAAGATCCTCCATCAGGAAGCGTCCCGAAGGCTGCAGATCCACCAGCAGGGGCACGTCGGCGGACAGGCGATCGAAGTCTACCAGCGTGAGTGCCACGCCGAGCCGGCCGGCGATCGCGAGCAGGTGCAGCACGGCGTTGGTCGAGCCGCCGATGGCGCCCAGGACGCGGATGGCATTACTGAAGGCTGCCGGAGTCAGGAGCTTGGACAGACGCAGGTCATCTCGGGCCATCTGCACGATGAGCCGGCCGCTCTCATGCGCGATGCGGCGACGCCGTGCGTCCACCGCCGGCGCGGTAGCGTTGTAAGGCAGGGCGACGCCCATGGCCTCCATCAGGCAGGCCATCGTCGAAGCGCTCCCCATCGTCATGCAGGTCCCAGGCGTGCGCGACATGCCGGACTCGGCGGCCATGAAATCATCGAGGGTCATCTTGCCGCCCCGCACCGCTTCGCTGAACTTCCACACGTCCGTGCCGGAGCCGATGTCGCAGCCGCGGAACTTGCCGTTCAGCATCGGACCGGCGGACACCACGAGCGTCGGCAGGTCCACGCTGGCCGCGCCCATGAGCTGCCCCGGCGTGGTCTTGTCGCACCCCCCGAGCAGCACCACCGCGTCGATGGGATTGCCGCGGATCGATTCCTCCACCTCCATGGCGAGGAGGTTCCGAAACAGCATCGCCGTGGGGCGTATCTGCGTCTCACCGAGCGACATGGCCGGAAATTCCAGTGGCAAACCACCGCTCTCCCAGACCCCACGTTTGACGTGCTCGGCCACATCACGCAGCCCTGCATTGCAGGGCGTCAGCTCGGACCAGGTGTTGCAGATGCCGATGACCGGCCGGCCGTCAAAAACATCCGGCGGCAGGCCCTGGCTCTTCATCCAGCTGCGATGAATGAAGCCGTCCTTGTCCTTCGGCCCATAACTCCGGCTACTGCGCAGCGGCTTCTTCTCTCGCGTCATGGTGCAGGTCTGTCCTTTGTCCGCAGCGCCCGGCCGGCGGCAATAAGCTGTGTAAATTTTATATGATCAATATAACACGCACGGCCGGGCGCGGGGGAAGCGCACTTCCCCGGCGAACGGTCCTGGCCGGTGCACTCCATCGCCCGTCTCTTGACCCCCGGATTTTGGCAATATTATAATATAAATTAGACGGAATCGAAGAGCCTAGAGGGGTGGTCACTCAAGGTCGCGGCCCACCGGCCCCGCGGCGGGACCCGAGCAGTTGCCAGGCGAGCATTCCATGGTGCGTATCGATGATCTGAGGGGCAAGTCCGTGCTGGTCACGGGAGCGAGCTCCGGCATCGGTGCGGCCGTCTGCCGAGCCTTCGGCGAACAGGGCGCGCGCGTGGGTCTGCACTGGCACTCCGACGAGGCGGCCGCGCAATCCGTGGCCCGCGACATCGAGGCCGGTGGCGCCACGGCGGTGCTGCTACGCGCTGATCTCGCCGCAGCCGGGATGGCACGGCAGCTCCTCGACGACGGCGCACACGCACTGGGGGGACTCGACGTGCTCATCAACTGCGCCGGTTCCCTCGTCAGCCGGCGGCCCTTTCTCGAGGCCGACGAGGCGTGGATCAACGCCGTCTTCGACCTCAACGCCCGGGCGGTCATCGCGACCTGCCAGGCCGCCGCCCGCCACCTCATGGAACGCGGTGGCGGCGCTATCATCAACGTCGGCTCGATCGCCGGACTGGACGGCGGTGGACCGGGCGCAGGGATCTATGGCGCGGCAAAAGCCTTCGTCCACAATCTGACCCGGCACATGGCGCGTGAGTTCGCCGCCTCGAATATCCGCGTCAATACGGTTGCGCCCGGGGTGATTGCGACCGCGTTTCATGCAGGGACACCGCCGGAGCGCCTGGAGGCGATGCGCAAGTCGGTGTACCTCGGGCGTCTCGGGACACCCGGCGATTGCGTCGGCGCGTTCCTGTTCCTGGCCTCGGCGCAGTTGAGCGGCTACATCACGGGGCAGATCATTCACGTAAACGGCGGACAGGTGATGCCATGAAAGGGATGACCAAGCTTGTGCAGGGGGTATTGCTGTGCGGACTGGCCGCGCTGGCGCTGGTGGCAGGGCCGGTCCATGGCGCGATGCGCATCGACCTTGATCGTGACTGGCAATTCCGCGCCGACCCGGACGAATTTGGTGAGTGGATGGGCTGGATGTCCACCCTGCCGTCCGGAACGGACCCCGTCACCGTTCCGCACACCTGGAATGTCGGACGATTGCATGACTTCATGGGTGTCGGCTGGTACTTCCGCAGCTTCGAGACGCCGGCCCACGACCCGCTGACCCACGTGCAGCTGCACTTCGGGGCCACCTTCTACAAGGCCCGCATCTGGCTCAACGGTGTCGAGGTGGGTACGCACGAGGGGGGCTTCACCGCCTATTCCCTCGACGTCACCGCGCAGCTGCACGAGCGGAACTACCTCGCGGTGCGCATCGATAATCGGCCCGGGTTGGCAACGATCCCCGGCTACGGCGCCCGGGGCACGGCGCTGTCCTGGTATGACTGGTGGACTTACGGCGGCATGGTCCGCGATGTCTGGCTCAGCCAGAGCGGGCCGGCCTGGGTCAGGCGCCAGAGTATCCGCGCGGAACAACGCGCGGCGGGCTGGATCGTGCGCGACCAGGTGTTCCTTCACAGCGCGCTGCCGGCCGGCACGCCGGTCCAGGTGCGCGCGAGGGCGTACGGACCGAATGATCAGCTCACCGCCAGCAGTACCCAGCCGCTCACACTCGGCGAGGGCGATGAGGACGTGGCCCTATCCCTGGATCTGGCGAAGCCACGGCTCTGGGGCATCGACCATCCCGACATGTACCGCATGGTCGTGGATATCATCGGCCGCGACGGGCACACCATCGATACCCAAAGCGACGCCTTCGGTGTGCGCACGGTCGAGATCAGGGACCGGCATCTGCTGATCAACGGCGAGCGGGTGCGCCTGACCGGGCTTGCCCGGCACGAGGATTCGCCGGCCGAGGGGCTCGCGGAAACCCCTGAAACGATGCGCCGTGACTATGACGATCTGAAGGCGCTGAACACGACGCTCTCCAGGCCGGTGCACTACCCCCAGAATCCCTTCATCCTCGACTACGCCGACCGGCACGGGATCATGCTGGTTCCGGAAATTCCCGTGTGGCAGTTCAGCGAGGCGCAGTTCGCGGATCCGAAGGTGCTCGCGCTGGCCGAGCAGCAGATGCGGGAGATGATCGAGGAGGCCGGCAATCACCCCAGCATCTTTGCCTGGAGTGTCGGCAACGAGAGCGCCTGGGGCAACCGGGCCGGCATAGAGTATTTTCGCGCGATGCGCGCTATGATCCGGCAGCTGGACCCGCAGCGCTTCGTCAGCTTCGCAGATGACAATCTGCCCAAGCTCGAGCGCGCGGACCAGTCGGCGGCCAATGACGCCGATTTCCTCCTGATGAACCAGTACTTCGGCACCTGGCACGGGCCGGCCGCGGCACTTGACGCCGCGCTCGACAAGGTCAACGCACTGTTTCCGTCCAAGATGGTGATCATCTCCGAGTTTGGATTTCCCGGCATGTTTGCGAAACAGCTGGCGGATGCCGATCCCAGCCGCATCCGCACCATCGAGCAGCAGCTGCCCATGCTGGCCGCACGCGACTGGATCGCCGGGGCCATCATGTGGTGTTACCAGGATTACAAGTCGCGCCGCAATCTGTCCGCCGGACTGGTCGAGGGTTTTGTCGAGCACGGCGTGGTGGATGAGATGCGGCGGCCCAAGCCTTCCTATGCGGCGTGGAAGCAGCTCACGGCCCAGGCCAGGATAGAAGCACAGTGGACCGGCGCTCCCGCAACCGGCTTCGCCGTGACCGTTACGCCGAATTCGGAGCGCCAGTTGCCCTCCTATCCCATGCACGGCTATCAGCTGGTGTGGGCGCTGAAGGACGAAGCCGGCATCGCGCTGGCGAGCGGGTCCCGGCAGCTCGGTGAGTTCACCGCGCCCGCAGTGCTCAAGGGCCGCTTGCCGCCGGGCTCCGCCGGGCGCTCATTGCACCTGGAGGTCCGCGTGTTCCGGCCGGCCGGAACGGTCGCGTCCGAGCGTACACTGGTGTGGCCGGCCACTTCAGTCGCGGCCACACCATGAGGACGTCCATGAACCCGACGGCATTTCGAATCACCCGCAGCGGATTTGGCGCGGCGCTCCTGTGGCTGCTGCTCTGCCCGGCCGGACTGGCCGCCGATCCGCAAACCATTCAGCTTTGGCCGGGCGACGCGCCAGGCTCGGGAGGCCGGAGCGGGGATAAGGAGACCGTCCGCGTCACGGAGCGTGGCGACCATGTCGTCTCGAACGTGCATGCGCCCTCGCTCACCTGGTACGCACCCCGCCGCGAGCAGGCGACGGGGGCCGCCATCGTCGTGATCCCGGGCGGGGGCCATGTGGAGCTGTGGATGGACCACGAGGGCTACCGCGTGGCCGAATATCTCGCCGACCACGGGATCGCGGCCTTCATCCTCAAGTACCGGCTCGCCCACCAGCCCGGCTCGAGCTACAGCGTCGAAGGCGATGAGCTCACCGACGCGCGGCGCGCCATCCGCCTGGTGCGAAGCAGGGCCGCCGAATGGCAGGTCGATCCCCACCGCATCGGGGTGCTGGGATTTTCCGCCGGCGGTGAGCTGGCGTTTCTGGCCAGCACGCGCTACGAGGACGCCCAGCCCACGGCCGCGGACCCGGTCGCACGCGTGAGCTCGCGCCCCGACTTCCAGGCGCTGTTGTATCCGGGCATCCCGGCGGACCTGCGGGTGACGGCCGCGACGCCGCCGGCATTCCTGCTCTGCGGCGCAGACGACCAGCCGGCCATTTCCTCCGGGCTGGCCGAGTTGTATCTGGCCATG
>Ga0193713_1000355_pt1 | contig 15546 bp, 9 predicted proteins | sample H3a2metaG_FD_143054 | JGI IMG/M metagenome (GOLD analysis project Ga0193713, IMG submission 143054) | Soil microbial communities from a riparian zone of the East river system, Colorado, United States - H3a2 | ecosystem: Environmental > Terrestrial > Soil > Riparian zone | place: USA: East River... | reverse complement strand
ATTTTGAGCCCGCGAGGAAATGTTCTTGAGGCTGGAGCGCCCCGCTTCTTCAGACGGCTGGCAGAAGGCGTGTTCGACCCGAAGGAAGTGCGCTCCCGTGGTGAGGAGTTGGCGCGGTTCATTCGTGCCGCGGTCGTCACGTATCGCCTCGACGCCACCCGTCTTTTCGCGCTTGGATTCTCCAACGGTGCCAACATCGCATCGACGGTGATGTTCATCGAGCCCGGAATCCTGCAGGGCGCGATCTTGCTCCGCCCCATGCTGGTGTACGAGCCGGCTGAGAAGAACGATCTTACAGGCTCGGCGGTTTTCATTTCCGCCGGTCGCATGGACCCCATTGTTCCCGCGGTCAGTGTCGATCAATTGGTCGAGTTGTTCGAATCGGCACACGCGGAAGTGACGCTGAAATGGCAGTTGGCCGGCCACAACCTTGTCCCAGGCGAAGTGCGCGAAGCGGCCGAGTGGCTCGCACTGCAGCGCACACGCGTATGAGCTAGTTTCAGATGAGAATCCCCTTCGCGCTCCGTCCCTAATGTCTCAGCCAGCCGACACCGCGACCGCGCCCCGGTCAGCCCCTTCGCCAACCTCACCTCCAGCTCAATCGCTGGAGGATCTCTGCATCAACGCCATCCGTGTTCTCGCAATGGACGCGGTACAGAAAGCGGACTCCGGCCATCCCGGCACCCCGATGGCGCTCGCTCCACTCGCTTACGTGCTCTGGACACGGCACCTCCGCTACAATCCCGACGATCCCAAGTGGCTCAATCGTGACCGGTTTGTCCTGTCGGCGGGACACGCATCAATGCTGCTCTACAGCGCGCTCTACCTGACGGGGTACGACCTGTCTCTCGACGACATCAAGCAGTTCCGCCAATGGGAAAGCAAGACGCCCGGACATCCCGAGCTCGGATACACGCCAGGTGTCGAGACGACGACCGGCCCGCTCGGTCAGGGAATCGGCAACTCGGTGGGGATGGCGGTCGCTGAGGCGCACATGGGCGCGGTGTTCAATCGCGAACAGAAGGTCATCGACCACCACGTCTACTTCATCGCCAGCGATGGCGACATGATGGAAGGCGTATCTCACGAGTCGGCCTCGTTCGCCGGACACGCAAAGCTCGGGAAGTTGATTGGCTTCTACGACGATAACCACATCACGATCGAAGGCGACACGGCGCTCACCTTCAGCGACGACACCGGAGCCCGATTCGAGGCGTACGGCTGGCACGTTCAGCACGTCGCCGACGTCAACGATCTCGCGGCGCTCGATCATGCGATCGATGCGGCGAAAGCCGAAACATCGAAGCCATCATTGATCGTCGTTCGTTCGCACATCGGATACGGTAGTCCGAACAAGCATGACACGGCGGAAGCACACGGATCCGCGCTCGGAACCGAAGAGATAAAGCTCACCAAACAGGCACTCGGCTATCCATCACAGGAACCGTTCTGGGTCGCGCCTGAGGCGCTACGTTACTGGCGCGACGCCGCGAAAGAACGGGCGAAGTCGGAGAATGATTGGAACAGGATCTACGAGGCGTGGAAGACCGCGAATTCCGGCCTGGCGAAGGAGCTGGAGCGCCGGCTTCGCGGTGATTTGCCGGACGGCTGGGAAGATGCACTTCCAGTCTTTACCGAGAAGGACGGCAACGTCGCGAGCCGCGCCGCATCTGGTGTCGTCATCAACGCCATCGCCAAGAAGTTGCCTGAGCTGATGGGAGGCTCCGCCGATCTGGCCAGCTCGACCAACACGATCATCAAGGGAGAGTCAAGCTTCTCCGCGGAGAGTTACGCTGGTCGTAATTTCCATTTCGGAATTCGCGAGCACGGAATGGGGTCGATCATGAACGGCATGTCGCTGTTCGGCGGCATCATCCCCTACGGTGCGACATTCCTGATCTTCTCGGACTATATGCGGCCGCCGGTGAGACTGGCGTGCATCATGGAGCGCCATGTCATCTACGTTTACACCCACGACTCGATCGGCCTCGGCGAAGATGGCCCCACGCATCAGCCCATCGAACAGTTGAGCGCCCTGCGTGCAGTCCCGCACATCACGCTCATAAGGCCGGCGGATGCTTCCGAAACCGCGGAAGCCTGGCGCGCGGCGCTCAAGCACAAGGGTCCTGTTGCATTGGTGCTAACGCGGCAAAAGCTTCCCTTCATCGACCGCTCGAAATACGCGCCGGCTAGCGGCCTCGCGCGAGGGGCGTACGTGCTCGCTGACTCGCCCGGTGGCGCTCCTCAGATCGTATTGATGTCGAGCGGTTCAGAGGTCTCGCTGATTCTCGACGCGCAGAAGAAGCTGGAAGCCGCCGGAATTCGCGCCCGCGCTGTGAGCATGCCGAGTCACGAGCTCTTCGCCAGACAGGATCAGGCGTACCGTGACAGCGTGCTTCCGAAGGGCGTGAACCGGGTCGCGATCGAAGCAGCGCATCCCATGTCCTGGTACCGGTGGGTGGGTGACGATGGCGTCATCATCGGCATCGAGCGTTTTGGCGCGTCAGCACCTGCGCCCGTCATTTATTCCCATTTAGGGATCACAGCAGACCGAGTCGTCGACACGGCCAAAAAGCTCGTGGGGACCAAATAGTCACAGAGACCGCTGTCTCATCGCCTCGAGGAAGCGTGACCTTTCGATCTCTTGCGCCAGTATGAAAGCTCCCCGCTTACAAGCCATGCTTCTGTCAGCTCCCTGCTTCGGTTTTGTAGATGCTTGATCCAGAAAAAGTCGTAATCGCAAGCGACCGCGAGCCCCTTCTCCGCGACATCAGCGTCACGCTCAACCCGGACACGCCTGAGTGGCCTGGTGACACACCATTCACCTGCGGCTGGGCGTCTTCGATGGCCGCAGGTGCGAGCGTCAACGTGTCGTCCTTCACCTCGAGTCCACACGTCGGCACGCACGCAGATGCGCCACTTCATGTACGCGAAGGCTGGTCTGGTTCGCACGAGCTGTCACTCGATGCATTCTTCGGCCCTGCGATCGTCGTCGATGTCTCGTCGCTGAGCAAGGAAATCGAGATCGAGGACCTGGAGAAGATTCAGTCGCTGCCGTTTGTCGAGCGCCTGCTGCTGCGGACGGGTCGAACGATCGCCAGTGGCGCGTTCCCGGAAGACTGGCCCACTCTCTCCGAAATATGCGTCCGCACTTTGCTCGGCCGCGGATTACGTCTGCTCGGCGTCGATGCGCCATCGGTCGACCCGCGCGACAGCAAGAACCTTCCGGTTCACACGATGCTGTTCTCCGGCAACGCCGCGATCCTGGAGAATCTCGATCTGCGACGCGTCACTCCCACCATGTACGAGCTCATGGCATTTCCACTGAAGCTCATGGCTCTCGACGCCGCCCCGGTGCGGGCGGTTCTGAGGCAGATCGTCGTCTAGTCTTGATCGGCCAACGCCCGAGCAAATCCATCCCGGTCTACTGCAAGTAAGGAGTTGGAGCAAAGATGACGTGCGTGCTCAAATGGCCAGGCCGACGGCGAGCCGGTCAGCGAGCTTCGTCCTGATCTCGCTCTCTTCACTAATTGCTGCCGATGCTTAGACGCGCCGTCCTGATCTTTCTTGCCATCGCATCGTTGATCTTCCTGATCGGCGCACAACAACAGCGGTCGAAGCGTTCCAGGAAATCCGCACAGTCACGTCAGCGCTCGAGATACAAGCCGGCCCAGCGTCCGGTGACGAGTTTCGTGACTGACTCCGGCGGGCGAGAGCTGATTGTCCGGCTGCTCGACGTCGGACAAGGTGACGCGACTTACATTCGAAATGGATCGAGCAGAGTGATCATTGACGGCGGACCCGATCCAACCCTGTTCGGACGGTATCTCGATTCACTGAAGCTGAACAACTCGACGATCGATGTCGTGATTCTCTCACACCAGCACCTCGATCACTACAGCGGGCTTCGCGAGCTGTTCAGGACCTCGCGCCACATCCACGTGCGCTATTTCTTCGAGAACAAGGATCCTTCTACTGCCGTTACCCTTGCGCACCTTCGCGATTCGATCCTGTCGCGAATGGATCGCGACAGCCTGATCTATCGCGACACCGATGATCCCTGCTCCGATGGACGTCCTGCTTGCAGTATCACGATGAAGGGCGGGGCCAAGCTGCACATCCTCGCGCCCTTTCCGAGCGGCGATTCACCCAACAATCGGTCCACGGCGGTGAAACTGATAGGCCCCGATTCCGCATCATTTACGATGTGGCTCGCTGGAGACGCTGAGCATGAAGAGATCGCCTGGTTCGAGGCGACTGGCTACACCGCGGATCCAGGAATGCGTGTCAACGTGCTCAAGGCGGATCATCATGGCAGCTGCAACGGTGTCACGCCGCGGTACCTTGCACTGACCAGCCCACAGTGGGTCGTGGCGTCAGTCGGCGCGCGCAACGACTACGGTCATATGCACGCTCAGGCGAAAAAGATCTACAGCGACGCACACGTGCCATGGTATCGCACCGATCAGAACGGCACGATCACCATCCGCTCACCTGGAACGGTAGGCGGTGGATTCACGATCGCTCCGCAGCGAGCCGGAACCGATTTGTCCGGCCCGAGTGACCGAAGGTCGAACCAGATCGGGTGCACGACCGGGAATTGATGGCAAGCGGCGGCATGATACAGCCAAAGTGATCACGACGCGCAGACTAAAGCTGCACGTTTCCACCAGGATCGTTTTTCGATTTCCGCGAGACCTGCTTCGCCGACCTGTCGAGCGCTTTCTTCTTTGCTTCGGGATCGGTCTCGATCACGAGCGCGGATTTACCCTCTCCTCTGTCGTGCGTCACAGACAACACATCGCCTTCCCTTACACCTTCAGGAAGTAACCACGCGGGAATGGGCGTGACGCTGCGACCATCGACTTCGATCGAAGCCGATCCATCTTCGATTACATCGACGACCCATATGTGCTTGGAATGTTTAGTCATGAACGTTTCTCCCTGCATGGTTGCTGCGCGTATGACTGTCGTTTCTAGAGTAGCACATGGCATGTCGTATGCGCCATTGCGCGTCTCCAAGCAGCACGACTCGCCCCAATCAAGGCAAGAGATCACCCATGCATAGCGACTCGGGTCACACGACCTCCGTCTGGATGGACACCACCGAAGTCCCACAGTTTCAACCGCTTACCCAGGACCTGCGGTCCAACGTCTGCGTTGTTGGGGCCGGGATTGCCGGTATGACGACGGCCTATCTACTCGCGCGCGCGGGACGCGCCGTGGTGCTGATCGATGATGGGCCAATCGGAGGCGGTGAGACCAGTCGCACTACAGCGCATCTCACCGCCGCCCTCGATAATCGCTACTACAACATCGAGAAGATGCACGGCGAGGAAGGCGCTCGCGTAGCGGCCGAGAGCCACATGTCGGCAATACATCGCATCGAAACAATTGCATCGATGGAAGACATCGACTGCGATTTCCAGCGCGTCGAAGGATTCCTCTTCCTCGGCGGCGAGAGCACGCGCAAGGATCTGGAACGAGAGCTCGAGGCGACCCATCGCGCCGGTATTACGGATACGCAGCTGGTCGATAAAATCCCGTTCGGATTCTGGGACAGCGGACCGGCGCTTCGCTTTCCGCGACAAGCGACTTTTCACCCGCTCAAGTATCTGAAAGGGCTCGCCCGCGCGATCCTTCGTGACGGCGGCAAGATCTACACTGGAGTGCACGCGGAAAGAATCGAGGATGGCGAGCCGGCCAAGGTAACGACGAGCGGGGGCCACACGATCCACGCAGACAATGTCGTCGTCTGCACCAATACTCCGGTCAACGACTGGTTGATCATCCACAGCAAGCAGGCCGCGTATCGCACTTACGTGATCGGTGCCCGCGTCCCGAAGGAATCCTTACCACTACATCCGCCTCCAGACTGCCGAGGACAAAACCGGACACGAGCTGGATTACGACGTCCTGATCGTGGGCGGCGAGGATCACAAGACCGGTCAGGCCGTAGACACGGACGAGCGATTCGTGCGTCTCGAGGCGTGGACACGCGAGCGTTTCCCCATGGCCGAGCGCGTCGAGTATCGCTGGTCGGGCCAGGTGATCGAGCCGGTCGATTACATGGCCTACATCGGAAAGAATCCGGGAGGCGACGAGCATATATGGATTGCCACCGGCGATTCAGGAAATGGAATGACTCACGGAACCATTGCCGGCATCATCCTCAACGAACTGGTGCAGGGACGAAAGCATCAATGGTCCCGTCTCTACGATCCATCCCGCGTCCGGCTTCGCGCGACTCCTGAATTCGTCAAGGAGAATGTCAATGTCGCCGAACAGTACAAGGATTGGTTCACCGGCAGCGAGACCGGCGACGTAGCGGCGATCAAGCCCGGTGAAGGCGCCGTCATCGGGCGAGGGCGCGGCAAGATCGCGGTCTACCGCGATGAGAGAGGCGAGCTCCATCGCCTATCCGCGGTCTGCACCCATCTTTATTGCATCGTTCGCTGGAACGATACCGAGCGAACCTGGGATTGTCCGTGTCACGGATCGCGCTTCGACCCGTACGGCAAGGTCGTCAACGGCCCGGCTATCGTCGGGCTTTCTCCTGTTTCTCAGGGACGGAAGAAGGAGTAGCGCGCAGCGAAACAGTCACGCGATGATGTTTGCCATCATCGATCAGACTGATCGCCCTTTCGACCGACTTCCCATCGACCGTCAATTCCGCGGTACCGCGTTGCAATCCGTCCGGATTCTTGACGTTAATCTCGTATGTCGACGACCTGAAGCGGTATTCGATCGAGAATTCCTTCCAGCTCGCCGGAATGCACGGCTCGATGAACAGCTCTTCGCCGCGCTGATGAAAACCCAGTATCGCTTCCAGCGCCGTCCTGTACATCCAGCTCGCGGAGCCGGTGTACCAGGTCCACCCGCCACGTCCGAGATGTCCTTTCGCGGTGTACACGTCGGCCGCGACGACATAGGGTTCGACCTTGTATGTATCGACGCCCTTTACACTGTCGGCGTGCGTGATCGGGTTCAGCATCTGGAACAGCTCGAATGCGCGATCACCATCCCCCTGCAATGCCGTCGCGAGGACGGCCCATAGCGCAGCGTGGGTATACTGGGCCCCATTCTCTCTGACGCCTGGCAGATAGCCCTGAATGTACCCGGGATCGTGCGTCGTCTTGTCGAATGGCGGCGTCAACAGGAGAATGAGTCGCGCATCCTCGCGCACCAGATACTTGTTCAGCGATTGCATCGCGACGCGCGTGCGGTCCGGCCGTCCCGCGCCCGAGATGACACTCCAGCTTTGAGCGATCGAGTCGATCTTGCACTCGTCGCTCGTGCGCGAGCCGAGCGGCGAGCCGTCGTCGAAGTACGCGCGCCGATACCATTCACCATCCCACGCCGAGCGCTCCACCGCCTCGGTGTAAGCATCCGCCTTCGCCAACACTTCGTCACGGAACGCCGTGTCGCCACGCTTCTCGGCATGCGCCGCGAATTTCCGGAGCGTCGAAATGAGAAACCACGCCAGCCAGACGCTTTCTCCCTTCCCTTCGATTCCGACGCGATTCATTCCGTCGTTCCAGTCGCCACTTCCTATCAGCGGCAGCCCATGCACGCCGACCGTGCACGCTCTCCGAAGCGCCCGAACACAGTGGTCGTAAATGGTTCCTATCTCTGATGTGACCTTGGGTAGCTCATAGATCTCGTGCTCGTCCGGATTGAGCTGCCGCATCGTGAGGTAGGGAACCTCCACGTCGAATACTCCGCCATCGCACGAGACATTGATGTAGTGATCGATGACATACGGGAGCCACACGAGATCATCGGAGAACTTCGTTCGCACCCCGCGTCCGGACTGCGGATGCCACCAGTGCTGGACATCACCCTCGACGAACTGGCGCGAGGCCGCGCGTACTATGTGCTCTCTGGCAACCGCGGCATCCGCGTAAACGAACGCCATCACATCCTGCAGCTGATCACGGAAGCCGAATGCACCGCTCGACTGGTACAACGCGGTGCGAGCCCACATGCGGCAAGACAGGGCCTGATACAACGACCATTTGTTCAACATGATGTCGAACGTCGGTGACGGCGTTTTGACCTTGATGGCCCTAAGTCGCTCATCCCAGGCGTGGATGTTTGCATCCATCGCACCGTTGGCTTTGCTCGTCGTGCGGTTTCGAGCAATGATCTCGCGCACCGCATCTTCGCCCTCGGCCGCGCCGAGCAGCATGACGACTTCGCGCGTCTCGCCCGGCTCGATCGTCACACTCACCTGCAGCGCGCAGCACGGATCTATCGTAGCGCCGATCGCCCCCGACAGTCCCGCGCGCTCGAGCGCAGCCGGACTCGAGACCGTTCCATTTCTGCCGAGGAACTCTCTCCGGTCGGCGGTATAGTACGCGACCCGCTCACTGATCAATGCGAACGCAACCGTCTCGGCGAATTGCGCGTCGAAGTAATTGCGCGCGAACATCGATTGAGTGGCTTCGTCGAAGCTCGTGCGAATCTGATATTGAGTCAGCTCGCGATTGACTCCCAGAACCCACTCCACATACCAGGTCAGCGTGAGCTTCTTCCGCGCGGTTCCATCGTTGCGGAGCTTGAGAACGCTGATCTTGACCGGGTCGTTCTGATCGACACCGAGCCTGAACGAGCTCGATAATCCCTTGTGGGTGTGATCGAACACCGAGTAGCCGGCGCCATGACGGACTTTGTACGGAGTCGGTTCGCGGATCGGACACGGAGTGGCCGTCCACAGATCGCCGTTGGCGTCGTCGCGAAGAAATACGCAGTCGCTCGACGGATCACGCACGGGGTCGTTGTGCCACGGAGTGAGCCGGTAGAAGAAGCTGTTGCCTGCCCACGTAACGCCGCTTCCACCTTCGCTCACGATGAAGCCTGCAACGGGATTGCCGACGACATTGACCCACGGCGCCGGGGGGAGGTCGCTACCGGTCAGGTGAATCTCGTATTCACCGCCTTCGTTGAATCCACCGAGTCCGTTGAAGCACTGGAGCCCGGTGCCGGGATCAGCACTCTCTGCGTGAATCGCCACCGTGCCGAGCGGCACGATGTCGCGGTTCATGATCTCCAGCTTGGGCGGATATCGGTCCTCGACTCCCGGGAATTCGAGGAAGTTTCCGAGGCCGAGTCCGTCGCAGTTCACCTGCACCCGCGCCATCGCCTTCAAGAGCGTGATCTCTTCCGGCTTGAGTAGATCGGAACGTCGGATGAATACGCCCCCCGGTCGGTCGAGCAGTCCCGCCTCGCTGGATGCCATCGTGGTGGCCAACAGCTCGTCGCTCAGCTCCTGCATGTAAGTGGCGGGATGCACGTTCAGGATCACCAGATCGCAGGTGATTCCCTTGAGCCTCCAGTAGTGGTGCGTCCTGAGCAGCTGCCTCACGCTCGGCATTCCGACCGAGCTTTCAACGGTCGCAAGAAGAATCGGCCAGTCGCCGGAGATTCCCAAAGCCCACAACGCTTGCTGCCCGAGTCTGTTCTCCTCGACGTCGCTTTGCGCTGGCCGAAATCCCGGGTGCGGGAACATCAAGTGACCAGCGAGATCCTGATAGAGCGCGGCGTCGGCCGGCGCGATTCCCAGGTCGCGCAGCTCCGCCTGCGCCTGCGCCCACGACAAGTCGAGCGCGCGCCGCGCGCTGTACGGATCGTGATACAGATCGGCCAGCTCTATGGCGCGCTCTTTCTGTTCTGTAATGAAGGTCGTAAACGCGACGTGCGCGGATCCACCTGGTGGAATCCGCACCTTCACGCGCAGCGAGAAGATCGGATCGAGCACCGCGCCCACTGTTCCCGTCAGCTCCGCGCCTTCGTCGAGTGCTTCGGCGTTTCGCACCGAGCGGCCGCGACCGACGAACTTCGCGCGATCGGTTTCGCACGTGACCTTGCCGACGAGCTCCGGTCCGGACGCCACGACGTGCGCGCACCAGATCGCCGCCTCAGTCGCTGAGCGCGAACGTCGCGTGGCGAGCAGGGCCGCCTTCCCTTCCAGGAATTCCGTTTGCACGAAGAGATTGGCAAACGCGGGATGCGAACGGTCGGTGTCGGGCGGGGCGAGCACGACCTCCGAGTAGCTGGTCAGCTCTATCTCACGCACTTGCAGGGATCTGTTGGTCAGCATCACCCGCCGAACTTCGGCCGCGTCGTCTGAAGCAACCGCGATTTCCGTGACCGTATCGATGTCACCATCGCGGCGAATGAACGTGATCCGATCGCTCGCGAACAGAACGCGATACCACTGCGGTTCCGTTCCAGACGGCTGGTGTGCCGTCGACCAGACGTGGCCGGTGCTCAAGTCCTTCACGTAACACCACTGACCGTAGTTGTCGCGCGTCGAGTCGTGGCGCCAGCGAGTGACCGAGAGATTTCCGTAGCGGCTGAATCCACCGCCGGCGTTGGTGATCAGAGTCGTGTACGGCACGTTTCCAAGAATTCCGACGACGGGCTGCGGGGTGTGCGGCGTCTCGATCTCGCGCACAGCCGGCTTTTCCATCTCGCTCGGCACCCGCGCGACGTCGTCGCCCTGAACGTCCTGCATAGTGAGCCGGCGCGGTATCCGCTCCTGGAGCACGAGCTCCGCCGAGCGCACGAGAGGATCCGTGTGGAATCGCCGCGGCCATATTTGACGGTTGAGCGCATTGGTCAGCGCGACAATGCTCATCCCGATGTGATGCGCCATGAAGGTGGCGACGATCGTTTTCCGGGATCCCGGTGAAGGCCGCGTATAGTCCAGCGCATCACGGAAACCGTAAGGCCCGAGCGCGCCCTCCGCCTCGAGCGTCGTGAGATTCTTGAGCGCCTGACGTGGCTCGACCAGCATCGCCAGCACCGTCGCATACGGCGCGATGACGAGCTCCTTGCTCAACCCGCGCTTGAGCGCGAGATCAGGAACGCCGAAGCCGCGATACTGGTACGTGTGCAAGCGGTCGCGCACGGCGTACGCTGATTCCGACACGCCCCACGGGACGCCTCGCTCCGCTCCATAAGCGATCTGTCGCCGTACACTTCCCTTGTGCGTCTGATCGAGCAGCGTGAACGGAAAGGTTTGCATCACCAGAGCCGGCATCAGGTACTCGAACATGCTGCCGCTCCATGACAGCAGCGTCCGAGTTCCCGCGGTTGCCGTCAACGATCGCCCAAGCCTGAACCAGTGGTCGACCGAAACATCGTCTTTCGCGATCGCCATGAAGGATGCGAGACGCGATTCTGAAGCGAGCAGATCGTAATACGAGTTGTCGACCGTGTTGCTGCCAATGTGGTAGCCGATCGTGAACAGCTTCCGCTTCATGTCGAACAGGAACCGGAAATCCATCTCCACCGCGTACGCGTGCGCACGTTCGGCGATTGCCTTCAGCCGCTTCGTATCGAGCTCGGAGCAGGTTGGATCCCTCAAGACCTCGTAGCACGCCTGCTTGAGCGCGATCAGGTGTCCCGCGAAATTCCCGCTGTCCACGGTCGAGACATAGCCGGGTTCCAGAACGCGAAGCTCGTTCAGATCGTACCAGTTGAAGAAATGGCCGTGGAAACGGCGCATCCTCTCGAGCGACCGGAACACTTTCTCCACGCGGTCGATCATGTCCGATCTCGTGATGAAGCCGAGGTCCGCGGCGCTCACCGTCGACAGGAGTTGGAGGCCGATGTTGGTCGGTGAGGTACGCAGCGCCACTATCGGCTCCGGATCCTCCTGAAAGTTGTCGGGCGCGAGCCAGTGCGTATCCTCGGTCACGAACTTCTCGAAGTACATCCAGTGCAGTTTCGCGTACCTGAGAGCTGCCTGGCGCTCCGCGTCCGTGAGATGTAGCTCGCCGAGAATTGCCGGCCGGCTGAGCGCGAGCGCGATGCTCGGGCTCGCGAGCCAGACAAGAACCAGCGGCAGCGTGCTCATGACGAACAGAAAACGATCGTTGGCGCTCGAGGCGCCGCCAACCGTGACGTGGAGTCCGATGAGCAGGCCCAGCGCCAGACATAGCGCCGTGACCGGCCACATCTTGCGCCAGGTTTCCAGCAATGAGCCGGCGCCCAGCGCGCGCTCCACCTGCGAGGCGGTTTGCCACTCCAGAAGATTGCGGTGACTGATGAGGAGCCGGTACAACGTCCGGACGATCGCATCGGCAGACACGACTGCCTGGTGCGGAAGGAAGACGACGGCGAGCGCAAGCTGCTGCCCATTGGTGATCGCGTCGCGCCCGACAGCCAGATAGTACGCGAGCCACGATTGGTCACGGGGCGGACGAAGCAGTGAGATCGTCAGCGAAAAGAGCCACGAGAATGCGATCACTACCAGTACGATTCCCGTCCATTGCAAAACTCTTCCGGGAAGCAGGAACCAGCCCGCGATCAGCATCGCCAGCTGAAAGATCTCAACCAGACTCCTGCGGAGGTTGTCGAGAATCTTCCAGCGGGAGATTGCCGACAGCCGGTTTTGCATTCGCCCGTCCGGACCCGGGACCGTGCCCTTAAGCCACCCGAGGAGCTGCCAGTCGCCGCGAATCCACCGGTGCTTCCGACGAGTGAAAGTCAGATAGCGGGCCGGATAGTCGTCGTACACTTCTATGTCTGTCGCGAGTCCGGCGCGCGTCCACGTCCCTTCGATCAAATCGTGGCTGAGTAGCGTGTTCTCCGGGAACCTCCCATGCGTTGCTTCCTCGAACGCATCGACATCGTAGATCCCTTTCCCGGTGAAGCTGCCCTCGCCGTACAGATCCTGATACACGTCGGACACGGCAGTCGTATAGGGATCGACGCCCGGGTGCCCGGAGTGGATCGCAGCAAAGAACGACTTGTGCGCGCTCGTGAGCGAAACTCCCACGCGCGGCTGGACGATTCCGTAGCCCTCGGTGATACGTCCGATTTTCTCATCGTAATACGCGCGGTTCAACGGATGCGCGATGGTTCCGACCAGAAGTTGGGCCGCGTCCCGAGGCAGTACCGTGTCTGAATCGAGCGTTATGACGTAGCGTACAAGTCCAAGCCGGCTCGTGTCGCCGATGACAGTCGTAAACGAGTCTCTCGCTCCTCCACGCAGGAATTTGTTGAACTGGGCGAGCTTGCCTCTTTTTCTCTCCCAACCCATCCACACGCTCTGTTTTGGATTCCAAAGCCGCGGACGATGGAAGAGGAAGAACACGTCCTCGCCCGGTTTTCCGTACCGTGCGTTGAGGTTCTTGATTCCCGCCGTTGCGGCGGCAAGAATCCCCTCGTCATCCGGCCTGTGTTCAGTCTTTGAGTCGGTAAAATCGCTAAGTATCGCGAACTGCAGATTTGGATCACGATTGGCGAGAAACTGCACCTCGAGGTGTTCGAGCGCTTCCTCCACGCCGTGCCGACTGCCGAGTAGCGTCGGCACCACCACCGCCGTCATGTACTCTTCCGGAATCCCGTCGTCGCGCAGTTCGAGCTTGGACAGAAGGCGCGGCGGCATCGATTCCAATCTCGCTCGCCGGAATGAGCGCCACGAGCGCGATGATAACCTGAACCATCGCTGGGGCCCCTTCTATGACTTCGAGAATGACGGCGAGCGCCAGTATGGTGAACAGCGTCATGCCGCCGAAGTAGAGCGTGTTCGGATGACGCTGCGTCCATCGATACAGCCATTCTCCGGGCGGCGGAGTATAAGCGACCTTCTCCTCGAGCGTCCGGCGCCCTTTGTCAACGAGGAAGTAGCCGACGTGGGCGTGTCTGGCATCCTTTGGGTCCGCGAGCTTTGCCAGCGCCAGCACTTCGCCCGCGATCTCTTCTTCCGGCCGCTTTACGCGTTTTGCAATGTGCTCGACCACGTGGCGATAGTGATCGCGCGTGCCAAATGTCATCGACGTGTAGTGGCCGCTCGGATCCTGACGCAGAAGCTTTTCCGTAGCGCTCTGCGATTCGACGAAGTCCTTCCAGTCGAGGCGCGAGATCGTGCGAAGACTCGTGATGCTGTTCGCGACCGTTACCTGGGTCAGCGCCACTCTGCGATTCGATCGCGTCGCCGCTTCTTCCGCGCTCGGCCCGTCCTCGGCGATCCATTGCTCGAGCCAGATCAAAGGCGTGAAATTCGTCTGGTACGACCGGACCTGCTGAAGGAATCGCGCTACCCAGGTCGGCGTGAACGGTGGATGATCATCGACGAACGCGGCGAGTGCGGTCGCCAGTGCCCGCGAAGATTCTTCGCTCGCTTCGCGCAGAGCCGTCGCCGCCCGGTCGGCAGACTCGACTTCCTGGAGGCGCGCCGCGACACGCAGAGCCATCCGGCGGATGTTCTCCACCAGACCGAGTCGGAGCATCGTCGGAATCGCCCACAGCTCTCCCATTCGGAGCTGAGTGACGGTCTGATACTCACGCACGAAAAGGGTGATGTTGTCGAGGTCGAGGTGACCTTCCGTGTGCGCGATCAGCTCGATTGCGACTTCATAGGCGCGCGGGTAGCCCGCCAGCGATCCCGTCGCGAGCTTGGGAAGCTCCTCGTAGTAGCCCTTCGGAAGATTGGTCCGGATCTCCCTGATGTGCTCCTGAACGATGTAGAAGTTGTCCAGCAGCCAGTCGCCGGCCGGACTGATGTCTAGCCCACGCTCCGCGCCGCTGTTCAGCTCATGATAAACGCGATCGAGAACCTCTCTCGTGTCCTCGAGGCGGAGCAGAAGTGGTCCGGCGCCACGCTGTTTTTGCGCCGGAAGCAGATGATGTCCGCGCGCGACTGCTCGCGCGCGTTCACCGAGTCGCTCGAGGCCGAGCACTTCTCCGCGAATTGGGCCGACGAGTTCTTCGCCGGATCCGTTTCGCGAACGGCCGAATAGGCGACTCAGAATTGTTGTTGGAGCCTTGGGCGGGATTGCTGTTGCCACGTCACTTACTCAACGCCAGAGGTGTGCCGCTCTCGGATGGGGCACGCCCGCAAGATATCGCGTTTGGTCTACTCCGCGTAATACGCTTGGATACAGAGAGTCACCAGCCGCTGCCGGACACTTTCATACTGATCGGGATTCTGCGGCCGCAACGATTCCGCGAGGGAATTCCACAGCTCCTTGAAAATGACGATGAGCTCCTCGGGAGGCACGTTTCTCTGGTGCGCTTCTTTGCCGACCCGCTTCAGGACATTTGCTAGCTCTGAGGTCGGGCCGTCGGGTTGCTTGAGCTGGTCCGCGAGCGCAGCTCGCAGCTCCTTCATCGCAGTTTCTGAGAGTGGGCTCACGCGTGTCTAGGAAATAATTTCCGCCACTCTCTGACTTGAATCTCGAGAGTGGACATTTGTTCCCAATTCCTCTAAGCGGTACTCTACGCACGAGCCAACGATTCCGAAAGGTCCGTAAGTTGCCGAATTGTTTATCTCCTATTTTCGGTTGGCGTCGTTGGGCAATGTGCTGATTGTCGCGCGCGAGGAGATGGTCGCTGCGCTGTTGGGTCTTATGGTTGAGCTTAGAGGTTTGCGGCCGAGTTTTCTCGCTCGAGAGCAGTCGGTTGCGGATGTCATCGAGACCAGCGCTTTCGCCGCGGTCGTCATCGACTGCGATCATCCCGACTGCACCGCAAAGCTGCTCGCGAGCATCAGAAAAACTGGTGCCGTGCCCATTCTCTGCAGTCCCTTCA
>Ga0193713_1000353_pt1 | contig 15571 bp, 18 predicted proteins | sample H3a2metaG_FD_143054 | JGI IMG/M metagenome (GOLD analysis project Ga0193713, IMG submission 143054) | Soil microbial communities from a riparian zone of the East river system, Colorado, United States - H3a2 | ecosystem: Environmental > Terrestrial > Soil > Riparian zone | place: USA: East River... | reverse complement strand
ATCCATAAGACCCTGCGGGTAACCCCGGCTATGGCTGCGGGCGTGTCGGACCATGTGTGGTCGATTGAGGAAATCGCCGGGTTGGCAAACTGAGACACTACCCAGCAGCGCCCGTGCTGGCCTTTATCGACGCATTCTCGCTATAATTACGGGATTTTCCGCATCAATCTTGACCCTCCCGGCATGTTCTCCCCTGGGAACTACGGTTGAGAGTCCGTTGTCCTGAATTTCTGGAAAGGACCCCAATGCCCCCGAGCCACAAGTCCAAACCCACTTCCTCCGGTCACCGCAAAAGCGGCCATCGAGCCGCACCGGCTGAGAAAAAGGCGGCTGCGAGGGCCGTGCACGGTCGGATGCGCGTCGCGGTAAAGGCACACGGAGCGGCGAAGAGCGCGCCCGCGGCCAAGGCGGCGGCTACCAGAATGGTCGTGCCCGCCAGGGCCGTAGCGGGCAAGCCTCCGGTTGCCGCCAAAGGCACTGCGGCGACGAAGGCCGGTGCGCCTTCGGGCAAGAACGCGCCGAAGTCCGGCCCTGCGGCCAGGAGCGCCGTCCTGGCCTCGGCGATCGAGCGCCGCGCCATTGCTCCGGAAGACCGCCAGTCGCAGTTGAAGCTGCTGATCGCGCGCGGCAAGGAACAGGGATACCTCACCTACGCGCAGGTCAACGATCACCTGCCTTCGGAAATCGTCGATCCGGAGCAGATTGAAGACATCGTCAACACGATTAACGACATGGGCATTCCGGTGTACGAGAAAGCACCGGACTCCCAGTCGCTCCTCGCTTCCGACCCCTCCTCGCCCGCGGATGAAGAAGCGATCGAAGAGGCCGCCGCGGCGCTGGCCGCGCTCGACGCCGAGCTCGGCCGCACCACCGACCCGGTGCGCATGTACATGCGCGAGATGGGCACGGTGGAGCTGCTGACCCGCGAGGGCGAGATCCGCATTGCCAAGCGCATCGAGGAAGGCCTCGATGCCGTGCGCCTGGCGCTCGCCAGCTACCCCGCCACGCACGAATTCCTGCTGCACACCTATGAGCAGTTCAAGGCTGGCCAGGCGCGCATGGTCGATCTGGTCGTGGGCTTCATCGACCCGAACGCTCCGGATGTGATCGCGCAGCCGCAGAATCCGACCAAGGTGGTCGAGATCGTGGCCGAAGGCCGCAAGCCTGATGAAGAGGAGGCCGAGGACGCCGATAGCGATGAGGAAGTCATCGACACCGGCCCCGATCCGGAGGAAGTGGCGCGCCGCATGGCCGCGGTTCGCAAGCACCTGAACACGGTGCTGGCGGGGCTCGCCAAGCAGGGGAGCGATGATCCGCGCACGCACAAGGCGCGCAAGCGCCTGGCCGATGAATTCATGGAGCTCAAGCTCTCGCCGCGCATGTTCGATGCGCTGACGGCGCAGCTGCGCTCGCATATCGGCGAGATCCGCCAGATCGAGAAGGAGATCATGATCATTGCGATCCGCGACGCGGGCATGCCGCGCAAGGATTTCATCAGCAGCTTCCCGAAGAACGAGACCAGCGCCCGCTGGATTGCCCGTCACGTCAGGGCCGGCAAGAAATATTCCGCGCCGCTCGCCCGCCTGAAGGACGAGATCGAACGCCGCCAGAAGAAGCTCCAGCAGCTCGAGGTCGGTTTTCACCTCTCGATCAGTGCCATCAAGGACATCAATCGCGAAGTGTCGATCGGTGAGGCGAAGGCCCGCCGCGCCAAGAAGGAGATGGTCGAGGCGAACCTGCGCCTGGTGATCTCGATCGCCAAGAAATACACGAATCGCGGCCTGCAGTTCCTGGACCTGATCCAGGAGGGCAACATCGGCTTGATGAAGGCGGTGGACAAGTTCGAATACCGCCGCGGCTACAAATTCTCCACCTACGCCACCTGGTGGATACGCCAGGCCATCACCCGCTCGATCGCCGACCAGGCGCGCACCATCCGCATTCCGGTGCATATGATCGAGACCATCAACAAGCTTAATCGCATCTCGCGGCAGATGCTGCAGGAGATGGGCCGCGAGCCGACGCCCGATGAGCTCGCGGTACGCATGGAAATGCCCGAAGACAAGGTGCGCAAGGTGCTGAAGATCGCCAAGGAGCCGATCTCGATGGAGACACCGATCGGCGACGATGAGGATTCACACCTGGGTGATTTCATCGAGGACACGTCGGTCACTTCGCCGATCGACCAGGCGACCAACGAGTCGCTCAAGGAAACCACGCACTCCGTGCTCGCCCAGCTCACGCCGCGCGAGGCCAAGGTGCTGCGCATGCGCTTCGGCATCGACATGAACACCGACCACACCCTCGAGGAAGTCGGCAAGCAGTTCGACGTCACCCGTGAGCGCATCCGGCAGATCGAGGCCAAGGCGCTGCGCAAGCTCCGGCATCCGAGCCGCAGCGAGCAGCTGCGCAGTTTCCTGATGGACGATTGAGGGAAGCCGGATCGCTAACAGCCGGCTAGCGGCAGCTGGACCCCTGGGAGCTCCAGTCCTGGATGAAGCCGACGCGGTCGACGACCACGCTCAGGGTGCAGTTCTGGCCCTGGTTGGCGTTGACGAAGTAGACGCTGTTTCCCTTGGCATCCGCCACGACGCTCTTCTGTTCTTTCTCGTGCCCTGTCCAGCGCAGGAAATCGCTGTAGCGCTGGCCGACCCAGTCATCCATCCGGTGTCCGAAGGTCGCGCAGCCCGACAACATGGCGTACACCACCGCGATGCCCAGCCACTGCACGCCACGACGCATGCCGATGCGTGGGTGTAGAAGTCCGGTGAGTTTCTGGTTCAACGCAGCTCAGCCTTCCTGGACAGCGACTGAATGTGGGCGGTGATCGGTTTGCATCATGGGCGCATTGCTACGCAAATGTTGGGCTATTTTCCCGGTTTGAGACCAATTTCCAGAGTTATGCCCCTGGTCCCCGTCGTCCACGGGCGACACTTTGGGGTCAATGGCCCCGGCACCGCCGTCGTCGAATTGAGACCGCAGCAGGAAATCTGCACTGTGAGCGCGTTGCTGTAGAACGACTCCAAACCCGCCGGCTAGGCCTTGATTCGCGCCATTGCCGGGTCGTACAGCGGTCCCAGATGCAGCTGGCAGGGCACGCGCTCAGTGGCGACTTCCAGTTCGTATTGCCCGGAGAGCAGATACTCACGATCCACGCCGGCCGCGCGGCGCACATAGCCGTAGCCAATGGCCTGGCCGATGGTGTGCCCGTAGCCACCGCTGCTCAGCCAGCCGACACGCTCGCCATTGCGGTAGACGGTTTCCCGGCCGAGCAGCTGGACTTCCGGATCGCCGACCGTGAAGGCGCACAGCACTTTTGGCAGCGGCAACTTATTGCGCTCGATCAAGGCTTCGCGGCCGAGGAAGGGTACACCTGACTTGAGCTTGACCGCCCAGCCCAGACCCGCCTCGAAGGGGCTGTAATCCGGGCCGATGTCGGCGCCCCAGGCGCGATACCCCTTTTCCAGCCGCAGGCTCTCGATCGCGCGATACCCGGCATTGCTGATGCCGAAGGCGGCGCCTGCGCGCATCAGCGCGGTATAGACCGTCACGGCAGATTCGACCGGAACATGCAGCTCCCAGCCGAGTTCGCCCACGTACGTGACGCGCAGCGCGAGCAGCGGGGCGCCGGCGACCTCCAGGCGACGCGCCTGGCCGAAGGGAAACCCGGCGTTGCGCAGCTCAGCGCCCGTCAGGGTCTCCAGCACGCGCCGCGCCTGCGGTCCCATGAGCGCCAGCACGGCGTTGGCGGGCGTGACATCGCTGAGACAGGCGTCGAGGCCCGGCGGTATCTGCCGCGAGATCCAGTCGAAATCATGAATCGCAAAGCCGGTGCCGGTGACGATGTAGTAGGCGTCCGCCGCCACGCGCGCCACGGTGAGATCGCACTCGATGCCGCCCCGTTCATTGAGGAGCTGCGTGTAGATGAGGCTCCCGACAGGACGGGCGACGTCGTTGGCGCAGATCCAGCCCAGGGCCCGCTGCGCATCGCGCCCGATGAGATGAAACTTGGCGAAGGAGGTCTGATCAAAGAGCGCCACGCGCTCGCGCGTGGCCTGGTGTTCGCGCGCGACGGCCGCGAACCAGTTCGGGCGGCCGAAGCGGTAGACATCGCGCGCTTCCTCGCCCGCCGCCGCGAACCAGTTTGGCCGTTCCCAGCCCAGCTTCTCGCCGAACACCGCGCCCTGCTCCTGCAGCAGCGGGTACAGCGGCGAGCGGCGCAGCGGCCGGCCACTCGCGTGCTCCTCGCCCGGCCAGGCGATGGTGTAGTGCTTGCCGTAGAGCTCAAGCGTGCGGCTGCGTACCCAGCCGATGTCCGCGTGCGGCACGCCGAAGCGCCGGATGTCGACCGGCCACAGATCGAGCGGCGCCTCGCCGCCGACGATCCATTCCGCCAGCATCTTGCCGGCCCCGCCAGCGGAGGCAATGCCGAAGGCGTTGAAGCCGGCGCCGACATAGAACCCGCTGACTCCGGGCGCCGGTCCGAGAATGAAGTTACCGTCGGGCGTGAAACTCTCCGGCCCGTTGATGAGCTCCTTGATGCCGGCCGAGGCGAGTGCCGGCACGCGCGGGAGGGCCAGTTCGAGGAGGGGCTGGAAATGATCCCAGTCGGGGGGCAGCAGCTGGAAATTGAAATGGTCCGGAAAGCCCTCCGTCGCCCATGGCTTCGGATTCGGCTCGTAACCACCCATGACGAGACCGCCGACATCCTCCTTGTAATAGGTGAGCCGGTCCGGATCACGCAAGGTGGGCAGGCCACGCCTGATGCCGGGAATCGCATCCGTAATGAGGTACTGGTGCTGTAGCGAGACCAGCGGCACATTCACACCCGCCAGCGCGCCGACCTGGCGCGCCCACTGGCCGGCACAGTTCACGACCACTTCGCATTGCACCCGACCTTGGTCCGTGCTGATCGCCCTGACGCGGCCACGCTCGAGCTCGATGCCGAGCACGTTCGTATCCTCGAAGATGCGCACGCCGTGCAGTCGCGCACCCCTGGCAAGCGACTGCGTGATGTCGGAGGGATTGACCTGGCCGTCGGTCGGCAGGAACGCGGCACCCACCAGATCGGAGATATCCATCAGCGGCCACAGCTGTTGCGCCTCGCGCGGCGTCAACAGCTGCATCTCCAGGCCAAAGGAGCGCGCACTGGTGGCCTGGCGCTTCAGTTCGATCCAGCGCGCTTCGTTGCAGGCGAGGCGCAGGCCACCGTTCATCTGCCAACCGCTCGCCAGTCCCGTCTCCGCCTCGAGCGAATTGTAGAGCGCGACCGAGTGGCCCAGCAGTTGCGTGATATTCGCGCTGCTGCGCAATTGCCCAACCAGGCCGGCGGCGTGATGCGTCGAGCCGGAGGTGAGCTTGTGCCGCTCGATGATGATGGTTTCGGTCCAGCCCAGCTTCGCCAGGTGATAGGCCGTCGAGCAGCCGACAATGCCGCCACCGATGACGATTGCGCGCGCCTGCGTCGGAAACTTAGCCATGGTGCTGCTGGAACTGCTGCCAGCGCTGCTCGTAGCGCTGCAGGTAGTCACGCGTATAAGCGGCGTAGTCGAAATCCAGGGTGGAGGTGAGCCTGGAGACGGCGCCCCACAGCGACTCGCGCAGCAGCGAGGCGCACTGCATGGCGGCGAAGCCGCGGGACATCGAAGCATCCAGGCCCGTACCAAAATAGCAGGTCAGGAGCCGCGTCTCGAGCTCAGCCGTGAATGCGTTGTTCGAGGCCAGATTGGCCAGATCGAACAGCGGACTGTTGAAGCCGGCGTAGTCCCAGTCGATGAGCCAGAGGCGCTGGCCGTCATCGATGAGATTGGCGGCGAGCAGATCATTGTGGGCAAAGACAATCGTGACCGGTCCAACCGCGCGCTCAAGCTGCCGGGCCTGGTCGGCCAGCGTATCGAGTGCAACGGCGTTAGGATACTCGCGCCGGGATTCGAGGAGGCGCAGGTACTGGCGGATGACCTGGAACACCCAGAAGATCAGTGCCGGCCCTTGCAGCTGGCGCGGAATCTCGTGGTGACAGCGCTGTAGCAGCTCGACGATGCGCTCCAGCTGCCCCGCCGCGCGCACATCCGCGGGCGTCAGCGTCCGACCCTTCACAAAGCGGCTGACGAGAAACCCCTCGGCCGCGTACACCACTTCCGGCGTCACGCCCGCCGCGCAGGCCCCGCGCGCCGCGGCCAGCTCGTTGAAGCGCATCACGCCATGCTCGGGAATGTCGCGGCCCATGCGCACCACAAACTGCTGTCCGCTGTGATCGCTGACCCGGTAGTTGCGATTGGTGATTCCGCCGCTCAGGGCGAAAATCTCGACCTCTCCGGTCCAGCACGGTAGCGCGCGTATCGCCGTTTCGTTGTTGTTATCGCTCATGCCAGCCTTTCAGGCGCGTACCGCCGCCGATTATACTCGGGCGCATGAACTTCGCCCGCCATCCCGACGCTCCGCGCGCAACGGCGCTCGCGGGCGCCATGGCCGATATGGCGCGCAAGCTCGCACGCGATCACTTCCGTGGCCCCATCGCCGTGGAGCAGAAAGCCGATCGCAGTCCGGTGACGATGGTCGACCGCGCGATCGAGACCGAGATGCGGCGCATGATCCGCGCGGCGTTTCCGACGCACGGCATCCGCGGAGAAGAGTTCGCCGCCGAGGCCGGCGCAGAATTCACCTGGGTACTCGATCCGATCGACGGCACCAAGAGCTTTATCAGCGGCTTTCCGCTGTTTGGTTCCCTGATCGCCCTGCTGCTCGAGGACCGGCCCGTGCTCGGAGTGATCGAGGTTCCCGCAATCAGCGAACGCTGGTTCGGCTGCCGCGGCTCACCGAGCCTGTTCAATGACGCGGCTGCGCACACCAGTGCCTGCACGTCCATCGAAGCCGCGCGCGTGTACAGCACCAGCACCGATGCCCTGCACGGTGAGCACCTGCGCCGCTACGACCTGCTCTCCCGGCGCGCCGCGATGCGCCGCTACGGAGGCGATTGCTACATCTATGGCCTGCTGGCCTCCGGCTATTGCGATCTGGTCATCGAGGGCGCGCTCAAGCCGCACGATTTCATGGCACTGATTCCCGTGATCGAGGGCGCGGGCGGAAAGATCAGCGACTGGAACGGCGCTGCTCTTGACAGTCAATCGGGTGACCGCGTCGTGGCGGCTGCAACCGAAACGCTGTGGGCGCAGGCCGTAAGGGCACTGGCCGGACCGTGATGCTTAAGCTCGAGGAGTGGCGATGAACGACATGGTCCAGGCCTTTGTGCTCGGGATCGTCGAGGGCCTGACGGAGTTCCTGCCTGTCTCCAGCACCGGTCATCTGCTGATCGCGGAGCACTGGCTCGGCGAGCGCAGTGAGTTGTTCAACGTCGCGATCCAGGCAGGCGCGATCCTTGCCGCGGTCCTCGTCTTCTGGCCACGCATCAGCCAGCTGCTGCTGGGCCTGCAAGCGCGTGACAACCGCGACTATCTCGCCAAGCTGCTGTTCGCGTTTGTGATCAGCGGCGCCGGCGGATTTGCCGCGAAGCAATTGGGCGTGATGCTGCCCGAGACGGTGGCCCCGGTCGCCGGCGCGCTGCTCATCGGCGGCCTGCTCATCCTGCTGATCGAATGGCGAGTCAGTGGCCGCCCCACAGTGACCGAGCTCAGCTGGTCAGTCGCCTTCTGGGTGGGCGCGGCGCAGATACTCGCCGCCGTGTTCCCGGGCACCTCGCGTTCGGCGGCCACGATCTTCGCCGCGATGCTCGCCGGCCTGACCTCGCGCCCGGCGGCCACCGAGTTCGCTTTCCTGGTCGGGATCCCCACCATGTTCGCGGCAACGGGCTACGAATTCATGAAGGTGCGCGGCCATAATTCTGCGGCCGAGGACTGGAGCGCTCTCGCCCTCGCCTTTGCCGTCGCCGCCGTAGTGGCCTTCGCCGCCGTGAAATGGCTGCTGCGCTACATCCAGACGCACCGCTTTACCGTGTTCGCCTGGTACCGCATTGCGGCGGGCCTCTTGCTTCTGATCCTCGCCCGCTGATCGACCCCGGCCGTTTGGCGGTCAACCGATCGCCTCAGACGCCGTTGTCTGCTGTACCCGTAACCCTCGAACGGAGACAGCCATGTCTGCAAATTCAGACACCATTACGTCCAATGCGCCCGCCCGCTGGGTTGCAGCCCTGCTCAATGCCAGTGCCACCCTCGTCGCTGCCCTGCTCGTCGCCTGTGGCGGCTCCGGTGACATGGGCGGTTCGAACAACGGCGGGAGTGGTACGGCCTGCTCCGGGAGCTGCGGTCCGGCCCTCATCACGATGCAGGACGCGGCCGGCGACTTCCTCAGTTATACGCTCGACGTAACATCCCTCAAGCTCAGGAAGGCCAGCGGCGCGACAGTCGAGACGCTACCCGCCACCACCCGCGTTGACTTCGCGCAGCTGGTCGACCTGTCGGAGCTGATCAGTGCCGGGCAGATTCCGGCGGGCGATTACGTTGCTGCGACCATGACGGTCGATTACAGCAACGCCAGCATCAACGCCGACGACGGCGCGGGCGGCGCCGTTGCCCTCACCCCGCTGGACACCGATGGCAATGCCCTGACCGGCCCGGTCGACCTGACCGTGCAACTCGACAATCGCCATCACCTCATCATCACACCCGGACGCACCGCGCGCCTGGCCTTTGATTTCAATCTCGCCGTATCGAATACGGTCAACCTCGGCGCGGCCACGGTCACCGTGGCACCGCTGATCCAGGCCACGGTCGTGCCGCCGGCGGACCTCAACATACGGGTGCGCGGCATCCTGGTCGCGACCAACACCATGGCGAATACCTACACGGTTAACGTGCGGCCGTTCCATCTGTGGTCGGGCAGTGCAGGCGAGTTCGTCGTGCACACCACCGATACCACCTCATATGAAATCGATGGCACCTCGTACACGGGCGCTTCAGGACTCGCGGCGCTGGCGGCCGAACCGGCCAATACGTACACCGTGGCCCGAGGCACATTGCAGACCAGCGACCTGAGCTTCACCGCCACGCGTGTGCTCGCCGGCAGCAGCGTCGATGGCGATACCATGGATCACGTGCGCGGCGTGGTCACAGCACGCAGCGGCGACTCGCTGACCGTACGCGGGGCTACGGTTGACTGGCGCGCCGGCGGTTTCGAATTCATGCGCGGCAACGTCACCGTCAGCGTGGCGGCGACGACCAAGGTCACCGAGGAAGGCGCGGCAGGGAGTTTCGGGTTCAACGACATCTCCGTGGGCCAGCGCATCTCCGCGGCGGGAACCGTGAGCGTCGACAGTGCCTCCGGCGCCGCGACGCTCGATGCCACGGCCGGCCGGGTGCGCCTTGAGATCACCTCGCTCTGGGGCCTCGTGACCGGCACTGTCGGCAATCCCCTGACGCTGAACCTTCAGGCCATCGAGGGCCGCGAATCGGCGGCCTTCAATTTCGCGGGCACGGGCGCCAGCCCGGCCACGGATGCTGACGCCGCGGCCTACGCCGTCGGCACCGGTGCGCTCGATCTGAGCGCGCTCACAACCGGCGCCCCGGCGCGTCTGTTCGGATTTCCGGTTCCCTTCGGCAGCGCCACCAGCGTGGACTTCAGCGCCCAGACCCTGGTGTCCTACAGCGCCGTTCCGAACCTGCTGTTCATTGGCTGGACGCATTCCGGCTCCACGACGGCATTCCCCGGCCTGACCGCCGGCAGCACCGGCCTGGATCTGGATCTGACGGGCGTGGGCCTGGTGCATTTCCTGCAGATCGGGCCGGAGCGGGTGAACCTGTTGACGCTGGCTGCCGCTCCGCAGATCCTGCCGGACACGACGGCGCTGGCCACGCTCTACGCCATTGGTCATGCCCACTCGCACACCATCGACAACTACCTGGCGTTCGGCGACTTCATCACCGCGCTGGCGGGCGACATGAATGGCACGACCGCGGCGCTCGGCATCGCCGCTGCCGGCCAGTACGATGCAACGGGCAACACCTTCAGCGCTCACCACGTCGCGGTACTGCTGAACGACTGAGGACCGATCCGGCCATCCTCGACCGCAGGGCCCGCGCCGCAAGGCGCGGGCCCTGCGGCCATCCACCAGTTGCAAACGGGCGGAGGCCACTCCACATTATCTGTCCACGTCCCGACTTCTGGATTTCCCATGGTCAAAGGCAGCGCCTACCGCCAGGCCGCATATCCCATACAGCCCCAGTTCCTCGACCGCTGGTCATCGCGGGCGATGTCGGGCGAAGCGCTCACCGCAGCCGAGCTGATGTCGCTGCTCGAGGCGGCGCGCTGGGCGCCCTCCTCGGGAAATTTCCAGCCCTGGCGTTTTCTCTACGCGCGCCGCGACACCGATTTCTGGTCGGCGTTCCTGGACCTGCTGGTGCCCGGCAATCTGACGTGGGCGCAACATGCTGGCGCACTGGTGCTGCTCATTTCACGCACTCACCTCGACGGCGACGCCAAGCCCTCCGTCACGCATTCCTACGACACCGGCGCCGCCTGGATGAGTCTGGCGCTGCAGGGCATCTCCGATGGCTTCGTGGTCCATGGCATCCAGGGATTTGACTACGAGCGGGCGAGGCGCGTGCTGCGCGTGCCGGCCGAATACGCGGTCGAGGCCATGGCCGTGATCGGCAAACCCGGTGACAAGGCGAAGCTCAGCGAATCGCTCCAGAAACGCGAAATGCCAAACAACCGCCGGCCGCTGGCGCAGAGCGCCTGTGAAGGGCCATTCAGCCTCTAGTCCGTAGAACCGTATGCTGACTTCCCGGTCGGCGATGACGATAATGCGCGGCGGCAGAATCGCCGTCGCATGCACAACAACAAGCTGGGGGATCACCATGGCGCAACGCTTCCTGAAGATCGCAGTTGTATACCTCTTCGTAGGGGCCCTGCTGGGTATCACGATGGGCATTTTTCAGAATTTCGCTCTGGTGCCGGTGCATGCGCACATCGGGCTGCTCGGCTGGGCCACGCTGGCCCTGGCGGGCGTGATCTATCACCTGCATCCGGCGGCGGCGAAGACGCGGCTGGCGCAGCTGCACTTCTGGATTCACAACCTGGCCCTACCGGTGTTCATGATCGGCCTGAGCATCTACCTTTCGGGTCATCCAGCCTTCATGGGAGTCGTGATTGTCGCGGCCCTTCTGGTACTCATCGGACTGGCGCTGTTCATGGTGAACATACTTTCCAACGTGAAAACCACCACGTGAACAGTTCCCTCGCCCTCGTGACAGGTCTGGCGGCCCTGCTGATGAGCGGTCACGCCGCGGCCCAGGAACATGTGACGCTCCAGACTCCGGACGGCGCCACCATCGCCGCGGACCTCTACGGAGCAGGTGCGCGCGGCGTGGTTCTGGCCCACGGCGGGTGCCTCACCAAAGCGGACTGGGCACCTCAGGCAGGAATTCTTGCGGCCCGCGGCTTTCGCGTCCTGGCCTTCGACTTCCGCGGGTTCGGCGAGTCGCCGGTACCGCCACCAGCCCTCCGGGGCGACGAGGCCCTGCGCTTCGATGTCCTGGCGGCGGTCCGCTATCTGCGCAGTCACGGTGCCCAGACGGTCTCGGTGGTCGGCGCCAGCTTTGGCGGCTCCGCGGCGGCCGATGCCTCCGCCGATAGCGCGCCGGGCGAAATCGATCGCGTGATTCTGCTGGCGCATGGCTCGAGCAGTCATCCAGAACTGATCAAGGGCAGCAAGCTGTTCGTCGTCGGTCGTGACGATACGGACGGTAGTGGCGCCGTTCGGCTCACCGAAATGCGCAAAGACTATGAGAGGGTGCCGCCCCCCAAGCAATTTTTGATCCTCAGGGGATCCGCGCACGCCCAGTTTCTATTCAGGACGGACCAGGGCGAGCGGTTGATGAGCGAGATACTCAAATTCCTTTCCGAGCCCTGAGGGCCGCCGACTCGATCGGTTCATATGCCGTCCTCGACTGCGGGTTATTCGGGGACTCCTCTTGCCAGGAAGCTGGGGATCGTCGAGGGCTCAAGCCTCCACGCCAGGAATCCGCCCAGGGACTACCGGAAGTGGCTGGCCCCATTGCCTTCAAACGTCAGGTTTGAAAGCCAGGTCAGCGAAACCACGGATATCGTGCATATCTTCAGTGATCGCAGGGCCGCATTAGAGGGAGAACTGGTGCGCATGCGCGCCGCGATCCGCGAGACCGCAACAATCTGGGTGTCGTGGCCAAAGCGGACCTCAAAGGTGCCCACCGATATCACCGAGGACACCGTCCGCGCGTTAGCCCTGCCGATCGGCCTTGTCGACGTGAAGGTGTGCGCGATCAGCGAAGTCTGGTCCGGTCTGAAACTGGTCATAAGAAAGGAGTTGCGACCCTCGAGCACTGCCACGCAGCGGCGTCGCTAAGAAAATGCTCAATGCGCTGGTGGCGTTTCTGGTCCTGCCTGGAGTAGTGGCCTTCGCGGCACCGTTCGCCCTGGTCGCCGGGCGCCACCCCGACCCGCAGACTCGGGTCTACGCCGCTGTACTCTTTATTATGGGTGGCCTGCTGCTGCTCTGGTGTGTGCGTGAATTCTACCTCGCCGGTCGGGGCACCCTGGCGCCGTGGGCGCCGCCGCGACACCTGATCGTCAGTGGTCCGTATCGATTCTCACGCAATCCGATGTAAATCGCCGTCAGTGTGATTCTGGCAGGCTGGGCCGTCCTATACTGGCCCGACGAAAAGGTGGTTACTGTAGATCGCCCAATTGGTCCACTTCCGAGCGTTGCACGGTCCATGAACAGCGGGAAAGGCTTGCGGCTCTTCGCGCTCTACATCGCGTCCGGCGCCGTGTTCGTTGGGCTCACCAGCATGAGACTGCCGCCTCTGGTCGCCTCGCACTTTGGCGTCTCCGGCATGGCCAACGGCTTCATGACGCGCACTTTCTACACGGCATTCATGGTGGCGTTCGTGATTGGCCTTCCCGCCCTCATGGTGCTCCTCACCTGGTTCGCAGTCGGCAATGCCAGAGTGCGCCTCAATGTTCCAAACCGCGACTACTGGTTGGCGCCGGAACGGCGCGCCGCGACCGTGGCGTTCCTGCGGAACGGAATCCTGTGGTTTGGCGTCCTGCTGGTCAGCTTCTTGTGCTACGCACACGCCCTGGTGGTGCGGGCGAACGGCGTTCAACCGCCCCGGCTCGACAATTCCTGGTTCATTGGCGGCCTGGTGGCCTTCTTCATCGTGTTATTTGTTGCGGTCAGGAAGTTTCTCGGCCGCTTTCGCCGCACCGCCTGACCCCAGCGGCGCGGCGATAAAGCGCGCACTCATGTCCGGAAACCATTGTGAGGTTCGCTATGCGTAACAGTGCCTGGTATTCGCAACTTGCCAGAGCGGCCGCGCATTTCTGCGGCCGACCGAGAATTTTCGTCTTTGCCGTTGGAATCATCGCGGTGTGGATCGTCACGGGACCGTTATTCCACTTCAGTGACACCTGGCAATTGGTCATCAATACGGGCACGACCATCATCACCTTTCTGATGGTTTTTTTGATTCAGAACACCCAGAACCGGGACACTGAGGCAATCCAGGTGAAACTTGATGAACTCATCCGCGCAACGGCAGGTGCGCACAACGTCCTGCTTGATCTTGAAGAGCTTGAGGAGGAGACCCTTGAAGCCTTTCGCTTGAAGTATCAGGCACTTGCCAGCGCCGCGAGAGCGGAGCTGGGCCGTGGGGCAAAGGATACCGGCACGCCGGAGCCATGACCCACTGCGCACTGCGTGTCCGAAGCCGCCTCAGCCGTTGAGTTCGATCGTGCCGAAGTGCCACCTCTCCATCGGCGGCTCAGTGCCCAGGGGTGCGTCGTGCGAAGGATCAAGTCTAGCAAGGTGCTTGCGCAGGAACGATTCGAATTTCCGGTCGGCGTACTCGCGCTCATTCATCGCGCTGCGGCCGTAGTCCTCCAGCGCTTCCGGACTGACGCCCACGCGCACCGTCTTGCTGCGTTTATTCGGGCGCAACGGGTCCGTGCCCAACTTCCAGGAGGCGAGCAGTACAAACTCGCCCTCCCCTGGCAGCGCGATCAGGCGCGTACCCGTCGGGAACACCCTTTCGGCCACGGCGCGCAAACGCTCCCTCTGATCACGCCTGAGGTAAACCGCAGGAGCCGCGCGATCGGCGATGGTGTCCTTCATCGCTCCCTCCCCTCTCGTGACGAACATGCCCGAGGACCCGGCAGATGTCTAGTGAGGTAAATTAGGTAGACCATGACGAGAACCATCCGCCTGGCCGCCGTCCTGTGCGCCTTTGGGGTAGCCCTCGCGGCGAGCGCCACCAATCCAGAGGAGGTCCGGATCGGCCAGGAGCTGCATCCGGCGACACTGCAGGGCCTGAATGGCCCGTCGCGGGAATTGGCGGAATTCCGCGGCCGGCCATTGATCATCAACGTCTGGGCGAGCTGGTGTGGCCCGTGCCGGGCCGAGATGGCCTCCCTGGAACGTCTTGCGTGGCGGGATCAGGGTAAAGCCGTCACGATCATCGGGATCTCCACCGACGATTCCGTTGACGATGCCAGGGCCTGGTTGAAACAGTCCAATGCGACGCTCAACCAGTTCATTGACCAGCGCTTGCAGATGGAACACATGCTCGGTGCCTCGAGACTCCCCCTGACAGTACTGGTCGATTCCCATGGGCGTGTACTCGAGAGGATTTACGGTGCCCGGGAGTGGGACAGTCCGGAGTCCATTGCCTTTGTGAGCAGGACGTTCCACCCAGGAGCAGGCCCCTAGATGGCGGCCCGCATCGATCACATCGCGCTCTGGACACACGATCTGGATCGGCTCAAGCGCTTCTATATGACCTACTTTGGCGCCACCGCCGGGCCAAACTATGTCAATCCGGCGAAGGGCTTTGCATCGTGCTTTCTGAGCTTTTCAGGCGGCGCCCGCATCGAAATCATGACGACGACGTCGGTTCCGCTCTCGATTCCGGCGCCGGGTACACAACCGTTCGGACTGACGCATCTTGCTTTGTCGGTGGGTTCCAGTGAACTCGTCGACGAGCTGACGAGCCGGCTCCGAAGCGAAGGCACACCGATTCTCGATGGGCCGCGGCGGACCGGTGATGGCTACTACGAGTCGGTTGCTCTCGATCCCGACGGAAACCGCGTCGAGATTTGCGCCGGGCGCCGCACATCCTAGACACTGGACCTCACCACGCAGAACCACAGGGGATCAGACGTGACGAAGCCAATCATCGCTCCCGCTTTCTGCCAGGTAGCCTGGGTCGTCAGAGACATCGCGGTCGCGGAAAAGTTTTTCATTGAAAAAATGGGAATCAGCCGCTTCATGCACATGGACAACCTGGCCGCGAAGGATACCGAGGGCACCTACATGGGGAAGCCCGGGAACTGGGTCTGCCACCTGCACATCGCCTACGCGGGCAATACGCAGATTGAACTCATCCAGCCGGTGTCTGGAGCCAGCATGTACCAGGAATCTCTGGATCGGCACGGCGACACCGTCCAGCACGTGGCGTACTGGCTGGATGATGCGGACTGCGACGCCGCTGCCACTCATCTGGAGTCCTCGGGCTATCGTCAGATCCAGAGCTTCCGCTTGCCAATCCTGCGGGTAGGCTATTACGACACACGTCGAGCCATT
>Ga0193713_1000352_pt1 | contig 15599 bp, 20 predicted proteins | sample H3a2metaG_FD_143054 | JGI IMG/M metagenome (GOLD analysis project Ga0193713, IMG submission 143054) | Soil microbial communities from a riparian zone of the East river system, Colorado, United States - H3a2 | ecosystem: Environmental > Terrestrial > Soil > Riparian zone | place: USA: East River... | reverse complement strand
AGGCACCGTGCTCGAGCGGGCCCTGCGTCAGGCCGCGCGTGCCGCCGGCGCGCCGGCTCCGCAATTCATCCGCAGCACGCGCCGTGCGGCGGGCGTCCGCAACGGCTATGTGGAACCCTGGCGCCTGGGGGCCGACCGCTGGGTCGCCATGCTCGGCGCGCGGGCCCGGCATCCGGGCCGGGCGCTGTGCATCGTCGATGTCGGAACGGCCCTGACGATCGATCTGCTGGACTCCGCTGGCCAGCACCGCGGCGGACTGATCACGCCGGGACCGGCTCTGATGGTCGAATCATTGCTGCGCGATACGGCCGGCATACGCCGGCGCGCCGGCGGCCGCTTCGGCGCTGCAGCGCGGAACGCCGCGCCCTTCGGCCGCAGTACCCGCGCCGGACTCCTGTCCGGAAGCGCGCTGGCCTGCGCGGCTCTCATCGAACGATCGCTCCGCGAGGCGCGCGCCGAACTGGGCGGCCGGCCGCGATTGCTCCTGGCAGGCGGCGGCGCGGCGCCGGTGGCCCGATTCCTCCGCGTCGCGCACGAACGTGTCGATGCGCTGGTGATCGAGGGACTGGCGATGCTCGCCGCGCACAATTCCCGCTAGAATTGTGCTGATGAGGCCACTCCTATACGCGCTCCTGCTGGCCAACCTGCTGTTCTTCGGCTGGACGCGCTGGATAGACAAGCCGCTGGCCGGCCACAAGGCGGTCTCTGGCACTCCCCTGCAGCTGGCGCCGGCGCCTGGCGCGGCTCCGATACGCGCTGCGGAGGTGGCCGGTGGCGCTGATCAGAGCGCGCGCCCCTCGCACTGTGCATCACTTGGCCCCCTGATCGACACGGTGGCCACCGCCGCGGTCGCCACGGCCCTGCGGGCGCGCAATCTCAATCCGCGCGAGCGCCAGGGGCCCGCTACGGTGAACGAGGGGTACTGGGTTTACGTCGATCATCTCGGTACCGCCACCGCGCGCACGCGCGCGCTGCAGCGGCTGAGCAATAGCGGGGTGCGTGATGCCGCGGCACTTCCCGACACGAACCAGGTATCGGTGGGCGTATTCAGCAGCAGGGAAGGCGCGGACCAGCGAGCCAAGACCGTGCGCGCCGCCGGACTGGAGCCCGTCGTCGAGGCACGCACCCACACCATCAGTGCTTACTGGCTCAATGTGCAGCTGGCGATCGACATCCCGCCGCCCGCCGTGCCGGCACTGGTCGCCGGGCTGAACCTGCCCAGCGAACCGGCCTGGAGCGATTGCCCGGGAGCTGGGAAGCCGTAGCGGGTCCGTGACCGCGTGGCGCCGGGCCGCTATGATTTGCCCCGCCCGCCGCCGCAGTAGCTCAGTTGGTAGAGCACCTGATTTGTAATCAGGGGGTCGGGAGTTCGAGCCTCTCCTGCGGCACCAAAATCAATGACTTAACGTAGTTCATTGACCTGACAGACGGATTTCGTGCACACTCAGTGCAGTTCACTACTCCACGAAACACACCGTGGAAGGACTGCACGGATGGCATCAATTCAACGTTTGGCCTCGCCACTCACGGGCGAAACGTCCTATCGCGCGCAGGTGCGAGTGAAGGGGCGCGCGTCCGAGTCGGCGACGTTTCCGAACCGCAAAGAGGCCCAAGCTTGGGCAGCCTCAATTGAAACGGCCATTCGCGAGGGGAAGCACTTCCCGCACGCGGCTGCCAAGCGCACGAGCTTCGATGCGTTGGCCATTGAGTACACGAAAACTGTGCTCTCGGAGTTTGAACCGAAGGAACGCGCCGCCCGCACACAGCAGCTTGCCTGGTGGATAGGCAAGTTCGGTGGGCTCTCGCTCGCTGAGATCACAGCCGATCGCATTTCGAAGGCGCGCGATGAGATCGCCGCCGAGACCTTCACCCGAGGCAAGGTGCGGACCAACAAGAGGACGGGGAAGGTGACAACGCCTAAGCAGTACAAACGGAGCGGTGCAACGGTTAATCGGTACATCGCAACGCTCTCGCACGTACTATCGTTTGCCGTCAAAGAAAGGCGGCTGCTTGACCGCAACCCAGTGGGCGACATCGCGCGCAAGAAAGAGACGCGGGGCCGCACGCGATTCCTCTCCGATGACGAGCGCGGCGCGTTGCTCGATGCGTGCGCAAAGTCCGATTGGCCTGCGCTCCGGGCGCTGGTGCTGCTTGCCATCACTACGGGCGCACGGCGCGGTGAGCTGATCGGATTGCGCTGGTCAGATGTTGACGTGAAGGCGGGTCGCGCACTGGTCGCCGAGACAAAGAACGGGGAGCAGCGGGTGTTGCCGCTGGCGGGCAAGGCGCTGGAAGCGCTGCGCGAGTTGAAGCTGCAGGGATCAGCGCGGAGTGAGTTTGTATTCGCGCAGCCCTCCGGTCTGCCTGGTGCGTATGAGCACTTCGATGCGCACTGGTACGCGGCGCTTGAGGCGGCGAGCATCACGGATTTTCACTTTCACGACCTGCGCCACACGACCGCTTCAATGCTGGCCGCACAAGGCGCATCGCTTCTTGAGATTGCCGACGTACTGGGCCATAGGACGCTTGCGATGGTTAAGCGCTACTCGCACCTAGTGGTGGATCACAAGGCGCGAGTGATTGATCGAATGGTCGCGGCGAAGGGCCTTTAGGGCAAGGAACTGACCAATGACAACGCTCCCATGGATTCTATTTGCGCTGGCAGTTGCATGGCACTTTTTCAGTCTACGGCTGAGTATCCGAAGGCGGATTCATCTTGAGAATTACGTAGTGTACCTCCTGATGTCCGATGGCATTCGGCAACAGCACAAGGCTGATTTTGAGAGGTGGATTGTGCAAGCGAAATCGCCGGACGCGCTTGCCCTCTCGTCCGCTGCGCATCGTGTGATCGACAATATGGCCGAGCGCCTAGGCGCCGGTGATCCCGCAATCGCCGCGAGTGCTTCCATTCTCGGAGCGCACGCGATGATATGGCAGTTCAAGAAGGGTGCGAATTCGGGCGGCGCTGGACAAGGCGATGACTTGAAACGTTGAGCGGTAGGGATTGAATTCGTGCCCGCTGGCAGCGGCAACTGCCAACGAGCACTGACCAAGCGATGAGGTATTTTCACCGATGGCTTCGAAAGATGTTACAGCGTGCAAGCGCCAATCAAAGGTGGTGGCGAGAATGGAAGCCGCGCGCCCCGCCCATATCGAAAACGCCTACAGAGAACTGATGTCCGCTTCACAGAGCGAATTCTCAGTGATTGATACAAAGGGCAACGATGTCAGCCCGCAACTCAGCACCCGCCAACAGCTCTTAGACAAGGGCGTGTCGACCGATCTCATCGACGGCAGCTACGACAGCGACGGCGAGGGAATCTCGCCACCGCTCAGTGAGCAGCAGCAACGGGAGTTCCTAGACAAAATTGACTGGCAGCAGGAACACGCTCGCGACAGCTTCACCGAGGAGAGCAAACGCAGCCAGGAGACAGGCGGAGACCGGGGCGACAATAAGAGCCCGGAAAACATAGCGCGCATGGCGCGCAACACCAGAGCGGCAGAAGCGATTGCCAAGCACCCGAAGGTTAAACAATTCGGCCTTAGCGCCCTCAGCGTGACGGAGACTCTTGCATACCTGGTCGTTGAACTGAGCGGGCAAGTAAGGCCCGACGAAAGCATAGACTGGGTAAAGAAGCGCCGGGCCGAAGCTAAGAATTTGCTTGCAGCACGCTGCCGAGCCCTACAGCTGCCGAGCCCTACGTAAGTAGCCCAATTTCGCCTGCCGTGCACCGAACGTGCACGAAATGCCGCGTCTCCTCGCCATACCGGTATTGAATCAGCAGGTTACTAAGTCGACCAACGGATACCCAATCCGTTAACCCTCGCTTGACCCCTTACGCAGGCCGCAGAGTGGGCTAGCGGCTCGGCGCACCTTGGCACCGCCTCAAGGCCGTTGACTGCCTGAGTGCCCCCGAGCTTTGCCTGGCGCCGTGGGCAAGGGGCAGGCAACAGGCCGGTGCCGCTCAAGACCACAGCAAAAACAATTTACGGCGCGAGTTAGAAAAGGCCGCGCAAGCGTAACGACCGTGGCAAGTGCGCCAGGCGACCGTAATTTGACCCACCCCCAGCCCCCGGTTTTCGTACAACGCCACGGGCGGATAGAGACCGGCATCGCCCTACTTGAACGTTAGGGAGTCCCGCCGACTACCCACCACTGTAACCCTCAAAAATGCCTCATGAGGCCCCCACGGGGCTTTCGTGACGACATTGCCTAACATCAAGCATTGCCTCACGAGCCCCACCACCCTATAGGGGTGGGGTCGTTGGGCATTTGAGGCGGATTTAAGAAATCCCCATGCATGTACCTTTCTAACCCACAGCCCGCCGCACTTCGCCCGTCCTGAGCGCCTCTCGCCCGTTGCGTAATATCGCGACACTCGCGGGAAGTTCATAGCCCATCGCCTCCCACGCGCATTCCTGCTTCGTCACAGCGACAGGCAAACGGCATAGCGCGCCGCCCGTCGAATCGCCGCACATGCACGATTGCGCGCACAGATCCACCGCACTACGCAGCCACATTATGTTGGTTCGGGCAGGGGGCCTGCGCCGCACCGCACGGCATTAATTGGTTGCTAGGCTTTCAGCCAAGAGGATCGGTTCCAAGAGTTTTCTTTCGGAGGCTAAATGCTCGACCCGCAATTTCTCTGTGAATCTATCGCAGCAGCTCACAGTGGATTGTCCACGAACGGCTGGAAGCGTTTCTTGACCGCATCGGGGCTGACGGTTTACCGACTGCCCGGCAATGGTCGTGTCGTTGATCGCGCAGAACTCGAAGCGGCGATCATCAAAGTGCGCGAGGCGCTCCCGCTTGACGAGACGCTCGGCCGTGGATAGTCGCCGCAACCCGCCTCCGACCTCGGAGCTGTACACGCGCATGGCGCTCGTGAGGCGGCACCCGCACTTGTTATCCGAGCATCGCCTTGTATGGGCGCTCAGGAACCGTAAGCGCAACGGACTCGCGTCCATCGGTGCCGTTTTCGACTCCCCCTGCGGGGAGCTTCTCATTCACGAGCCCGCATTCCTTGCTTGGCTTCTCGGACTCGCCGGGCGGTCAAAGCCGCGTGCGCTGCGTATACCGAAATCGGCATGAACGCGCAGCCCCATACACCAGCGGACAGCGCGACTAAGCGCGCACGGGTGAACGCTATCAATAGCGCTCTGCAACTCGCCAGGGACCATCGCCTGCCGGTATTTCCATGCGGTATCAACAAGAGGCCGCTGACGACGCGCGGATTCAAAGATGCATCTACTGACGAGGCCCAGATTCGCAACTGGTGGGCTCGTAACCCAGACGCGCTGATCGGCGTCCCGACAGGCGCCGTAAGCGGACTACTCGTGATCGACATTGACCCTGCGGGCGCGGATTTCCTGTTGGAGTACAGCGACCAGTTAGCCGCAGGCCGAAGGCACCATACGCGGCGCGGTCTGCACTATCTGTTTGGCATTCCATCGGGCGTAAAAATCGGGTGCTCCGCTAGCAAGCTCGCCGAAGGCGTCGATGTTCGGAGTGACGGTGGTTACGTAATTTGGTGGCCGGCCAACGGGGACCGGAAATCGACAAGCTGCCGTCAGCACCAAAATGGCTAGTTGAACTCTTGGCCAATATGACACGAAGCGTAGAGGGTTCGACCAACGAAGTGTTGACTGCGGAACCTCGGCATAAACTCATGCTTGCAGAAATTGCCGAATTACTAAAGCCGATCGATCCCAGCATCGGTTATCACGATTGGATAAGGGTGCTCATGGCCGTGCACCACGAAACTAGCGGAAACGCCGGCGGTTTGGAGTTGGCGGATGAATGGTCTAGAGGGGGGCATACCCGGGATTTCGTACGCGACGGCGGGAGGTTAGAGACGGCAGCCCCAGAATCAAAGTATATGGGGCGGGCCGATGTGACTAAGCATTGGGACAGTTTCGATACCGAGCGGTCAAATATCGTTAGCGCCGCCTGGCTCAAGAAGTTTTCCGCTGAGCAGGCTGAATCGCGCGGCCACTCCTTAGAAGGGCGTCGGCGGTTCGCAGTCGTTCCGGACCATCAGTTCGTCGAGCGTAATCCTTTGGTCTGGCATATTAAGGGCGTTCTTCCCAAGGCTGAGCTTGCCGTCGTCTATGGCCCATCCGGTTCCGGGAAGAGCTTTCTCGCTTTCGACATGATTTCCGCCATTGCCACCGGGGCCACTTGGCACGGTTGCAAGACCACGAAGGGCAGAGCGGTCTTTGTGTTGGCCGAAGGCTCCACGGGGTTCCGGAACCGTCTGATGGCCTACGCAATGATGCACGCCGGGAACTTTCCGGGAGTGCGCATCGTTGACAGTGCGCCTAACCTGCTCGGCGAACAGGACCATGTACTGCTAGCGAAGGAAATTGAAATCAGCGGCGGCGCCGACTTAATCATCATCGACACTCTCGCGGCATCATCGCCGGGCGCCGATGAGAACGCTGCCAAAGACATGGGCAGGGTCATCGAGCACTGCAAGCGGCTCCACAAGTCAACAGGAGCCACGGTGCTGTTGGTTCACCATTCGGGCAAAGACGAATCAAAAGGTGCCAGAGGGTGGTCCGGATTGCGGGCTGCCGTGGACGCTGAAATTGAAGTCAACCGGACCGGCGACTATCGAACAGCCAGTGTCACAAAGCTAAAGGACGGTGAGGACGGCGCGAAATTCGCGTTCAAGCTCGTGCCCATCGAAATATGCATCGATGCGGATGGCGATCCCGTCATTAGTTGCGTTTTAGAGTATCTGGCCGTCGCGCCGCCCGGCACCACAAAAGCGCCCCGGCCCGGAACCATCGAGCGCACGTTGCTGGACGCAATTCGTGGCGATCTCTCGATAGACGGGCGGATCTCCATCTCTTCAGTTATCGAGACAGTTGAGGGCCTATTGCCGCAACCGGAAGGCCGGGATACGCGAAAGCAACACCTCAGTCGGGCGCTTCGGGCATTGGCTGCCAAAGGACTCATTGCCATTGAGGGGGAGAAATGCCGGTGTCAGTAACTGCACCACGCACCAAAACTGCACCACGGTGCACTTGTGGTGACGGTGCAATCTGCACCCACCGCACCACACTCTCTAGGAGAGTGGTGCGTGGTGCACGCGATCTTGGCGAGTGCAATGTCTGAAATGGTTTCAAGTAGACTGACGCGGACGAAATCTGGTGGCCGGCAGAGGGGTACGCCGAACCGCGTCACTTCGGATATTCGGCAGGCGCTCCGTGACCTGGCGGACGGCAATGCGCACCGCGTACAAGATTGGCTCGACCGCGTGGCACAGACCGATCCAGGCGAGGCCGTGCGCCTTTGGCTCGCACTTCTGCGCTTCGTGACGCCCACCCTGCAGGCCGCAGCCATCGCTGACCTGACGCCGTCTGGGACGCCTCAGGCGCTGCAGCTACTCAATATGAGTGATGACGAGCTGCTCGCAGTGATCGCGGGGCACCGTACTTCACGTTTGCCCATCCATCACGACAGCGAGCCTAGCCCGACGCCAAATCGTCAACAATGCCTGGAGGACCCCGTGTCATGAATACCGTATTAGAAAAGTGGCAGACCATTCAAGAGAGGCTCGCAGAGGCGTCATATGACGAGTTGCTCGGTGAGTTGGAGTGCTGCTTAGTGCGTGCAAAACGCGTTCGTGCAGAAGTGGCTTGGCTTCGTGCAGAAATCGCGCAGCGCGAGCTGGACGGCGACACCTAAACAACCTCATTAATGTGGGAACACAGTCAGACCATGTCAGACTCAAGACCGCGTGCCGGGGGCAAAGCACCTAACTGTTGACGTACACCCGCACGCACTCTTCCATCGTCGCCATGTGTAACTGGATAACTTTCGAAATTGGCACTTGATAGCCCCCACCCAGTGCCCAGGCGAGCGGAACACCTGCTGTCTTCGCCGCGGAGAACACGATGCGCTCCCGCTCCCGCATCTGCCCGGAATCCAAAACTCCGCCCAGCGGGTCATCCACGTGAGCATCGACGCCCGCGTGGTACAGGATCAGGTCGAAGTCCCCGAAGCGGGCTGCTACGCCCCGCAGGTACTCAAGGTAGCGCTCCGCCTGCGCCGCGGTACAGAACCAGCGGCCCAGCGTCGCATTCTCCACCTGTTCGCGAAGCCCGAGCCGCTCGATGATGTCGTCGGTCCCGTTGCCGTAGTGGAAGTCCGTGTCGAGCACCAAGACGCGCTTCACACGTCCCTGGCGCAAGAGCCCGACCGCCGCCACCATCAGGCCGTTGAACGTGCAGAACATCGAGGCCGTGGCGTAGCCCGCGTGGTGGTAGCCGCAGCACGGTGCACACGCGATCCCGGAATGCAGCGCGTAGGTGGCGGCGCAGATCATGGCCCCCGCGTTGTAGGGAAGGGATCGCGCGACCTCGGCGCTGGTGTTCCGGAAGCCATTTTCGATCTGGCGGGACAAGACCCCGAGTACAAATCCCGGGTCATGGGCGAGACACAAGTTCTCATACGTGGCCGGGATGATCGGGTGCACCTGGATCGGGAGGCGTGCGCCGAGCCACGCCTCGACCACCGGTCGTGGCTTGCTCGGGCCAGGGCTTCGGCAGCCCGACTCCGCGAGCATCTCATTGCAGTAGAAGACTGGAATGACGTTCACAGTTGCGCGTCTATGTACATGGCGCTCGGGGCGCGGAAGCGCCTCTGAATCCATGTCTCGATTCAGTCCAGCTCGCAGCCCTTGGCGAGTTCCTTCCACGACAGCTCCCGAAGTGCTCGCTTCGTAGTCTCGAATAATGTGATGTCCCTTTCACGCTCGCCGAACCATATTACGACGAGCTCTGAGGCGAAATTGTCAGAGTCGCTCATAGCTCCGGATTGAAGCCATGCGTAGTACGTAACCGGCGGCATCCAGCGACTAGTGCGTCCGACTTCGGTGAGCAGGTGATAACTCTGTGAAGGAATCACGTGGACCGGACGGTCACCCCAAAAAGCGCTCACGCCCTTGCGAAAACGTGCAATCAACATGTCGTCGTACTTGGCATCTGGCACGCCCTCAAGCAGCGATGCATAGGTTGGCATCAGGTACAGTCCGACAATCCCTACGACGCGACCGCAATCGAGCCTGAAGGTATTGAGCAGCTCATGCGTCACCTGTCCTTCAAGGAGTTGATACTTAATGTCGAGCATTTTGTTCCTCAAAATCCTGATCCGGCCGCAAGGCTGCCCACGGTTCTTGCGGGTAGCCGGGCACCTTCAAGGGCACTCCGGCGCGCGCATGATTCTTGCCGTCATCCGGTAGCCATCCGCGGTGTAACCAGCCACGGGCGGAATCGGAACAAACTTATCATGGGCCTCATGGTAAGCGGACTAGCAAGCCCAGAGGTCCTCCCATTTCGTTTCCCAACGCCTGCAGTAACTGACCTGGCCGGTGGCGAAGTTAACGTGGGAGATGGACAGGAGGGAGTCCATTTATGCAACTACCGATGGGGCCCGCCGGCCACCCGCATATTCGGCGCCGCGCACGCTGTGACTGTCAGCACGAGGGCCAAGCCAAGGAGTAGCTTTCTCATCTTAACCCCCAAGCTTTTCTGTCAGACCAAACGCCCAAGATCAGCGACGGCGCGAACGCGGCGTGATGCCGGTCGACGCCCACAGAATGCGGCGCGCCTCGACCTGAAACGCGTCTATCTGTTCGCGAAGTTCCGCCTCACTCATCCCGCGCCCCGGTCCGCTCCGCGACCTTTAGCACGGCATCGGTAAGTCGATCCATCAAGGTAAGGACCGCATGCGCTTCCTTGTTCGTGCTGCTCCCCGGCGCGTTCATCTTTCGGCGCACATCAAGCCCTAGGGCCTGTATAAGCTTTCGCAGACGGTCTAAACCTTCGGTGTCTGTCATTGTGAGGGTTTCCGGCGGCGCGGGAAGGTCCGCAGCGTCAATATATGCCTGACGGTCGCCTGGGCGACAGTCGCGGCTGACCGATCTGCGAGGACTGTCACGGCGGGCAAGCCACAAAGTGCTCACCGTATGCAGGTGCACGGTTCGCTATTTGCAAACAGCTTGGGGTCGGCCCGTCCGGTCGGCGCGCGCCTTGTGCTAAGCGGGGGTTGCATTACAATCCGCCCGCGCCAAGCTGCGACACGAGGGATAACTTATGGCCTTCCATGACCGCCTTCGCTTGAGCCCTTTAATTGCGCTACTGGCTGCCTTGACTGGTTGCGCTAATCCCTACGCTCAGTTTTTCAACCCTGCGCCAAGTGCCGTACCTGCTACGAACGTAGACACGGTGGCGGCGGCGGCACCCAGCATCTACAACTACAGCGCCGACCCCAAGAACGACAATCAGGCGATGATTGAAAACGGGTACGCCTACGCCGGTACATCGTCGTTCAACACCGGCCAAAGAGTTAGCAAGGCACAGTTGTTGGACCAGGCCAAGAAAGTCGGTGCGGCTGCGATCCTAGTCAAGTCCCAGTACACAAACTCGGTATCCGGTACTGTTCCTTTCAGCGTTTACCATCCCGGGGAAATGGTAACTTCTAATACCAACGGATCATTTAACGCTTACAACAATTCCGGCGGCTCGGCGTACGGCAACTACAACGGCACGACCACGACGCAGCTACCCGGGCAGACAACTACACCATACATTCCGTACACAGTAAATCGTTTCGACTATGTGGCAACGTACTGGGTCAAAATCAAGAAATTTAGACTAGGCGTTTATCCTGCGGACTTGCCGCAAGACGTGAGGCGGAAATTGCAGAGGAACACTGGGGTGGTTGTCAATGCAGTGGTGAGAGGAACGCCTGCCTTTAGCGCCAATCTGCTTCAGGGCGATGTCATTCTCGGATGCAACGGGACCGATGTAATCGACGCGCCATCATTTCTAAAGGACTGTCTAGGTGCGTCATCGGCTGTAACCTTGGACATTCTGCGCGGCGACGACCACAAGACGATTTCGGTGACGCTCAATCCACCGTAGCACATGCGACCGTGCTGACCGGTCGCACCCTTATGCGGCCGAGGACGCCAGATACGCGCGGACTCATATTTTCATTGCCCCACCGCCTGCTGTTCTTTGGCCTCATCTTCAGGGTCCGGTAACGCTATGCGTGCTAAAAAGTTCGCGAACCGTTGCGACAGGCTTTCGCGGAAAAGCTGTCCGAGCGACGCAACGTAGGCACTCTCTTTGAGACCTACCAAGATTCCGCGGGGAGCGGTTAGGAAGTGCTTGAAATCCAGAACAATGTCGGGCACCTGCAACGAGTCGAAGGCCGGCAGAAAATGATAGCGATCATTGGTATTCTGCTGTATCACCTTCCAGCGCTTGGGGTCGAAGGTCTCACACTTGACTCCAAGCGCCTCTAAGTGCGTCCCTAGTCTTATCTTTTGCTCCACATATGCCGGGCCAAGTAACACAGAATGAAGGTACTTATCTTGCGTCGGCTTCGCGAGGTTTAGGCGGTTCTGTTGATCTTGGTGTAGATCGCACTCCTGCGACAGCACAACGGCATACGGCAGCGAGCGCTTTCTAACGTCAATCTGTCGGGGCTCCGTGTCAAGGACACTGGCCCATTCGACTACCTCGATATCACGAAGTATGTCGCCCTGGCAAAACCGAGGGAGTTGATGCTTTAGATAACGATCTTCACTTCTTAGTTGCGACGACATAGGTCTCGCTCACTATCGCCGTCACCGATTTCGAGTATTCGACCACGCCAGCGTGACCAAGAGTTCCCGTAGATATAGGAATTAGCGGTGCGGGCTGCACGGGCACCGGCTGCGCAACGGTGCTCAGCGAGGGCGGGTTCCTGTTCTGGCTGGTGCCGGATTCGGTGTTCATTGCTGCAATATCTCCATTTTTGTCCTCAAGCCGTCTTCAATCGAATTCTCAAATACGTCTTCGGCCAGTGCATTGACTTCCTTAATTCGCTCCTCTGCCTCTCCAAATTCAATAATGCTGCTTATATAACAATCCAAATCGAGGATGAATTGACGGCGCGCAACGGGGTTAGGGAAGTCGGGGTTGTTGATACCGTAATTCAATATCAGCGAGATGTCGCCCTTTAGGGCAACCAATTGATGACTAGATCGCGCCATTCTAAGGCCGCTCTGAAGACCAGCTTTGACGGACGTGACCAACTGTGGATTGATTATGCCGTCCCAGTCCAACGGGCCGCCTTCGGTTAGCGTGATCTCATTTACGTAACGTAAGCCGAGGCGAGTAAATTGCATTGTGCCAAAGTGATTTCGAAAGCTGTTGAGTACAAATCCGACCTGCTCCCGAAGCTCGTCGAAGTGGCGATAAGAATCCTGGCCGTATTCAATCGACAGAAATTCAGGCGCAAGGGTTACGCTTCGGGCGGTATCAGGCGCCTTATGCACGCGTATCCGACTCGCCTCCTGTTGCCCAACGTTCACGCCGCCGGGTCCGAGGAAAAAAGTGAGTTGCGTCGCCGGGTTGGAAATCACGTCGGAGTACCGCGCGCGCATATCTTCCGTGAACGGCGTCTCCTGATCTGTCTGGAGCACTGCCAATCGGCCGAAGTCAAGCCGCAGGATTACCTGCTTGAGATACGTCTGTTTGTAGTGCACGCCGAGCCGCCCCTGAGCTGTACATTATTACACACCAGCAAGCCAGCAAGCAGACGAATTCTCTGGCGCCTCATCCTCTGGGCAGAAACCCTACTCCGCGCCGGAAGCGTGTCGCGGGCACCCAGACAGTATCAGTTCGATGTCTGAGCGGAAAAGGCTCCCGCCGGTCAGCGTAAGGCAGGCCGCAAGTCGCTTGATCCACGGCCCACATCTCCGTAACCAATTCTTCTACGCGCTCGGTCAGTTCAACTGCCACAGTCTGGGTCTGCTCTTCGGAGCGGACAACCTTCTCTAACTCCGAAAACACTTCGAGAGAACCCCGCCGCGCTTCTGTCTGCAAGTCTGCATCCGGCATCACACGCCGTTGAGCCGCGAAGCCTGCGAACGCGATTGACGCGCGGACAGAGGCGCGCGGATACTGCGGGCCAATGCGTACCATCCTCCTGGTCGGTATCTGCGCGCTTAGCGGCGCCGCGTTTGCGCAAGGTAAGCCGGCCGATTGGAAGATTTACGGTTTCGCCGGCGAAAAAGGCCACGAGACTGACATGTTTTATTCGGCTTCTGAGGTCACGCGGAATGCGGCGGGCAATGTCGAAGTTTGGACGAAGGGGCTTGCAGAACACAGAGTTGCACACGCCCGCGAAACAATGGACGAAGCCACGACGGTTCGCGTTGTGCAAAGGGCCGTTAAATACGTATTGCCTTACGCGCGCATAAAGACCCTGTCCACAGATCAAATGCTTGCGTCGGTCTCGTCTGAGGAAATTGCGAATGAGGCCACCATTGAACCCGATGTGCGCATCATGTACGAATTGGATTGCCGTGGAAAAATGTTCCGAGAACTGAGCCTCGATTTTGTAATCAAGGGCAAGCACAAATTCTCCGACACACCCGGAGAATGGAAGCATGTGTCGCCGGAAACTAATGTCGCCGCACTCCTAATTCTGCTTTGCCCTACGCATTAGAGTTCGCGCGATAGAGTCGAAATGAAAGTGCGGCTCCTGTTAGTCCTCGCCACCTGCGCCTCCAATTCCGGCGAAGTCCCCGCCGGGCTCGATACCTTCCTAGTATCCCGCCAGGCGGCCACGGGCTTTTCCGGGCGGGGCACATTGAAGGCCGACGCGTTGCGCGAAGCGGACGCCTACTCAGCAGACTCAACGTCGGCTTGGTTGGAGTTGGCATCTGGCCATATCCAATACTCGATGCGAGGCGCGTCCAACTGCCGACGCCGCTCAGTGCAAATTCAGTGCAGTGAGCAACTCCTGAGCACTCATCAGCACGCGCTCGTGCACAAGGCGCTGTGTTCCGGCCGCCTGAAAGATCAAGGACTTACGCAACCACCCACTGCGCAGCGATGAGTAGCAAAGAATAGGACGGGCGATTTGTAATCAGGGGGTCGGGAGTTCGAGCCTCTCCTGCGGCACCACGACTCTTGCGTTGAATCAATCATTTAGCTCGCTGCTTGCTCGCTGACACGGCGTCGAAGCCAGGTGGTTGCGGGAGAATTGCGGGACTCTGAGGAGCACACCTTCTCCGCGGCCTCGATCAGGTTCGCCAACTCGGCCTGCGAGTAGTGCGTCGTGATCCGACCGCTCCGATGCCCGAGCAGGTCCTGCCGATCCTCGAAGTTCACGCCCACGGCGCGCAGCCGCCGTCCGAAGGTGTGCTTGAGATCGTGCACCCGAATCCGCCGGAAGCCCTCCGGTGCTTCCTCCCCGTGCCGCTCTTTCCAGGCCTCCGCCGCGCGCTCGCGTGCCGCCTTCCACGCCGTGTTGTTCATCCCGGTCATGGGTTCGGCATCGCCGCCCTCGCGGCGCGCATACGCGAACACGTAATCCGGATGGACACCACGCTGGCTCTCGATCACCGACTTCGCCACTCGATTAAGTACGACGAGGCGTTCATCGCCATTCTTCACGCGCTCGCCCGGAATAACGAACACCGAGGTGTCGAGTTCCGGCACCTTCACCTCGTAGCGCCAGCAGAGCCGGCAGACCTCCTGCTCGCGAGTCCCGGTGTTCACCTTGAAAAGCGCCATGTGCGCCAGGTGGCCCGGGAGTTCCTGAAACAGGAGCGACTGCTCCTCCTGCGAGAGCGGGTAGGGCGAGCGGGCATCGTGGACCGGAAACAGCTTGATCTTGGGCGCTGCCGCCAGCCAGGTCATCCCTTTCTCGTCCATCCACTCGCCGGCCGAGAGGTTCAGGACCCGACGCACGCACGCCAGTGAAGAGTTGAGCGTCTGGGTCTTCACCTGATCCCGCCGCCGCTGGGCGATGAACGCCTGCAGGCTACCCATGTGCACCTGCTTGAGCTCGAGCGCCCCGATGAAGGGATCGAGCATCTTCAGGTGCATCGCATCGTCCCTGATGCGCCGCTTGTAGCTGTAGTCCTGCAGGTACTTCGTCGCCGCGAGCCGGAACGTGCGCGCCTCGCGCGTGCCAAAGAGTCTCGCCTCGCGCGCTTCGGTCAGCCGCTTGTTGAGAAACTCCTGGGCTTCGCGCAGCTCGCCGGTGCCGGTGCTCTCGCAAAGGCGCGTTCCTCGAAACATCTTATCGACATGCCAGATCCCGCCACGCTTGGTGAGACCTGGGGTTTTCTGATTTCCCATGATGGCTTTCTCCTTATCGGATTGGGCCACCGGGACACCGTTGCGGCGTTCATGTTCCTCGTTGGCGGCATCCGATTCAAGGCGATCGACTGCCAGCCCGCGTTAACGGTAGCCTGGCTGGATCGCCGAGGCGACGGGAGAAGGGCAGGCGTGCACGCGGCAGCGTGAACCAGGGTGCATCAAGAATGCCATGCGAGTTTCGAGGCAAAACCCGACAAAACTCCGACGGCGGGGTACATTGGAACTCACAGCCAGGTGGACTACACGAATCAACCGCAGGTCACGGGGGAGATCATGCCGAGTCGTCCCTAACGTTATAGAACTCAACAATATGACTTATATGGACGCCGCCCAATTGAGCAAGTGTCGCGTTCGTGCTGACATCGAGGTGCGGCTGCAGTCTTATATCCGGCCTACTTTTGCAGAGCCGAGCCCTGTGTGGC
>Ga0193713_1000351_pt1 | contig 15600 bp, 11 predicted proteins | sample H3a2metaG_FD_143054 | JGI IMG/M metagenome (GOLD analysis project Ga0193713, IMG submission 143054) | Soil microbial communities from a riparian zone of the East river system, Colorado, United States - H3a2 | ecosystem: Environmental > Terrestrial > Soil > Riparian zone | place: USA: East River... | reverse complement strand
ACATCATAACCGTAATCTTCACGCCCGAGAAGTGAAGCTCCTTTTTTCACGTCAAGTCGCCAGATCCGGTTTAAGTTATCGGGATTGTAGATCTGTATCACCCCATTCAAGAGATTATCGCGTTGCGTCTCGTTGGAGGCATCATCGTAATGATATTTGAACGCCACGGAGCCGCCGGTTGAAATGGTCCAAAACCGTCCCATTGTATCGTAGTCGTAGGTGTAATCGTAGGTCGCGCCGGGTACGAAAACACGCTTCAGTTTTCCGTCGTCATCGTACCAAGGACAAGAGACGTTGACGGTGCCAAGGCCGTTCACATTTTGCTGGTCCGAGGTGAGGTGTCCGGCATCATCATATTGGCGGGTCACCGTGCTGATTGGGTTATTTGGGTCCCACGCGCCTGTTCCATTCTGCGCGTAGGTGAGGCGACCGGCGTCGTCGTAGCCGTAATCGGCCCATTCGATCCATACGACCGGGTTCACGGTGGCGCAGATCATTGTGTCCTTCCGGTTGCGAATGTCGTAGGTGAACTGTTCAATCTTGCCGCCTACAGTCGTGTGGCTTACCAGATTGTGCGCGTCATCGTATGTCCACTCTTGTTTTTCCGTCTGGCCCGGATACCACATTCTAATCTGCTGGTCCGATTCGTTGTATTCGAAGTACGTTGCCGCCGTTACTCCGCCGCCCTGTTGCTTAGGATCCTGAACCCAGAAAAGCTTGCCCGATGGCCAATACCCAAACGTCGTTGTCAGGCTTTCTGTGCCGCTTTTCGGAACCGTCTGTCTAATCAACCGATTCATTCCGTCATAAGCTTTGGTCTCCACCCTGTTATCCGGCCGGGTGATACTGGTCACGTTGCTGGCGGGATCATAACCGAAGATAGTCCTCTGGGTGAGAGCGTCCCAGACGTGCCATTTGCGGTTGCGAGTGTCGTAATCCATCGTCGTAGTGTGAATTAGAGGATCCGTAATCGTGGTGGGGTTGCCTACATAGTCATAGCCAAAACGGGTGGTAGACGATCCGACCGTGGTAGAAGTTTTGCGAAAATTCTCGTCGTAAACGTTGCTGGTCTGAATGCCCGTCGGCGTGGTGGCCGTATCTGGATTATTCGTGGTGTGTTTATAAGACGACCCAGTACCGTTCGTCGGATTGTAGGTGTAAGTAGTTGTGTGGCCAGTTGCCTGACCAATAGGATCCTTAACGGTGAGGACACGGTTGTACTCATCATAGGTGTAGCTGGTGCGTCCGTGCAATTCGTTATCTTCCGAGACCTTGTTACCGAAAGCGTCGTAACCGAACGACTGGTACTTTAAATCGGCGTGCTGAATCTTGGTCACCGAGCCGCGTCCGGCGCAAGGCTGACCACTCGCATTGCGATCGTATTCGTACGCTTCGAATGCCTGAAGGCCGTTTACGTTGGCTGGAAGCGTCATAGTTTTGACCCGATCAACCCAAGCGTTGCCTACAGGCTCGCCATTTATCGTCTGATCGTTTGCCCCGTAATAAATGTACGTCGTGTGCGGCTCGGTATCGGGCGGCGGATAAGATTGCGTAGTCGTGGGGTTCCAGCGTTTAGTCAGCAGACCGCGTCCGTCATACGTGAAACTCTCATATGCGCCGTTTTTCAGCTGGTGTGTAATCACCTGGCCGAAGCTGTTGTAAACAAATGCATCGGAGGCGATGATGTTGCCGCTGGCATCTTTGTAATCCGTCCCAGTAATACGGTGATTCCCGTCGCGAGTATGATAGGTGATGTTACCGCGCTCGTCCGTGATGGATACCAGGTAATGAGGATCGTAGGTGTTACCATTCCTATAATAGTCGTAATTGATTGTGGAATTGTCTGGATGCTTGACCTGCGTGATCTCACCAATGCTGTTCGGGGCAGCGCCGCGAGTATAGTAAGTTATGTGAGTATTTGCGTCCGTGACTGAATTAACAAACCAATTGTCATCGTAGCCCAACTGCGTGGTGTGTCCCTGAAAATCGGTGTAACTTTGGAGGAATTGCGAGGGAGCGGGACCGGTGATGTCAGGACAACGGTCGCAACATTCGGTCGGCCGCTGAATAGATAGGTCAGTGTAGTGAAACGCGCGACTGCGGCTACCATCGCCCCGGGTCTCCGTGAAATCAGTTGGCATTCGTAGGACCACCCCACGAGACACTGGTGAAGGCAAATTGGGAGAAATTGAGGAAACTGCGACTCCCTTGTTGGTGTCGCTTGGGCTGTACCTTTCTGCGGTAATTGCGCCGTGAGGCCCGCCGTTCTGATAATCATAGGCGATCCGACGCATGGGACCGTGGTAGCGCACGTCATTGCAGGTGGCCACCAACGGATAGATCTTATAAGAATTCTCGTGCGGCTGGTCTGGGGCGTTATCCGGTTCGTACGCGTAGGTGGCCGACGTGTTATCACTGTAAGTGACCGAAGTTAGCACTTTCATCTGCGTATATGTCGCGCCGCCCGTAGGCTTCGCAGTGTAAGTGTAGTTGACCCACTCGGTAACTGTCGCATTCCCCAGTCCGTGGGCCTCGACTCGGGTTAGCAACAGCCCCATCGTGTATAGTTGGGACTCGCCCCAGATAAACTTCAAATACCTGCCGCCGGGTTCTGTAACCTTTGTAGGATAGCCATTAGCGTACTCGATCGTTGTTCTTTGGCCGTAGGGATCTTCAATATACGTCGCGAAGAAATTGCTATCGAAGTTCACCTTTCCGCCATCAGCAAGCCGCCATTTGCCGCCGTTCTGGTGTCGACCCTGTATCCCGTCATCCCAACCCTCGGATACGCCGAGCGGCCGACCACAAGAAAAATCGTGGACGTCACCGTGAGGAGAAACGACCTTGTAACCAGCGCCCGACAATTGCCAGAAATACTCATAGCTCCATCCCGGTCCCAGCCCATTGGCGCCAAACCGCCGGCTAGTATAATAGCGAGTCATCTTAAGCGGATATTTTCCGATCGAACCTGGGACCACAATGTCATCGATGGCTCGGCTCGTGCTGTGATTGAGCACGTTATATCCACATCCGGTGGCGATCACTCCTTCAAAAGCCCCTGTCACACCAACTGGATTGTGATCGTCAACCTGCACCTGGGCACGAACTCGCGGAGCCAACCCAAAGGCAAGAAGTAGCACAGCAAGTATTGCTGATCGCCCGGTGGAAATAATTGACTTCGCAGGCTTTTGGGGTGGCGGTTCCCAATACTGGCTGGTTGATGCAGATGCGGAGGAAGCCGGAACTTTCATTGGGTAATTCCATCTATTTTTTTCATGTTTTTACCTGGCGTGGAGGATAACCGGACAGGGGATCGTCTGTCTGTCGGGGTTGATCCCTGAATTTTTGTCTTGGCATTTGTCGGACTTTGCCCTACAAAGGCTGCAAATTCCCTCAGGAAATGCGCAAACCCCGGTATACGCAGCCGCGGAGTACGAGATCGCCGGCTGCACGTGCGGTGAACCCTCGAAGCAACACCGGGGAAAAACAGGGATCAGACAACGCATTTGCGCATGGATTGAAGAAATCCCTGACAGAAAAGCCCGACAACTTGTCAGGGAAACGCCGGACAAAAGCAAAAGTACTCGTGGTTCATCGAATAGGCTTCGTTCGGTCCGGCGTGCTCTCGCTCATTGCTAAAAGCAGGCAATTTATGGCGTGCGGAGAAACAGACGAAGCGCGTTTAGCCCGTGAGTTATTCCTGCGTCACAAACCGGATCTTGTTCTGATTGGGTTGAGGCTCACCGGTGCTGACGGGATACAGTTGATTAAAGAATTCCGGAGTTTCTATCCAGCGGCTGCAATACTTGCCCTTTCCGAGCAGGCTGATGCATTTTCCGCTCAACGCGCGTTCCGGGCGGGCGCGCGAGGATATTTGAGTACGGAGGACGCTCCCGAACTGCTTAGGGCGCTCGATGAAATTTCAACCGGCCACCCGTACGTAGGTGCTAGTGTGTTGCCGCTAATTCTAAGCAATTTCGCAGGCGGCGCCAAAAGCGTGGGCAGCTCCGATATCAACAGCTTGAGTAATCGTGAGCTGGAGATTTTCTCTTTTATTGGTAGAGGCCTCAGCGTTTCGGAATTAGCGAGTGAATTGAATGTAAGCGTCAAAACGATCGAGACGCACCAGATGCGCATGAAGGAGAAGCTGGCGTTGCATAGCGCTGCGGAGTTGCGACAAAAAGCCCGGGAATGGCTAGCTAGATCTGCATTGAACCGGATACGCGAAGAGCCAGAGCCTGAACAAGCAGGAAACGGAGCGCGGTCTCGTTGCTTTTAGAAAAGCCGAGGTCACTGCCCGCGGCTACAGAAATGCGCTAATCCGGATTCCTGACGCGCACCGCAACGATCGAAGGCGTTTCTGAAACTTGAACGAGCGACCCACGAATCATCGCGCTTCCCCAATGCAGGATAACTTTGTACACAAGCTTGAATCGAGAACGCGGATCTCGCCAGCATGAAAGCACGCACCGGTGAGAGCGTAGTCAATCGCTTGCTCTTGGCCCAAGACGGCAGCGAGTTGAGGCGGCTCGTCTCGAGGCGTAGCGTAGGCGGAGATATAACGCTGGAGAGGAGTGAGCAAATGCCAAAATATCTCGACCGGTAAACTGGGCAGGCAGCAAATGATTGTCATCGTCAGGTGTGGTGGTTTCCCAGAGACTAAACGTAACGCGACCGCTACCTTTTATCTTTTCCAGTGCCGCAACTTTCGAATCCCCGGGGTTTCAATCTTTAGAAACCTATGACGCTATGAACTGGAGAAAATTCGTTTTCCTTGGTTGCGTGGTAGCATGCATTTTCGCAGTTTCGATTGCGAAGGCGCAGATGAGGGGGCACGGTAATACGCCACGTTCGATTGCCCGAATGCCGATGCACCGCGCTCCGATGCCAGGTTCGATGGGGCGGATGCCAATGCGCCGCGCTCCAATGATGAATTCAGCCTTGGGCCTTCGACGCTTTAACCGTCTCAACTACCGAGACTTTAATCGAGATAATCGGTTTCGTCGCTTCAAGCATTTCAACGAAATCATCTTTATCGGCAACTTCGCCTCTCCGTGGTGGTGGGGTCCCTGGTGGGCCTGGAACTGGGCCTACCCATACGGATCCTACGATTATTCCTATCCGTCCGATAACTCTGGCTACAAATCCGGGTATGGTAACTATGGCTATGATTATGGGTCGACCGGCTATAATTACGGATATGTCTACCCGCCTCTGAGTTACTACGACTACGCCAATGACGATGAGAGTGCTGTGCGCAATGTTCTCGCGGAATACGAAGTTTCTTGGAACGGCCATGACACGGCCGCCTTCGGTCGTCTCTTCACTGAAGACTGTGACTACGTAAACATCGCCGGTGTCCACTGGAAGGGAGTGCAGGAGATTGTCCAGCGGCACACGGAACTGTTTCAGAAGAGATTAAAGACTGCCGTTCGGAAGCTTACCGGTGTTGAAGTTCGTTTTTCAACGCCCGATGTTGCACTTGTCCATGCTACGTGGGACGTCACTGGTTCGAGTCGTCCCACTGGAAAGGCCGTTCCAGTTCTGAAAGAAATCACCACGATGGTGATGGCCAAAACTAACGGGAAGTGGCTAATCACGTCTTTTCAGAACACGGAGAGCGGGGACTGAGCAGAATCTTGTGATCCGGCATCTCGCCACCCTATTTAGCCAGTCTTCCGTTTAAAAGGCTAGAAACAGATGACAAATTGCCGTCTGATTTCTAGGTAAACCTGTGCGCGCGACGATACTTGACTATCGAGGATGCTCCCGAATTACTTAGGGCGTTCGATGAAATCTCGAGCGGTCACCCGTACGTCGGTGCGAGCGTGCTACCGCTAATTTTGAGCAACTTCGCAGCCGGACCGAAAGGCCCCCGCAGCTTCGATGTCAACAGTCTGAGTGATCGTGAGCTGGAGATTTACTCGTTTATTGGCAGAGGCCTCAGCGTTTCGGAATTAGCGAGTGAATTGCATGTAAGCGTCAAAACGATTGAGACGCATCAGATGCGCATCAAGGAAAAGCTCGGGCTGCGTAGCGCCTCCGAGCTGCGACAAAAGGCTCGAGAGTGGCTAGCCAAGTCCGCCCTGAACCGAATACGCGAAGAACCAGAACCAGAACAAGGAAACGGAACGCGGTTTCGCGCTGATCTTTGAGGGAACCGAGGTCAGCGCCCCCGGCTACAGAGCTGGCTTTGAGAATTCCAAAGGGCGCCCTGTTTCACGAGTCTCCGCATCTTTCCCAACTCTACGCCAGGGTCGTGAGGCGTAGATCTACATAGACCATTATCAACGCTGCGAAAGCTCGTGGTCCGGAAGAGCGATATTCTCGTTCGATTCCATGGGTCTGGAGCCATCGAGCAATTCCATCAGGCGCGCCTCATAAGAATCACAAAGTGGAGACTCGCCATTTTGCTGGATCCACTCGGGATGTTGGATCCGCAGGTCGTCGTGAATCCTTTGCAGCAGGTCCGCGTAAGTGCGGAGTTCTTGGGCCATAGCCATATTGACTCGGTAGAAGATTCAAATGTGCCGGGGGATGGTTCCTCCCTCAAAACCCCGACGGAATCGTCGACCGGCGGTAATGTTATGATAACGTGCCAATAGCCAGATTAAGCTATTCCCAAGCAAGCCACGCACCTGCTCGCGCTGTGCGCAACGCTGAGTTAATTCGGTCACCTTGCGACGCTGGTGTTGCAGCAACGCGGCCAGCAGTCCGCTTTGCGTAAGCGTCGCGGTGGATCTCGCAATGTAGTTTTTTCTGTTTTTCATAAACGCCTTTGATCTAAGGTTTGACACTGGTTCTGACAGATTCCGACATTGGACTTTGGTTCTATCTCTTTCGGGGTAGGACGCAGCCTCGCACCGCTGTGGTGACGCTATGAGCGCGCGCCAGCAACCAAGTGAGACTATTTCCAGAGAAGCCACGTCCCTGCCGGTGGTGTGTACAACCCCGGGTCGACTCGATCACTTTGCGCTGGTATCGGAGCAACTCGGCCAACAGTCCGCTTTGGAGTTGGCTGTTCCAGGTCCGTTCGATCCAGCTGACCGGCCTGCCCTCGATGAGATAGGCTGGTTGCGTTCATTTCACTGCCGTTGCCATCGCGTCAGCCAGCGACAAAGTTACAGTGATGACGATTATTCCGAAGGCGACGAGCTCGACCAAATAATCCGGCCGTTCTCTGTAGGCGTATCGATCGCTGAAGAAACGGGAAGCGCGAACGCGCAGCGAGTTGGTAGTTTTCATATTTATAGTTCTCCTTTCACTAATGAGATGACGATTTTCATGCAGTAAAATGGACAACCATTTGCGTCGGCGCGCTGCATCGCAAGAGTAACGCGGCTGTCACTTTTCGCAGACACCCGACCACACCCAGGATGAAGCTGCTTTGAGAATTGGAGCTGATCACATAATGTCAGCGCATGCGCACCGTCCTACTTCCGGATTTTTGAAGCTCCAGGTGTTGAGCTCCAGAAGAAATATCAGGCGATTGGCTACGCTAAAATCCGCGCGTGCGCTGGGCAGTCACGGCAGAGGATAAGCCGACTGCTTTTCTCAAACTTGAGTTGGCAATTCGCGCCTGCAGCGAATTGGCTCGACAAGCTGACGAGATTTTCCCGCGGCCAGGTCAGCGTGTGATTTCGCGTTCATATAAGTCTAACGGCCCAAGCGCAGGGGAGTGGACAGCGATTCAAAGCGATTGTGGCACAAAGACAATTTATAGGGCATATTAAAGAACAGGTTTGCTCAACGACTGCGGGGGAGCCAGGAATTAAACGGGGACTAACCCAGCCGGTGTTTTATGAATTAGCACGGATACCAAGTGTAGCCGCCTCTCCGCACCGTTGAGCCCGGCGCAGTCGCTGCTCCATAAGATTTCGTCTAACACAACGGATGCGGCCGTGGGAAGACCATCAAAAGTAGTAACGCAGTGATGTCCACCTGCGATGAAAGACCGAATCGTAAGATATTCCGACGAGTGTAAGGTATCCCGGCCATTCGGCGGCAGCCTTGAAGCAGCAAAAGCGGCACAATCTACGCGGCGTGAAGTACTCGGAGATTATCGCAGATAATATCAAGAAAGCCGGGTGGAGTTGGGGCTGCGTCTCAGCGATTGATTCCGAGGGGCCAACGATGTGGATTGCAGACGCACATCGCGGCGACGGAAAGCGTTTCGTTGTGCGAGCGAACGAAAAGCTGACTGCGTTTGTGGAACTGGAATCGGCAATTCGCGAGAGATAGCAGACTGAGCCTGCTGCCCCTGATTACCGGATCCCCCATATAAGACTAAAGTCTAACAGGCAGAACAGCCCGCGCATGCTTACTCTTGTCGTTCTAATGCCGGATCACACTCAGGATTTCTCCAAGTCGTCGGGAGATTTCTGCAATCCTTGTCTGGCTAAAAAACAGTAAACAACAAAACCAGAAAAAAACACGAATATGAACAAATTCCTTATTCTCATTGTCAGCATCGCGGTATCTACTGCATCCATGGGGCTTTGCCGGGCGCAAAGTGACGCGCCTTACACCGAAGGGCCCGTTTGGACAATAACGATGGTCAAAGCCAAGGCCGGCATGACCGATGAATACCTTAAAGGCCTCGCCAAGACCTTCACAGGCGCTATGGACGAAGCCAAAAAGCAGAACCTCATCATGGATTACAAAATCATGCTCGGTAATGCCGCCACGCCGCAAGATTTCGACATCCTGCTTATGGTGGAATCGAAAAACATGGCCGCGCTCGACGGCTTGCGCGAGAAGACCGATCCGATCGCCAGAAAAATCCAGGGGACACCAGATCAACAGCTCGCCACACAGACGAAACGGCTGGAAATTCGCGAAATCATGGGCAGCAAGAACATGCGCGAAATTACGCTGAAATAATTCAGCGCGCTCCGACCTATTCGGTTTGTTGCCGGGAATCGAGTAAGATGGTCAGTGACGGCGGGGAGCAGTGTTTAATGCTCAGGTCGCAAGGCGATTTCATCGCGGCGTTGGCAAACTAACGAGATAGAAGCAGAAGTCATTAGTCTAACTCGTCTCCACGCGATGATGTTGGGCGTAAGCCATTGGGCCAATCATCAGGCGTTTCTGCCTAGTCCAATCCTTAACTAGGGCGCGGTGAGGCTCCAGCCAACCGCAATAGTTGGGCCAAATGCGGCACTGACGTAAACGTTGTTGTTCAGATACCAGATCGCTGTCTGACGACTGGCGGGATTGTAAAGCAGATAATCCGGATGCCCGTCACTGTTAAAATCAGCCGTAGCCACTAACGCCCACCCACTGGGAATGGTCGGCCCATAAGCGGCTCCGACCAACGTTCGTCCTGATAGATACCAGATCGCTGTTTGGTGATTACTGGTATTGAACAACAAGTAATCTCTATGGCCGTCGCGATCAAAATCTGCTACCCCTACCAGGCTCCAGTTCACCGGAAGAGTCGGCCCGAAGCCGCCGCTAGCGTAAACATTGTTGTTCAGATACCAGATCGCTGTCTGGCGCGAGCTTGCATTGTAAAGCACATAGTCCGGGTAGCCATTACCGTTAAAGTCACCTGTAGCCACCAAATCCCAGCCACCGGGAAGCGTTGGCCCGTACGCGCTTGCGATGCGCGTTGGCCCAGACATATACCAAATCGCTGTTTGATCGGTAGTCGCGTTGAACAGTGCATAATCTGGATGCACGTCGCGATTGAAATCCGCCACACCGTCCAGGACCCAGCCAGCTGTTATGCTTGGACCTAAAGCGCCGCCAATAAAAACACTGTTGTTTAGATACCAGATCGCTGTTTGATGCGTGCCGGGATTACGTAGCACATAGTCCGGGTGCCCGTCGCTGTTAAAGTCGGCCACTGCAGCCCTGGTGGTAGTCACCAAGTCATAACCGATAACGTCGAGGTTGATGCCTTCCGGTGATGTCGCCGAGATGTCGGAAGACTGTCCTGTGCAATTAAACGCATTCTGCACATACGGATTCGCCTGCGGACATGCGGTGCTCAGCCAATCACCGAAATCGAAGGGCGTTGTCTGATTGAAACCGACGATGTTGGTGACGCCGCCATTGATCGAGAAATAGCGCGTGCCGTTTGAAGTAAGATTTCTGACGCCAGCTGACGACCAGCTGAACACATCCTGCGGCCGAAGATTGTTCAGATTGTTGCCAAGGCGCGATCCAAACCCCATGACCTCATCAATTTCATGCTCAGTTGAACGTTGCGCGTCAAAGTTGCCGCTGGTCGCGGGCCGGGTGAACTGAAATGGCGCGGAGGAATTAAGCGTAACGATTCCGTCGTACGGCCCGCCGTTGCCGACTGTGCCGTTTGCGAACATTGCCGGTGGGGTGTTCCCCCCGAGTGCCCGCCCGTTGGCACTCGCCGGCAGAAGGTTCGGAGACAATGCACTGGCTGGCAGGCTCGCGATCGCGACATTGTCGTTGCTGGTTTTCGCATCAGCTCTCAGAGCACCGATAACAGTGTCCCACGGAATCGTATAATAGACAAAGTTGCTTTGCGAAATGCGACCGGCGGGCAGAGGGGATCCGTCGGGCAAAGTCGTTGCGTAGCGGAAAAGAATCTCGATCGTGATCGGATCGCTGAAGAGCGATTCGTAAATTGAGACCGCTCGGTTAATCATCGCCTCGATCGCCGCCGCGTTTGGGTTCCCGGTAATGGAACTGTCGAACGTCGCGTGAATGATCAGCCCTGTCGTAGGCACCGTGGTAGCCGTCATTGCTTCCGAGTAACTACCCGGCCCAGTAGCGGTATAAGGGCGCACTCGGCAGTAGTAGGTGGTACCCGGATTCAGCCCGGTAACCACTCGTCCTGTCACGTTGCCAACATCCAAGTCGTGGTAGCCCTCCACGTAGTGGCTGAACGAATCGTTCGTGGACACATCCAGCAGGTAGCCGGTGGCGCCGGTTACGTTCTCCCAACTCGCCATAAAGCTGCTGCGCGTTGCCGGAGCTGACGACACAGTTTCAATTTTCTCGGCAACTTCGCTTGCGTTTGGAAACTGGAGCGCGGCTTGCGAGTCCGCCCACGTCTGGTGTGTTGCCCCAGCGGGTTGGAACGGGGTGCCGGAAACGACGCTTTGCGCTGTCAAAAAACCGAAGCAAACCACAGCGAGCATGAGTACGAGGAGTCTTTGCCTGTTATTGTTTTCCATAGATTGAGCGGGCGATATTATGGAGAGCAGACTTCCGGGGTCAAGAAAAAGGGCGAACGACCTAAACTGCAGACTAAATTGCAGATGCGCACTACGGCGACGGAAAAGCGCTTCTTTGCGCGTGCAGATGAAAAGTTGACGGCGTTTCTGGAACTTGAGTTGGCAATTCGAGCTTCGCGGCGAATTGTCTCGACAAACTGGCGAGATTCTTCCGAAACTCAGTGCCTATGAAAACATTAACTCCACTCAAAAGAACTAGAAAACTTTCCGGACTTCTGATTACCCTGCTTGCCTGCTTTGCGCTTTCACAGAGGGCGCTAGCAGTTACCCCAGCGCCGGACGGGGGCTATCCTGGAGGCAATACCGCGGAGGGGCAACTCGCCCTTGGGAGCCTCACCACCGGCATCTACAATAACGCGGTTGGTATATATTCGCTCCTGAGCCTCACCACCGGCAGCTTTAATACGGCTGACGGCGCTGGGGCGCTCCTTAGTAATACCGCAGACGAGAACACGGCAACTGGTGCTGGAGCGCTCTTAAGCAATACCACAGGCGCCCGCAACACCGCCAACGGAGCGTTTGCGCTCTTTTCCAACACCGGCGGCTTCAACACGGCGATTGGTGACAGGGTCCTCTTTAACAATTCCACCGGCGACCACAACGTGGCAGTCGGTGGCGGTGGACTCCCTGGTCCCGCACTTTTTAGCAACACCATCGGTCGCTTCAACACCGCGGTCGGTGAAGGTGCCCTTTTTAGTAACACAGAAGGCAACGACAACACAGCCGTCGGCGCCGGCGCGCTCGCGGACAACACCGGAGGCAGTGAGAACGTCGCTGTCGGGCTGAATGCACTCGGTAACAGCACCGGCGACAACAACGTGGCATTGGGCAATTTAGCCGGCTTCTCGCAAACCACCGGCAGCAACAACGTTTATATCGGCAACCAAATAGAGGGCACTGCTGGCGAGAGTAACGCGTGCTATATAGCCAGCATTTTTAACCAAACGGCTGCCGGAGGAAGTGCCGTCTTCGTTGATGCAAACAGCAAGCTCGGTACGATCACTTCCTCAAAGCGCTTTAAGGAAGAGATTAAACCGATGGACAAAGCCAGCGAAGCGCTCTTCGCACTTAAGCCGGTTGCCTTTCGCTACAAGAAGGAGATCGATCCAGATGGCATATCGCAGTTCGGACTCGTGGCCGAGGATGTGGAAAAGGTGAATCGTGATCTGGTGGTGCGAGACAGGGAAGGAAAACCCTATAGCGTTCGCTATGACCAGGTGAACGCGATGTTGCTAAATGAGTTTCTTAAGGAACACCGCAAGAACGAGCAACAGGAAGCGACCATGGCGCGCCAGCAAAAGCAAATTGAATCGCTTACTGCGGGCCTACAGAAGGTCAGCGCACAGCTGGAAGTGATTAAACCTGCGCCGCAAGTGGTCAACAACAGTCAGTAAAGGTACAGACAATCTCAGCAAAGCCGGATGGAGTTGGGGCTGTGTCTCAGCGATAGATTGCAACGGGCGAACGATCTGGATTGTGGACGCGCATCGCGACGATGGACAGCGGTTCATTGTGCATGCCGATGAAGTGCTGACGGCCTTTGTGGAATTGGAAAGGGCGATTTGTATCCACCTATTGAGCAAACAAATTTAGAGAAATGAAAATCGCTAGTCGGGGAAGTTGGCACAGCCACTTCTATCGATGTTCAAAATATGGAAAGCTGGTGGACAAACGGGAACTTCGGGACGTGATCTTTCACGAGACAGACCATAAGCGTAACCCGCATATCCCAAGAATCAGAGGACAACCCATTCAAACGCGGAGACGCAACGACTCGCCGCCTGACGGTTTCGCCGTTTCAATCGACGCAAGTAATCTACCGAAAGGGGCGCTAGTTTTGCGGGCATGGAATATTGACATGGCAGAACGAAACGCTTTCGCCCTTGCGGGGTCTGTTAATGTACAGAACGGATCGGATGGACCCTTCTGATTGTTAATTTCGGCTCGAGCGCAACCGTTCAACACGCGCACGAGATTGTAGATTGGGTCGCCAGCACCGCAGTTGTCTCATCAGTCAAAGTTGATTTGATCCACATCGCTGACAGCAAATCGTGATGAAATAGTTCACCCCGAACCGCCCGGGCGATTGCGGTCAATAGCCCCTCCAGGTCTTTTTTTCGGGAACTTCGCCCTGCCCTCTCCGTAGAAGAGGGTACTCCGTAGGAATATTGATCTCCAGACTCAACCGGAGTCCGAACCAGCCGAAGTGAGGCCGCACTTCTTGCAATGCGCCTCATGAGGATGGTTCTTGGTTCGGGCGATCTTCTGGACAATTTATTGCACAGGAAAAGCCAAACGAAGCGGAGCGCGAGACTGGATTGCAGTCCAGCAGTCAACAATCCAGCCTCAACAAAAAATGAGAATAAAGCAAACAATACTAGCAGTACTTGCCTGTATCGGACTGGCGATTACTGCACATACAGCTTCCGATTATAACGGAGATGGACATCCAGATTTCCTTCTCGAAAACAGCACATCAAGGCAGTTAGGATACTGGTATCTGAACGATACCCAACTAATTGGCAGCGCATTCGCCCCAATTATTCCTATCGGATGGGCTACGATTAGCACCGCCGATTTCAATAGAGACGGTCATCCAGACATATTACTATTCAATCCCACTACCCGCCAAGTGGGGGTGTGGTACATGAATGGTTACAACCGGATAAGTGGCGCCTATCTTCCAGCTATACCTGCTGGATGGGAGCCTGTTGCCGTCGGCGATATCGCCGCCGATGGGTATCCAGACTTAATTCTGTTTAACCCTACTACGCATCAAACGTGGGTATGGTATTTTCAAAATACTACCTACGTAGGCGGCGGCGCGGGGCCTACGCTTCCACCGGGATTCTTCCTAATCAATGTAGGAGATTTTAATGGAGACGGAAAACCAGACTATCTGCTTTTCAATCCAATAACCCATCGGACAGCAATGTGGTATCTCAACGGGCGCCTATATACTGGTGGCGATTGGGGGCCGAACATTCCGGCAGGCTGGAACTTAGAAGATCTTGCTGACTTCAACCACGATGGCAGACCGGACTGGTTGCTCAGCAGTGATCGCTACACAGCAATGTGGTATCTCAATGGCAACATTTTCTTGGGCTCCGCTTATGGCCCTACCATTTCAGTCGGATGGCACTTGGCTCGGAGGCCATGTTCCTACAGTCTGAGCACTAACTCAGTTAATGTGCCACAAGCGGCGTCGACCAACCATATAGTATATGTCTCGACTCTATCTTTTGGATGCCCGTGGCAGGCTATTAGCTATGCGCCGTGGATTCATCTCTATCATGGTCAAAGCTGGACAGGCTCAGGTTATGTGGCATTCTCCACGGATGCCAATACATCTGGGACTCCAAGAGTTGGTTATATCCTGATTGCTGGACAGTGGGTTACGGTCAATCAAGCTGGTATAGCTTATGGTTCAATAGTGATAACATCCCAGACTTGGACGCCGAACGGGGACGGAACTTATGAAGTTGTAGTAACTGGCACTGCCTCGATCGCGGCAAATCTCGAGGCGGATCTTTTTACGTACCCTGCCAACGGCACGTGTGGGACGTGGATAAGTACTTCATGGCCTACCGATCACCGATCGCTTAATGACCCTGCTACAACAACGTGGACTTTCTGTTTTCATTATGCTGGTAACTATCAGCCCTATGTTTTGCTAAGAACGAACGTCGGCAATGTAGTATACGATTATTACGTGTATCCGCATTGGTAATCCTTGTGCGCAATTACTTCCTATCCCGCTTCTAAAACCTCAGTACCGAGCTATGTGCCCTGGATCATTGCGCTTTCTAATGCCGGGTTCACTTCCCAAACGTGAACAGTTAACGCTTAAACCAAGAAGCCATGCTGGTCACTTCACTGCCCGACCAAGCTCCAGCCGGCCGGAAGATTGGGACCGAACGCGGCGCTGACGTAAACGTTGTTGTTCAGGTACCAGATCGCCGTTTGTCGAGTGCTGGCCCTGTAAAGTGTATAGTCCGGACTGCCGTCGCCGTTAAAGTCGGTTGTGGCCACCAAGCTCCAACCACTGGGAACGGTCGGCCCCCAAGCGCCACCAGTAAGCGTTAGTCCCGACAGATACCAAATCGCTGTATAACCTGTATTGGGATGGAATAAGACATAATCCATGTGGCCATCGTGATTAAAATCTGCTACACCCATCAAGCTCCAGCCCGGCGGAAGAGTTGGCCCGTAGCCACCTCCAACATAAACGTTGTTGTGCAGATACCAGACCGCGGTTTGACGGGTGCTGGCCTTGTAAAGCACGTAGTCCGAGTTGCCATCACCATTAAAGTCAGCTGCGCCCACCAATTCCCAGCCACTGGGAAGGCTCGGTCCGTAGGCGCCCCTGATGAAGGTT
>Ga0193713_1000350_pt1 | contig 15605 bp, 14 predicted proteins | sample H3a2metaG_FD_143054 | JGI IMG/M metagenome (GOLD analysis project Ga0193713, IMG submission 143054) | Soil microbial communities from a riparian zone of the East river system, Colorado, United States - H3a2 | ecosystem: Environmental > Terrestrial > Soil > Riparian zone | place: USA: East River... | reverse complement strand
CCTTTGTAAATTCGGCAACGGCAGCGTCGAAATTTTTTTGTTCAGCGAGCTCGATCCCCCGCTGCATGTGGCTCGCGGCACCCGCTGCTGGTTTGGCTGGTTTGGCCAGGCACACGTGACTGCCGGCAAAACAGAGAAGTGACGCGGTTGCGATGATAATTGTTCGCTTGTTCAAGATATTCATTCTCCTTTCAGCCTAACTGTTGAGCGATTTATGCTTGTAGGCGAGCAAATTAACGTGCGGACCGCCTAAATGAACCAAACAAATTCGATTGCACGATTCGTCGATCGACACCGTCGCACCAGCCTGTCTGAAGGCTACGTTGCCGTCTTTGCCACCGTCCTTATTTGGTCCACGCCATCACTATTCATGTATTATTTGAATCGCTATTACGATCCGTGGGCACAGAATTTTTATCGTTATTTTGTCGCCTGTCTCGCCATTGCACCGCTCGTGTTTTATCGGGTCCACCGAGGCGGGCCGGGGATCGACCTGCGCGCCGTTGGGCTTTGTCTTCTACCCTGTCTGCCGAACGTCGTCCATCAAGTGACGCAAGTGATGGCTCTCTTCTACATGGGCCCCGGTGTCTATACGATTTTCGTTCGCTCTTCGGTCATCTTTACCGCACTGCTCGCGCTCGCATTTTTTCCAGAAGAACGCATCGTCGTTCGGCAATGGAAATTTCAAGCCGGCACTATGCTTGGCTTAATTGGTGCCTTCGGCGTGATCTGGTTCCAGCCCAATGTGCAATCACAGGAGCGACATATCGCGTTGCCTGGATTACTCATTGCTTTTGCCGCCTCATTTTGTTGGGCGCTCTACGGCGTTTTGATTAAGCGCCCATCGGCTCAGCTAGGGTCGATCCGCAGTTTTGGTTTGGTCAGCTTCATCACTTCCGCGCTGCTTCTTCCCCTCACCCTCGCGTTTGGCAAAATCGATACGCCTCTTCACGCGGGCGCGGACGTGAACGTGATTCTGGTCATTTCGGCCGTGACCTGTATCACGCTCGCCCACGTTTTGTATTATGTGGCAATCCACCAAATCGGAGTCGCGCTCGCCCAAACCCTCCAGCTTCTTTGCCCTGCCGGCGCCATGGGACTCTCCGCCTGGATTTTCCACGAACGCCTCACCCGTGCGCAACTCTGGAGCGCGGCGATTCTGCTTCTGGGCGCATTTCTAGCCATGCGCGTGAAACCGATTGCCACTACTGAAACGGCAGAGAACATCTGACCAAAGTTAAGCGTTAGCAGGAAGGATGACGCCCAGTGCGACGTTAACAACGATGTCATTTCCCGGCGTTTTAACATTTCGGAATGCTTGATACTGGACACTCCGCGCGGGATTGCGTTATCCAGTAAGGAGAATCGAGGATTTGGCATCCGCTTCCGTCCCGTGAATCTCAAAAAGTATCTTCGGACCCGGCAAAAAGTGATCGACTGCGCGCTTGATCGGTATCTGCCGAAAACGAGCACGAAACCTGTCACGCTCCACAAGGCCATGCGGTACAGTCTTTTTGCCGGAGGCAAGCGATTGCGGCCGATCCTTTGTCTGGCCGCGGCTGAAGCCTGTCGCGGCAACGTCGACAACGCGCTTCCCCTGGCCTGTGCCGTCGAATGTATCCACACGTACTCGCTGGTGCATGACGACCTTCCCAGCATGGATAACGATGATTTCCGACGTGGCCGCCCCACGTGCCACAAAGTTTTCGGCGACGGCATTGCCGTACTGGCGGGAGACGCGCTATTGACGATCGCGTTTGAAATTGTTTCGAAAGCGAAACCGGCACCACGCTACGATATTTCAATCTTATTGCGCGAAATCGCGGTTGCGGCCGGGAGCCAAAAACTGATAGCTGGTCAAGTGGCCGATCTCGAGGCAGAAGGCAAGAGAGTTAAGCGCGATCAGTTGCGATTCATCCATGAGAACAAGACCGCAGCCATGTTGAAAAGCTCGATTCGGCTCGGTGCAATGAGCGCCAACGCAGACGCCAGGAAACTTTCCGCAATCACACAGTTCGGGGAGCGGCTTGGTCTCGCTTTCCAAGTCATCGACGATATCCTCGATGTAACGCAAACCTCGGAGATACTGGGCAAGAGCGCCGGCAAAGATGTCGCGGCAAAAAAAGCGACTTATCCTGCGGTGATTGGCTTGGAGAAATCACGCGCTGAAGCCAGACGGCTCACGCGCCAGGCGCACGATGCTCTTTCCGTGTTTGGGGAAGACGACGCTGAAGCGCTTCATGCGCTGGCAAATTATCTTCTCGAACGCGAGTACTGAGTGGTAGGGACGGCTTGCCGAGCCGTCCGCGGCGCGCCCGGCGGTCGCGCCCTACTTCGCCAGCGCCAGATTTGGGTCGATCTCCTCGGTTACATGGGATTGAAATCCGGCGGCCAAAAGCAACAACCCGGCAAACGCGATCATGGCCGCGTTATCCGTGCACAACCACGGCTCGGCATTTTTGAATTCAAATCCGCTGTGCACGCATGTCTCGCCCAATTGCCTCCGCAATTCTTGATTGCAACTGACCCCACCGCTAACCGTCACAAGATTGACGCGGGATTTCCGCGCTGCTGAAATCGTCTTGCGCACCAGGACGTCGATAATCGCCTGCTGAAAGGAAGCGCAAAGATCGGCGAGAAAGTCGCCCTTTAACTTCGGCAGCAAATAGCGGACGGCAGTTTTCAACCCGCTAAAACTAAAATTCTCCGAATCGAGCATGCTGCGCGGCAAATCAAAACGCTTGGGATCACCGCTTCGCGCATGTTTTTCAATCTCCGGCCCGCCCGGATAACCGAGCCCAAGCATCTTGGCGACCTTATCGAACGCTTCGCCGGTGGCATCATCGACGGTTCGGCCGATTAATTGATAATCGCTGAGGCCACGCACGAAGATCGACATCGTGTGTCCGCCGCTCACGATCAGCGAAACATTTGGGTGGATTTGGTTTTTGTTCTCTACGCCTCCAAAAAAAGGTGAGAGCAAATGTCCTTCGAGATGATTGATAGCAAGATAGGGTTTGCCAAAGCCGATCGCCAATCCTTTGGCAATCGATGCACCGATCATCAGCGAGCTCGCCAGACCAGGTCCGCTCGTTGCGGCAAATGCGTCGATCTCCGACAAACCAATGTTTGCTGAACTTGCAGCGCGATCGAGCAGCCGCGGTGCGTAGATAAGGTGATTTCGCGACGCGATCTCAGGCACGATCCCACCATATTTTTCATGCGCAGCGATTTGCGATGCCACTTCGCTGGCAAGCAAGTCCGACACTGAATCGCCGTTGCGTCGGCGCAAGATCGCGACGCCAGTTTCGTCGCAGGAAGTTTCAAGCGCCAATACTGTCATGCCAAGCCTAGTCGAGACGTAATCTCAAATGACGAAATCCGAATGACAAATGACGAATGAAGCTCGAATACCGAATGACGAAAAAATATCAGCTGTGCGCGCATTTGGAACTTCGTCATTCCTTCGTCATTCGACATTCGTCATTGAGCCAAAGCAATTCCTAGCCGAGTCGGCTTCCTAGCCAGATTTTCGCTCGAAACCCCAAAGGAACGACCGTGCCTATTTCTTTACCGCTTGTGCTTTTGGCGCGTTCTCTTGCGCGTAAATCATGACACCCTTGAGCGCGTCGATTGCCCGCAGCATCTGCGGGTCTCTCGCCTTGATGATGCTTTTGTCGTCCTCGGGTTTCATATTTCCCGTATTTCGCAGTGCAAAGAGAGAACGCTCCTGCTCGGCAGTCATGGCAACACGAATATTGGGTGCCACGCCATTACCCTGAATCACCTGTTTGCTCGGCGTGTAGTATTTTGCTGTCGTAAAACGCACCGCCGAGCCGTCCGGCAATTGCATGACATTCTGCACGGAACCTTTTCCAAAGGTTGTTTCACCGACAAGCACGGCCCGATGCAAATCCTTCAACGCTCCGGCAACGATCTCGGCTCCGCTTGCGCTGCCTTCATTGATCAACACTACCATTGGAAAACTCGGGCGCTCCTTTTTCGCGCCGGAAGTTGAATAATCATGTTGTTGCGAAGCAACCCGGCCCTGCGTTGAGACGACTTTCGTATTGGGCGGCAGGAACTGCGCGCAGACATCGACCGCGCTATTCAGCAGACCACCTGGATTATTCCGTAGATCGAGAACGAGCGCCTGCATCCCTTGCTTCTGCAATTCATCGAGCGCTTTCGCTAGTTCGTCAGCGGTCGGCTCGTTGAACTGCACCAACCGAACATAACCGATCTTGTATGGGCCGGTCAGCTCCGGGTCGAGCAATCTCGCTCCCTTGACACTTTGGATTTTGATCTCGGCGCGTTGCAGCGTGTACTCTTTGATTTCTTTGGTCGAAGGCCGCAGCAGCGTAAGGGTAAGTTTTGCTCCGGCAGGTCCGCGCAAAACATTGATAGCGTCCTGCAGATCCATTCTTTCGGTTGAAATGCCGTTGATGCGCAAGATCTGGTCGCCGGAGAGAATTCCAGCCCTGGCCGCGGGTGTGTCCTCCATCGCGGTAATCACTGTAGGCAGGCCGTTTTTCATCGAGACCTCAATTCCGAGGCCATTGAAACGACTCCGCGTGTCGTCCTGCATATCGCGAAAGTCGTCCGGATCCATGAACTGGCTATGTGGGTCCAGCGAGGAAAGCATCCCCTTCATCGCCGCGTTGATGAGATCATGGTAGCTCGTCTTGTTCTCATCCACGTAATCCTGCCGGATCAATTCGAGCGCTTTTGCGAAAATTGAAATTTGCGCGTAGCCGTTATCCTCTTCACTCTTTCCCGGCTGTTCTTCCTGCGCGAATACTGCGGGGAGAAGACCCAGCAGGAGACAAGCCAACAACGGCAAGATCATGAAGCGCCTCATACTTCGACTCGAACTTGAAGAACAGGGCCACCATCGCTCACAGCGAATTTTTGGCAACACCCAGCGCAAGCCGTTGTCTTAATGTTCCAGCGCCAATGAAACCAGTCTCTAGCGTAAAGGCTATCTCGTTCATTCTTTTGCTCGGCCGCTGTAGCCGCCTCGCTGTGTCGAGGCGCTCCTCGTGCATTGCTAGCGAGCACGGCGACACAGCGCCGTGGCTACAACAATGAGACCAATCAAATCCTCGAACAAACGTTTCTTCGCGCTCCTGCTCCTGCTTCCGGTGGCATACCTTTCTGTCAAAAACATTCCGAGCTTCGCTACGGAAACAGAAGACGGCGAGTACGAGGCCGTCGCCGAGGAATACATTAAAGGTTACCTAGGCGCTCACCCTTTGGAAGGGACCGCTCTCGGGCTTCACGAATATGATGGTAAAATCACGGACTACAGCCGCCTCGCGCTCGATGCCGAGCTTTCGCGGCTACGGCGCTTCGACGATCGGCTGAGCAAGTTCGATCCGGGCAAACTGAGTCCCCGCCAATCCATCGATCTGCGAATTCTCCAGGCTTCAGTTAAGAAGGACCTCTTTGAAATGCAGGACATGTCGGTATTCGAGCGGAATCCCATGGTCTATGCGCGCGCTGCCGATGTGAATGTTTATATCAAGAGGAATTTCGCGCCGCTCGAGGATCGCGTTCGGAGCTTGGTCGCGATCGAATCTCAAATCCCAAATATCCTCATCGCGGCGAGGACAAACCTCAATGAAGTCGTTCCCAAACCCTATGTGGAACTCGGCATCCAGATCGCAAAAGGTTCCGCGGATTTCCTGAAGAAGGATCTCGTTGCCGCCGTCGGCAACCTCAAGGACGAACAGCTTCGCGTCGCCTTTCATGAGGCCAATCGCAAGGCGGCAAATGCACTCAGCGATTACGCAGCATGGCTGGAGCGCGAGAAACTTCCGAAATCCTCGCTCGATTTCGCCTTGGGCGAAGAAAAATTCAGGCGTTTCCTGGCGCAGACCGAACTCGTCGATCTTGCTCCGCAAAAAATCCTCGAGATTGGAATGGCACAATTAAAGGCGGAACAGGAAGCATTCGCCGAAGCCGCAAAAAAAATCGATCCGAACAAGGCGCCGATCACAGTTTTCAAGCAAATCCAAAGCGAACATCCCACACCGCAAAATCTCATCCCCGACGTGGCCAAAGATCTGGACAAAATTCGCAAATACGTCTTAACCCGTCGTTTGGTCAGCATCCCATCTGATGTCCGAGCCAAGGTGAAGGAGACGCCGCAATATCTCCGGGCCACGTCTTTTGCCTCGATGGACACGCCCGGTCCATTCGAGAAACGCGCCAACGAGGCGTATTATTACGTAACCCCCACGGAGAACGACTGGCCGGAAAAACAAAAAGAAGAATGGCTCACCGCCTTCAATTATTACACCTCCGATGTCGTCTCGATTCACGAAGCTTACCCTGGTCATTATGTTCAGTTCCTGTGCCTGAACGCATCGCCGGCGAGCAAGGTTGAAAAAATCTTTGGCAGCTACGCGTTCGTCGAAGGATGGGCGCATTACTGCGAAAAAATGATGCTCGACGAAGGCTACGGCAGTTCCACCAACTCTGCTCCCAGCGAAGACGACGTGAAACGCGCGGCTAAATATCGCATGGCTCAGGCCGACGAAGCGTTGCTCCGTCTCTGCCGGTTATGTGTGTCGATCAAGATGCACACGCAGAAGATGTCGCTCGACGAGGCAACGAAGTTTTTTCAGGAGAATTGCTATTACGAGGAAAAACCGGCGCGCTCGGAAGCGATGCGCGGCACTTTCGATCCCGGTTATCTCAATTATACCCTGGGCAAATTGCAGATTTTGAAGTTGCGCGACGATTACAAAGGCCAGCAGGGCGACGATTTCTCACTGCAAAAATTCCATAACGAGCTGCTCAATCACGGTATGCCACCTATTCGCCTTCTTCGCGAAATGATGCTCAAAGACCAGAGCAAATGGGACCAAGTGTTGTGAACAAGGTAAAAGTTAAAAAGTTTGGCCGCTAAGCAGTGACCTCCTTCTTAACTCTTTAACTTTGTAACTCTTTTAACTCTTCACCACGGAATCTCTTTCCGGTCCCGTAAGAATTTCCTAGTCAGGTTCTGCGGCGCATCGGCAGCAAGCCATACAATCGTGTCCGCGCCTGCCTCCACTGAGCGGGTAGCGCCTTGGCCGCCATATCCGTGCGTACCCACCCGGGGCAAACTGAATTCACGGCAAATTTCGGCAACGCAGCGGCGAGTTGCGATGTCACGCCGTTAAGTGCAGTTTTCGAAATACAATAAGCTGGCGACCAACCATCAGCGCCGCCGGTTAACTGCCCGCCGCCACTGGAAACATTAATTACGCGCGGCGATTTGATTTTGCTGAGCAAAGCCACGAACGCGCGTGTCACGCGCAGTGCGCCGAGCATGTTTGTCTCGAGCGTCTTTCGTAATAGCTCGTCGCTGATCTCCAGAATTGCATTGTCTCCGTCAACAATGATCCCCGCGTTATTGACGAGCACGTCCAAATGATCGGCAACTTTAGCAAAGTCGCGCGCGGCGCCGGTGACGCTCGCGTTATCTGCGACATCGATCTCCAGAAAGGTCGCTTTTCCGCCTTCCGTCGTGATCTCAGCCGCCGCTTTGCAACCGGCCCCCTGATTGCGCGCGCCGATGAAGACGTGAAATCCCTTTCCCGCGAGCTGACGCGCGACTTCATAGCCAATCCCCTTATTCGCTCCCGTGATCAATACCGTCTTCATGTGCGGCGATTCGATAAGCCTTAATCAGCCCGGCCGTCGTCATTCTCGCCTGGCAACAGGTTCCTCAGCATCGGCTGTGGATTGGAGGGCAATTCCTCTACGTCGCGCAATTTTTTTGTGATAACGCGCGAGCGAACATCGACGTCTTCCATCTTCCGCGAAGCTTGGTCGATCTTCTCCTTCACGGCCGTTAATGCTTCGCCGAATTTTCCGAACTCTGTTTTCACCGATGCCAGCAAGTTCCAGACTTCACTTGAACGTTTTTGAATCGCCAGCGTGCGAAAACCCATTTGCAAACTGTTAAGTAATGCGGCCAGAGTGGTCGGGCCTACGAACGTGACGCGGCAATCGCGCTGAACGTTTTGGACCAACCCCACACGGCGAATCGCTTCCGCGTAAAGACCTTCACTCGGCAGAAATAACAGCGCAAAATCGGTCGTCTTTGGCGGATTGATATACTTCTCGCAAATGTCTTTTGCGCAGCGCTTCAACTGCGTCTCCAGAGTTTTCATAGCCGCTTCCACCGCTGTCGGATCGCCATTCTCCTGTGCTGTCGTCAATCGCTCATAATGTTCCATCGGAAATTTAGCGTCGATTGGCAGCCATACGGGCGCGCCGTTCTCGTCGCCGGGCAACTTGATCGCAAACTCAACGCGCTCATCGGTGTCATCGCGCGTCTTCATGTTCTTGGCGAACTGCTCGGGCGTCAGCATTTCTTCCAACAAGACGCCGAGCTGCCATTCACTCCAACCGCCGCGCGTTTTCACATTCGTGAGCACGCGTTGCAATCCGCCCACGTCGCTGGCCAGTTGCTGCATTGCGCCGAGACCCTGATGCACCTGCTCAAGCCGATCGCTCACCAGCTTGAACGATTCGCCGAGGCGCTTTTCGAGCGTGCCCTGCAGTTTCTCATCGACAGTCGCGCGCATTTTGTCGATCTGCTTTCCGTTGTCCTCCTGTAATTGTTTCAAGCGCAGATCGACAATTGATCGCACGCCTTCGAGAGACTTCGTCAATTCTTCGCGCTGCGCTTTTGCGATATTCGCACTCTCTTCGCGGCTGCGTGCCATCTCCTCGCGAAGCATCCGCTCGCTTCGCTCTTGGGCGCGTTCGAGTAAGTCGATCTTTCCGGCAATCGCCCCATCACCAGATGGGCCGCGCCGTCCCAGCAGCAAGACAATTGCGACAATCAGGCCCGTTCCAAGCGCGCCGATGACGAGATAAAGAACGTGCATTGTCTGCGGTGAAATCCCCCTGATGATAACCATCAAGAGATTCCTCGACTTCGCTGGGAATGACAAGAGCGACTAAAACCGCACCTTCACGCCGCCATACGCGGCGCGGCCGAGGGCGGGAAAACCGAACACCTCCGAATAATGTTCGTTCGCGAGATTGTCGATCCGGCCAAAAATCGACACGCGCGGGTTTACTTCATACTCCGCTGCAATGTTCACGAAGCTGTAGTCCTCGATGTCAAAGTTTGGGCCTCCAAAGTTTAGTTCCTCCCGCGCATTTACGAACTTTGCTTCGACCACAGTGCGCAGTTTTTTCCACCAAAGATATGAAGCCGAGACGTAAACTTCGTTGCGCGGCCGCCGCGGCAAACGCGCGCCTTGCAGTTGCGAGATGTCTTTCGAGGACGTGTTCTCTGCGTCCAAGTAGGTATAGCTTACCGTGAACAGAAGATCGGTGATCGGTTGCGCGCGCAGTTCAGCTTCCAGCCCTTGGGTTTCTGCCGCGCCGAGGTTCAGCGTCTGAAAAAGGCCATTGGACCCAATCGCGTTCGACAGGTCGTTGTGAAAATAAGTTAGGCCGACGTCCACGCGGTTCTCCCAGAGCTCCTGCCTGACGCCAATGTCCCAGCCAAAATCGCGCTCCGGTTTTAATCCGAAATTGTTTCCGAAAATCTTGTCCTGGCTGCTTGGCGGACTGAATCCGGTCGCCACACTGGAATGCAATATTGTGTTTGTCCTGTCGATCTTGTAACTGCCGGCGACGCGATAAGTCCAGACGCCGCCGAACTGATTGAAGTGATCGAATCGGCCGCCGGCGACAAAGATCAAATTCTCAATCGGCGTCAGCGTCGCCTGCAAGAATCCGGCGATCTCTTCGGTGTGATCGCTTACAAACGTTGGTTGCGGCCCGAAAATCTGCAGAACAAATGGGCGTTCCTGCCCAGCATTGACGCGGCTGTAGAAAAAGCCTGAAGTCAGCGTGAGCCACGAAGTTGGACGCAAATCATTTTGATAATCAATTTGCGTACGTTCAAAGAGGGCCCGAGTTGGACCGACAAAGCCGTCCTGGTTCGGATCGTTCAATTGCCGCTCGTGATCGTAGCTGAGAATAAATTTGTGGTCCCACCAGTCAGCTGGCTTCCAATCGATGTGAGGGCCAATTAACCAACGCTCCGTAAGAAAGTGATCAATGGGACGCGGATCGAAGATCGTGTTTGGATTTCCGGTGTCGCTAACCGAGTAAGTGAACAAGCTGCCGATCCGCAATTGTTCGCTAGGCGACCAGCCAACGTCAGTAATCGCAGCAGTGTTTCGGTAATTATTGTTTTGGCGCGCGTTGTCTGTGTCGAGGCGGCTTGCACCGACTGAATAATCGAAATTGCCGATCTTGCCGTCGCTCTGGCACCATTCGCGGAAAGCGTCGTACGATCCGCCTTCGGCGGCGACCATCGCTCCTGGCGTTCCTGTGCCTTGTTTGGTAAAAATCTGGATAACGCCTGCGAGGGCACGTGGGCCGTACAAGGTGCTCTGCGGCCCGCGCACTACTTCGATCCTGTCGATATCGTCGACGGTCAGATCACCGAAATTAAACGCGCCCGACAGACCTTGATTGATCGGAATGCCATCGAGCAAGACCTGCGTGTGTTCGCTGCGCAATCCGCGGGTAAAAACCGAAGTCAACTGGCCGGCTGTTCCGGTTTGAACAACGGAGAGGCCAGGCACTTCACGAAGCGCATCGTTTATGCGCTCGATTTGTTTTTGCTCGAAATCTTCCGAGTTAATCACGCTCACGCTGGCTGGCGACAGATCGAGCGGTATGTCGAAACGCGTCGCAGATACGACAACTTGCTCGGCCTCCGCTTCGCCTGGCGAAGGAGTAGGCGTCGGTTCCTCGCCAAAGCAAACGAGCGGCGCGAAGATGAGGAGCGCGGCGAGTGGGATCGGGTAGCGCACCCATCTCGGGTGCTGGTAAAGCCTGCCCTGAGCGGAGCCGGAGGGGCATTGCCCCGAACAAACCTTTCCTAAAAATGTACAAAGAGAGAAGCGGCGTGGTGTAAGAAAAGTTCGCGGTCGCGAGACGCCCTCGCTAGCCCCGAAAGCTTTCGGGACGCTATCCCAAATAAACCTAACTGGACGATTGTGCATAACAAGTTACCTCCAACTCGAGAGTTGGATTTGTTAGGCCGCGATCGTTTTCGGCAGTCACAGACTGCCGCTACAGCAGGCGCATCATCCAGCTCTCATTCTTCTTTTTGCGAAGAAGTTTTTTCGATCTGCGTTGTAGCCGGGATCATTGATCCCGGCCGCCGCGATCACCGATCGCGGCTACAGCCGAATGAGGTGGACCGGACAAATATTCTGGCTCCTGGCGTATGTTCCGATCTCTGTCGGAATCACCTTCTTCCCGCCTTCACCGTTTTTCTGTGGCGGCAGCCGTGTCGGCTGCACAACCAAAGAGTCGCAGGCGGCACGCCTGCCACTACACCGATTGGCCCAATGGGAAGTTGTATCCAGTTACAGCAGCGCAACTGCTCCCGATTCGCACGGGATTTCTTGCGCCGGTCCACTTTTCCAAGCTCGCAAAGAACTGGATCGAGAAGTAGCGGCTTGCGCTTGCCGCTGCAAGAATTATTTAATCAACCCAGTAACCAACCCTTTTCTTGTGTCATCAACAGACTCTTGCTTGAACTTCATTGTCACCGGAGGCGCCGGCTTCATCGGTTCGAATCTCACTCTGGCGTTGCAGGAAAAATTTCCGGATGCGCATCTGACGGCGATCGACGACTTTCGCTCGGGTGATTTCAAAAATCTCGCCGGATATCGCGGCGATTTCGTGGCGCAAAATCTGGCGAGTCTCAATTGGCGCGAGCAATTCGATGATGAAAAGTTCGACGCCATTTTTCACCTCGCATCAATCACAGACACAACGAACCACGACCAGTTCGAGCAAGTGCACGACAACGTGGAAAGTTTTCGGCGGATCCTAAATTTTGCGCGTCCGACGAAGACACGAATTATCTATGCTTCTTCTGCGGCGACCTACGGTCCCGCGACTGAGGCGAGTATAGAATCAAATGGCGCTGCGCCAGCAAACGTTTACGCGTTTTCTAAGGTCATTATGGACAATATCGCCAGGCGTGCTGCTACCGAGTCGCCGGATTGGATCATCGTTGGCTTGCGTTACTTCAACGTTTATGGACCGCGCGAGGGACACAAAGGTTTGCCCGCCAGTATGGTTTATCATTTGTCGCGGCAAATAAAAGCGGGGCAGCGACCGCGCATCTTTAAGCATGGCGAGCAGAAGCGGGATTTTGTGTACGTGAAGGACGTCGTCGAAGGCAGCATTCGCGCGCTCGATGCGCGCGCCAGCGGAATTTATAATCTCGGATCAGGCCAGGCGCGCTCGTTTAACGAGCTAGTCGACGTTTTAAACAAATGTCTGGGCACAAGTTTTCAAGCTGATTACATCGACAATCCGCACGCGCATTATCAAAACTTCACACAAGCCGATCTTACGAATGCACGCAGCGCCCTCGGGTACGAGCCGCGGTTTCCGCTGGAAGACGGTGTGCGCGATTACATGGAGTGGCTTTATCCGCGGTAGCGCGCGTTTCCCGTTTGGCGCAACGGCCGATCGGCTTCGCCGGACACGATGGCAAATATCGCCGAAGGCCAAATCGGTTCGCATCGCCACGTTCGCGGCCTACAGAATTTGGCGGTAAGCCGGATTAACCTGCCACCTTCATTCGCTAGGACCTGCCACTAGCCGGACGAGGCTAAATCGCGAAACGCTTTTTCGGACAACTGGAATTCATGCCAATCGTTGTCGATGTGAGCGCCAAGCCGCTCGTAAAACTTGATGCCGCGCTCATTCCATTTCGCGACCCACCATTTGATCATGCCGCAACCGGTGAGCGCGGCTTCTTTTGCGACAGCTTTCATCAGCAGTTTGCCTGCGCCTCTTCCGCGATGCGGTTCGGCAATGTAGAGCTCCTTGATGATCAAGTTCGGCTTCGCCCGATAAGTATACGGAACAAAATAGTAAACCAGAAATCCAACCAAATCACCGCTGTCTTCAGCAATGAGACAATGAAAATCGGGCGGCGAACGGAGAAATCCCTGTTCGCGTAACACTGCTCCAGTAACAACGAAATCTGCTGCATATTTCTCAAACTCGGCCAGCTCACGCATCAACGGAAGCAAATGTGCAATGTCTCCTGCGGCCGCTTTGCGAATTTCCATGTCGATCTTTGCCTCAGCGCGAGCAGCCCTTTTTTCGGAGTGCACCGGCATGTCGCTGCTTTGAAAGCGCCGACGTGTCCGCGCAGCCCACGTCACCCTTCCCAGAAGAACTTTGTTGGACGATTGATTTCCGGCGGCAGACTCTTGTGAACCGGGCAATTCAGCGCCGTTTGTTCCAGTACCTCGCGCTGCGGATGATCCTTCGGCAGCGGAATATGTATTTTCGAAGGCAATCCAACGATCCGGCGCGGCGCGTCCTTGGACATTTCCTTTTGCACTGACACAGTCATTCCGCGCAGATCGACACCCAGTTCCTGCGCTTTGATTCCCATCGTCGTTGTCATGCAGGTCGCAAGCGCAGTGGCGACAAGGTCGGTCGGCGAAAACGCTTCACCTTTGCCTTTGTTATCGGTCGGCGCGTCAGTGGAAATCTTCGACTGCGACGGACCGTGCGTAGCGTCGCAATGCAAATCGCCGCTGTAAGTGACGTCAACCTTGACCATGTCGAATTATGGTCGCGTTTGGCTTCTTGTCATGTCAGGTAGGGGCGATTGACCTCAATCGCCCGGGCGGTTCGGGTGAACCGCCCCTACCTCTGCGACGCAAGCACCGCAGTCTCCTGAATTTTTTCAGCGTGCGCGTCGAATTCGCTTCGAAACACCCGTGTGAGATCAACATCGTGGAGAATGATCATATCGGTGTCATGTCTCTTGTGATTGTCGTTTTGCCACCCTTCGTTCCACCAGCAGAAACCGATCACGCCGGGCCATCGACTTGCGAATAGATCTTCCAGCGCCGACTTCGCCCAGTCTGCTGCGTTGAGGCGCCGGTTGTGCAGATCGCAACCGAACTCGGCAATGATGATCGGCTTGCCAGGTGCGAGTTTCACAAGACGCGGATAGGCCTCGCGCATTTTAAACGCCAAACTCTCGGCGCCGTCCGTTGTCATAGGTGTGGTTGGTCCATAGGCACTGAGAGCGACCCAGTCGCAATAGGCTTCGCCAGGAAAATAATTCTCGAAACGATTCCAATCTTTCTCCGGCTCATCGAGCCAATTGACGTGCCAGACCCATTGCAAATTGTCCGCACCCTCGGCACGCATTAGATCGACAATATGCCGGTACGCCGCGACGTAGCGTGCCGGACCCTGTCCGGGGCCGCCGTTCCACTTGCCGTTCCAACTGAACCAGTCTCCGTTCGGCTCAGTCCCCCACTCGACCAAAATCGCCGAGCCAAATTTTTTCGCGTCGCGCGCCCATATGCGAAGATCGTCATCGAATTCGCCAGCAACGATTTTTTTGAGTGAAAAAAATTTCTCCGAATGTTTCTGATCAACATCCGAACGAAGCATCACCCGGACGTATGGAATTTTTTTGAGATCACGGATCCAGCTGCACATCGCAGCCGGAAATTTTCGCGATTCAAACCAGTTGTTGGCGAAGTAAATCCACGCTGCTTGTTTGCCAACAGCCCGCTCATATTGCGCGACATCATTCGGCGTAACGTCGTGCTCAGTTGGGTCGTGCTCGTCAGTTCCAACGCCACCCCAATACAAGCCGTGATAGAGTTTGCCAGCTGGCGGGACCGCAACATGAACGTCTTGTGCGTGCAGTGTTGCGGCACAAGTCACCAACAGCAGGTGAATTGCTTTCACCGCACAACTGTAAGGCGCACGCTTCGCCTGCCAAATTGGCAACCGGATCCCCTGCTCTATCCGAAACACCTACGATATGAAAAAGAAAATTACCGGAAGAGATCTGACGAAAGAAGCGCCACGCAGTCCGCGGGTTCGCGTTGGCGGTTACGCAATTCTTGGCCGCACAATCGATAAATGCCGCGCGTTGGTAGCGGGAAATATTGGCGAATATCACTTCGATTGTCCGCTCGATAACACGCTGTTTGGTTTCAAAGGCGTGAAGGGCGACGATTTCAAAGCGCAAATCGAGCAGGGCGCAGGCGACCAGGAGATCGTGGAATGGCTTAACCAGAGCGGCGAAAAGAAAACGGCGGATGAAATCGAACGCTGGGCTGACGAAGTGGAGGCAAGCAGTCTCTACAACCATCCGGAAAAGCGCGACTTCTTCAGCGAGGAGGTCAAGAGACTCGGACTCGATCCGGCGAAGACGACAACGTTCCAGTGGCTGGAAATCGACGATAGAGTCTCTCACGAGCGCCAGGCAGCATAAAGAGCTCAGCAAGGTGGATCGCCTTCTCCTGAAGACGATGGCAAGCAATTCGACGAAGGCGCTGGATCAAAATCAGGCGGCAGAGCCGCACTTATTTTCCCAACGCGTTGAGGACAACGCGTTCCATCAGTCGATCTACGTCTTGATCAGCGGCGGAGGCTGGTCTTCGGTGATGCCGGTGTCGATGCCGCGGCGCAGTTTGCTGTGTCGAACGCTGTAGAGAAAATAAATCAGCAGACCAATTCCGAGCCAGACAAAGAAACGGATCCAGGTGAGCACCGGCAGG
>Ga0193713_1000349_pt1 | contig 15607 bp, 13 predicted proteins | sample H3a2metaG_FD_143054 | JGI IMG/M metagenome (GOLD analysis project Ga0193713, IMG submission 143054) | Soil microbial communities from a riparian zone of the East river system, Colorado, United States - H3a2 | ecosystem: Environmental > Terrestrial > Soil > Riparian zone | place: USA: East River... | reverse complement strand
TGGTCGCCCGTAGCCAGGTCAACGACGAATTTGGCGAGCTGATTAGCGTCACGGGGTCTTTTCGGCTTTTCCATGCCACCGATGCTCGCTTGAGCGCTCAAGCATGTCAAATTCAAACTGAGACACTACCCGCTGCTGGCCCGCTCAAGGCCTGGCGCGCCCCGTTCTCGTGTTAAGCGCCTGAAATTCCAGCCGTTCTTCCGCACTTGCCGCGTTCGATTTCACGCGGGCCAGCAGCTCATCGTAGCGCCGGGCCTCGCGCTCGGCGGCGACCTGCGCAATGAGCCGATCCAGCGTTCCCAGCAGCTCCGGCGCGGCCTGTTCGGCATCGAGCAGTGTGGGCTCCGCGTGCAACTCACCGAGGCGCCGGTGCTCGGGCCGTTCGCGCCACTGCTCGAGCAGCGCCGAGACCATGCGGTCGGGCTGCGCGCGCAACGTCGTGAGCAGCTCACGCAGCATGCCGACCCCGCCGAGCTCGGCTTCGCTGATTTCGGCCAGCGCCGGCAGCACCTGGGCGGGCACGCGCTCGGCGGTCGCCGGAAAGTGCAGCAGTGTCTGGATCGCCTGCGTGACCAGCCCGCGCCGCCCGCCGCTGGCGGAACGCGTCACCTCGCGGCGCGGCGCGGCGTCCGGATCCTCGGTGGCCAGGTCGGCCTGCAGCAATACGCGCAGTCGGTCGGTGGCGAGTCCGACTTCCTGGGCGATGCGCGCGAGGAGTAATTCCAGATAGACACCCGGCGGCAATTTGGCCAGCAGTGGGCGCGCCAGGGCGACGAATCGGGCGCGGCCGTCGGCGTGACTGAGATCGGCCTGCTCGCGCAGGTGCGCGGCGAGGTACTCGGACAGCGGCGTCGCACCGGCGAGGCGCGCCTCGAAGGCGGCGCGGCCCTCGCGGCCCACCAGGCTGTCCGGATCCTCGCCCTCCGGCAGGAACAGGAAACGCATCTCGCGCCCTTCGCGCGCCTCGGGAAGGACGTTCTGCAGGGCGCGCCAGGCCGCTGCGCGTCCTGCACGATCGCCGTCGAAGGCGAACACCACTTCACTCACGAGCCGGAAGGCGCGCTTCAGGTGCTCGGGAGTGGTCGCCGTGCCGAGTGTGGCTACTGCGCAGGCGATGCCCGCCTGGTGCAGGCGCACGACGTCCATGTAGCCCTCGACAATCACGAGACGCCTGAGCGCGGTGCGCGCCAGCCGGATCTCGTGCAGGCCATAGAGCTCCTGGCCCTTGTGGAACAGCGCCGTCTCCGGCGAATTCAGGTATTTCGGCTCGCCGCTCTCGAGCACCCGGCCGCCGAAACCCAGCACGCGGCCGCGCGGATCGCGGATCGGAAACATGATGCGGTCGCGGAAGCGGTCATACCAGGGCTCGCTCCCCGGACGCGGTGTGTCGCGCTCGATGATCAGTCCCGCGGCAAGCAGCGCGCGGCGCGCCTCGTCGGTGGCACCGAACCGTCGCAGCACTTCATTCCAGGCGTCGGGCGCGTAGCCGATGCGGAATCGTTCGCAGATCGCCTCGTCCAGCCCGCGGCCGCGCAGGTAGGCGCGCGCTTTTTCATTGCCCTGCAGGCATTCCTGGTAGTAGCCCGCGACACGCGCGAGCATCTCGCTGAGCTCCTCCTGGCCCCGTGCTGGTGGAGCGCCGCCGCCTTCATGCGGCACTTCCAGTCCGAGCCGCCCGGCGAGCGCTTCGACGGCTTCCGGAAACGGCAGCTGTTCGTACTGCATCAGGAAGCCGAGCGCCGTGCCGTGCGCGCCGCAGCCAAAGCAGTGATAGAACTGCTTGTCCGGGCTCACCCAGAACGAAGGGGTCTTCTCGTCGTGAAACGGGCAGCAGGCCTTGTACTCACGCCCCGCCTTCTTCAGCGGCACGCGGCTGCCGATGGTCTCGACGATATCCGCGCGTGCGATCAACTCGTCAATGAAGCCCTGGGGAATGCGGCCGGCCATGAGACCAGTCTAACCGAGGCCGCCGCGCGCCAGCGCAGCGGGCGGCTACGCGCTGAGCTGCGCCTTGATGCGGGCGCCGACGGCACCCATGTCGGCACGGCCCGCGGCCCTGGCCTTGATCGCCGCCATCACCTTGCCCATGTCCTTGATCGAGGCCGCGCCGGTCGCGGCGATGACCTCGCCGATCATGGCATCGAGCTCGGCGGCGGACAGTTGCGCGGGCAGGTAGGCGGCCAGCAGCTGTATCTCGGCCGTTTCCTTCGCAACCAGATCGGTGCGGCCGCCCGCCTCGAACTGCGCGATCGACTCACGGCGCTGCTTGATCATCTTGTCGATGACGCCCAGGACCTGCGCATCATCGAGCTCGATGCGCTCGTCCACTTCGCGTTGCTTGATGGCCGCCATGACCATGCGGATATAGCCGAGCTTTTCCTTGGCGCCGGCACGCATGGCGGATTTCATATCCTCCTGGATGCGTGCCTTGAGCGTCATGGACGCCTGCTCGTCAGCGTGCGGTGCGGACGAAGTCGCGCGAGACACGCTTGATGTGGCGCTTCACTGCGGCGGCCTTCTTGCGCTTACGCTCCTGGGTGGGCTTTTCGTAGAATTCGCGGCGGCGCAGCTCGGCGAGTACACCCGCCTTCTCACAGGCACGCTTGAAGCGGCGCAGGGCGGCGTCAAAGTACTCGTTTTCCCGGATTCGAACGCTCGGCATCGAACTCAACCTCTTGATTCTAATAACCGTTTAACAACGGTCCCGCCATGCAGGGGCCGCGATTCTAAAGAGGCCGGGGCCAAAAGGCAAAGACTGCAGCACCGGGGCCAAAATCCCGTCCTGCTTCGGTCATACTTTCAGCACGATGCGAGTGCTGGCCCTAGAGTCCTCCTGCGATGAAAGTGCCGCGGCCGTGCTCGACGAGCAGCGCGGGCTGCTGGCGCATGAGCTATGGAGCCAGGTCGACCTGCACCGAGTCTTCGGCGGCGTGGTACCGGAACTGGCCTCCCGCGACCACGTCCAGCGGCTCTTGCCGCTGGTGCGCAGCGCACTGGCCGCAGCCGACACCCGCCCCGACCAGCTGCACGGCGTCGCCTATACCGCGGGTCCCGGCCTGGCGGGCGCGCTGCTGTGTGGCGCGGCGCTAGCCCGTTCGCTGGCCTTCGGCTGGCGGCTGCCGGCGATCGGTATTCACCATCTCGAGGGGCATCTGCTGGCGCCGCTCCTGGAGACGCCCGCGCCCGGATTCCCGCACCTGGCGCTGCTGGTGTCGGGCGGACACACGATGCTGATCGAGGCGCGCGCGCTGGGCGACTACCACCTGCTCGGCGAGACGCGCGATGACGCCGCCGGCGAAGCATTCGACAAGAGCGCCAAGCTCCTGGGGCTGCCCTATCCCGGCGGGCCGCAGCTGGCGCGGCTGGCGGCCGCGGGCAGGCCCGGTGCCTGCCCGTTGCCGCGACCGATGCTGGATCGGGCCGGGTACGAGTTCAGTTTCTCCGGCCTCAAGACCGCGGTCTCGCTGGCGGTGCGGGCGCGGCCGCTCGATGCGCAGCGCCAGGCGGACATTGCCCGCGGCCTGCAGGAGGCGATCGTCGATACGCTGTGCGTGAAAACGCTGCGCGCCCTGGAGGCGACCGGCCTCAACCAGCTGGTGGTCGCGGGCGGTGTCGGCGCCAACCTCGAACTGCGCGAGCGGCTCAGCCGCGAGCTCGCCGCGCGCGGCGCACAGGCGTTTTTCCCGCGCCCGGAATTCTGCACCGACAATGCCGCGATGATCGCGGTGGCCGGGTTGCTGCGCCTGCGCGCCGGGGAACGCGATGAGGCCGCCTTGAGCGTGCGGGCGCGCTGGCCGCTGACCGAGCTGCGGCCGCCGCCAGCCGTGGGGCGAGCAGCACCGGCGGCGCCCATGGAAGCCATATGAATACCGGCAGCGATGATCGACTGTTCCTGCGCGGACTGGAATGCGAGTGCGTCATCGGCTTCATCGACTGGGAGCGGCGCGTCCGGCAGAAGGTCGTCATGGATCTCGAATTTCCTGTCGACTGCGCGCGCGCCGCGGTGAGCGACGCGGTCGCGGATGCGATCGACTACAAGCAGGTCGCGAAGCGCGCGCTCGCCTTCGTGGGCGATTCGCAGTTCCAGCTGATTGAGACCCTGGCGCACCGCCTGGCACTGCTCCTGCTCGCCGAATTCCCGCTCGCCTGGGTCAAGCTCACCTTGAGCAAGCCGGGCGCGATCCGCCACTCGCGCGATGTCGGGGTCAGCATCGAGCGGCGCCGCGCCGATCTCGCCCCGCGCGGATAGCGCCCGCCATGCCCCGAGTCTACGTCGCCATCGGCGGCAATATCGAACCTGAGCGGCGCTTCCTGCTCGCCGCGCGCGAGCTGCGCCGCCGCTTTCCCGGGATCCTGTTTTCCACCTGCTACCGCAATCCGGCCTTCGGATTCAAGGGCGCGGATTTCCTCAACGCCGTGGCGGGCTTCGATACCGCGGCGAGCGCGGACCAGGTGCTCGCGGACCTGCACGAGATCGAGTTGCGGTGCGGCCGGCGGCGCGATGATCCGAAGTGGGCGCCGCGCGCGATGGACATCGACCTGCTGCTGTATGGCGCCACCGTGGCCGAAACGGTGAATTACCGCCTGCCGCGGCCAGATCTGCTGCAGCGCTCCTACATGCTCGCGCCGCTGGCCCAGATCGCGCCGGCATTGCGCCATCCGCTCACCGGCCGCAGCATGGCGGATCATTGGCGGGAACTGGCGCGCGAACCGCACCAGCTTGAAGCACTGGGCCTCGATCTGAACGCCCTAGCGGCGCAGGCTTCGGCCGCCGTCGACGGCGAGGATCTGCCCGGTGACGAAGGGCGCCGCGGTGGCGAAATAAATCACGGCCGCGGCGATATCGGCCGGTGATCCGGGGCGTTGCAGCAGCGTGCGGCGGATGATCTCCTGCCGCTGCGCCTCCTCCAGGCCCGCCTCCGGCCACAATACCGGGCCGGGTGCGATGGCATTGACGCGCACTTCGGGCGCGAGCTCGCGCGCCAGCGCCTGGGTAAGATGGATCAGCCCCGCCTTGGAGGTCGAGTAGACCAGATACCCGGGCAGGGAACGCATGCCGTGGATGTCCACGATATTGACGATCAGGCCACGGGCGCGCCGCAGTTCAGAGCTCGCCGCCTGCGCCAGGAACAGCGGCGCCTGCAGGTTCGTGCCCATCAGGTCCGCCCACTGGGCTGGTGTGATCTTCGGCCACGGTGTGGGATAAAAGCTCGCCGCATTGTTGACCAGCAGCTGCAGGCTGCCAAAGCGCTCGAGGACCTCGGCAATCAGCCGCGCCGCGGCCTCGGGCTGGCGCAGATCGGCACTGAACACCGCGGCGGAGCCACTGCGCAGAGCCTCAAGCTCGGCGGCCAAGGCCTGCGCCTCGGCCCTGGATCGATTGCAGTGGATGGCGACACTTGCACCCGCAGCGTGCAGATGCCGTACGATTTCGGCGCCGACGCGTCGCGCACCGCCGGTGACCAACGCAGTCTGACCGTCGAGCGCGGGCGGGTTGGCTTCCATCAGGTTAGCTTATGACGCGCACGCCGCAATTCACAATGCCCGCCCTCGACGCGGCGCAGCGCGCTCAGAGCGCGGCGCTGCGCAAAGTGCTGGCGGAGCGGATTGAGGCCGGCGGTGGCTGGATTCCGTTCGATGAGTATCTGGACCTGCTGCTCTACGCACCGGGCCTGGGCTATTACAGTGCCGGCGCCGCCAAGCTCGGTGCAGCGGGAGATTTCACCACCGCCCCCGAGCTGTCCGGACTGTTCGGCGCCTGCATTGCGCGTCAGTGCGCCCCGCTCCTGCGCGGCGGCGGCGAGGTGCTCGAACTCGGCGCCGGGAGCGGCGCGCTCGCCGAAGTGCTGCTCGCGCGCCTCGCCGCACTCGGGGTCGCGCCCGATCATTATTTCATCCTCGAGACGAGCGCCGACCTGCGGCAGCGGCAGCAGCAGCGGCTGGGTCAGCTGCCCCCTGAGCTGCACTCGCGCCTGCGCTGGCTCGACCGGCTGCCGGCCGGCGGACTGCGTGGCCTCATACTGGCCAACGAAGTCGCCGACGCGCTTCCCTTCCAGTGCTTCGCGGTCACCGCGGACGGCTTCGCCGAGCGCGGCGTCGCGCTCGATGCGCAGGGCGAGCTGGGCTGGAAAGAACGGCCGGCTGCGGCGGCCCTGCGCGCGGAACTGGCGAAGCTTGCCTCGATGCTGGGTCAGCCGCTGCTGCCCGGTTATCGCTCCGAGCTGTGCCTGCGCCTCGGGCCGTGGATCGGGGGGCTGTCCGCCGCGCTCGATCAGGGCTGGCTGCTGCTGTTCGATTATGGCCTGGGCCAGTCCGAGCTCTATCATCCGCAGCGCGTCACGGGCACCCTGCGCTGTCACTACCGTCATCGGGCACACGATGATCCCTTCCTGTACCCGGGACTGCAGGATGTTACGGCCTGGGTGGATTTCACACGCCTTGCCGAAGCTGCTGCGGACGCTGGCCTGACGGTGGCGGGCTACTGCACGCAGGCCGCGTTCCTGCTCGGCGCCGGCATTGACGCCGAACTCGAGGCGGCTGGTTCTAGCGTGGAGCGTGCGCAACGGGCAAGCGAGGCGCGCCAGCTGCTGATGCCGGGTGAGATGGGCGAGAGCTTCAAGGCCATGGCCCTGACGCGTGGCGCCGTGGAGGATCCCACGGCCTTTGGCCTCCAGGATCTGCGGCGGCTCCTCTAGGAGATGGCCGCGAGTGCCGCGAGGCGCCGCGAGCGCAGCAAGGCGCCGATCTCGGGTCCGCGGCGCTCCTTGAGGTCGGCCTCGCTGAGCTGCACGCGGGCAGCGGCGTGCTGCGAGGCCCGCAGGCGCGCGACCAGTCGCGCCGCTGCGGCGGTGTCGTGACCTGCGGCGCGGGTCCGGGCGCTCAAGACCTCGAGCCACTGACTGAAACGCTCGGGACGGCGAAACGCATCCGCCAGCTCCAGCAGATCCAGTAGCCATTCCGGACCGGCCGCACTCTGCTCAGCCGGGCTACCGTCGCCGCGCAGGCTGGCGCGCAGGCGCGCGGCGAGCAGGGCCAGCTGGCGGTGTTCGGTGGGCACACGCAGGCGCGTGCACAACGCCTCAATGTCCGAAACCGGCAGGCCGGAGAGCAGTGCCGCCCAGCGCAGGGGCGTTGCGGCGGCATTCTCAACGCCGTTGGCCGCGCAGCGGAGCGAGGCCAACCCCAGCGGCAGGTCCGGCGATTGCGCAAGCTCGGGCAGGAGACCTGCGAGCGCGCCGCAATCGCGCAGCACTTCGACGGCGCGCTCAGGGTGCGCTGTGCCCAACGCAAGCTCCAGCTCGCGCCATACCCGTTCGCTCACCAGCGCGGCGGTCTCACCGGCGCTGACCATCGTGCGCATCAGCGCGAGAGTTTCCGGTGCCACGGTGAAGCCGAGTCCGGCAAAACGGGCGGCGAAGCGCGCGACGCGCAGGATGCGCACCGGGTCCTCGGTGAAGGCCGCCGACACGTGACGGAGCAAGCGGGCGTGCAGGTCGGCCTGGCCACCGTAGGGGTCGATGAGCGTTCCGTCGGCCCTGCGCGCCAGCGCGTTGATCGTCAGGTCGCGGCGGCGCAGGTCCTCCTCGAGCGTGACGTTGGGCGACGATTCTATGGCGAAGCCGCGGTAGCCCGGCGCGATCTTGCGCTCGACGCGCGCCAGCGCGTATTCCTCGTGGCTGTCCGGATGCAGGAACACCGGAAAATCCCGGCCCACGGCACGATACCCGGCACGCTCCATCTCCTCGGGCGTCGCGCCCACGACCACCCAGTCGCGCTCCCGCACCGTGCGGCCCAGCAGTTCGTCCCGGACCGCGCCACCCACGAGGTACACTTGCATCTGCGCATGTTAACCGAGCGTGGTGCCAGATCGACTTGCTCTCGTGCCGGGGCGCTGTTGCTGATGAGTTGCCTCAGTCTTTCAGGTTGCAGTGCCGGGTACCTGCTGCAGGCGGCCCAAGGACAGTGGCAGCTGTTGCGGGCCCGGCAGCCGATTCCCCGTGTGATCGCGAGCGAATCGACCGATCCTAAGCTGCGCACGCGGCTTACGCTTGTGAGCGAGGCGCGCGACTTCGCCAGCCGCGAACTCGCCCTGCCAGACAATGCCAGCTACCGCAGCTACAGCGCGCTGCACCGCCCGTACGCGGTCTGGAATGTCGTCGCCACCCCGGAATTTTCGGTCGAGCCGCGGCGCTGGTGCTTTCCCATCACCGGTTGCATCGCCTATCGCGGCTATTTTCGCGAAGCGGGTGCGCAGCGCTTCGCCGCGGCGCTGGCGGCACGGGGCGATGACACCCTGGTGGCCGGCGTGAGCGCCTATTCGACGCTCGGGTATTTCGCCGACCCGGTGCTCGACACGATGCTGCAGTACGACGACCTGCAGCTGGTGGGCACGATATTCCATGAGCTGGCCCACCAGCTGGTCTACGTCAGGGATGACAGTGAGTTCAATGAGGCCTTCGCGATGAGCGTGGAGCGCGAGGGCGTCGCCCGCTGGCTGGCGGCGCGGGAACGGAGCGGTGAGCTGGCGGCCTGGCGCCGCCGCCTGGACCAGCAGGCGCAGATTCTGGACATCCTGGCCGTGGGGCGCGGCCGCGTGGCCGCACTGTACCGCGAGGCGCCGCCCCTTGCGCAACGGCGGCAGCGCAAGCAGGAGCTGCTGGCCTCGATCAGCGCGGAGCTGCGCGCCTACGAGCAGCAGCGCGGATTGCGCAGTGGGTACGATGCCTGGCTGAATGCCGGGCTGAACAACGCACACCTGGCTTCGGTCGCGACGTATTTCGATTGCCTGCCCGGCTTCGAGCAGCTGCTGGCGCCACGAGCCAGTTCGCGCACCGCCTACTACCAGGCGGTGCGCGAACTGGCTCGTGCTCCCGCGTCCCGGCGGCGGGCGCTGTGCGCCCGGCCGCCGGAAAGCTGAGGCGCGGCGGGAACCTAGGGTCAGTTAACTTCCACGTTGACGCGCCGTGGTTCCACGGCAGGCTGCTTCGGGATCACGACCTCGAGCACGCCGTTGGTGTGGCGCGCGCGAATGTCCTCCGCCCGTGCGTTCTCGGGAAGCGAGAACTGCCGCAGGAAATCGCCGGTGATGCGCTCGAGCCGCTCGAAGCCCTTGCGATTTTCATGCGCTTCGAGGCGCCGTGCGCCGCGGATGGTCAGCACGCCCTTGTCGGCGGTGACCTGGATGTCCTTGGCATCGACGCCGGGCAGATCCGCATGCACGGTGTAGCGTTCCGCTTCCTCGTGCACGTCGACCGAAGGGAGCCAGGTGGCCGTGCTCGAGCCGTTGCCCGTGCCCGCAAAGGTATCGCCGAAAAGCTGGTCGATCTCGCGATGCAACCGGCCCATCAGCCGCCAGGGTTCGTAGTGAACGATATTCATGATGATGTCTCCATTGCTGATGCCGCAACCGCGGCGCCTGCACCTGATGTGCGGGCTTCGTCGCGGCTTTCAAGTGCCGCAGGCTGTGCACAAGCTGTGCGGCAGTTGTGCGTTTGGCGTGAACACCACATATTGATTTTCCGCAGCCGTCACACCGAGCGTCAGTGGAGGGATTTTTATGGTGCATAGTGCGGCAAGATATTTTATAACCTGTTGATTTTAAATGATAAAAACACGGATTTGCGGGCCTCAAAAACCTTGACCGCACCGGCGCGCGTGATTAGTCTCACTGCTTCCACCAACTATATCTTGTGGTGTGGGGAGCTGAGGCGCTGGCTGCTCCAACGGTCCCATACCGTTGGAATCGGCGCATTCGTGCTGTAAGTAGGGAGCCATCAGAGCAATGAATTCCGTGGTCAAGCTCGAGCACAAGGACATCAATTCGATTGCCTTCCAGGAGGCATCGCTCGACATCTGGGACAAGAAATACCGGCTCACCGCGAAGGATGGCACGCCGATCGACGCGTCGATGGACGACACCTACAAGCGTGTCGCGCGCGCCCTGGCCGACGTCGAGCGCACCGAGCTGCGCGAACAATGGTACGAGCGTTTCCTGTGGGCCCTGCGCCATGGTGCGATTCCGGCGGGCCGCGTCACCAGCAATGCGGGCGCGCTCGAGCACAAGCCGTCCACCTCGACCATCAACTGCACGGTCTCGGGCACGATTCACGATTCGATGCACGACATCCTCGGCAAGGTGCACGAGGCGGGACTCACGCTCAAGGCCGGCTGTGGCATCGGTTACGAATTCTCGACACTGCGCCCGCGCGGCGCCTATGTCTCCGGCGCGGGCGCCTACACCTCCGGACCGCTGTCGTTCATGGATATCTACGACAAGATGTGCTTCACGGTGTCCTCGGCCGGCGGGCGCCGTGGCGCCCAGATGGGCACCTTCGATGTGGGCCACCCGGACGCGATGGATTTCATCCGCGCCAAGCGCGAGAACGGCCGCCTGCGGCAGTTCAATCTTTCGCTGCTGATCACCGACGAATTCATGCAGGCGGTGCGCGAAGACCGGGACTGGTGCCTGGCTTTCCCGCTGCGCCGGAGCGAATTTGAAGCCGAGCACCCGGACCTGAGTGACGCAGAGAAATTCGTGTGGCGCGAATGGCCGGCGCACGAGGGCTACGTGGTCGACGAGGCCGGCCTGGTCGCCTGCCGCATCTACAAGAAGCTGCCGGCGCGGCGCATGTGGGACGTGATCATGTCCTCCACCTACGATTTCGCCGAGCCCGGATTCATCCTCATCGACCGCGTCAATGAGATGAACAACAACTGGTGGTGCGAAAATATCCGCGCCACAAATCCGTGCGTCACGGCGGATACGCGCCTGGCCACGCAATTCGGCATGGTGCGTATCGGCGATCTGCACGCCAGTGGCGAGTCACTGCAGGTGACGGTGGACAAGCGCGCTCTGGGCGAGCAGGCGCAGGGTGTGGAAGTCCGGCCCGCCGTTCCAGCGTTCATGACCGCTGCATCAGCCGATGTCTACCGCGTGGTCACCCAGGCGGGTTACGAAATCAAGGCTACGGAGTGGCACGATTTCTACACCGCGCGCGGCAAGATCAAACTCAGGGATCTGGTGCCGGGCGATGAGCTGCTGATCCAGTCCGGCAAGGGCCAGTTTGGCCAGGAGGGCAGCGCGCCGCTCGGCACGCTGTTGGGCCTGCTGACCGGCGACGGGCACTTCACCAACCGGGGCAAGGGCGACCAGGCCGCCGTCATCAATCTGTGGGGCGGCGATCGCGATTATGCCGAGACCGTGGTGAACTACATCAACGCCATGATCGCGGGCGTGTCCGACAATTTGCGTGAATATCATGTGAGCGCGGTGGCCGTGCCGCAGCGCCAACTCATCATGATCCGATCGGTACTGCTGGCGCGCGTGCTCGAGCATTATGGTTTTTCCGCCGCAACGAAGCTGCGAGTACCGGAAGTCGTGTGGCGGGGAAATGAGGAGTGCGTGAAGGCCTACCTGCGCGCGCTGTTCCAGACCGACGGCACTGTGCAACGCGACGACAGGAATGCCTATTGCACCATTCGACTGGCGTCCAGTCATCCTGCGTTGCTGGGAGAAGTGCAGACCCTGCTCGCGAACTTCGGCATCTTCAGCCGCGTACTCAGGCGTCGCGCCGCCGGACGGCGTTTGCTGCCGGATGGCAAAGGCGGCAGGAAGCTGTACCAGTTCAAGAGCGATTATGAACTGCTGATCGGTTCGCAGTCGCGCGATCGCTTCATGCAGGAAATTGGTTTCATCACTGCCGCGAAGAACCAGAAATATGCCGAGTGGCGCGCACAGCGCACCAGCGCGCGTGGCGACACCTTTCGCAGCAAGATCAGAGAAATCACCCTTGTGGGACGCGAGGCGGTTTTCGACACAACGCAGAAGGACCGGAATAACCTGATATTTAATGGCCTTGTTACCGGCAATTGTGGTGAGCAACCGCTTCCGCCCTATGGTTCCTGCCTGCTCGGATCGGTAAACCTCACGCGCTTCGTACGTGAGCCTTTCACGGCCAAGGTGAACTTCGACTGGGAAGAATATCGAGAGGTGGTGCGCGTGTTCACGCGCGCCCTGGACAACGTGGTCGAGATCAACGGCCTGCCGCTCGATCCGCAGCGCCAGGAGATCATGCGCAAGCGCCGCCACGGCATGGGTTTCCTGGGACTGGGATCCACCATCACGCTGCTCGGCATGAAGTACGGCTCGGCGGAGTCCGTGCAGTTCACCGAGGACGTGTCGCGGGAGATGGCGCTCGCCGGCTGGGAGGCGGCACTGGAGCTGGCGCGTGAAAAGGGACCGGCGCCGATCATGAACGAGGAATTCACCGTCACACCGGAGATGCTGCGCAAGCGCCCGGAACTCGGGCGCGACGGCTGGAAGGCGGGCGCGAAGATTCCCGGACGGCTTTTGCACGCGCGCTACAGCCGCTACATGCAGCGCGTCGCCGGCGTGGCGCCGCAGCTGGTCGAACAGCTCGCGCAGGTGGGCGCGCGTTTCACGCACCACACCTCGATCGCTCCGACCGGCACGATCTCGCTGTCGCTGGCCAACAATGCCAGCAACGGCATCGAGCCCTCGTTCGCGCACCACTATTTCCGCAACGTGATCCGCTCCGGCCGCAAGACCAAGGAGAAGGTGGACGTGTTCTCCTTCGAGCTGCTGGCCTACCGCGAGCTGGTGAATGCCCGCGCGCTGCCCGGCTCGACCAACAGCGCCGAGGCGCTGCCGGACTATTTCACCACCACGGACGATGTCACGCCGCGCATGCACGTGGATATCCAGGCGGCCTCGCAGAAGTGGATCGACTCCTCGATCTCCAAGACCGCGAACGTGCCCACGGATTTTCCCTACGAGCAGTTCAAGAACATCTACCGCTACGCGCACGAGCAGGGCCTGAAGGGCTGCACGACCTTCCGGTTCAACCCGGAAGCCTTCCAGGGCGTGATGGTCAAGGAGCAGGACCTGAAGAACACCACCTATGTGTTCACGCTCGAGGACGGCACCGAGCTGGAGGTGCGGGGCGATGAGCAGGTGGAGTACGACGGCGAGCAGCACAGCGCCGCCAATCTCTTCGACGCCCTGAAAGAAGGCTACTACGGGAAATTGTGAGCATGACCAGGAATATCGACAAGAAGATCGTCAAGTACCGGGTGCGCAGGCCCGAGGATGCGGAAATCGCCGCCGCCAAGATCGCCGCTGAGGCGGACATGAGCACCGCGCGCGACGGCCGCCGGGCCAAGGTGATCAGGCTGACCGAGGAGGTGCAGCGCCCGGAAGTGCTCATCGGCTCGACCTACAAGATCAAGACCCCGGTGTCCGATCACGCCATGTACGTGACCATCAACGACATCCTGCTCAACGAAGATACCGATCACGAGCAGCGCCGGCCCTTCGAGATCTTCATCAACTCGAAGAATCTCGATCACTTCCAGTGGATCGTGGCCCTGACGCGCATCATCTCCGCCGTGTTCCGCAAGGGGGGCGATGTTACCTTCATGGTCGATGAGCTCAAGGCGGTCTTCGATCCGCGCGGCGGCTACTGGCAGCCGGGCGGGAAATTCATGCCCTCGATCATCGCCGAGCTCGGCTATGTCATCGAGAAGCACCTGCAGACCATCGGACTGCTGCGCAAGCCCGAGCTCGACGTGCACCAGAAGAAGCTCATCGATGACAAACGCGCCGAATACGAAGCGCGCAAGAAGCAGCAGGACGCCTTCGCCAAGTCCCACTTTCCGGAAGGCGCGCAGCTGTGCAACAAGTGCAGTACCGCGGCAGTGGTCATGATGGACGGGTGCATGACCTGCCTGAACTGCGGCGACTCGAAATGCGGCTGATCGGCCTCGCTCAACCTACCGGCTGATCGCGCCAGCGCCTACCCCGGCGCGGCGTTTATCGGGAAGCACGTCTGAGCGGCGGCTTCCCGGTTTTTGTACTATCCCGGCCCATCATGCGGACCTGCGTCGCAATTTTGCTGCTCCTGCTGCTCTCGCCCCTGGCGGGCCTGGCCGCGTCCCCGGCCATCCCGGAGCCCGCCGAGCTCGAGCCGGACGTGCAGTTCTGGATGCGCGTCTACAGCGAAATCACGACCAACGAGGGCTACATCCACGATCAATGGGACCTGGCGATCATCTACCAGACCCTGCACTTCGGCAAGGAGCTGGCGCCCGCGGCGCGCGAGCGACTGGTCGATGCAGCGCGCGATCACTACCGCGCGATACTGCGGCGGCTGGGGAGCGGTGCCGCTCCCCAGGACGAGGACGAGCAGCGAGTGCGCGGCCTGTGGGGCGAGGCGCCACCGGCGCGACTGCTGCAGGCCGCCGACGATGTGCGCTTCCAGCTCGGGCAGTCCGACCGCTTCCGCGCCGGCCTGGTGCGTGCGGGCGCGTGGGAAGAGCACATCGCGCGCACCTTGTCGGCACAGGGTCTGCCGGCCGAGATCGCCGTGCTGCCTCACGTCGAGTCTTCGTTTCAGCCCGAGGCGGTCTCGAAGGCCGGCGCCGCCGGCATGTGGCAGTTCATCCGCTCGACCGGGCGGCGCTATTTGCGCATCGATCGCGCGGTCGACGAGCGGCTCGATCCGTATCGCGAGACCGAGGCGGCCGCGCAGCTGCTGGCGCTCAATTACCAGGTGCTGGGCAGCTGGCCACTGGCGATAACGGCCTACAATCACGGTGCCGCCGGCATGCGCCGGGCACGCGATCAGGTGGGGAGCGATGACATCGTGCAGATCGTGCGCCACTACCGGAGCCCCAGCTTTGGTTTTGCCTCGCGCAACTATTACTGCTCCTTCCTCGCGGTGCTCCGCCTCGATCGCGATCCGGAGAAATATTTCGGGCCCCTGACGCTCGACAAGCCGCTCGAGACGCGCGAGCTGACCGTGTCCGCTCCGGTGCGCGTCGATGCCCTGCGGCACATACTCGCGATCGATATCGACAGGCTGCGCGAGCTCAATCCGGCCTTGCGGCAGGCGGTGTGGAATCTGCAGCAGTTCGTGCCGCGCGGCTTCCGCCTGCGCCTGCCCGCGACACTGGCCAACTGGACCAGCGAGCTGCTGGGCGCGCGCCTGGCCGGTGAGGGTACGGCGGACACGACCCGCGTCGCCAGCGCCGCGGCGTCGCCCAAGGCGAAGTCCGCGGCGGCGACGCCCGCCACGCCCGCTGCGCGGACGGCGCCGGCCACCGTAGCTCGGGCTCTGTCCAGCGGCCCCAGCCGGCGTGGCGTACGGAGCGCCGCCGAAGTCGCCGCCGAGCTTTCGAGCTACGTGGTGCGCGGCGGGGACACGCTCGCCACGATCGCGGTGCGGACCGGAGTGGATGCGGAACTGCTGATGCGCGCCAACGGACTGCGCGACAGCGATCACATCTACGAGGGCGAGCGGCTGCAGCTGATCGCCAGTTCGACGCGCGCCACCCCCGAGCCTTCGGTCATGGCGCAGGCGGCCGAGGAGGAACGCCAGGATTATGCGCAGGCCCTGGCGGCGGCAACGGCGGCGCGCGCGCAGACCGTGGTCAGCGCCGGGCAGGCGCAGGGACCGGCCCTGCTGGCCGACACGGAAGCCCCGCCTTCGGCTGACCCGATCGACTACAGCGTTGATCGCGACGATCGCCTGACCGTGGTCGCCGCCGAGACCATTGGCCACTATGCGGACTGGCTCGGCGTGTCGAC
>Ga0193713_1000348_pt1 | contig 15609 bp, 13 predicted proteins | sample H3a2metaG_FD_143054 | JGI IMG/M metagenome (GOLD analysis project Ga0193713, IMG submission 143054) | Soil microbial communities from a riparian zone of the East river system, Colorado, United States - H3a2 | ecosystem: Environmental > Terrestrial > Soil > Riparian zone | place: USA: East River... | reverse complement strand
CGAGGCTTTCAGCGAACAAATTTGCGCTTGTCCGGTCCGCTTTCCGGTGAAACGCTCGGCGCCGTGCAGCTTTCACGGCATTCCGACCAGCCAAGCAAGAAATAGACGCAGTATGACCGCCTTATCGACGGCACATAGTATAGAGGTAGTATGAACAAAAAGGGGGTTGTGGCATGTACCCTCGTCTTGGTATGCGTGTTGATGTCGACTGATACCAGCCAGGTGATGGCTGCTAACATGCGTAGTTTTATCGAGGCTGTTAGGAGAAAGGCGTCCGTCGTCTACGTTGGCTCTGTTAAAGAAGTGCACTCACTGACACGAACGAAGTTCGACATCAAGGCACGAGCAGTTGTGAGTGTCTCAGCTGTCGCACGGGGTCCAGCCACTAAGCCTCCTGAGGCTATTGTCGAGTACTCAAGCTATGATGACAAAACACCAATCTTAGCGGGTGGCCCGCAGTATCAGCTGCGGCCAGGCGTTATGGTTGTGATCTTTGCTGACTCCTTTAAAAGCACAGTACCCCCTGGATATCTTTTGCAGGGTAGCCGCGAGGAGCTGCTGCAACGGATTGAAACACTACGCGAGAGCTTGAGCCAGATGTCCCCCGACCAACTTAAATTACACGAGATTAACGAGGAAGATCGTCATATCCAACTCGCATTGTACGAAAAGCTGCGCACCTACCTCCGTACACCTGAATAATAGGGATACCTTGTCCAAAGGATTGTTCCGGCCAATGTTCTCCTGTTTCCTAGTAGGTCTAACTAATCGCTGCAGCCGATGGCGGCTGCTCCGAAGGTAAAAAGACGAAATTAGAAAAGTAGCAAACCATCTTTGCCCCTTGGGCAGCAAGAAATGACGTATTCACGCGACCAGGTTGTTGCATCTGTCGAAGCGACTTTTCCAAAGAGTGGTTGGGCGCGCGTACTCGACTTACTCGATAGTTATGGCGTGGAATCGTCCGAGCGAGAACGCGAGCGAGTGCAAGTCGCCATCTTGAAACTCGGTGCCGGAAGCGAAGCAAGGGTGCGCGAGTACGTGGCCGTGGCAAAGCGCGATTATCGCAACGTGCTGTTTTGGGCGGAATATCCGGAGGAGTCGAGATTAGACACGCCGGAGAAACGGCAAAGGGTGAGAAAAATGTTCGAAAGATTCGGGATCGAACCGCCGAGAGATTTTTAATCCCACAGATTGCACAAAATCAAAGCGCCGCCAAAGCCAAGACTGCGATCGGCGATTACAGCAACAGTTAGAGCATGGCGCCGCGCATGATTACCAACGCGATGCTGAAATAGATAATAAGTCCGGTAACATCGACAAGAGTCGCAACAAACGGAGCAGACGAAGTTGCCGGATCGGCGCCGAGGCGCCGCAAGATAAATGGCAGCATTGATCCGGAAAGGGATCCCCACAGAACGACTCCGACGAGCGCTACACCGACTGTAAGCGCTACGAGCGGCCAATGCGGCCCATACAATTGTCTATGGAAGTAATGGTCCCCGACGATTGACCAGATCGCCACCCGTGCTGTACCAATAGCGCCCAGAATTGCGCCTAACGAAAAGCCGGCGCGAATCTCGCGACTCGCGACCCGCCACCAGTCGCGCAAGCGAAGTTGGCCCAGCGCCATGGCGCGAATGATCAATGTCGATGCTTGCGATCCGGAATTGCCGCCACTGGAGATGATCAAGGGCAAAAATAACGCCAGGACCACCGCCTTGGCGATTTCATCTTGATAATTTGCCATTGCTGTCGCGGTAAGCATTTCGCCCAGGAACAGAACCACAAGCCAGCCGGCCCGTTTTCGCACCATTTTCCACAGCGGAATGCGCATATACGGCTCGTCCAACGCCTCCATGCCGCCGAACTTTTGAATGTCTTCAGTCGCTTCTGCCTCAGCGACATCGAGCATGTCGTCGATCGTGACAATCCCGACAAGAATACCGCTCGAATCGACCACCGGTAATGCAGTGCGATCATATTTCCGGAACACGTTGAGCGCATCCTCCTGCGAATCGTGCACGCTCAGAGCGACGAAACTGCGGTTCCTGATCTCACTGACTTTGGCGGTGAGAGGCTTGAGCAAAAACTCCCGCATGCGGATGTCATCGATCAATTTCCCGCGATCGTCGACGACATAGACGACATTGAGCGTCTCGCTGTCGTGGCCGTGTTCGCGCACGAAATCGAGGACTTGTTGGACGGTCCAATCTTCGGCCACGGCGATGAAATCCGGCGTCATCAAACGGCCGACGCTGCCTTCCGGATACCCAAGCAAAGATTGCGCGACGTGCCGTTCCTCTGGCGTCAGCAGCTGGATCAGCTGACGCGCTGCGGCACTGGGCAATTCTTCCAGCAGCGCCGTGCGGTCGTCCGGCGACATCTCATTCAGGATCCCAACCACCTGCTCGTGCGCCATCGCGCGTAACAATTTCTGCTGCGCATCGAGATCGAGATATTCAAAGACATCCGCAGCCAGCGTGTGCGGCAGGACACGAAAAATGATGACCTGCTCATCTTCCGGCATATCGAGGATCACCTCCGCGACATCCGCAGGCGGCCACTCGCGAAACACTTCCCGCAGCGCACCGAAATTACGGGCGTCAATCAGGCCTTTAATTTCTGGTTGTAGAATTTTGCCAACCATAACCGGGGTATTTGCGCGCGAACGCCGCCGAGTTTTAACACCGCGACTCGCAGAGCGCAATCGCCCCTTGTCATTCTCCGGAAGTCGGGGAATCTCTTACTACTATTTATTTTGCGACGGAGCTGCGGCTTTCGGTTGGAAATTGCGGGAAAGAGGTCAAGAGTGAGTCCAATGCCGGCGACTGTATCCAGCTCGATGATTCGGCGCGAGATCGACGACGATCACATTTGTTTCCTTACGTTCGATCGTCCCGAATCGGGAGCGAACATTTTCGACGCCACGACTCTCGATGAGCTGGACGAAAATATCGATCTTATCGAGCACGACACTTCGTTGCGCGGACTGATCATCACCTCGGCAAAAAAATCGATCTTCGTCGCCGGGGCGGATTTGAAGACGCTGTTGAAACAAGCGCAAACCGGGGATATGCGTGCGTTTATTGCCGAAGGACAACGGATCCTCAACCGGCTTGCCGAATTGACGATTCCGACTGCGGCGGCAATCCATGGCGCTTGCGCAGGCGGCGGCTATGAGATCACGCTGGCCTGCGATCATCGCGTCGCGTCGAATGATCCAAGCACACGTATCGGTCTACCGGAAACGACGCTCGGGTTAATTCCCGCGTGGGGCGGCTGCACGCGCCTGCCACGGTTGATTGGCGCGGACAAAGCGGTCGATGTGATTTTGAAGGGGAAGCTTTATTCTGCGCAGGAAGCCTTGAGGCTCGGCTTGGTCGATGAAGTCGCGCCGCGCAATCAATTGGTCGATCTTGCGCGGAAGAAGTTGCGCGATGGAAAACGCAAGCCTTCGCCTGCACCGAAGATTGATCAGGAAATTCCCGCGCCGCGCAATCACAATCCGGCGCCGGCGCGCGCGCTCGAAGTGATCAGGAAAGGTCTTTTGGCTTCCACCCAGCAATCGCTTGCCTTTGAGCTGGACGCGATTGTCGATCTCGGCAAAACGGAATCGTCTCAAAATCTGATCCGCAATTTCTTTCTGGCGGAGAAATATAAGAAAGGTTCTTCGAAGATTCCCGCGCAAAAGGTAGTGCACGCCGCCGTGATCGGGGCGGGCGTAATGGGTTCGGGTATCGCGCAGTGGCTCAGTTCTCGCGGCGTTACGGTGATCCTGCGCGATATCGCACGGGAGCAAATCGACCGCGGTCTGGCTAATATTGAGAAGACTTACGCCGACGCAGTAAAGCGTGGTTTGATGAACGCGGAAAAAGCAAAAGAGGGACGCGCCCGGATTGTGGCATCGACTGCTCCGATGGAATTGCGTGATGTGCAGTTTGTGATCGAAGCCGCCTCGGAGAAGATCGAGATCAAAAAAGAAATCTTCCGCGAGCTGGCGATGCAAGCCGGTCCGAAAACGATCGTCGCCACGAATACCTCCGCCCTTTCAGTCAGCGAGCTCGCCAATGCGACCGTTTCACCCGAGCACGTCATCGGCCTTCATTTTTTCAATCCAGTGAGTCGAATGAAACTGGTGGAAGTGGTCATTGCAAAACAGACATCGGACGATACACGCGAGCGGACAGTCGCTTTTGCACGGCAAATTGGAAAACTGCCTGTAATTGTTCGCGACAACCCGGGTTTTCTGGTCAACCGCGTGCTGTTTCCGTATTTGCTCGATGCCGCCGAGCTTTTCGAGGGCGGGTTGGACGCGGACAAGATCGATAATGCACTTCTGCAATGGGGCATGCCGATGGGGCCGCTGCGTTTGATTGATGAAATCGGTGTCGATATCGCTGTCGATATTGGCAATACGCTTGAGGCGGCATACGGACGTCGTGATGATGTTCCTGGTGCACTGCTCTGGCTGCGCAGCGGCGGCATGCTCGGCCGCAAAACGGGCGCTGGCTTTTACAGATACGAAGCCAAAACGCAAACGCCTAACGATGCGCTCGAAAAATGGCGCAGGAGCGACGCCTCATCGCTTGGGTCCAGACAAACCAGCGGCGAGAGCGCCGCTTTCACTCTCAGTAATCGCCTTGTCTTTCTTATGGTGAACGAAGCCGCGCGCTGCGTGGAGGAGAAAGTAGTCGATTCACCGGAAGACGCGGACTACGGAATGATTTTGGGGACCGGATTCGCGCCGTTCCGCGGTGGGCCATTGCGTTTCGCCGAACAGTTCGGACTGAACAAAGTCGTCGATGAACTCGAACGGCTGGCGCAGAGCGAAGAGAAGTTTGCGCCGTGTGAGATATTAAAGAAGTACGGCCGGGACGGAACGAAATTTTATGCGATCTGATCGCACAATCCGCCGTAGCACAGGCATCTTGTCCGCCGCAGGACGGACTCGCTGTGGCGAGCCTGTGCATGTATGAAATCGCCGCTGGAAGCGCCGAAAAAACAAATCAGCGAAGAAACTAGGCCGAGGCCTGAGAAGTCTGCCGCGCCCGTTATCGACACTTCGAAGATGGCCAAAGGCCAGCGCGAAGCGCTCGAGCTGGCTGAGGCCGCGCGCGATCCACTGGAAGATCGCGGCAGTTTCGCCAGCAACCTTTTCATCGGACGATATGACTTCGATCGGATCTATCCGTACCCGGCGCAAAGCGCGGAGGACCGAGCTGCCGGCGAATCGTTCCTGCAAAACCTGGAAACTTATTTGCGCGATCACGTCGATCCGGACGAGATCGATCGCACGGGTGAAATTCCGCCGGAAAACTTTGCCGGCCTCGCGCAGATCGGTGCCTTTGGAATCAAGGTGCCACAAAAATACGGCGGGCTCGGTTTATCGCAGTACAATTACGGGCGCGCGGCAGTTTTGCTCGGCAGCTGGGATGGAAATATGGCCGCGCTGGTTTCGGCGCATCAATCAATCGGAGTCGCGCAGCCACTGCTTTTGTTTGGCACAGAAGAACAAAAACAAAAATATCTGCCGCGCGTCGCTGGTGGTGAAATCTCGGCGTTTGCCCTGACCGAATCGCACGCCGGCTCCGACCCGGCGACGATGAGCCTGCGCGCAGAGCCAACGCCTGATGGCTCTGAGTTCATTCTGAACGGCGAGAAGCTTTGGTGCACAAACGGCGTGAAAGCAGGCGTGCTTGTGGTGATGGCGCGTACGCCGCCGAAGATCGTGGGCGGAAAAGAACGCAAACAAATCACGGCATTCATTGTCGATGTGGACACGCCGGGCCTGAAGATCGCGTACCGCTGCCGGTTTATGGGATTGCGGGCGCTCTACAACGCGGTGGTCACGTTCAACAATGTGCGTGTGCCCCGCGGAAATATTATCGCGGGCGAAGGCAAAGGACTCAAGGTCGCGCTCACTACTTTGAACACGGGGCGACTTACGTTGCCAGCCGCGTGCGTGGGCGTTTCCAAGCGGTTGCTGGAAATTTCGCGCAAGTGGGCGAGCGAACGGATTCAATGGGGGGTCCCAATCGGCCAACATGCGGCTATTGCAGGAAAAATCGCGGAGATGGCGGGCAACGTTTTCGCGATGGAAGCAATGACCTTTCTCAGTTCATCGCTGCTCGACCGCAAAACGGGCGACCTGCGCATTGAAACAGCCATGTGTAAAATGTGGGCGACGGAAACAACCTGGAAAATTGCCGATGACGCGATGCAAGTGCGCGGCGGTCGCGGCTATGAAACTGCGCAATCGCTCGCCGGACGGGGCGAGCCGCCGATCGCAGTGGAAAGATTCCTGCGGGATTGCCGCGTGAACACGATTTTTGAAGGTTCAAGCGAAATCATGCGACTCTTCATTGCCCGCGAAGCGCTCGATCCGCATTTGAAAGTCGGCGGTGCGATTTTCAACACGCAACTGCCTAAATCGGAACGTCTCAAGGCGGTCTTCAGTTCTGGAAAATTTTATGCCGGCTGGTATCCGCGACAGTGGTTACGGAACGGCGCGGGAAAGATCGACAATCTGCATGGGATGTTGGCCGGCCATGTCAATTACGCCGCCCGGACAAGCAAGCGGCTTGCGCGGGGCCTGTTTCACGCCATGGCTCGGTTCGGTCCGAAGCTCGACCGCGAACAATTGTTGCTATCGCGGTTCGTCGGAATTGCGACTGAGCTATTCGCAATCAGCGCGACTTGTTCGTTTGCTCAATGGAAAATAAATAACGGCGCGCCCGCCGATGAAGTTCTTTCCCTTGCCGATTATTTCTGTCGCTCCGCCCGTCTGCGGATCGATAATCATTTCGCGGGCATGCAGCGTAACGTGGACAAACGCGGCTATAAACTCACGCAGGGGTTGCTTACGGGAGAACACGTGATGTTGCGCGACGGCATCGTATAACGCCATAGCACAGGCATCTCGCCTGTGGGGCTGGCTGACGTCTCGCCTGCCGATTACAATTTCCAGACAACAGGCAGGATGCCCGTGTCCCCACAGACATGATGTCCGTGCTCCGTGCGCCCCCATTGACCGCGTTCACCGCTCAGGCTACGATGAGCCGATGAGTATGCCGTCCGTGCTCACGGAAGCGGCTTCACCTCGAAGCCGCGTCACAAAGAGCGAAAAACAAAAAGGAATATCGCCGTCGAATGTTCTCGAAATAATCGAGCAACACGTCCTGCTCGACGGCTTCAAGGTAATCGTTGATCTGGAAAAAAGTCGCGGTTCGTATTTGTACAATGCCGCCAGCGATCGGCGGTTGATTGATCTCTACGGTTTCTTCGGCTCGATGCCGGTCGGCTTTAATCATCCATATTTCGATGATCCGGCGGTGCAGGCCGACCTCCTGCGTGCGGCCAAAGTCAAAATCGCGAACTCAGATATTTACTCGGAGGACTACGCAAAGTTTGTGGAGACGTTCGGGCACGTCGTCGGTTTGCCCCCGCTCGATCGCTATCTTTTTATCGAGGGCGGCGCGCTTGCGGTCGAAAATTGTTTGAAGGCGGCAATGGATTGGAAGGTGCGCAAGAACATGGCCGCAGGTCATGGCGAACGGGGCACGCAGATTTTGCATTTCCGGCACGCCTTTCACGGTCGCAGCGGTTACACGATGAGCCTTACGAACACCGATCCGCGCAAGACGGATTTGTTCGCTAAATTCGATTGGCCGCGCGTATCATGTCCGTGCATTGATTTTTCGTTGCCGGAATCGGAGCGTGAAGCCGACGTGATTGAGCGCGAGGCGAAAGCGGAGCGCGAGATCCACGAGTTCATCGACCAGCGCAAGATCGACATTTGCGCCATCATCATCGAACCGATCCAGGGTGAAGGTGGCGATAATCATTTTCGCGGCGAATGGCTGCGGAAGCTGCGAAAAATTTGCGACGAAAACGACGTGCTGCTGATTTTCGACGAAGTGCAATGCGGCATGGGCGCGACGGGTCGCAACTGGTGCTGCGAACATTTCAACGTTTTGCCGGATCTGCTGGCGTTCGGAAAGAAGGCGCAGGTGTGCGGCGTGATGGCGGGTCCGCGCCTCGACGAAGTGAAGGACAATGCGTTTCGCTTATCGAGCCGATTGAATTCAACCTGGGGCGGAAATTTCACCGATATGGTGCGCTCCACCCATTATCTGCGCATTATCGAGAGAGAACACCTGGTCGAGAACGCCGCGAAGGTGGGCGCCTATTTTCTTGATCAACTCCGCGATTTGCAACGCGAAGAGCCAATTATTTCCGCTGTGCGCGGCCGGGGAGTGTTTCTCGCTTTCGATCTTCCCGACCCAAAAACGCGCGAAGAATTTTGGAAGGGCTTCTTCGATCTCGGAGTTCTCACGCTTCGCTCGGGCGAGAATTCGATTCGGTTTCGCCCGCCGCTCGATGTTACGGCGGAGGTGATCAACGAAGCGATGGAATTGATGCGCAAGTATTGCCGGCACCGGAAATGAAGTAGGCAAGCGTCCCGCTTGCATTTAGCAATTTCGCAAGCCACAGGCTCGCGTTACATTTCAATATGCAATCTGTTCTCGAGAGACTCGGGCTGACCGGCGAAAGCCCTGGAGTATTTGATGGCGAATGGCGCGGAGGTGGCGCGAAGATCGACAAAGTCTCGCCGATTGATGGGCAACGGCTCGCAAGCGTGCGCTCGGCATCAGACGAGGATTATCAAAATGCAATCGCACGCGCGCACGAAGCATTTTTGAAATGGCGCACGACTCCCGGTCCCGTTCGTGGTGAGACCGTTCGTCGCCTCGGTAACGCGCTGCGCGGATTGAAAGGCGAGCTCGGCCAGCTTGTCACACTCGAGACCGGAAAAATCATCGCCGAAGGCGAGGGCGAAGTGCAGGAGATGATAGACATTTGCGATTTTGCGGTCGGCCAATCGCGAATGCTTTATGGTCTGACGATCCAGTCGGAGCGGCCGAGTCATCGGCTGATGGAACAATGGCATCCACTCGGCGTTGTTGCAGTGATCACTGCATTTAATTTTCCGGTCGCGGTCTGGTCGTGGAACGCTGCGCTCGCTGCAGTTTGCGGCGATGCCACGGTTTGGAAGCCTTCGGAAAAGACACCACTCACTGCAATCGCCGTGACAAAAATCGCAGAGCGCGTCTGCCGCGAAACAGGCGTGGACCCGGCGATTTTCACTTTGCTGATCGGCGACCGCAAAACGGTTGGCCAAAAACTAGCGGACAACGCACGGATTCCACTGGTCTCCGCTACGGGTTCGGTAAACATGGGCTTGAATGTCGCGAAAACAGTGCACGGCCGCTTGGGCAGAACGATCATGGAACTTGGCGGCAACAACGCCCTCATCGTCGCGCCCAGCGCCGACATCGATATGGCGACGCAATCGATCTTTTTCGGCGCCGTAGGTACGGCTGGACAACGTTGCACTTCCACCAGGCGAGTGATCATGCACGAATCAGTTGCGTCGAAAGTTCGCAATAAGCTGCTTGCCGCTTACAAGAGTCTGCCAATCGGAAGTCCGCTCGATCGCAAGACCGTGATGGGGCCGCTCATCGATAACAACGCTGTCGATCTTGTTCAGCATTCGATTCAACGATTGAAAGATGAGGGCGGGGAAGTTCTTTACGGCGGGGAACGGCTCACCGTTCCCGGCGGTTGTTACATGAAGCCGTGCCTGGCTATCGCAAAACCGGATTATGAAATTGTGCAGCACGAAACATTCGGGCCGTTGCTTTATTTGCTGACGTATCGCGATTTTGATGAAGCAATCGCGATCCACAACAACGTGCCGCAAGGATTGACCTCGTCGATTTTCACGAATGACGTGCGCGAAGCCGAGAAATTCCTGAGTGTGATCGGAAGCGATTGCGGAATTGCCAACGTAAACACCGGTACGAGCGGCGCGGAGATTGGCGGGGCGTTTGGCGGTGAGAAAAATACCGGCGGCGGCCGCGAAAGCGGCAGCGATTGCTGGAAGAGCTACATGCGCCGCCAGACGAACACGATTAATTTCTCTACTGAGCTTCCGCTCGCGCAGGGAATTCAGTTCGGGAGCGATGACGTCGGCAGCGCGAACGCGTAATTCTGTAGGAGGACGCTGTCAGCGTCCCGAATTATCGGATTGAGAAGCAAACTGATTCCCTACAGACGCGCAGATGATGTTTCAGGCGCGAGCTGTGGTCAGCTCGAAAAGTCCGTCAAGCTTCTCGGCGGTCTCCAAACTCATGATGAGTTTCTGCAACTTTTTGCATTGATCCTTGCCAATGACGTCGCCGCCAAGCGCCGTGAATTTCACCGCGATTTCGTCCTCGGTCATCGGATCGCGCGGATCGCCCTTGGGAACATCGACGCGCGTGGAATGTGATTTGCCATCGTTGGTTGTGATGGTCACGCGGCTCGGCTGAAACTTGGGAAAGAGCGCTTCGAACTCCTGGTTCGCGACTACTTTCACTTTGTCCATGATTGGGATGAGCGACTTATCACGCACGCGTTCTTCGCGGAATTGCAACGGCGTCACCATGCCATCGACTAATCCGACAGCCATGCAGTAAGGCAATGAGTGGTCGGCCGTCTCTTTAGAATCGGGTCGATATTTGTGTGGATCGCCAAGAATATCGGCCGCGCGCGCGATCACTTCGACTTTAATTTCCTTCACGTCGCCGGCCTTGATGTTGTTTTCCTTGACCGTCTTCATCATTGCGGTAAGCGGCGCGTGACTTAGCGCTTCGATCGGGAAACTTTTCATGCCGCAATCAAGAATGCGATAATGAGACTTGGGTGAATCCGGAAGATCCGCCACCAATGCCTCGCCGTCGAAAGTGGCTGGTTCTCCCTGGTATTGCACGTGTTTGAACACAGCAAACAGACCTTCCTTTCCATCGATGATATGTTCAGGCCCGGAAAATCCTGCTTGCGCGAGAAGCGCGCTTTCCACGCCCATGCGTCCCGCCCACGGATCGACTGTATTTTTCATGTTGGTCAGCTTGCCCGCCGTCACCGCACCCGGACAAAATGTTCGCGCCGCGCTGATGCCAATAGCCGACACCATTTGTTCCGGCGTGAGATTGAGCACCCGGCCCGCCGCAACCGGCGACGCGAATGCGCTCAACGTTGCGTGATGCCAGCCGTATTCGCGCACGCCCGGCCTTCCGATTTCGCAAAGACGCATTTCAATTTCGTAAGCGATGACAGTTCCGAGAATTAGATCCTGGCCACTTAAACCTTCGCTTTCACAGAGCGCGAGAGGGGCGGCGATGAGATCGCTCGGATGACACGGGTCCGCTTTCCAATAGATGTCGTTGTAATCCATAGCGCGAATCATGTGGCCGTTCAAAAATGCCGCATCGACCGGATTGGCCTTGAACCCGGAGACGAACGCGGTCGCGCCGCCTTTGCCGCCGCCCATCGCGCGGTAATGCTTGAGCAAAATCCGGGCGTCATCCTGCTGGCTGCCCCCCAGCGCGCAGCCGATGGAATCAAACCAAAATAATTTAGCCGCCTGAATCGCCTCGGGCGAAAGATGCTCATACTTCAAAGAGCAAGCCCACTCAGCAATGATGTGTGACAGCAGACGCTTCGATTCACTTGGTTGGTGTAACATGACGATATGGATTTTCGCGAGCCTATGACTTTGATCGGGCCGCCCAGATTTTCAAGCCGGTTCGCGGAAGCGGTGAGCGCAATTTGGAGACGCTAGCCTTGCTCATGAATTGACTGTGTGGCAAAAGCAGGGCCATGAACACGCGCGGCGGGAGCCGCGTGGGTAGGCGGTACGCAGCTAGGGCAGCTGGCGCGAGCGCGGGAGCGTGAGTGACCAATCCTTAGGATGCAAACTTCGATGATATCAGATATTCCTCGGCGTTTGAAGCGAAGCCCCACAGCGTAAGACAATGAAGATCGAGAACTTCTTCGCCGAGCTGAAGCGGCGCAATGTTTATAAAGTCGCGATCGCTTACGTGGTCGCCGGTTGGGCGCTCGCTCAAGGCATCGCGCAGGTTTTTCCAGTGTTCGATGTTCCGAACTGGGTCGTCCGCGTGATTGTCCTGTTCATCATAATCGGTTTGCCCGTTGCTCTTGGTCTAGCCTGGGCTTTCGAGCTGACGCCGGAGGGAATTAAACGCACAAAGGTGGCCGACGCCATGCCGTCGAGGTCAGGACAGAAGAAGCACGCCTGGATTTACATCGTTGTGATCTGCGGCGCGATTTCGGTGGCGTTGTTCTTTCTCGGTCGCTACAGCGCTGGAACACGGCAAAGCCAATCATCAGGTCTGCCAGCGAAATCGATTGCCGTTCTGCCGCTGCTGAATGAAAGTGGTGATCCGGAGGACGAGTATTTTTCGGATGGCCTCTCGGAAGAGCTGATCGCAGCGTTGAGTCAAATTAAAGAACTCAAGGTGATCGGCCGCAGTTCTTCCTTCCGTTTCAGAGACACAAAAGAGGAACCGAAAACCATTGGCGAGAAGCTGGGTGTGAGCACGCTACTGGAAGGGACGGTGCGAAAACAAGGCGACAGAGTTCGGATTGTCGCCGAGCTAATCAATGCCGCCGATGGAATCCAGCTTTGGTCACGGACTTTTGAGCGTGAACTCAAGGACATCTTTGCGGTGCAGGCCGAAATCGCAAATGCTGTTGCGACCTCGCTGGAACTGACATTGCGCGGCGCCAAAGATTCGGTTGTCGCAAAGGCTTCGACGGCGAGTGTGGAAGCGCACAACGCATATCTTCAAGGCCACTTTTATTTCGTGCGCCGAAATTTGGACGACTATCGTAAGGCGGTTGGGTTCTTCGATCAGGCGATTCGAATTGATCCTGATTACGCCCTGGCCTATGCGGAGCGGTCTGAAGCGTGGACCTTCATCGGTGATTTGGCTATCGGGGAAAAAAAGGACGCTTGGGCTGCGGCGAAACATGATGCCGAGAAGGCCGTCGAGATCGGCCCGAATCTGGCCGAGGCACACGCGGCTTTGGGCTGGGTTCGGTTTTTTTCCGAATGGAAGTTTTCCGAAGGCTTGGCCGAACTGAGACGCGCGAATGAACTTGCGCCGGCAAATCCTACCGCCAACGATCTGCTGGCGCGCGTAATCGTTTACCTCGGCAGGGTTGACGAGGCCGAGCGGCAGGCCCGGCACGCGGTGGAACTCGATCCTCTGTCTGTTATAGCGCAAGGCAACCTGGCTCGGGTTCTTCTGTTCGCGGGAAAACTGGATGAGGCAGACGCCGCTGCACGCAAAGCGGCAGAGTTGCAGCCGGCCTCTGCCTCCAGTCATCGATGGCAGGTGGTGGTCGCAGTGCTGCGGGGCGATCGCGAGACGGCCTTACGTGAAGCTCAACTGGAGCCCGACGAAGGTTATCGCCGTTTCGAGCTCGCGCTCGCGCAACAGCTCCAGGGAGATCGTCAGGCAGCAGACGCGGCTCTAGCTGACCTCATCGCCAATGGCCGGGATCAATTGGCCTATCAAATCGCGGAGGTTTACGCCGTGCGAGGCGAGAAAGATAAAGCGCTCGAGTGGTTGCAAATCGCTTTCGATGATCACGACACCGGCACGCTGGCGCTCTTAGTCGATCCGTTGTTGCGCGGCTTGCGCGACGATCCCCGCTACAAGAGTCTGCTTACAAAACTGGGTTTACCCGCCGCCCAATGAGCCAAGAAACGGTAGTTCGACATGCCATACCGATTCGAAATGAAGATTGACACTTCTTCTCCGAGCTAAAGCGGCACAACTTTGGAAAAACATTGACGCTTCGTTCGATTCCGGGCTCGATGGAGCCATGAAAACAAAGCCATTATTCCTGTGCGGTTGCGTTGTTTTGCTCTCATTCACATTCGTCAGTCCGGCTACGGCGGCCGACACGAAGATCGAGCAAGCTCTTCGCGATCTCGACGCACAATGGTCCAAAGATGCGGGAGCTAAAGACGTCGACAAGACGGTTTCCTATTACGCCGAGGGCGCGGTAGTGATGCCTCCGAACGCTTCGAGCGCAACGACGAAGGAAACAATTCGGAGCGCCTGGAAAGAACTGCTGACGAGTCCTGGCGCTGCCCTCAGTTGGAAGGCGACCAAGGTTGAAGTCGCGAAGTCCGGAGATCTTGCCTGCGTCAGCGGCACCTACGAGCAAACGACGATTGACGCCAGTGGTAAACCGGTCACCGACCGCGGCAAGTACGTCGAGATCTTCAAAAAGCAGGCGGACGGGACATGGAAGGTCGTAGCCGATATTTGGAATTCCGATCTTCCAGCGAATGCACCGGCGCCATCGGAGAAAAAGTAACATGGTTGATGTCGGCTTTTCTGACATCTGACGGCTGACCTCTGACCTCCGATCATTGCCTTATGCCGATCACTGCCTTCAGCAATTTCACCGACGGCCTCGATCCGAATCGAAGGAGCCGCGAACACTTCATTACCAACATCAACCTGGAAGATGAGCGTCTCTGGGTTCCCTACGCGGATGGTGTCTGGTTCCAGCCCTGCTGCTTCAACGTCACATCTGGAGGATTCAGCGTTGTTCTGAAAGGCCTCCCCGGCTCTATGGTGGGAACTCACTACCATGTTGGCACCGTTCATGGCTATACGATGCGTGGTCACTGGCGATATCTGGAGCATGACTGGATTGCAAGGCCCGGGACATACATCTACGAACCCGCCGGCGAGGCTCACACGCTGGTGATCACCGAGGACTCACCTGAGCCCATGGTAACTCTGTTCGTAGTTGCTGGCGGCCTCATCTATTTGGACAAAGCGGTGAATGGTGGCTTTGCCGCCTACGAGGATGGATTCACTCTTCTCGAACTGACTCGGAAGTACTATCGCGAGGCCGGTTTGGATGTGCGCCAGCTCGACCTGCTTGTGCGCTGACTCAGCGGTTAAGATGACGCCCAAGAGATGATATTGCGCCTATGAACTGGGAAATACTCGCAGCGCTTGGGCAATTGGCGGCGGTGTTTGTTGGGATCCCTTCCCTCATTTATCTCGCTGTCCAAATCAGAGAACAAACCAAGGAACGCCGCCAGTCGGCGGTAAACGTTCTCACCGTCCAGTGGGGCGATCTGACCTGTGCCCTGCACGACAGCGCCGAGCTCAGCGCAATTTTTCTGCGCGGCGTCCAATCTTTCGCCGATCTCGATCCTGTCTCAAAACTCAGGTTCAGCGCGTTCCTCAACACGTTCTTAAATCACTTCGAAGCAATGTACTTCGCTCATAGCGAGGGCTTACTCACGGCATCGGCATGGGGTAAGATCGAGCGGACGATGAGCGACGTGATTGCCTATCCCGGCGTGCAAGAGTGGTGGAAGACGCGCCGACACTGGCATACGGAAGAGTTTGGCCGCGTCGTCGACGCAATTATCGCCAGAGGCGATGAGCCCAAGGCTTACTCGACCTACAACCTGCGCGAGATCGCCACGCCGGAGACAGGCACATGAACCTTCTGCGAAAACGCGTTCGCATCAGCGGCTACGAACGGTGGCAATTTGATAACGCCGGACTCATCGCAGAATCAAAAGGTCACTTCGACAGCGCGGAATACGAGCGCCAGCTCAAACATGGCGTCGCATGAATCTTGTTCATCGATGAGCAATCGGCGAATAGATTGCTAACCGGAAAGGAATCAAAATGAGGACAAGGAAAGTTACCTGCTTCG
>Ga0193713_1000346_pt1 | contig 15675 bp, 11 predicted proteins | sample H3a2metaG_FD_143054 | JGI IMG/M metagenome (GOLD analysis project Ga0193713, IMG submission 143054) | Soil microbial communities from a riparian zone of the East river system, Colorado, United States - H3a2 | ecosystem: Environmental > Terrestrial > Soil > Riparian zone | place: USA: East River... | reverse complement strand
CGGGAAGCCACGGTCGATCAGGTGGTCGCGACACTGCCCATCGTCAAGAAACTGGGCTTTGGCTGGGTGACGCTCGATGACGGCTGGCAGGTGGCCGAGGGAGACTGGCGGCCGAATCCGCGCAAGAATCCCAAAGGCGATGCCGACATGAAGGCCCTGGTCGAGCGCATTCATGCGGCGGGCCTGAAGGCGCAATTGTGGTGGACGCCGCTTGCCGCCGACCCGGGAAGCCCCATCGAACGGGATCACCCGGAGCGCCTGCTGCTCAACCAGGATGCCACGCGCCGCAAGATCAGCTGGTGGGATTCCTACTTCATGTGCCCCGCCTACGAGCCGGTGCGCGCAGACGCCGCCGCCTTCGCGAGCAAAGCACTGGGAGAGTGGGGCTTCGACGGGCTCAAGGTCGACGGCCAGCACCTGAATGGCGCCCCGCGCTGCTTCAATCCGACGCACCACCATGCCGCCCCCACCGATTCCGTCGAAGGCCTGGCCGGGTTTTTCAAGGCGGTCTGGGAAGCCTCGCGTGCGGCCAACCCGGATGCGCTGGTCGAGATCTGTCCCTGTGGTACCAGCTACTCGTTCTTCAACTTGCCCTACATGAATATGACGGTCGCCTCGGATCCGGAGAGTTCCTGGCAGGTGCGCCTCAAGGGCAAGACGCTCAGGGCGTTGACCGGTGGCGGTGCCGCATATCTTGGCGATATGGTCGAGCTGAGCGACGGCGGCGACGATTTTGCCTCTACGCTGGGCGTTGGCGGTGTGGTCAGCAGCAATTTCGTGTGGCCGGACGCGCCGGGGAAGAAGGATCCGAAGTTGCTGCTGACCGCGCCGCGAGAAGCGGAATGGGCGTTCTGGATCAAGCTGTACCAGGAGCAGCGCCTGTCCGAGGGCGAGTATCTGGGTGACTTGTACGACATAGGATTCGATCGTCCGGAGACTCACGCGATTCTCAAGGGCAACAGCATGTATTACGCGCTGTTTGCCGCGCAGTTTGACGGTGTCGCGGAACTGCGCGGACTCAAGTCCAGTCGCTATCGTTTACAGGATTACGAGAACAATCAAGATCTGGGAGTCGTTGATGGACCTGTCGCGCGATTGCCAGTGACGTTCAAGAAACACCTGCTGATCAGAGCCGTGCCCGAGTGAGCCCCGAAGGCCTGCCCACACACGCCCGTGTCGTAGTCATCGGTGGCGGCATCATCGGCACTTCGGTGGCCTATCACCTCGCGCTCATGGGGTGGAAGGACATCGTCCTGCTGGAGCGTGACCGCCTGACCTCGGGCACCACCTGGCACGCGGCGGGCCTGATGGTCACCTTTGGTTCCACCTCGCAGACCTCCACCGAAATGCGCAAGTACACGCGCGACCTGTATGGCCGGCTCGAGGCCGAGACTGGGCAGGCTACGGGATTCTCGCCCATTGGTTTTATCGAAACGGCGACCGATCGGGACCGGTTGGAGGAGTACCGGCGGGTTTCCGCCTTCAACCGTTACTGTGGAGTGGACGTGCAGGAGCTCTCACCCCGGCAGGTGCAGGAGCTGTTTCCGCTCGTGAGCATCGATGGGATGGAGGCCGGCTTCTACGTCAAGGAGGACGGCCGGGTGAATCCGGTGGATGTCACGATGGCGCTGGGCAAGGGCGCACGCATGCGCGGCGTAAAGATCCTGGAAGGCGTGCCGGCCCTCGGCGTGCTGCAGGAGAGGGGCCGCGTTCGCGCGGTGCGCACGGCGAGCGGCGATATTCAGACCGAGATCGTCGTGAACTGCGCCGGCATGTGGGCGCGGCAGTTCGGCGCCCTGGCCGGCGTCAACATTCCCAACCAGGCCGCCGAGCACTATTACCTCATTACCGAGGCGATCAAGGGGCTGCCCCCGCACATGCCGGTGCTGGAAGATCCGGGTGCCTACGGCTACTACCGCGAGGAGGGCGGCGGGCTCATGGTGGGCCTGTTCGAGCCGGTGTGCGCGCCGTGGAAGATTGAGGGCATTCCTGAAGACTTTTCCTTCGGCGAGCTGCCGCCGGACTGGGACCGGATGACACCGTTTCTGGAGCGCGCCATGGCGCGCGTGCCGATCACGACACAGGTCGGCATCAAGAGATTCTTCTGCGGACCGGAGAGCTTCACCCCGGACCTGCGCCCGCTGGTCGGCGAGGCGCCGGAGCTGCAGGGCTACTTCGTTGCGGCCGGGCTGAATTCAGTGGGGGTGTTGACCGGCGGCGGACTGGGCCGCGTGCTGGCGCACTGGATCATCACCGGATCGCCGGACGTCGATGTCACAGCCTTTAACATTGATCGCGTGCACGGCTACCAGACCAATCCCGAGTATCGCCGGCAGCGGACCATCGAATCGCTGGGCATGGTGTACAAGTGCCACTACCCGACCCTGTCGCTCAAGTCCGCGCGCGGTGCGCGCCAGTCACCCTTCCACGATCGCCTGGCCGCGGCGGGCGCCTGTTTCAGGGAAGTGAGCGGCTGGGAGAGTCCCGAGTGGTACGGGCCGGCGGGCGTCGAGCCTGATCCGGGGCCGCTGTCGTGGGGCCGCCAGGACTGGTTCGGCCACTGGCAGGCCGAGCATCGCGCGGCGCGGGAAAACGTCATCGTCATGGACATGTCCTTCATGGGGAAATTTCTGGTGCAGGGACGCGACGCCGGCCGCTGCCTGAACCGCATCTCGGGAAACAACGTCGACGGCGCCACCGGCGTCATCACCTATACGCAGTGGCTGAACGAGCGGGGTCTGCTCGAGGCCGACCTCACGGTCACCAAGCTCAGCGCCGAGGAATACCTGGTCGTCGTGACCGACACGATGGTGCGCCACGCGGGAGCCTGGATGAAGCGGCATCTGCCCGAGGATGCGCACGCCTTCGTCACCGATGTCACTTCCGCTTATGGTCAGCTCAACGTGCAGGGACCGCGGTCGCGCGAATTGCTGCAGTCGCTCACCACGACAGACCTGTCGAACGAAGGCTTCCCCTTCCGCAGCGCGCGCGAAATCGATATCGGCCTGGCGCGTGCGCTGTGCGTGCGCATCACTTATCTGGGCGAACTCGGCTATGAACTCTACATCCCTGCCGAGCAGGCCCGGCAGGTCTACGACCGCCTGGTGGAGGCGGGACGGGCCTTTGGGCTGGTGCACGCGGGACTGCGGGCGCTGGGGAGCCTGCGCATGGAAAAGGCGTATCGCGACTACGGGCACGACATCGACAATACCGACGATCCACTGGAAGCCGGACTCGGCTTTGCCCTTGATCTGTCCAAGCCGGGCGGTTTCATCGGCAAGGAGGCCCTGCTCGCGCGCAAGGCCGCAGGCCCCCCGGCGCGGCGGCTCGCGCAGGTGCTGCTCAAGGATCCGGAGCCACTCATGTTTCACGCCGAAATCGTGCGCCGTGACGGCCAGGCGGTGGGGTACCTCAGATCCGCTTCATACGGTCACACGCTCGGCGGCGCCGTGGGGCTCGCCATGATCGAGTCCGGGGCGCCGGTTGATGAACGCTACCTCAGCACCGGCACATGGCAGGTGGAGATCGCCAGCCGGCTCTATCCGGCCATCGTTTCGCTGCGGCCGCTGTACGATCCGGCCAATCTGCGGATCAAGAGCTGATGAGCGGCGCCGATGCCGATTTCATGCGTGCCGCGCTGGCGCAGGCCGGCGTGGCGCGCGCTGCCGGGGAGGTGCCCGTTGGCGCCGTGCTGGTGCACGATGAGCGCGTCGTGGCTGAGGGTTCAAACCGGCCCATCAGCGGCTGCGATCCGACCGCCCACGCCGAGATCGAGGCGCTGCGCGCCGCAGGGCGCGCGCTAGGCCGCTACCGGCTCAACGATTCGGTGTTGTACGTTACGCTCGAGCCCTGCCTGATGTGCGCGGCGGCCATCGTGCATGCGCGCGTGCGGCGTGTCGTGTTTGGCGCCTGGGATCCGCGCGCTGGTGCCGCGGGCAGCATGCTCGACGCCTTTGCGCTTCCGGGGCTCAATCACCGGGTCGACGTATTCGGCGGGGTCCTGGAAGAAGAATGCAGCGCCCTGCTAAGAGATTTTTTCGCCGATCGCCGCGCCTGAAGCGGGCTCGGCGCCAACGGCCTGTATGAGGTGCACCACCTGGCCGTCGCCGTACCACTCGAGCACGGCGAGGAAGCTGCGCACCTGCTCGACGAAGCGCACGGGTTCCCAGCCGCGCGCATAGCCGCGCTTGGCCTGGCCGTACCAGCGTTCCTGCGCGAGCCAGGGCAGGTAGCGACTGACGTCGGCCCAGGAATCCGGATCTTTGCCCTGCGTCTGGGCGAGAATGCGCGCGTCCTCCAAATGTCCGAAGCCGACGTTGTAGGCCGCGAGCGCCAGCCAGGTGCGATCAGGCTCCGGTACGTGCGTCGGAATCATGCGCAGCACCTGCGCAAGGTAGGCGGCGCCACCGGCGATGTTCTGCATGGTATTGGTGCGATCGCTGACACCCATGGCCCGCGCGGTCTGGGCGGTCAGCATCATGATGCCCGCAGCGCCGTCGGCGCTGGTAGCCTGGTCGCTCCAGTGCGACTCCTGGTAGCCCACCGCGGCGAGCAGCCGCCAGTCCAGGCTGTTCGCGGCGGCGGCCTGTTCGAACCAGGCGCGCAATTCGGGCAGGCGCGTACCGATGTCGTCCTGGAACCGCCGCGCCTCCAGGTACTCGAAACCACCGGCCTCGGCTTCGGCATCGCTGACGAGCCGGCGCAGCAACCCTGAATCGCGCGCGCTGACAAAGAACCGGTTCACGGCGTCGCGCAGTTCCAGGTCCGGACGACGCACCAGCCACTGCACCGGCCTCGGATCGGGAAGCGTGAAGGCGATCGCGACGTCCGGATACAGATGGCGCGCGAACTCGAATTCGTTCTTATCGACGATGGCGTAGTCGGCATCGCCACTGCTCAGCCAGTCGAGCGGATCCGCCTGCTCCCGCGGCAGTTCGGTCCAGGCAAGATAGGTCGCGCCGCTGGCGCGCAGGTCACGCAGCAGCTGCAGCTGTGGGCTGTCGGAGCGCACCACGACGCGCGCCCCATTCAGGGCCGCAATGTTGTGGCTCGGCGGCCGGCCGCGCCGCTGCACGACCAGCTCCTGAATCTCCTGGTAGGTGGCGGTCGCGAATCCGACGCGCTTCCAGTTCTCGTCGGCCGTGAGCTGCGCGGCCGCGATGTCGGCGCGGCCTTCCGCGAGCAGCTCGCGCAGGCCCCCGCGATCGCGTGCCGGTACGATGATGAGCTGGATGCCCAGGCTGTCGGCGAAGGCGCGCGCCAGCCGGTATTCGAAGCCCTGGGGACCCTGGGAGCCGAGATAGTAAGTCGTCGGCTGGTTGAGCGTTGCCACCCGCAACTCGCCGCGCGCGCGCAATTGCGCCAGCCCCGTAGGACCGGGCTCGCACCCTGGCGTTGCGATCGCCACGGCCAGGACCATCACCATGACGCGCATTGCTGATCTCATGAATCCGGCAATTCGGCTAGAATAACAGCTCGCCGGTTCGCGCAGTCCGGAGAGGTACCGAAGTGGTCACAACGGCGCCGACTCGAAATCGGATGGTCGGGTAATTCCGGCACGTGGGTTCGAATCCCACCCTCTCCGCCATTTTGTGTGCACGTTGCCCTTGACAGGGCAGGATGAGAACCCACGGGCCATGATTAACGGGGTTCGATAGCCCTGCGCTGCAGCCAGACCATCTGTCCGGCCCATCAATGCTCGCTCACCACAACCCAGCGCTTGCCGCCGATCTCCAGCGTTTTCCACTCCGGATTCAACGTCTGGTAATGCCCCGAGCGCAGCTCGGCCATTAATCTCGCGTCCGAGCAACTGCTGCATGGCGTGCTCTTGGCCAGTGACAACTCCAGCGGCGACCAGTGAGAATCTTGCTGGCGGAACGCATGTGGAAATCCGGAATAAAACGTCACAACTTCCGGGTTTCGGTCGTCGTCCAGATCGATGAACAGCACGGGGCAGGGCGCCTTGGCGGTGCATTCTGCCGAACGGATGAGAAGATTCCCATTCGCGTCGAGCTTGGGGACAGGACGTGAATCCGGATCAACTTCCGGGCCCAAGTAAGCCGGAAAGTAAGCGCTCATGCCCGAGGTAATCGCAGTCCGCAGCTCCTCATCGACTACGCTGCCCGTCGGAAACGTCTCGAAGACCAGAGCGCCGCCGTCCACTCTAGGTGTGGCGATATCGCGCCAGGGATAGGGCCGCTGAACTGCGAGGGTCGAGGTGACCAAGGTCCGGAGTACCCCATTGCTGGTGCGAGCCGAGGCGAGGCTTTGCAATTGTTCAATGCCGTAGACACCGCTCTCAAATCTCAGTGCGCGAAGGTTCTCTGATGTGATAGCGCGAGGATCATTCGCGAGATGCCAGGCCATGCTGCGTGCCGCCAGTTGCTCGGGAGGCAGGGCCGGGCTGAGCAATAGCGCAAGTGCGGCGAGGAGCGCCAGTGCGACGCCCACATTGGCGCGCCCCATGCCACCCATCCAGGGCCCGGGTCGGAGCGAGGCCCAGGCGTAAGTCGTGGCGTAGCCGAGGGCGATGAGAGCGACCAGCAGTGCCCAGATACGGGCTACGGTAAGACCGTAGGCATTGACGCGCACGATCAACGCGTACAGGGCCATGCCGGACATCAGAGTCAGGAGCGGTGCGGCATAGCGCAGAATTTTCCCTGCCACTGCCGGATACGGCTCGGGATTGCGCCCATCCTGATACGCGGCGTTATAGAGATAGACGGTAATGATAGTGAGCCACAGGAGCCATGAGGCGCGCACCACATGCTTGTGCTCAGCGATCAGACTGGGCGCGCGCATCACGAGTGCCACGGTGAACAGGACGAGGATCAGGGTGGCCACCAGGGCGAGCCATTTCAGCAGTGTGAGCACCTGCTGACGCAAAGCCAGCAGCAGGCGGTCGGCGGAGCCCGCCATGTGAAACCCGACTCCGTAAACGATCGCCGCGACCAGCAGCGATAGGCGCGGATCCTCCGAAAACAACGCCTTCGGAGTGTGAATTCCAATCATGTCGAACAGCTCGAGACCCAGGCGCAGCAGGATCCAGAAGACTCCCGTAAACAGGCCCGCCAGGGCCAGTTGCAGGGCATTGCGCCACGTGTGGGAGAACAGCAGGGAATAGTCCGGGCGCCATCGGCCGGTGTCCAAATACACCTGCGCAAACGGTACGGCGTGAAACAGGAATACCAACGCGAGCAGCGCAAGGGGAAAGGCGGCAACCCCTCCGCTAGGTTCAGTTATCGGCATGAGCTCAATGTGCCGTCCGTGGTGCACACCCGCCCCGACCAGCAGGAGTCCCGCAACCGCCACGAGTATCCAGGTGCGGGGCCGCCCGGCCCAGGGAGACAGGCCATAAATAATGGGCGGCAGAAACACGACGCTGAGCAGCAAGGTCGTGTACCACGCGGCGCTGGTTGCGGGCCACGTCCGGTCGGTGAGGGCACCGGACAGCCACCAGAGCAGCAGACCCTGCAACGCGCCGATACCCACCACTAACGCAAATGATCGGGGACCCTCCGAGGTCGGGGTATTCATGGGATACCTCTGCTCTTTGAATGGTTTGCGGAACGCCCGGCCGTCCGGGTGACCGGAATCTTACAACGGATCTCCTGCTCGTCCGTCCCCGTGTCCCAACCTGCAACCGGGCAGTTTATATTTGTCAATACTTATGTATTGACAATGCATCTTGCCGCACGTACACTCCTGACGTGACCCAGACCCCCAAGTCCGCCCAGCTGCAGATCCGCGTCACGGTGGCCCAGAAGAGCGCCATCCGGCGCGCCGCCGCGCGTGCAGGCATGGGCATGTCGGACTACGTGTTGAGCCGCGTGCTCTCCGTGCCGGCGGCCCAATTTCAGAATGCGGTCAAGGACTGCGGGGGCCCGGAGTCGCGCTTTGCGCTCGCCGAACTCAACGCACTCCTCGCGAGGCTCTCGGCAGGGGAACTCCGCGAAGCGGTTGCCGAGCCAGCAACGGTATCGCTGACGCCTTTCCTGGCGAACACCATTGCCGCAATGGTCGAGTTCGCCTGCGCGAGGCGCGCCGTGGCGCCGCCGGCCTGGACCCGGAACATTGAGCCTCTCGATAAGCCCGTGTTTGGCTCCACGCTCCAGGGTGTCCGGCTGCACCTGCTGAAGTCTTCGCCCGCCCCGTTTCGTCGCCGGAATCTCTTCATCGACGCCACTGTCGGCGATCGCATCTAAAGGCCGTGGCGCCACTGACCCAGAAGGATCTGCGCCGGCTGTTCACGCTGCTGGACGAGGAACTCGCCCATGCTCAGACGGACGCTGAGCTGTTTCTGGTCGGCGGTGCGGTTATGTGCCTCGCCTATGACGCACGCGCGTCCACCCAGGATGTGGATGCCGTCTTTCGCCCAGTGGCTGAAGTCCGTGCCGCAGCCCACCGCGTCGGGAAGCGTGCCAAGTTACCGCCCGAATGGCTCAATGACGCAGTCAAAGGCTTCATGAGCGCGCAGGGCGACTTTGCGCCGTTCCTGGAACTCAAGCATCTGCGCGTCCTGGTGGCGCAGCCGGCATACCTGCTCGCGATGAAATGCCTGTCCTATCGGATTGGCGCGGAATTCCACGACGAGGATGACATCCGCTACTTGCTGCGGCTCCTGGAGTTGCGCACGTATGAGAAGGCGGTGGAGATCATCGCCCAGTACTACCCCCTCGAGCGCTTCCCGCAAAAGACGCTGTACGCGCTGGCCGAGCTCCTGCCCAGGAAATCCTAGCCGTCCATTTCAGTTCGTTGGGACCGAACTGGGTTCTCGCCGCTCAGGCCAGCAGCGCGGCGGCCTCACCGGCGATGATGCTGGCTTCGTCGACCGGCACCACCAATATGGCCGCGCGGCTCTGCGGCAGGGCGATATTGGCTTCGGTACCCACGCAAGACCTGTTGGCTTCAACGTCTAGCTCAATTCCCGCCCACCTCAGCCCGTCGGCGATGCGACGCCGGATCTCCGGTGAATGCTCGCCGATGCCGCCGCCGTACACGATGGCGTCGACTCCGCGGAGTTCCGCGACAAACGCCGCCAGGTAGTGGCGCGCGCGGCGGCAGAATATTTCGACAGCCAGTGCGGCGTCGACATCCCCACGCTGCTCCCGGTCCACCAGCTCACGCATGTCGGCGGACCGGCCTGAGAGTCCGAGGAGCCCGCTCTGCTCGTTCAGCGCACGGCTCATCTCCGCGGCGGACATGCCGCTGCGCTCCATCACGTACAGGACGGCGCCCGGGTCGATGTCTCCGGAGCGTGTGCCCATGACCAGCCCCTCGAGCGGCGTAAAGCCCATGCTGGTGGCCTGTGCACGGCCCCCCGCGGTTGCGGTCACCGAGCATCCCCGGCCGAGCTGCAGGCTGACCAGCCTTGCCGTCGCCGGCGATGTCTCAAGATACGCGCAGGCGCGCTGGCAAAGATAACGGTGCGCCAGCCCATGGAATCCATAGCGACGCACTCCAAATTCTGTGCGCCAACCCGAGGGCACGGCATACCGACAGGCCGCCTCGGGCAGGTCGGCGTAGTAGGCCGTGTCGAATACACCAACGACCGGAATCCCCGGATCGAGCCTGCGCCGTACGGCTTCGATCACCGACAGCGCCGGCGGATTGTGCAGGGGCGCCAACGGGCTGAGTGCCGCGAGCGCTGCAATCTCCGCATCGCCCAGTTTGGTCGTGCCACGGAACCGTTCGCCACCGTGAACGATGCGATGCACGGTGGCCGCGACACCGGCCAGCAGATTGCGGCCGTGCTCGGCCGGGTTGGCAAGCCACTGGAGCGTGAATTCCGCCGCGTCTGCCAGTGAGCCGACCCGGGTACCCGATCCTTCCGTCGTCACGGCCGGGCGCAGCACATACTGCCCGGAGCCATCGGCGGCATCGACAAAGGCGCCGGCCGTGATGCGGCGCGGCGGCGCGCCCTCCACGCCCTCCGCGGCGTCCAGCAGATCGAACTTAAGCGAGGAACTGCCGGCATTGAAGACGAGCAGCCGCATGAAGTTAGGGCCGCCAGGCTGTCGTAAGGAGCCAGCTTGCGCACAGCACGACCAGCGCCGCTCCCGCGGCTACGGCGAAGGGCCGCAGGCCCAGGCGCGGCAGTTCGGTGACCGACAGGGTCAGCCCCACACCGGCCATGCCGATCGTCAGAGCGTACTCTGAGACGCGCGCGGCGGCGTCACCGATCTGCCCCCACAGCGCGCCGGGAATCGTGCCCGCGGCGACGGCGGCATCACCCAGGTTGCGGGTGGCGACCAGCAGGATGAACAACAGCACGAACGGCGGGATCGCCGATCGCAGCAGACGGAGCTGTGCCCACCACCCGGCCTTCCTGGTCGCGGCTTCCGCGTTCTCGGCGCGGTCCTGGCGCGAGTTGCGGATCGCGAGGGCCGGCAGGAGCACCACCAGCGTCAGGTTGCGCAGCAGTTTGGCCACCGTGGCCGCAGCGAGGGCCGTCGGTGCCGCGAAGGTTTGCGAATACAGCAGGGCGGCGCCCATGACCTGCGAGGTATCGTGAATCGAGGTGCCCAGGAACACGCCGGCGGCAATCGGATCGGCGGCAAAGCTCGCGTGCGCCAGCCACGGATACAGCAGCATGCCGGTCAAGCCCATGACCACCACACAGCTGATGGCATATCCCATCTCTTCCTTGCGCACGCGCAGCAGCGGACTGCTCGCGAGTACTGCGGTGCATCCGCAGACGCTGGTGCCAATGGCGATCAGCAGGCCAAATTCGCGTCGCAGGCCGAGAGCGCGGGCCAGCAGTAGCGCTACCAGGGAGGACACCACCAGGCAGGCGGCAACGACCGGCAGCGCCCGGCCGGCGATCGCGAGCGTGCTCGCAAATGAGAGTTTCAGGCCCACCAGCACGATCCCGAGCTGCAGAATCTGGCAGGAGGCAAAGCAGGCGCCGGCGCGCACCCGGGAGGCCACCGCCGGCAGCTGACCGAGCGCCACGCCGCAGACCACCGCGAGCATCACCGGGCTAACCGGTGAATGCCGCACGTGGAACACCGTTACGCCCAGCAGGTTGGACACCGCCATGGCCAGGACCGCGACGGCCGCGGCGCCCAGGACCCCCGTCAGCCAATCCGCGCTGTCCGCCAGGCGCGTGTTTGCCCCCGTGATTTTCATCAACGCGGCGTGGATCCCTTGCCGCCCCCGCGCAGCAACCCGCGCATGCCGTACCCGGCGAGCATCACGGCGACGCTGACGAGGCCAAAGAGCAAGGGCGCGCGCTGGTCGGGAATGATGGCCATGGCCGCCACGATCGCCAGCATCAGCACAATCGCGAGAATGGTCAGCTGCGGGAAGCCCCACATGCGGATGCGCAATCGCTCCGGCATCTGCGTCTCGAGGCGCCGCCGCAATCTCAGCTCGGAAGCGGCAATCAGCACGTACACGAAGATGGCCACCGTGCCATAGGAATTCACCAGGAACGCAAAGACCTTGTCGGGAGAAACATAGCTCATCACCACCGCTGAATAGGCGAACGCAGTTCCGGCGAGAATCGCGGCCACCGGCACGCCGCGCGCGTCGAGGCGTGAAAACACCCGCGGAGCATCGCCATGGGTGGCCAGCGCCATCAGCATGCGCGAGGAGGCGAACAGCCCGGAATTCAGGGCCGAAAGCACGGCCGTCAGGATGATCAGGCTCATGACGAGGGTGGCGCCCGGCACGTGCAGCGCCTGCAGCACGCTCACGTAGGGGCGCTGCATGCTCACCACGTCGTTCCACGGCACGATGGCAACCACCAGAAAGATCGAGCCAACATAGAATATCAGCACGCGCCAGATCACCGACTGCATCGCCGCAGCCACGGATTTCTCCGGTTCGGCGGATTCCGCCGCCGCCACCGCGATGATCTCGGTGCCGAAGTAGAACCCGGTCGCGGCCACGGCGCCCGTGAGCACCGGCACGGGCCCGTTTGGCATGAATCCGCCGTGGGCCGCCAGGTGGGACACGCCAGCCGCTGCGCCGGGCCATAACCCAGTGATGAACATCGCCCCGGCGCACAGAAACAGCACAATGGCGACGACCTTGATCGAAGCGAACCAGAATTCCGCTTCTCCGTAGGAGCGCACGGAGAGCAGGTTGACGATCGTAAACAGCGCCGTCAGTCCCAGGGTAAATTCCCAGGGATGCACGGCGGGCCACCACTGACCCAGTATGCGGGCACCGGCCACGGCTTCGAGTGCGACAACGATGATCCAGAAGTACCAGTACATCCAGCCGGTCAGGAACGCTGCCAGCTCGCCGAGCGCGAGGCGGCTGTATTCGTAGAATCCTCCCAGTACGGGGCAGGCCACCGCCATCTCCGCGAGCATTCGCATCACCAGCACGACCAGCATGCCGGTGAGCGCAAAGGAAATGACCGCAGCCGGACCGGCCGAGCCGATGACGACGCCGCTGCCGACAAACAGGCCCGCGCCGATGACGCCGCCGAGCGCGATCATCTGCATGTGCCGCCGCTGCAGCGTCTTGCGCAGCAGGGTGGCTGGATTTAGTGGTAGATCGTCGCTCAAGGGGCCCGTCGCCTCATGCGTAGGCCTGGTATTTCTTCAGTGATCGCACCGGCTTGGACAGGGCATCACGGCGAAACGGATCGCCCAGTTCCTGGGTCACCATGATTTCCAGAACGGTGGTGCGCCCCTCGGCTTGCGCGCGCGCCGCTGCCTGCAGGGCGGGGCCCACGTCGTCCAGCCGGTCCACCGTGATGCCGCCGCAGCCAAAGGCGCGCGCCACGCCCGCCCAACTGGGGCTCTGGAGGTTGACGCCCTGGTAACGCCGCGAATAAAAATCGACATGGTTCTTTTTCTCGGCGCCCCACTGGCCATTGTTGAACACCAGGACGGTGACGCCGATGCTCTCGCGCACGCAGGTGAGCAGCTCGTTAAAACTGATGCCCCAGGCGCCGTCGCCGACGTAGGCGAACGCGGGCCGATCGGGGCTGGCGATTTTCGCACCGCAGATCACCGGAAACGCGTAACCGCAGTTGCCGAAACTCATGGCCGCAAACATGGAGCGCGGGGCCTCGAAGCGCAAATAGGAATTGGCGACCGAGCAGATGTTGCCGATGTCGGTCGAGACCATGGCATTCGCCGGCATGGCTCGCTCGAGCGCCCGCAGCACTTCGCGCGGATGCATATGTTTTGAGCTGCTGGCGACCTCGATGGAGTAGGGGTCCCGCTCGTGCGTCCAGGCCGTCAGCTCATTCTCCCAGGCCTGCTTCTCGGCGTTGATCCGCGCCGTCCGCTCGGCGCGATTGGCCGCACCGGTGAGCGTTTGGCCCTTCAGGCGCTCGAGCAGCGCCTCGGCGGCCGCGCCGGCGTCACCGTGGATGCCGGTCGAAATCGGCTTGACCAGGCCCAGCATGCGGGGGTCGACATCCACCTGAATGATCCGCGCCTGCTTTGGCCAGTAATCGAGCCCGTGCTGAGGCAAGGTACCGAAGGGCCCAAGACGCGTCCCCAGGGCCAGAACCACGTCTGCCTGCGCGATGAGCTTCATGGCCGCCTTTGAGCCCTGGTATCCCAGCGGCCCGACGGCGAGGGGATGCGATGCGGGATACGAGTCATTATGCAGATAGCTGCTGCAGACCGGAGCCCCCAACAGTTCGGCCAGCGCGATTGCTGCGGCGGTGCCGCCTGACATGATGACGCCGCCACCGGCCAGGATGACCGGGAAGCGCGCACCGGCCAGAGTCGCGGCGGCCGCGTCGAGCGCCGCGGCGTCGCCGGCCCCAGCTGCGAAACGCATCGGCGCTGGAATGCTCGCCTCGATTTCGCCATAGAAAAAGTCGCGCGGAATGTTGAGCTGCGCAGGTCCGAGATCGAGCATGGCGCGATCGAAGCAGCGCGCCGCGATTTCCGCCATCCGCCTGGGGTTGTTGACGTGTCCCTGGTACTTCGTGATCTTCGAGAAGATCGGCAGCTGGTCTGTTTCCTGAAAGCCACCGAGCCCCATCGACATCGAGCCCGTTTCGGGCGTGATGAATACGACCGGCGAATGCGCCCAATAGGCGGCGGCTACCCCAGTCACGAAATTGGTGACGCCGGGTCCGTTCTGGGCGATACACACGCCGTGCCTGCCCGAGGCGCGCGCGTACCCGTCGGCCATGTGAATCGCACCCTGTTCGTGCGCGACCGGTACGAACTTGATCCCGGCGGCCGGAAAAATATCGAGGGCGTCCATGAAGGCGGAACCGACGATCCCGAATACGTGCGTGACGCCGTTGGCGGCGAGGACTTCGACCAGGGCCTCTGACGGACCCATTTTCTGTGGCGCTGGATTCACGGGGGCCTAGCCTCTCTTACTTGTATCGCTAGTAGAGACAAATCATTTTATTAAAGCGTAGAATAGGCTGCATAGGCCGTTTGTGGCAAATTAATCTTTCTTCTGGCCAAGTTTTGTATCGATTATCGGGACGACCGGCCCCCGATCGGAGCGTCATGAAAAGAGCAAGCCTTTCCCTGGTCGGAGCGCCGCGCGAGATCGCCAACGAGACCTCCTCGACGCTGAAAGCCTTCGGCGTGCTCGAGGTCCTGGTACGGGCGGCTCGCGCCGTCACCCTGTCCGAATTGATGCAGGCCACCGAGCTGCCGAAGCCCACCCTGCATCGTGTGCTCGCGCTGTTCGAGGAGGCCGGGTTCCTGAGCCGTGAGCCTGGCGGCCGTGCCTACATGATCGGCGAGCGCCTGTCGCGCTTCGGGCTGGAAGTGCTGCGCAATGACACTGCGGCAACCGAGCGGCGCATGGTGCTGCGCCGCGTGGTCAGCGATATCCAGGAGAGCTGCAACCTGGCCGTGCTCTACAAGGGCACGCTGATCTATCTGGACCGTATTGAGGCCAACTGGCCGCTGCGCCTGCAGATTCCCGTCGGCGGCGCGAGCATGCCGCCGCATTGCTGCGCCAGCGGCAAGCTCCTGCTGGCGCACCTGCCGGTCGCCGACCGACAGCGTCTGCTGGAGGTCATGGCACTCGAGAGCTTTACGATGCGCACCATCACGGATCGCCAGGCGCTCAGCGCCGAACTGGATCGCATTGTCAACGCCGGGTACGCGATCGACAACGAGGAATATGTGCTCGGCGTGGCCTGCGTCGCCGTGCCCGTGCGCAACCGGCACGGGGAAATCGTCGCGGCCGTGGCGGTGCAGGGTGCGACCGCACGCCTGCCGCTGATGCGCGCCATCGAGTTCGTGCCGCGGCTGCAGGCGGCCGCGGCAGATATAGGCTCCACTTTCGGATAACAGGGCGGAGACCGACATGGATCTGACACCGCAGGCGCTGGAGCGGCACTGGCTGCCCTTTACCAACAATCGCGATTTCAAGCGCGAGCCACGCCTGTTCGTCAAGGCGAGCGGCATGTACTACTGGAGTCAGCACGGCCGCAAGATCCTGGACGGGAGTTCCGGACTGTTCACGACCGCCGCGGGCCATTGCCGGCCGGAAATCGCCACGGCGGTGGCCGAGCAGCTGCAGACGCTCGATTACACGCCGTCCTTCATGCGCAGCCATCCCGGAGCCTTTGAGCTCGCCAATGCGGTGGCGGTACTGACGCCGCCGCACCTCGATCACATATTTTTCTGCAACTCCGGATCCGAGGCCATTGACACCGCCATCAAGATCGCATTCGCGTACCACCAGGCCCGCAGGGAAGCGCAGCGCACCTATCTGGTC
>Ga0193713_1000345_pt1 | contig 15678 bp, 18 predicted proteins | sample H3a2metaG_FD_143054 | JGI IMG/M metagenome (GOLD analysis project Ga0193713, IMG submission 143054) | Soil microbial communities from a riparian zone of the East river system, Colorado, United States - H3a2 | ecosystem: Environmental > Terrestrial > Soil > Riparian zone | place: USA: East River... | reverse complement strand
GCACGAAAACGTGCGCCGGCGGCACATGGAATGCCGAGATCGAGTCGCCGTTATAGTAGAAGGTCATCGCGTCGGTGAACGTCACGACGGGCAGGGCGCCCGACGGCGACGCCGGCACGACTTGCGGGAACGACGTCATGAACTGCTCGGCGCTCATGCGGCGGCGCACGTTTTCGTGCGCCACGATCACCACGCCGGCCTTGCCGAAGTTCTCGTTCCCGCCCGTGTGGTCGAAGTGCCAATGGGTGTTCAGCACGAACCGGATGGGCCCTGGAGCGGGATTGAGCCCCGCGATGGCGGCTCTGATCTTGTCGGTGAGCGGCGCATACTGGTCATCCACGAGGATGACGCCGTCGGGCCCCGAGGATACGCCGATGTTTCCGCCGAACCCCTGCAGCATGTACACGCCGTCGCCGGCTTTGACGGTGCGAACCTGGACGGTGTCGAAGTTCTGCGCCGCGAGCCCCAGCGGCGTCAGGGCGAGCGCGGTGAGCAGGGGACCGAGAACGCTACGGCTTCGCCACGACATAGGCTTCCATCGCGTAGTACTCCGGCAGCCCCAGGCGGTCGGCGTGCGCCGCCGTCTCCACGTTGCGCGCCTCGACACGCTGCCAGAACTCGCGGTCGTCGTGGCCGCCGGGGAAGGGGGCCGTGTCCTTCTGCGACTGGTGCTTGAAGATCGCCATTACTTTGGCCCGCAGCTCGTCCTGTGACAACGGGACGAGCACGTCCGCTTCCGTGAGGGGCCACTCCTGCCACGCGCCGCGGTACAGCCACACCTCGGGTTTCGGGCCCGCGTAGCGCGCCAGGGCCTGGTCGATGGCGGCCTTGCACATCCGGTGCGTGCCGTGCGGGTCCGACAGGTCGCCCGCGACGAACACCAGGTCGGGATGCGTTTCCTCGATCAGGCGTCCGACGATCGCGACGTCTTCGTCGCCGATCGGCCGCTTGCGGACCTCGCCGGTCCGGTAGAACGGCATGTTGAGGAAGCGCGCCAGGCTCCGAGGGATCCCGACCGACTCGAGCGCCGCGATGGCCTCGGACTCCCGGATGAATCGCTTCAGCTCCTGGACGGCGGGGAGATCGACGTCGCCCGGCCCCTTGCCCTCGAAGCTCTTCGCGGCGGTGTCGAACGCGCGCTGCGCCGCTGCCGCATCGAGCCCCAGCGTGGCCGCCGCGCGGACCACGAAGTCGAGGTGGCGCTCCGCGTCGTGGTCGAACACCGCGATGTTGCCGCTGGTCATGTACGCGACGATGATCGCGTTCTCATTCTCCCACAGTTTGCGCAGCACGCCGCCCATCGAAATCACGTCGTCGTCCGGGTGGGGCGAGAACACGAGCACGGACTTGCGGGACGGCAGGTTGCGGCGGCCCCGGATCTTGTCGCGCAACCGGGTGAACACCTGCCCGTTAATGGGCCCCGGGGACCCGTGCCGCGCGAGCAGCGGGCTGAGGTGGTACTCGGCGTAGTCCCGCGCCGCGAGCTTCAGAATCGCCTTCCCCGATTGCTCGGCGAGCCACACGACGGCGCGCTCGGTCATGACGGGCGTCCACTCGACCGCCTCCAGCACCCACGGCGTCTTGATGCGCGTCAGCTCGCCGGCCGCCGCGAGGTCGAGATAGACGGTAGCGTTCTGGTGCCGCTGTAAGAACGTCGCGGCCACGTCGGGCACGACCTCGCCCTCGACCGCGCGCTGCACGATCGCCGCCTTGTGCTCGCCGGTCGCGATCAGCGCGATCTCCCGCGCGTCGAGGATCGTCGCGACCCCCATCGTGATCGCCTCTCTCGGGACGTTGTCCTCACCGAAGAAGTCCGCGGCGGCGTCCTTGCGCGTGATCGTGTCGAGGGTGACGAGCCGGGTGCGCGAATCGGACGACGATCCGGGCTCGTTGAAGCCGATGTGCCCGCTCTTGCCGATGCCGAGCAGCTGGAAGTCGATGCCGCCGACGTCGGCGATGGCGCGCTCGTACGCCGCCGCGTGCTCCGCCAGGCGCTCCCGCGGCACGCTGCCGTCGGGGATGTGGACGTTGGCGGGGACCACGTTCACGTGCGCGAACAGGTTCTCCCACATGTAACGCCGGTAGCTGTGGGGCCGGTCCGGCGCCATCGGATAGTATTCGTCGAGGTTGAACGTCACGACCCGCGAAAAGTCGAGCGTACCCGCCTGGTGGCGGCGGATCAGCTCGCGGTACACGCCGATCGGCGTGCTGCCCGTGGCGAGCCCCAGCACGGCGCGGCCCTTGGCGGCCGTCTCGCGACTGATGACCTCTACGATACGATCCGCGAGCAGCGAGACGAGATCGTCATGATCGGGCACGACGACGGTGCGGAGCCGCTCACGCTCGGCGGAGCCTAGGACGATCGCGGCGGGCCGGGAGGCGGTCGGGGGGTGAAGGGATCGGGAAGGCGTCAGACCTTCACCTCAATGGTCGCGCCGCGCTTGTACCGGATGTAGAGCCACGCCATCGGGATGACGAGCATGCCGGCTGCCACCACGGTCAGGCCGAGCAATGCCGCCGCGAGGAGCACGGCTTTCTGCGACGTCTCCGCCGCCTTGAACATCGCCGCATCCTGCTTGGCGAGGAGCACGATCATCGCCTGGCGCGCCTGGGTGCCGATCGCCGGGTCGGTGCGCGTCAGCCCCTCGAGGACTTGTTGTACGCGCTCTTGATCGTTGGGGTCCGACATCTCGGTCCCGAGTCTGGCGAGCTGCTCGCGCAGGGCGCGGCCGATGCTGTCCCGCTGCGCCAATGCCTCGGGCCGCTTGTAGGCCGGGTCGGTGCTCGTCACCATCTGGCGCCACACCTCGAGGCCGGCGTTGTACTTGTGCAGGGTCTCGACGGTGCGGGCACCGTTTTCGACTGTCGTGGCGGCGCCGCGCAGCGATACGATGAGCCAGAACCCGACACCCAAGGCCAACACGAGTGTGGCAGCGCTGATCGAGACGGCGATGCCGGGCCGGATGAAGGTGTAGTCCTTCATGGCGATGGCGAACGAAGAGCGGCCCACGGAGGGACGCGGCGGCAGCGGAGGTGTGGTCATGGGGCCCACGCTAGTCGGGCTCCGGAGGGGTGTCAATACGAGCCCTCGGGCTCTTGCCGGACGACCGAACCCGTTGCTACGTAAGGGCGCACACCACATGGGAGGACCGATGCGCCGGCCGATCACAACGCTGCTCGTCGCCACCCTCGCCGCCTGCGGCGGTGGCACCGCCCCGGTCGCGGACCGGGTCGCAGAGGCGAAGGTCTTGGCCCGCCTCCAAGGCTGGGTCAAGGCCTGGAACATCCGGAACCCCGACTCGTTAGCCCCGTTCTATGTTCAAAAGGACTACCTCACCGTCGCTTGGCCGAACGGAGGGCGTACGCTCGGGTGGACCGCGGAGTCGCAGTTCCAGCGCACGTTCCTGCCGACGGTGACGACGACGAACCTGGTGGCGCAAAGTCCGCGCGTGATCCTGATTCGCAAAGACATCGCCCTGATCTCATTTCCCTTTACGCTCGACCTGGCCGCGGGCGGGTCTCGCCAGATCGGTCCGGGGGAGGCGACGATGCTATGGCAGAACGAGGATGGGGCGTGGCGGATCGTCGCCGCCCACCTCTCGTACACGAGAGCCGCGGAGGCTCAGGTCGTGCCGCAACGGAGGTGAGGCTGTGGAAGTTCTGCGCCAGGCGAGCGCCGTCATTGGGCGCCCGGTGATCCTGTGGGAAGTCCGCGGCCCCGACCAAATGGTGCCGCGGGCGACGAGCGAGCCTGCCTCCGTCGCGCCTCCGGATTTCGATCTCGCCACCCTGCGTCGTTGGAATGTGCCGATCCTGGTCGGCTCGCTCTGGGTCGCGGCGCAGCTCGGGCCCAGGGGGGGTGGCGGCTCGTGGGTCATCGCTCCAGTGCGGTCGCGGCCGCCGGCGCCGCCGCCGGGCGGTCGCGAGCGCCGCAGCCGCGAACGGCTCGCCCTCGAGCTCGCAGGTCTCGCGGTCGGCCTGATCGATCGTCACACCGGGGCCGGGCTCTCCGCGGACCCGGAGCTCGCGAGCCCCAACGCGATGATCGCTCACGAGGCGAGCAATCTGCTCACGGCCGCGCGCGCGGGGGTTCAGCTCGCGATGGAGACCGTGGGGCGCTGGGTCGATCTGGGCGCCGACCGCCGGCTGGTGTTGCTCGACGAGCTTGGTCAGGTGATCGAGGACATCGACCGCGCGGCGGATTTCCTGCGCGCGATTCAGGACCGCGCGCGCGCCCGGCGCGACCCATCGGATCGTGCCTAACGCAACAGCGCCGGGAGGTCGAGCGGGAGCGTGTGCATCGCGATGGTGCCGTCGTCCGCTCGGGGCCATTCGCTTTCGGGCCGATCGCGATACAGCTCGACGCCGTTGCCGTCGGGGTCGCGCAAATACACCGCCTCGCTCACGCCGTGATCCGAGGCCCCTTCGAGCGCGACGCCAGCCTGGAGCACCCGACGCACCGCGGCGGCGAGCGCGGCCCGGTCCGGATACAGGATCGCGAAGTGGTACAGGCCCGTCGTTCCGGACGCCGGCGGCGGCGCGCCGCGCCCCGCCCAGGTATTCAGCCCGATGTGGTGGTGGTAGCCACCGGCCGACAGGAACACCGCGTCGCGCCCATACGTCGCCGTGACCTCGAAGCCGAGCACGTCGCGGTAGAACGCGAGGGCGCGCTCGAGATTCGAGACCGTCAAGTGGACGTGGCCGATTCTGGCTTTGGGGTCAATGCTCATCACTCTCTGAACGTTTTCGGGTTCCGCGGTTAGATTTCGATTAGATTTTGCGCCCATGAATACGACGCCCAAGCTCCCCGCCCCTGTGAACGAGCCCGTGCTCAGCTACGCCCCCGGTGCGCGCGAGCGCGCCGAGCTGAAACAGACACTGACGGACATGGGCGGCCGGCAGATCGAGATCCCGGTTGTCATTGGCGGCAAAGAGATCCGCACCGGCCGCACCGTGGACGCCGTGATGCCGCACTGCCACAAGCACGTGCTCGCCAAGGTACATCAAGCCGGGCCGGACGAGGTGGCCGCCGCCGTCGCCGCCGCGCGCGCCGCGTGGAAGGAGTGGTCCGCCGCGAGTCTCGCCGATCGGGCCGCCGTGTTCCTCAAGGCCGCCGATTTGCTGGCCACCCGGTGGAGGCCCATCGTCAACGCCGCGACGATGCTGGGCCAGAGCAAGACGGCGCACCAGGCGGAGATCGACGCCGCCTGCGAGCTGATCGACTTCTGGCGCTTCAACGTCCACTTCGCGGAGAAGATTCACGCCGAGCAGCCGGTCTCCTCGCCCGGCACCTGGAACGCGTTGGATTATCGGGCGCTCGAAGGCTTTGTCTACGCGATCACGCCGTTCAACTTCACCTCGATCGGCGGCAACCTCTCGACGGCGCCGGCCATCATGGGGTGCACCGTCGTGTGGAAGCCGGCGGCGACAGCGGCGTACTCGAACTACTTCCTCCTCAGGCTGCTCGAAGAAGCAGGCCTGCCGCCCGGCGTCGTGAACTTCGTTCCCGGCCCCGCGAGCCAGATCAGCGAGCGAGTGATCGCCGACCGCCAGCTCGGCGGCATTCACTTCACCGGCTCGACGGAAGTCTTCCAGTCCCTCTGGAAGCAAGTAGCGACGAATCTCACGGGCTACGCTGACTACCCGCGGCTCGTGGGCGAGACTGGTGGGAAGGACTTCATCCTCGCGCACGCGAGCGCCGACGTCGACGCGCTGGCCACCGCGCTGGTGCGGGGCGCCTTCGAGTACCAGGGCCAGAAATGCAGCGCGGCGTCCCGCGCGTACGTCCCCGATTCCATCTGGCCGAAGGTGAAGGAACGCGTGCTCGCCATGCTGTCCAGCTTCAAGGTCGGCGATCCGGCGGATTTCACGAACTTCATGGGGGCCGTGATCGACCGGAAGGCGTTCACGAAGATCAAGGACTACATCGACGGCGCGAAGCGCGATCCGAAGACCAAGGTCCTGTTCGGCGGCGGCTGCGACGATACCGACGGCTACTTCGTGCAGCCCACGCTCATCCAGGTGGAGGATCCCGCATACCGCACCATGTGCGAAGAGATCTTCGGGCCCGTGCTGTCGCTGTACGTCTATCCCGAGCGGCAGTGGGCGGAGACCCTCGCCGTGGTGGACCGCACCACCGCGTACGCCCTGACGGGGGCGGTGTTCGCGCAGGACCGGCACGCGGTGGCTGAGGCCCAGGCGGCGCTGCGCTACGCGGCGGGGAACTTCTACATCAACGACAAACCGACCGGCGCCGTGGTGGGTCAGCAGCCGTTCGGGGGCGCTCGGGCGAGCGGCACCAACGACAAGGCGGGGAGCCTGCTCAATTTGGTTCGCTGGACGAGCGCGCGAGCGGTGAAGGAAAACTTCGTCCCGCCACGAGACCCCGCCTATCCCTTCATGGAGGAGGCTTGAGCCGCCCCCCGATCCTGGTGCTCGCGCTCGCGGGCGCCTTCTTGCTCCTCGTCGCCGCGCTGGTCATCGGGTCGTTCACCACGCCCGAGTTCCCGCCGTACGCGGTCACGGTGCCTCAGCCGGCCTCCGTCGGCGACTCGCTCGTTGGACCCGGCACGTACACGCTCGATGCGTCGGCGGGGGAGACGTGGCGCCGGTTTCAGTTCGCCCGCAACGCCGTCGTCGATTCAGGGCCCTGGGACATCGCCTTCCGCCGCCACCACCTCATTGCCGCGTCGGGGGCGGGCATCGCCGACCTGGGCGTCGTGCCGTTCGATTCGGTGCGTGAGGTTCCGGCCGAGGGCTACGTGGACACGGACTTCGGGCGTGATACCGTGAACGCCGGTGTGGGGAAGTGGTACGCGTACAGCATGCTGTCGCACCTCCTCACCACGAAGCGTCACGTGTACGCGGTGCGATCGGCGGACGGGCGCTACGCCAAGCTCGAGATCCTCGCCTACTACTGCCGCGATGTCGGTGCGGCGTGCTACACCGTCCGATACGCGTTCCAGGGCAACGGCAGCCGCCGCGTGGTCAAATGAAAGCGCCCCCGGCGACGGCTTCGCCGGGGGCGCGTGCTGCGGCGGACGGGGGGCGCGGTTACTTGGGCGGTGCGAGAATCTTGAACATCCCCGTCCCGCACACCGGGCACACGCCTTTCAGCGCGGGGCGGCCGTTCGCCATCTTCACCTGCTGGCCGTTCGAGATTTTGCGCTTCGCCTTGCACTTCACGCAGTAGCCTTCGTCCGCGGCCATCGGGGTTTTGCCCTTCGCCATTGTCCGCTCCTCAAGTTCGGGGGCCAGGGGATGCAGCAGCGCCAGACAACATAATACGCTGATCTCAAGGCGTGGGGGTCGGGGCGTCCGTGAAGCCATTCCGCTTGTGCGTTCCGTCACAAAACGGCTTGGTCGCGGAGCCGCCACATCGGCACAGGACAACGACTTCCGCCGGTCTGCCATCCTTGCGGGGGGGGACTGGCAGTTCGCGTCCATCCGGGGTGAGAACCCGCACCGGACCCTGAATGATGAGGGGCCCGTTCGCCTTGGGAGTGATGGTCACGTCGCTCATGCCGCCAATATAACCGGCCGCCGGGCAACCCACGCCGCCGCGAACGGGAACGGACGGTGGGCGGCGAGGGTATGTTCTCGCGCTATCTGATGCGCACGCTCTCCGTTCTCCCCCTCCTCCTCGCCGGGTCGTCCGCCTGTATCACCGAGCGGGGCCCGTTCACGAATCGCATGGCGCATTCCGCGACGAGCTATCTCGCTCGCGCCGCGCGCCAGCCGGTGAACTGGCAGCCGTGGGGACGCGACGCCTTCGCGCTCGCGGCGAAGCTCGACCGTCCGGTGCTGCTGTACGTCGGCGGCGAGACATGCCGCTGGTGCACCGAGACCGATCGCGCGATTTACACGGACCCGGAGATTGGCGCGCTGATCAACGCGCTGTTCGTTCCGGTGCGCGTGGACCGCGACGAACGTCCCGACGTGGCCCAGCGCTACCAGGCCTCCGTCGCGACGATGGCGGGTCTGCGCGGCTGGCCCCTCACGGTGTTCCTCACGCCCGACGGCGCCGCGTTCTTCGGCGGCACGTACTTCCCCGCCGATGATCCCATCACCGGACGAGGCCTGAAGCAGATCCTGCCTGAGGTCGCAAAGAGTTACCGCGACCGCCGCGCGTTCATCGTGCAGCACGCCGCGTTGGTCCGGCAGCTCGCGCTCGCCGGGACCGGGGTGGGACGGGGCGTGCTGCAGGCCGACCGCATCCGGCCCGAGGTCGCCGCCGCCCGGTCCGCGCTCGACGCCGCGGTCCGCACCCGGGCCGCCGTCGGCAGCGTGATGCACGCCGAGGCGGCGTCGCTCCTCGTGTCCGAGTTCGCGCGCTCAGGCGACTCGGTGTCGCTCGTGGTGGCCCGTCGCGCGCTCGACCTGCTGATCGACTCGGCGGCCGTGGCGAGCGGGCCGCCGCCCGGCGCGCCGGAGGATCCCCCCCGGCTGGTGCGCGCCGCGCTGCTGCGCGGCCTCGCGAAGGGATGGGTCGTCACAGGCGAAGCGCGCTACCGCGACGCCGGACGAGCGCTCACCAAGAGTCTCGCCCGCGAGCTCGCCGATCCCGGCGACCGCCCGGTGTTCGCGGACCAAGAAGCGTACATCATCGAAGCCGTCATCCTGTCCGCCGCGACCCTCGGCGAGGCGCCGGCCGAACGGCGGGCGCGCGGCGCCCTCGATGCGCTGCTCCAGCGCATGTACGCTCGTGGCTGGGGCGTGCGGCATGCCGTCGCCGGATCCGCACAAGTCGGCGGCGGGGGGCTGCTCCAGGATCAGGTGCAGGTCGCGGGCGCGTGCGTCGCCGCGTACCAGGTGGGTGGCGACGCACGCTATCTCGCGATCGCGCGCGACCTCGCCGCCATTCTCGAGGCGAATTACGCCGACCCGCTCGGCGGCTACTTCGACGCCGCCGCCATCGACCCCACCGCGCCCGCGCTCGCCGATCGCACCAAGCAGGTCTTCGACGACATGCTGCCGGGCGCGAACGCCTGGACCGCCCGCGTCTTGCTGCGCCTCGCCGAAGCCACCGGCGATGCGACGTACCGCCGCCGCGCCGAAGCGGTGCTCGAGGCGTTCGCGGGGGGCGTGGACGGCGCCGGCGTGCGCGCGTCCACGTTCCTCGGTGCAGCGCGCGAAGTCCTCGCCAGCCGCACCCAGCTCTCGCCGCCGTGACCAAACCCGCCCCCGGCGGGTCCCCCCTCGTAGTGAGCGATGCCCTGTCGGATGCCTTGGTGGTCGCCCGAATTCTGGACGGCGATGGGGAGGCGTTCGGGATCATCATCCGTCGGTACGAGCCGGGCCTGCTGCGGTTTGCGACGCGCATGCTCGGGAGCACCGATGCCGCGGCCGATGCCGTGGCCGAAAGCCTGGTGCGCGCGTACCGGCACCTCGCGCAGTGCCGCGACCCCGAGCATCTCAAGAGCTGGCTGTATCGCATCACCGGGAACCGCTGCCGCAGCCACATCGGGCGGCGCCACATGGCCGATATCTCCCTCGACGACGTCCCGACGGTCGCCGATCCGGCCGACACCTGGGCGGCGCTGGAGCGAGGCGAGCAGGTGGCTTTGGTGGAGCGTGCGCTCGCGGCGCTGCAGCCTGAGAAGCGCGAGGCATTCGTCTTGAAGCACGTGGAAGGAATGAGCTACGAGGAGATGGCCGAGGTGACCGGTGCCAGGATCCCGACGCTCAAGATGCGCGTGCACCGCGCCCGGGCGGCATTGCTCGTGGCGCTGAAGGAGCTGGTATGAACGTGAACGATCCGCGGCTGCAAGAAGCGCTCGACGGCGAGCGCGATCCGGCGACGCTGCCCGAGGGGCTGCGCGAAGCCTACGCGCGCCTCACGGATGCGGCGGACCTGTTGCGGGAACCGCCTGCTGTCAGTGTGGCCGACCGCGTCATGACGGAGATCCGGCGCGAAGCACCGGTGCACGTCGTGTCGCCGGCCGGCGTAGCGCGCAGGCTCGTCGGCTGGTTCAACCGGCCCCGCGCCGTGACGCTGCGGCTCCGCCCGGTCTGGACTCTCGCCATCGCAGCGGCGCTGGCCGCCGTCGTGTTCCTGCCGTTCGAGGTACCACCGACTCCGGGGGCCGACGAGGGCGTGGCCCAATTCGTCGGTCACTTCCCCGGCGCGCGCTCGGTCGAAGTGGTCGGGTCATTCAACGACTGGCGGCGCGGCGCCCTGGCGCTGCGCGACGAAAACAACGACGGCATCTGGCACGGCGCGGTCGTGCTCCCCGCCGGCCAGCACGAGTACATGTTCGTGGTGGACGGCGAGCGCTGGGTGGCGGACCCGTTGGCGGGCCGCTACGTGGACGACGGCTTCGGGGCGGGGCGGCAGAACGCGCTCCTGATCGTTCGGTGAAGCTCCTCGCCGCCTTCATGGTCGTCGCGGTGCCGCTCGCCGCGCAGAGCCCCCGCGCGCGCTTGGAAGGCCGCGTGCCCGCCGCGGCGTTGCCGGGCATCGATTCCCTGATCGAGCAAGCCGCCGTCGAAAGCCTGCCCACCGAGCCGCTGGTCCAGAAGGCCCTCGAAGGGGGCGCGAAGGGTATCCCGGTCGATCGGCTGGTCAATGGCGTGCGGCACGGCCTGGTTCAGTTGCGGGACGCTCGGGCGATCGTCTCGCGGGCTACGCCGGCGCGCGTCGGGCTCGACGGCGACGTCGCGGCGGTCGCGGCGGGGCTGGCGCGGGGACTCGATCCGCGGCTCGTGGAGCGGTTGCTGGCGGCCGCGCCGCCGCCGGGGGAACCACCCGGGCCGGTGCTGCACGCCGCCGCCGACCTCGTGGCACACGGCTTCCCGGCTGATTCGGCCGCGGAGCTGCTGCGGACCGCGCGGCAGGAGGGACTGCGCGGGGCGCGCCTGTTCGATGTCGCGGTGGCGGCGTCACATGAGCTGCAACGCGAAGGGGGTCGGACGCCAGCCGAGGCCCTGGCGCGGGTGCGGGCGATGATGCCCAATGTGCCGGTGGCGGCCCCCCCACATCCGCGGGTTGTGACGCGGCGGGCGGGGCCGGGGTCGTAGGGGCGTCCCTGTAGGAACGACCCTAGCTAACCGGAGGTCCCACCATGATTCGCAAGACCCTACTCGCGCTGGCGCTCGTGGCCGCGCCCGCGCTCGCACAGCAGCCTGCCCAGCAGCCCGCGGCCAAGCCGGCCAGCTCGGCGCAGCGAGCCGACACGACCAAGGCGAAGGCTCATCGGATGCGCCGTGCCTCGCGTACCCACACCGCGAAGGCCAAGCCGGCCGCCGCGGCGCCGCGCGACACGACGACCAAGCCTAACTAGTGTAGTCGGAGTTGATCCGGACGTAGTCCGGCGTCAAATCGCAGGTCCATACCACCGCCTCCGCTCGACCGACCCCCAGGTCGAGCCGGAGGCGGATGGTTTTTTGCTGGAAGATGGCGCGCGCCCGAGCGGGGTCGGGATGCGCCGTCGCGCCCGCCGTCGCGAGCGTGAGCCAATCGCCGTTCGTGGCGACCTGAAGACCCACGCGCTCGGGGGTAATCGGGACACCCGCCGCTCCGGCGGCCGCGAGGACTCGCCCCCAGTTGGGGTCCGCGCCGTAGATCGCGGTCTTGACGAGCGTGGAGCGCGCAATCGCGCGGCCCACCTCACGGGCGAACGCCTCGGTCTGCGCCCCGACCACGTGGATTTCGAGCAGTTTGGTCGCCCCCTCGCCGTCCTGCACCACCGCCAACGCCAGGGTGCGCGCGACCTCGGTGACGGCTTCCTCGAACAGCTTCCAGGTCGCGCCGTCGCGCGCCGGATCGATCCCCGACGCGCCGTTGGCGAGGAGCAGCACGGTGTCGTTCGTGCTCGTATCGCCGTCCACCGAAATCGCGTTGAAGGTGCGGTCGGCGACTCGCTTCAGGAACGGCCCCAGCACGCTGGGCTCGGAAGTGGCGTCGGTGGTGAGGACGGCGAGTAGCGTGGCCATGTCGGGATGGATCATGCCGGCGCCCTTGGCGATGCCGCCGATCGTGATGGCGCCCGCGGGGGTGTCGAGGCGGACCGCGCAGTGCTTGGGGCGCGTGTCGGTGGTCATGATGGCGCGTGCCGCCTCGATCCCGCCCTCGGCGGACAGCCGGGTCGCGGCCTGGCGCAGACCCGTCGCCACCTTCTCGACGGGCAGGGGGACACCGATGACGCCGGTCGAGAGGACGAGTGCGGTGCGCGGCGGCAACCCTGCGGCCTCTTCCGCCGCGCGCGCCATGGCGCGGGCCGCCTCGAGACCGTCGGGGCCGGTGCAGGCGTTCGCGACGCGCGCGTTCATGGCCACGGCGCGAACGCGACCCGGACGCTCGCCGAGCAGATCGGCGTCGTAGATCACGGGCGCGGCGCGCACGGCGTTGCGGGTGAAGACGCCCGCGGTCGCGCAGCTCGTCGTGCTGACGATGAGCGCGACGTCGAGCGCGCCGTCCGCCTTCAGGCCGGCGTGCGCCGCGGCGGCGGTGAAGCCCGCCGGCGAAGTGACCGAGCCGTCGGTCAGCGGAGCGATCGCGGAGGTCATCGGTCGGTCAAGATAGCGGCCGCCGCTCGCTTGTGTAACCGGCCGCTGTTTCGTATCATAGCACAACCTTCCCGGAGGGTCCCGTTCCGATGTCGGATCCGTTCCTCAGTTCCGACGAATACGACGAACGTGCACATCAGCTCTACAACGAAGGACAATACGACGACGCGATAGACACCCTGCGCGAGGGCTTGGGACTGTATCCCCACGCCGTCGAGTTGTATGTGGGGATGGGGTATGCGCGCCTCGCCCGGGAAGAGTTCGCGTGGGCGCGGCGCGCGTTCGAGGAAGCCCGCGGCCTCGACGCGGACCACGAGGACGCGCTCGCCGGGCTCGGCGAAGTGCTGCTCAAGTTTGGGGAGCGCGGCGCCGCCGTTGCGTGCTTCGACCACATCCTCGCGCTCGGGTTCGAAGGCGACCACGATCTGATGTTGCAGATCGGGCGGGCACTGTTCCGCGAAGGCGTGCTGGACCAGGCGCGGCGCTTCTTCGAGGTGGCGCTCACCGCCCACCCCGACTCGGCCGAGGCCGCCGCGTGCGCCGGCTACGCCGCCCACCGCCTCGCGGACGAAGGGAGTAGCCTGCACTGGCTGCGCCGCTCCCTCGAGCTCGATCCGAGCCTCGGCGAAGCGCGCATCTACCTCGCCAACCTCCTCTACGACCGCGGCGAATACGAGGCCGCGCTGTTTCACCTCGAGCGGACCGATGCCGAAGAGCAGTACGATGTGCTCGCCATCTGGCGCCTGATCGAGCTCAAGAAGAGCGTCTACCGTCTGTCTGAAGACGATCCGGAGCTCGTGCCGTGGCACGACCGGCTGAGCGAACTCACGGGCGACGCGGAGCCCGATGACCTCCTGCTCGCGGAGATCGAAGCCATGGGGCCGGACGGCCAGGTGCGGGATCCCCGGCAGATCGAACTGTTCGGCACGCTGCTCACCGAGCTCCAGGGCATGCGCACACGGGGGACGGGGGGAGGCGTCGCCGGTGAGGTGCACCGCGTCAGCATCCCATCCGGTGTGACGTACGTCGGCACGTGGGAGGAGATCGTGCGGCAGATGAAAGATGACGCCGCCGAATGGGCGGGTGGGTCGCTGGAGCAGTACATGGAGGCGAGCGCCAAGCGGTGGCGCAAACAGACGGGCCTCGCCATCCCCGCGACCGACCCGGAGACGTTCCTCCGGGCCGGCGCCGACGCGGGAGTGTTACGAATCCTGCATTAGACCGTCTTCTTGAATCGGATGCCGACGGAGAGGGGTCCGTCGCCCAGGGCCATGAGTGTCACGGCGCCGGCGAGGAGCAGGGCCTCGAGCTCGAAGTTGGCGTGATGCGGCAGCTTGTCGGCCAGGATCGTCACGGCCATGAACACCGCCATCGCGGTGGCCCAGAAGCGCGTGAGGATGCCGAGGAGCACGCTCACCGCCCCAACCGTTTCGATCGCGATCACGAACAGAATCCAGATCGTCCCGATCGATATGCTCGGGATGCCGCTCTGGATCCGATCGAGGCCGCGACTCAGGAACACTCCACCCACTGCCAGCCGCATGAAGAAGGCGGCGTACGGCGCCAATGAGCTCATGTGCGCTCCCTAGTCCAGGGTTCCGATGACGGGGCCGCGGCGCCGCGCGTCGCTCCGCACTTCCCGCGCGCTCAGCCGCTTGATGATCACGTCCAAACCCCGTTGCGGGTGGGTTGTGCCGAGTCCCGCGACGTCCACGAAACACAGCCCCTCGAGAGGGGCCGCGTGCAGCGTGATGTGGCCCCCATGGCACAGCAAGGCGACGTCCACTCCCTGGGGGCCAGCGGTGACGGCCGGCGGGGTGACCGGGTTCAGGCCGGCGGCGTTCGCCGCCGCAAGCAACAGGCCGACGAGTCCCTGCGGATCACCGAGGCGCTCGGGCGCGACGCCGCCCAGGTCGGCGAAGACGTGGCCAAACGTCAGCGGCACTGATGACTGTCGGCGATGACCGGCGCCACGAAGGTGCCGCGTACCGGAAGGCCGCCCAACGGGTCGTCGTAGAGGTCGCTGCGCTGTCCGGTGAAGCTGAACCGTCCACTCACCGCGAGACCGTGCGCGAGCGTGTCCACCTGTGTGATGGCGATCGTGCCTCCCTGGCGCGACAGGCCGCGCAGCGGGGGCGTGCTCAGCACCGACCAGATCGCCCAGGCCCGCTTTGGGCGGCACACGAAGTCCGCGCTCGCCGTCGCTTCGTCGAGCGAGATCGAATCGATAGCGGCGGTCACCGGAGCGGCGACGGAATCGCGCAGCGTGATCACGATGTTCTCGATCGCCACGCCGGCTGCCACGACCGGCAGCGACACGCGGAACGAGGTTGTGTCTCCCGGTCGAGGGTAATTGACGGCGCGCGCTCCGGCGCGCGCGCGACGGATCACGGTGCCGAGCACGGTGAACGAGCCCTTGCCGCCGAGGGTGTCGGTGAGCTGGACGACCTGCACGGCACCGGTGGCGGTCACGGAGTCGGCGTGCGCGGTGAAGGGGACGAGTGTGCTGGCTTGCAGCGCGGTGATCAGCCCCGCGGAGTCGATCGTGACGACCGCGCTGGACACCGGCGTGAACCGCACGGGCGGCGGGTTGCCGTCCTTGTCGCGGACCGAAACCGGGACCGTGAACGTATCCCCGACCATGAGATAGATCGTGTCGAGCAACAGCGAGAGGTCGAGGACGCGCGATACGACGAGGAGCGACGCGCCGCTGATCCCGTTTGCGCGCGCCGACAGCACCGCCGGGCCCCGTCCCACGCCGACGATCACGCCGCTCACACTGTCCACCCTGAACACCGCCTGGTCGGAGCTGAACCAGCGCACCGATCCGGTCGCCTGAGAGTCGCCGCGCGCGTCGAAGTACCGCGCCGTCCGCGCCGGGACCGTATCGCCGACGAAGAGCGAGTCCAGAATCGGCGCGATGACGACCCGCGGACTGCCACCGGGACCGGTGTCGCTGCACGCCGCGGCGAGCGCGAGGCTCGTCAGGGTGAGGGCAGCGCAGCGAGCGTAGAACACCAAGCGGCGGATCGGGGTATGGCGGGAGGGGAAGGGGGCGGCGCCTAGAACATGGACATGGCGAGGAACGACCGTAAGTTGTCGTTCGTCACGCGGAGCCGGGCAGACAAGAGCCGCACGACCGACCAGAGTACCTTGTAGGCCACATCGCGG
>Ga0193713_1000344_pt1 | contig 15709 bp, 27 predicted proteins | sample H3a2metaG_FD_143054 | JGI IMG/M metagenome (GOLD analysis project Ga0193713, IMG submission 143054) | Soil microbial communities from a riparian zone of the East river system, Colorado, United States - H3a2 | ecosystem: Environmental > Terrestrial > Soil > Riparian zone | place: USA: East River... | reverse complement strand
TTCGTCCGGCGCTAGCATCCGTGCTGGGAACGCAGCTTCATCGGGCGCTAGCATCCGTGCCGGAAACGCAGCTTCGTCTGGCGCCAGCATCCGCGCTGGTAACGCTGCTTCGTCCGGTGCCAGCATCCGTGCTGGAAACGCAGCTTCGTCTGGCGCTAGCATCCGCGCTGGAAACGCTGCTTCATCGGGCGCGAGCATTCGTGCTGGAAACGCAGCTTCGTCTGGCGCGAGCATCCGCGCTGGAAACGCGGCTTCGTCTGGCGCCAGCATCCGCGCTGGAAACGCGGCTTCGTCCGGCGCCAGCATCCGTGCCGGAAACGCAGCATCGTCCGGCGCCAGCATCCGTGCCGGAAACGCAGCTTCGTCTGGCGCGAGCATCCGCGCTGGTAACGCGGCTTCGTCCGGCGCTAGCATCCGTGCTGGAAACGCAGCTTCGTCTGGCGCGAGCATCCGCGCTGGTAACGCTGCTTCATCTGGCGCGAGCATTCGTGCTGGAAACGCGGCTTCGTCCGGCGCTAGCATCCGTGCTGGGAACGCAGCTTCATCGGGCGCTAGCATCCGTGCCGCAAACGCAGCTTCGTCTGGCGCCAGCATCCGCGCTGGTAACGCTGCTTCATCTGGCGCGAGCATTCGTGCTGGAAACGCGGCTTCGTCCGGCGCTAACATCCGTGCCGGTAACGTGGCTTCGTCCGGTGCCAGCATCCGGGCCGCGAAAGCTGCATGGTTCGGCGCGAGCATCCGTGCCGGCAACGCGGCTTCGTCCGGTGCCAGCATCCGTGCCGGCAACGCGGCTTCGTCTGGCGCGAGCATCCTTGCTGCAAATTACGCTCGGCTCAGCGTGCCGATGTTAAAGGCTGCCTAGGCGGACAGTCCTCCGCACCCGCGGAGATCGCAACAAAAAAGGCCGGAGCGATCCGGCCTTTTCTTTTGGTCAGGCGAAATGGCTACTCTTTGGCGACCTCTGCCTCGGGCCCTTCCTTCGGTTCAGGCCGGTCGAGCAATTCGACCAGAGCCATAGGCGCATTGTCTCCCTTTCTGAACCCGTGTTTCAGAATGCGTAGATACCCTCCGTTTCGCTTGGCGTAGCGCGGCCCGAGTTCGGCGAAGAGCTTCGCCACGATGTCGCGGTCGCGTAAGCGGTTGAACGCCGCACGGCGGTTGGCGAGCGTGGGTTTCTTGCCCAAGGTGATCATGGGCTCCACCACGCGGCGCAGCTCCTTTGCCCTGGGAAGGGTGGTCTGGATGACCTCGTGCCTGAGCAGCGAGACGGTCATATTGCGCAACATCGCCAGGCGATGGCTGCTGGTGCGGTTGAGCTTCCTGAGTCCGTGGCGGTGGCGCATCTTCTTGTCCCTTCGCCTCGATTACGAGGTACGCGCGGTCTCCAGCCCGGCCGGAGGCCAGTTCTCGAGCTTCATGCCGAGCGTCAGCCCGCGCGAGGCCAGCACTTCCTTGATCTCGTTGAGCGATTTTCTACCCAGATTGGGCGTCTTGAGAAGCTCCGTCTCGGTGCGCTGGATCAGGTCGCCGATGTAATAGATGTTTTCCGCCTTGAGGCAATTCGCCGAGCGCACGGTGAGCTCGAGATCGTCCACCGGGCGCAGCAGGATCGGATCGACCTGCGGGGCTTTCTTTTCCTCGACCGCCGGAGCCGTGCCTTCGAGTGCCGCGAAAACGGAAAGCTGATCGACCAGGATCCTCGCTGCGTAACGGATCGCCTCCTCGGGCTCGATCACACCGTTTGTCTCGATGTCGATGATAAGCTTGTCCAAATCGGTACGTTGCTCCACGCGGGCGGACTCGACCGAATAGGACACACGCCTGACGGGAGAGAACGAAGCGTCCAGTATGATCTTGCCGATGCCCTTGGATTCCTCGGGAACGACGCGGAGATTCCCGGGGATGTATCCGCGGCCGTTCTCGACCTTGATCTGCATCTCGATCTTGCCTCCGGGGGAGAGATGCGCGATCACGTGCTCAGGGTTGATGATTTCGACGTCGTGAGTAGCCTCGATATCGCCCGCAGTCACCGGACCCTCGCCCTTTTTCTTCAGGTTGAGCAGCGCGTCCTCGCGGTTGTGAAGCTTGAGCACCACGCCCTTGAGGTTGAGCAAGATATCGACGACGTCCTCCTGGACGCCCTCGATCGTCGAGTATTCATGGAGCACTCCCGCGATCTGCACTTCGGTCGCTGCGAATCCGGGCATCGAAGAAAGCAGGACGCGGCGCAGCGCATTGCCAAGCGTATGGCCATACCCGCGTTCGAACGGCTCCATCACGACTTTCGCGTGATTGGGGGCTATGCCCTGGACGTCGATGATGCGCGGTTTCAGAAATCCACTGGTTTGCATGTAAGACCCTCGATACGAGTTGGCTTGCGCCGGATACTTCGAGCAGCGTTATTTCGAATACAGCTCGACCACCAGGCTTTCGTTGATCGTGGAAGGAAGATCGGAACGTGCCGGAAGCGCCTTGAACGTGCCTTTCATTTCCTTCGCGTTGACCTCGATCCATTCCGGGAAGCCGCGCGTTTCGGCGGCAGCGACCGCGCCCTTGATGCGAAGCTGCTCCTTCGCCTTCGCGACGACTTCGACGGTGTCCCCCGGCCGCACCTGGTAGGACGGCATATTGACGCGTTTGCCGTTTACGAGGATGGCGTTATGGCGCACGATCTGGCGCGCCTCGGTGCGGCTCGCACCGAACCCCATGCGGTACGAAACGGTATCCAGACGCGACTCCAGCAGCTGCAGAAGGCGCTCGCCGGTGACGCCTTTGCTGCGCGAGGCCTCTGCATAGGTCTTGCGGAACTGGCGCTCGAGCAGCCCGTATATGCGGCGCAGCTTCTGCTTCTCCCGCAGCTGCTTGCCGAAATCGGACATGCGGCCGCCGCTTTTCTGGCCGTGCTGTCCCGGCGCATAGCTGCGGCGCTCGATCGCGCATTTGTCGGTAAAGCATTTCTCGCCCTTGAGGAAGAGCTTCTCCCCCTCGCGGCGGCACTGGCGGCACTTCGCATCCAGATCTCGGGCCATGCGTATCCTCTATATGCGCCGTCTTTTCGGCGGCCTGCAACCGTTGTGGGGCACTGGGGTCACATCCGCGATGCTGCTGATCTTGAGACCCAGTGCATTGAGGGCGCGCACGGCCGATTCCCGTCCGGGGCCGGGCCCTTTGATGCGCACCTCGAGATTCTTTACGCCGCACTCCTGTGCCGCGCGGCCCGCCTGCTCGGCCGCAACTTGCGCGGCGAACGGCGTCGATTTCCTCGAGCCCTTGAAGCCTGCGGCGCCCGAGGTCGCCCACGCCAAGGCGTTGCCCTGGCGGTCGGTAATAGTGACGATGGTGTTGTTGAACGAGGCGTGAATGTGGGCGATACCTTCGGCCACGTTTTTTTTGACCTTCTTGCGAACGCGTGCTGCAGCGGTCGGTGCGACAGGCGGTTTTGCCATATACGGGATCCTCGCTTGCTCAGCCGGCCTTCGGGGCCGCAGCGGTAATCTTCACCGCGGCCTTGCGCGGACCCTTCCGCGTGCGCGCGTTGGTTCGGGTGCGCTGGCCGCGAACCGGAAGTCCCTTGCGATGACGGGTGCCACGATAGCAGCCGAGGTCCATCAGCCGCTTGATATTCATCGACACCTCGCGACGCAGGTCGCCCTCGACGGTAAATCTTGCGACTTGCTCGCGCAGCCGCTCCATATCGGACTCTGACAAGTCTTTGATTTTAGAATGCTTATTGACCTTGGCCGCGCCGCAGATCGCCTGCGCGCGCGAGCGCCCGACGCCGAAGATCGCCTGTAGCGCGATCTCGGCATGCTGGTGATTCGCAATGTTGACTCCCGCGATGCGGGCCATACTCTGCTCCGTTTATTGGCCGAAAAGGAAACCCAAAATTATAACGTGAAATCCGTCCTTTAACTATCGATTTGCTACCCCTGCCTCTGCTTGTGGCGGGGATCCTTGCAGATGACGCGCACCACGCCCCTGCGGCGCACGATCTTGCAGTTGCGGCAAATCCTTTTCACCGAGGCGAGTACTTTCATGCGTATTTCCTTTTCGATCAATTCACTTCGCGCGGAATATGATGCGTCCGCGAGTCAGGTCGTAGGGGGTCAGCTCGACCGTCACCTTGTCTCCGGGGAGAATCCGGATGTAGTGCATGCGCATCTTTCCGGAGATGTGTCCCAGTACGACGTGTCCGTTTTCCAGCTTGACGCGAAAGGTTGCATTGGGCAAGGTTTCCATGATCTCTCCCTGCATCTGGATCACGTCTTCTTTCGCCATGTTCGCTGCTCTTGCCCTTCCCTCTGAATTGGGGGATCGGGGTGCGCCCCCTTGTTTCCTTGCTGTTTAGCGGGTGGGAAATCCCGCCCCCTTGAAATTGGCCTTCTTGAGCAGGCTCTCGTACTGGTGCGTCATGATGTAGGCCTGCACCTGCGCCATGAAGTCCATGGTCACCACGACGATAATGAGGAGCGAGGTGCCGCCGAAGTAGAACGGCACGTTCCAACGCAGGATAAGGAACTCTGGCAGCAGGCAAACCAAAGTGACGTAGATGGCGCCCGCCAGGGTCAGCCTCAGAAGGATCTTCTCGAGATACTTCGCCGTCTGGTCGCCGGGCCGGATGCCGGGAACGAAGGCGCCCGATTTCTTGAGGTTGTCCGCCGTCTCCTTGGGATTGTATTGCAAGGCCGTGTAGAAAAAGCAGAAGAAAACGATGGCGCTTGCATACAACATGACGTACACGGGCTGGCCCGGCGTTAGCGTGGATGCAAGGTCCCTGATCATCAGGCTGAATGCCGCCCCAACCTGTCCCTTCGTCAGCAGTTCCCAGGTGTTGCTGCCCGCGACACCGCTCGTAAACCAGCCGGCAAGGGTCGCGGGAAATAGGATGATCGATGAGGCGAAGATCGGCGGTATGACGCCTGACATGTTGAGCTTGAAGGGCAGGTGCGAGGCCTGTCCGCCGTAGACCTTGTTTCCGATCTGGCGCTTGGCGTAGTTGACCAGGATCTTTCTCTGACCGCGCTCGACGAAACAGACGGCCCAAGTCACCAAAACGACGGCGATTGTAATCGCGAGCGCCGTAAGCGGAAACATGGCGCCGGTGCGGACCAGCTCGAGCATTCCGGCGACTGCGTTCGGCAATCCCGCTGCGATGCCGGCAAAGATGATGATAGAGATGCCGTTGCCCAGGCCACGCTCGGTCACCTGCTCGCCGAGCCACATCAGGAACATGGTGCCGGTCACCAGCGTCACGACGGTAGTGAAGCGGAACATCAACCCCGGGTCGATCACAAGCCCGGGTTGCGACTCGAGTGCGATCGAGATGCCGGTCGCCTGGAAAAGCGCGAGAAATACCGTCCCGTAGCGCGTGTACTGCGTGATCTTGCGCTGGCCCGCCTGGCCTTCTTTTTTGAGCTGCTCCAGCTGCGGGGACACCGCGGTCATCAGTTGCATGATGATCGAGGCCGAGATATACGGCATGATGCCGAGCGCGAAGATGGTGAAGCGCGAAAGCGCTCCGCCCGAGAACATGTTGAACAGGCCGAGAATTCCTCCCTGCTGCGACTGGAACAGCTCGGCGAGCCGGATCGGATCGATACCCGGCACCGGAATGTGCGCGCCGATGCGGAAAACGACCAATGCCAGAAGCAGAAACGTCAGGCGCTTCTTCAGATCACCGAACCTCCCGGTCTTGCCGAGCTGCGGAGTCGGGGTAGCCATCTACGATTTACCGCCTTTCTTGCCCTCCGCCCCGGGCCGAGGTTCCTTTGCCTCGCGTTTCTCTTTCCCTTCGCCCTTGTCTTTCCTTTCGCCCTTGTCTTTCGCGCCGCGTTCGCCTTTTGATTCGCCCGCTTCCTTGGCGTTGCCTGCGCGCTTTTCAGATCCGGCTTCCCCCTTGCCCGACTTGGCCTCGGCCTGCGGCTGGGGCGCCGGTACGGCCTTTGGCTCGCGTTTCGGCTTGGGTTGCGGAATGGGCGCATCGGTGCTGCCGCCCGCCGCTTCGATTGCGGCGCGCGCGCCCTTGCTCACCGCGACACCGGTAAGGGTCACTTTGCGCGTCAGCTTGCCGGAGACGATCACCTTGGCTTTCTTGGCCGATCCCGGAACGACGCCTGCTTCTTTCAACACGGCGAGGTCGATTTTCTCGGCCTTGACGCGCTCGAGATCCGATAGCAGCACCTCGGCGGTATCCTCCCGGGTCGGCGAGTTGAAGCCGCGCTTGGGCAGCCTGCGCTGCAGCGGCATCTGCCCGCCCTCGAAGCCCACCTTGTGAAAGCCTCCGGAGCGCGCCCTCTGGCCCTTGTGCCCGCGGCCGCCCGTTTTGCCCGTCCCCGACCCAATGCCGCGTGCAACGCGCTTGCGCACGTGCTTCGAGCCGGGAGCGGGTTTCAGCGTATTGAGTTCCATTTATCCCTCGAGGCGCACCAGGTAAATCACGCTGTTGATCATGCCGCGCACTTGCGGCGTGTCCGTGAGTTCCACGGTTTGACGCAAGCGCCGCAGCCCCAAGCCGCGCACGGTGGCGCGATGCTCCTTCCTGCAGCCGTTGGTGCTTTTGACGAGCGTCACGCGAATTTTCTTGTCGGCCATATGCGTATTGCCCTCAGCTGGTGATTTCTTCGATCGTCTTGCCGCGTTTGGCCGCGATTTGCGCGGGAGTATTCATCCTTTTGAGACCGTCGAGCGTCGCGCGAACCACGTTGTAGGGATTGGTCGAGCCGATGCACTTGGCGAGCACGTTGGTCACCCCCAACACTTCGAACACAGCGCGCATGGGGCCGCCGGCGATGATGCCCGTCCCTTCGGAGGCCGGCTGCATGATCACTTTCGAGGAGCCGTGTTTGCCGATCACGGCGTGCTGCAGCGTGCCGTTCTTCAGGGACACGCGGAACATCTTGCGGCGCGCCTCTTCCAGAGATTTCTGGACAGCCACCGGCACTTCGCGCGCCTTGCCCTTGCCCATGCCCACCGCGCCGTCGCCGTCGCCGACCACGCTGAGTGCGGCAAAGCCGAGGATCCGTCCGCCCTTCACCACCTTGGTGACGCGGTTCACGGAGACCATCTTCTCCTTCAGGCCGTCCGAGCGCTGTTCGCCGCCCTGCATTCTGGGTTGCATTCTCGCCATCGTGATTCCTCTAGAGTGAGGAAAGCCTCCTGTTCGTCGCCAATCTAGAACTTGAGGCCGGCCTCTCGCGCGGCGTCTGCCAGCGCTTTGACCCTGCCGTGGTACTTGTAGCCGGAGCGGTCGAACGCGACGGCCTCGATTCCCAGACCCTTCGCCTTCTCGGCGATACGCCTGCCTACCGCCACTGCTGCCGCTTTGTTCCCGCCATTCGGGACTTTGGTGCGCACTTCCTTCTCCACGGTGGAGGCGGAGGTCAACACCTTGCCGTCCACCGAGTGCAGTTGGGCGTAGATGTGAGTGTTGGTTCGGTGCACAGCCAGCCGCACCTTCGCCAATTCATGGATTTTCCGGCGCGTCTGCGAAGCGCGCCGAAGCCTTGCCGCATTTTTGTCGATCATCGCGGTTCCCTACTTCTTCTTGGTTTCTTTCAAGATCACCCGTTCGTTGGAATAGCGCACACCTTTGCCCTTGTAAGGCTCGGGCGAGCGGTAGGCGCGCACCTCGGCGGCAACCTGTCCCACTTGCTGCTTGTCCAACCCCTTGATGACGATTTCGGTCTGCGAGGGAGTCTCGACCTTCACCCCTTTGGGCATCGGGTGCACCACCGGATGCGAAAAGCCCAGCGTGAGGTTCAACTTGTCCCCTTGTGCCTGAGCGCGATAGCCGACCCCGACCAGCGTCAGCCGCTTCTCGAAACCCTTGGTCACCCCGAGCACCATGTTCGCGGCAAGCGCCCGCAGCGTTCCCGACATTGCGTTCGCCTCGTCCGAACTCCCGAGAGCCTTGAATACCAGCTTGTCGCCGTCCTTCTCGATGCTGACGTCGCTGCGCAGGCGCTGCGACAGCGTTCCGAGCGGCCCCTTGATGGAGAGAGCCTCGGCGGCAAGCGTCGCCTCGACGCCCTTGGGCAGGGTTACGGGATATTTTGCGATGCGGGACATGGCGGTTTCCTAGGCGACGATGCACAGCACTTCGCCGCCGACGCCGGTGGCGCGCGCCTTGCGGTCGGTCATGACTCCCTTGGAGGTGGAGACGATTGCGACGCCGAGGCCGTTCATGACGCGGGGCAGCTCGTCGCGCCCCTTGTAGACACGCAATCCCGGAGTGGACACGCGCTCGATTTTCTCGATCACGGGCTTGTCCGCGTAGTACTTGAGCCCGATCTCGAGCTCCGGCTTGCCTTCCTTCTCGCGAACGGTGAAGCCGTCGATGTACCCCTCGTCCTTGAGCACCTGGGCGATGGAGATCTTCAGCTTGGAGGACGGGACGCCGACCGCGGTCTTTCCGACCATCTGGGCGTTGCGGATGCGTGTCAGCATGTCGGCAATGGGATCGGTCATGCTCATGCGGAAACCTCCTACCAGCTCGCCTTGATCAGGCCCGGAATCTCCCCGCGCAGCGCGATTTCGCGCAGCTTGTTGCGCCCAAGCCCGAACTTGCGGAACACTCCGCGCGGCCGGCCGGTCAGGCTGCAACGGTTGCGCAGCCGCACGGGCGAGGCGTTCCTCGGCAGTTGCTGCTGCTTCTCGCGCGCCTCCTGGCGGTCTTCGTCGGAACGCCTGGCGTCGTTGATGATTGCGAGCAGCGCCGCGCGTCTGGCGGCGTACTTGGCCACCGTCTTGCGGCGTTTTTTGTCGCGGTTGACTAGGGCGAGTTTGGCCATGGCGATCCTTCAGGTCTTGAACGGAAAGCGGAAGGCGGCAAGCAGCGCGCGCGCCTCGTCGTCGTTTTTCGCGGTCGTGGTGATGCTGATGTTGAGCCCTCGCAGAGCGTCGATCTTGTCGTATTCGATTTCCGGAAAGATGATCTGCTCCTTGACGCCTAGGCTGTAGTTGCCGCGACCGTCGAATGCACGGCTCGAGATGCCGCGGAAGTCACGGATGCGCGGGATCGCCACGGTGACCAGGCGATCGAGAAACTCGTACATGCGCTTGCCGCGCAAGGTCACCATGCACCCGACCGGAAACCCTTTGCGGACCTTGAACGTCGCGATCGACTTCTTGGCATTGGTGACCACGGGTTTCTGGCCGGCGATCTTGGTGAGGTCGGCGACCGCGTTGTCCATGATTTTCTTGTCCGTCGTCGTCTCGCCCACGCCCATATTGAGCGTGATCTTCTTGATGCGCGGGACCTGCATCGAGGTCTTGTACCCGAACTTCTTCATCAGATCGGGCACCACGTCCTTGCGGTAGTAGTCTTGTAGTCGAGCCATAGATGGGTTTTTCGAAGTCCTAGGGGCAGGCTTTACGAATCCTTACGGATTAAGCGTCCACCATTTCGCCGTTGGACTTGAACACGCGCACCTTGCGCCCGTCCTCCATCAGCTTGAAGCCGATGCGGTCGGCTTTCTTGGTCTGCGGGTTGTACAGCGCGACGTTCGAGATATCGATTGGCATGTCCTTGTCGACGATGCCTCCGGTCAGACCCTTCATGGGGTTGGGGCGCTGGTGTTTCTTGACGCGGTTGACACCCTCCACGACCAGGTGCCTTGGATCCACGATCCGCAGCACCGTCCCGCGCTTTCCCTTGTCCTTGCCGGTGGTGACGATGACGTCATCGCCTTTCCTGATTTTTTCCATTGTCTCGAGCTCTCAGCCGCGGCAGGTCATCACAGCACTTCGGGCGCGAGCGAGACGATCTTCATGAAGCGCTCGCTGCGAAGTTCCCGGGTCACGGGCCCGAAGATGCGCGTGCCGATCGGCTCCATCTTGGGTGTAAGGAGCACCGCCGCGTTCGAGTCGAACCGGATGCGGCTGCCGTCCGCGCGGCGCACGCCGAAGGCCGTACGCACCACCACGGCGTGGTAGATCTCGCCCTTCTTGACGCGGCCGCGCGGGGCGGCGTCCTTGATGCTCACCCTGATCACGTCGCCGATGTTGGCGTAGCGGCGCTTCGAGCCGCCCAGCACCTTGATACACATCACAGCGCGTGCGCCGGTGTTATCGGCGACATCGAGCACCGTCTGCATCTGAATCATTTTTCCATCTCCAACTTGTCCGGCCCGATGCGCTACGGGCAGGCAGTTTTGGATCCCGTCCGGGACGTGAAAAGGCAGCGAATTCTACGCGAAATCAAAACCTTTGCCAAGCATTATACCTTTGCCAAGCATTAAACCGTTGCCAAGCCTAATCTGCTTACGCCGCCCGCGCCTTCTCGACCAGCTTGGCGATCCGCCAGGCCTTGGTCCTGGAAATCGGGCGGCACTCTTCGATGAGGACCAGATCGCCCTCGCTGCATTCGTTCTTCTCGTCGTGGGCATGGTACTTCTTCGAGCGGGTCACGATCTTTCCATACATTGGATGGGTGACGCGGCGCTCGACCAGCACCGTCACGGTCTTGTCCATCTTGTCGCTGACGACTCGTCCGGTCAGCGTCCGGGTGGTCTTGCCCTCGCTCATTTCACTTCCGCCTTTTCCTTTAGGATGGTGCGCACCCGCGCGATGTCCCGGCGCACTCTTTTCAGTTGGCTGTTGTTGGTGAGCTGCTGCGTCGCCTTCTGCATGCGCAGGCCGAACTGGGCGCGCAGCAGCTCCTCGAGCTCCTTGGAAAGCTGCGCCGGATCCTTGGCGCGGAGTTCACTGGCCTTCATGATCGTATATCTTCTCCAATGTCGGGGACAGACAAGGGGCATGCCCTCTTGTTCTACCCTCACCCCATCTGACGGAGCACGAATACCGTGCGCAGCGGGAGCTTGGCTGAGGCAAGCGCGAACGCCTGCCGCGCCGTCGGCTCATCGACCCCGTCCATTTCGAAGAGCACCTTGCCCGGCCTGATCTCGGCGACGAAATACTCCGGGTTCCCCTTGCCGTTGCCCATCCGCACCTCTGCAGGCTTTTGCGAAACGGGCTTGTCCGGAAAGATGCGGATGAAAATGCGCCCGCCCCGCTTGATGTGGCGTGTCATGGCACGGCGACCCGCCTCGATCTGGCGCGCGGTAAGCCGTCCGCGGGTCGTCGCCTTCAGGCCGTATTCGCCGAAGGAAACCTTCGTTCCCCGCGTGGCGACGCCCCTGTTGCGTCCCTTCTGTTGCTTGCGATATTTGGTCCGAGCCGGTTGCAGCATGGAATCTCCTCGACTATGCCTTGGGTTTTCTGGATTTCTTCACTGCGGTTTTCGGCTTCGCTTCCGACTTCGCTTCGGCCCTACCCTTCGCATCGCCCCCGGCTTTTTTCGCGGCGACCGGATGAGGCCGGGCGGCCCTGGGCTTGGCCTGGGGCGCGGCGGGACTCACTGTGTCGGGTGCCGTCCTGGCTGCAGCGATCGGTTCGGGCTTCTCTTCGGGAGCGCTCGGTGCAGGTCTCGGCGTCACTTTCTTCACTTTCTTCGCCGCGAGAATCTCGTCGGCGGTCGGAGCCGGAGGCGCGACCGGCTGGTCGCCCTTGGCCATCACTTCGCCCTTGTACACCCAGCACTTGATGCCGATCACGCCGTAAGTGGTCTTCGCTTCGGAAAAGCCATAGTCGATGTCCGCGCGCAGCGTATGGAGCGGCACGCGCCCCTCGCGATACCACTCGGTGCGCGCAATCTCGATGCCGTTCAAGCGCCCCGCGCTCATGATCTTGATCCCCTGAGCGCCCAGGCGCATGGCGTTTTGCATTGCGCGCTTCATGGCGCGGCGGAACATGATGCGCTTCTCGAGCTGCTGCGCGATCGAGTCGGCGATGAGCTGCGCATCGACCTCGGGCTTGCGGATTTCCTCGATGTTGACGTGCACCATCTGCACGCCCAGGAGCTTGCGCAGATCGGCCTTGAGCATCTCGATGTCCTCGCCCTTCTTGCCGATCACGACGCCCGGCCGCGCGCTATGGATGGTGATCCGGGCGTCCTTGGCCGGCCGCTCGATCACCACCTTGCCGACCGAGGCGTGGGAAAGCCGTTTCTTCAGATAATCGCGGACCTTCAGGTCCTCGTTCAGCATCGTGGCGAAGTTCCTGCTGTTGGCGTACCAGCGCGAGGACCAGTTCTTGTTGACGCTGAGCCTGAAGCCGATCGGGTGGATTTTCTGTCCCATGAGGGCGTCCTATTTCTTTGCTTGCTTGACCGGGGGTTTTTTCTTTTCTTCGTCAGCCACGGTCACGAAGATATGGCAGGTTCGCTTGGTAATGCGGTTGCCGCGGCCTTTGGCGCGCGCCTGAAAACGCTTGAGCGACGTGGCCTGCTCGACGAAAATGGTCTTTACCTTCAACTCATCGACGTCCGCGCCATCGTTGTGCTCGGCATTGGCAATCGCCGATTCCAGCACCTTCTTGATGATGTGCGCCCCCTTCTTCGGACTGAAGGCAAGCAGATTGAGCGCCTTTTCCACCGGGAGCCCGCGGATCTGGTCGGCGACGAGCCGCCCTTTCTGGGCCGAAAGCCGTACCCCGTATAGCGTCGCGCGGGTTTCCATGCTCGCTCCCTTATTTCTTCTCGCCGCCGGCGGCGGGTGTCGGCGCCGGGGCGGCGCCTGGCGCGGGGGCCCCCGGCCCAGCCGAAGCGCCCTGCCCCCCGGGCCCCCCTCCGCCGGTTCTCGCGGCCGCAGCGGCCTCCAGAACCTTCTTGTCCGCCATGCCGTGGCTCTTGAAAATTCGAGTCAGCGCGAATTCGCCCAGCTTGTGCCCCACCATGTTTTCCGAGATGTATACCGGAACGTGCTGCTTGCCGTTGTGGACCGCAATGGTCAGCCCGACGAAATCCGGCAGAATCGTGGAACGCCGCGACCAGGTCTTGATCGGACGCTTGTCGCTTGCGGCACGCGCCGCGCCGACCTTCTTCACCAGGTGATGGTCCACGAAAGGACCCTTCTTGACCGAGCGTCCCATGGTCTAGCCCTTGTCTCGTTTTTTGTGCCGGAATTGGATGATCATGCCGCGCGTGCGCTTGTTCTTGCGAGTCTTGTAGCCCTTGGTCAGCACCCCCCAGGGACTCACGGGATGCTGCCCTGCTGCGGTCTTTCCCTCACCGCCGCCATGCGGATGGTCGATCGGATTCATCGCAACGCCGCGCACGGTGGGCCGCACGCCGCGCCAGCGGACGCGGCCGGCCTTGCCGATCGATTCCAGGCTGTGCTCCTCGTTGCCGACCTCGCCGATGGTGGCGCGGCAGTCGACGTGCACCTTGCGTATTTCCCCCGAACGCAGCCTGACCTGTGCGTAGCTGCCTTCCCGCGCGAGAAGCTGCACGGACGTGCCTGCAGCGCGGGCCAGCTGGGCGCCCTTGCCCGGCTGCATTTCGACGCAGTGAATCGTCGTTCCGACCGGGATATTTCTGAGCGGCAGGGCGTTGCCTGACTTGATCGGCGCTTCCGCTCCCGACAAAAGCTGCGTCCCCGCCGCGACGCCCTTGGGCGCGATGATGTAGCGGCGCTCGCCGTCGGCGTAACAAAGCAGCGCGAGGCTCGCGCTGCGGTTCGGATCGTACTCCAGCCGCTCGACCTTGGCCGCAATGCCGTCCTTGTTGCGGCGGAAATCGACGATGCGGTAGTGGTGCTTGTGGCCGCCGCCCTGGTGGCGCACGGTGATGTGGCCGTTGACGTTGCGACCGGCCTTCTTGGATTGCTTCTCGACCAGGGGCGCGTAAGGCCCGCCCTTGTGCAGATCGGGATTGACCACCTTGACGAGCTGCCGGCGGCCGGGCGAAGTAGGTTTGACTTTGACGAGCGGCACTGTCTACTCCTGAGCCTGAAAGGTGATTTCCTGCTTCTTGCCGTCGGGTCCCGGCATCAGGGACACGTAGGCCTTTTTCCAGTTGCGGCGGCGCCCTTCGAAGCGCCCGAAGCGCTTGTCCTTGCCTTTGACATTGGTGACCTGGACCGATTTAACCTTGGTCTTGAACATCAGCTCGACCGCCGCCTTGATTTCGGGTTTGGTCGCATCGGCCACGACGCGAAATACGTATTGGTTGTTCCTCTCGCCGACAAAGGTGCTCTTCTCCGAGACCTGCGGCGCGAGCAATACCTGCATCAAGCGCTCCTTGTCCAGGGTCGCGGTCATTTCAGAAGCTCCTCGAACCTTGCCATCGCTTTCTTCGTCAGGATGACGTGCTCGAACTGGATCAGCGATACCGGATCGGCGTGGTTCACGTCGAGCACGCGCACGTTCACGAGGTTGCGCGAAGACAGCAACAGGTTCTGGTCCACCTCGTCGGTGATGATGAGCGCCGTGTCCAGACCCATCTGCTTGAGCTTCTGCGCGAGGAGCTTCGTCTTCGGCGCCTCGACGCTGAAAGTCTCCACCAGCTTCAGCCGCTCCTCGCGCGCGAGCTGCGACAGGATCGAGCACATTCCCGCGCGATACATCTTGCGATTCACTTTCTGGGAGAAGTTCTCGTCCGGCGAATTCGGAAAAATCTTGCCGCCCCCGCGCCACAGCGGGCTTGCAACATCGCCGGCGCGGGCGCGGCCCGTGCCCTTCTGCCGCCACGGCTTCTTGTGCGAGTGGCGAACGTCGCTGCGCCCCTTTTGCGCGCGCGTGCCGCGGCGGGCGTTCGCCTGGTAGGCGATGACTATCTGATGCACCAGCGACTCGTTGAACTCGCGTCCGAACAATGCGTCGGATGCGGCCACCGTCGCCGCGCTCTTGCCCTGCTCGTTGATGAGCTTGAGCTCCATCACGCCCCCTTGGCTGCCGGCGCGGGTGCCGCCTTGGCTGCGGGTGCCGCCTTGGCGGCCTGCGCGGGTGCAGCCTTGGCCGCTGAAGCTGCGGCCTTCGACGGCGCTGCCTTGGGCGACGGGCCTTTGACCCGCGTCGCCTTGGTGGTCGGCCGCACGACGATGTCGCGGCCACGGCTTCCCGGCACGGAACCTTTTACGAGGAGCAACTGGCGCTCGGCGTCGATGCGCACCACCTCAAGGCCTTGCACAGTGCGGTGCACGGCGCCCAGATGGCCGGCCATGCGCTTGCCCGGAAACACGCGGCCCGGATCCTGCGCCATCCCGGTCGAGCCCGGCTTCTTGGTCGAAAGCGAATTGCCGTGGCTGGCACGGTTCGAAGAAAAGTGGTGGCGCTTGATGACCCCCGCAAAGCCCTTGCCCTGCGAGACCCCGGAGACATCCACGATCTGCCCGACTTTGAAGATGTCGGGACCGATCTTCCCCCCCAACTTGAAGTTGGCGACATCGTTTTCGGGCACGCGGAATTCGCGCAGTATGTGACCGGCCTCGACCGCAGCCTTGGCGAGGTGGCCGGCTGCGGCCTTGTTGACGCGGGAAGCGCGGCGCTTCCCGAAAGTGACCTGCACGGCGCTGTAGCCGTCGGTCGCGGCGGACTTGATCTGCGTCACGCGGTTGTCGGAAACGTCCAGCACGGTCACCGGCAGCGAGTCGCCGTCATCGGTGAAAACGCGGGTCATGCCGACCTTGCGGCCGACCAATCCTAAAGTCATTTTCTTACCCTTTTTCCAAAGGTGCCGACTGCTATTGGTCGGCGGTTAAATTGTGCGGCTACTGCACTTACAGCTTGATCTCGACATCGACTCCGGCCGGCAGATCGAGCTTCATCAGCGCATCCACCGTCTTGTCGGTGGGATCGATGATGTCCATCAGGCGCAAGTGCGTCCTGATCTCGAGCTGGTCGCGCGAGGTCAGGACGCACTTGCGCCTGATGG
>Ga0193713_1000343_pt1 | contig 15713 bp, 9 predicted proteins | sample H3a2metaG_FD_143054 | JGI IMG/M metagenome (GOLD analysis project Ga0193713, IMG submission 143054) | Soil microbial communities from a riparian zone of the East river system, Colorado, United States - H3a2 | ecosystem: Environmental > Terrestrial > Soil > Riparian zone | place: USA: East River... | reverse complement strand
GCGTCGTGAGGCTCAACCGTTCATGATCGCGGCGCGGGTCCGCCGTATGACGAATCGAGGCGAAAAAAATAGGACCCTTCGTGGTCCTAAAATGCCGGAAATTAGCCCTTGGCAAGCCGGAAAAGAGTCGTTAAACAATCGTTTCCGGGCGTGCTGGCCGTTGCTGGCACGTCTGTGCTCGCATTCCGAAAACCCGACACGATAGGAGATCATTCCTTTCAGGACATCCGCATGGATTGCTCGAAAGGATGAGAAAACCCGTCGCTTTGGAGGGATGCGGGCAGAGGTCTTTCGGCGTGCCGGACGACCTCGATCCTGTCCAAGACTGCAGGCGCCCGCGACGAAATACAAGTTTCTTCAACGGCTTAATCTTACGGCCTGCATAGACGGGTGAAGACCGGATTTCGCTTTGCGTCGCTGACAGCGACGAGCGGCGGATTTGGTTCGAACCTCGACACCCCGTGGCCTTTGGGCTCGGGAGGGCAGGCTTTTCAAATGTCGTCGTGCCCGACGTGTCCTGAGACTGGAATGTCTCGAGGTCAGGTTTGGGGCGGGACGATGGGTGTAACCCGGCGGTCCTGCCTTTTTGGGCAAAGGCCGCCAACCGGAGAGAGCTTGCTGTGGAAAAAGCGGCAAAAAAGGACGCGGTTGAGGCGCTGAACGGTCTTTTCAAGACCACCAGCGTTGCGGTCGTGGCTCATTATTCCGGCCTCACCGTGGCCCAGATGCAGAAGCTGCGCATGCAGATGAAGCTGGCGGGTGCATCGGTGAAGGTCTCGAAGAACCGTCTTGCCAAAATTGCTCTTGAAGGCACGGACGTTGTTGCCATCGGCGCCCTGTTGAAGGGACCGACCGTGATCGCGACTTCAAACGATCCGGTGGCAGCTCCGAAGGTTGCCATCGAATTCGCCAAGACGAATGAGAACTTCGTCATTCTCGGCGGATCGATGGGTAAAACCGTCCTGAATGTCGATGGCGTGAAGGCACTTGCCGCCCTGCCGTCGCTGGATGAATTGCGCGCGAAGATCCTCGGCCTCCTGGTGGCGCCGGCGACCAAGATCGCTCAGCTCACCACTGCGCCCGCGGCCAAGCTTGCGCGCGTGGTTCAGGCCTATGCCTCAAAGAGCGAAGCGGCCTGACGCCCTTCGTTAAATCAACCTGGTTCGAACCGATACGCTTAAGGAAACAGATCAATGGCTGACTTACAGAAGATTGTAGACGACCTCTCGAGCCTCACCGTGCTCGAAGCTGCCGAGCTCGCAAAGCTGCTTGAAGAAAAGTGGGGCGTGTCCGCTGCCGCCGCCGTCGCGGTGGCCGGTCCGGCCGCTGCCGCTGCTGCGCCGGCTGAAGAAAAGACCGAGTTCTCGGTCATCCTGCTGGCCGCTGGCGAGAAGAAGATTGAAGTCATCAAGGAAGTCCGGGCCATCACGGGCCTCGGCCTGAAGGAAGCCAAGGACCTCGTCGAGGGCGCGCCGAAGCCTGTCAAGGAAGGCGTGAACAAGGACGAATCCGAGAAGATCAAGGCCCAGCTTGAGAAGGCCGGCGCCAAGGTCGAGCTCAAGTAACACGTGTTATTCGAGCGAAATTCCCGGGTGAGCAGTGCGAAACCCGGGAATCGCGGCAAAACAGACGTGAATGGGGTAGCCCGGAGCACGTTGTACACAGGAATGTGTGGGGATTCGCTGGCTTACCCCTCGAATCTCCACGATTGCCATCCCATATCGGGGCGGCAGCACGAAAGCACGGTTGGCGGCGGGAACGGCAGCGTTTCTGTGCGTGCCGTTGGGAGACAGGGCAATTTCGGGCTTTTTCGGTCCGTGACTAATCAGGTTTAGACGGGCGGGTGCGGTCAAGCGCCCCGCGCGTCGTTTTGCGTTCTGAAAGTCTGGGGTTCAAAATCAGGATTAAAATCCTGACATTCGGCTTCGAAGTTTCGGAAACGTGTCGAAATTCAACCCGGGGGCGATGCCAATCGCGCTTCGGAAGGTTCGCCCCTGACGGGCGACGAAATGAGAGGCCACGATGGCGCAGCAGACATTCACCGGTCGCAAACGCGTTCGCAAGTTCTTCGGACACATCAAGGAAGTCGCAGAGATGCCGAACCTCATCGAGGTTCAGAAGGCGTCCTATGACCAGTTCCTGATGGTCGACGAGCCTGTCGGCGGACGGCTGGATGAAGGCCGATTTCTCGGGTACGTCGATGCTGGAATTCGTCCGCTACGAATTCGAGCCGCCGAAGTATGACGTCGACGAGTGCCGTCAGCGCGGCATGACCTATGCGGCGCCGCTGAAGGTGACGCTGCGCCTGATCGTGTTCGATATCGACGAAGAGACCGGCGCGAAGTCCGTCAAGGACATCAAGGAGCAGGACGTCTACATGGGCGATATCCCGCTCATGACCATGAACGGCACCTTCGTCGTCAACGGCACCGAGCGCGTCATCGTCTCGCAGATGCATCGTTCGCCCGGCGTGTTCTTCGACCACGACAAGGGCAAGACCCATTCGTCGGGCAAGCTGTTGTTTGCCGCGCGCGTGATTCCGTATCGCGGCTCCTGGCTCGATATCGAATTCGACGCCAAGGACATCGTGTTCGCGCGTATCGACCGCCGCCGCAAGATTCCGGTGACCTCGCTGATGTTCGCGCTCGGTCTCGACGGCGAAGCCATCCTGAGCACGTTCTACAAGAAGATCAGCTACAAGCGCGCCAAGGAAGGCTGGCGCGTGCCGTTCGACGCCACCCGTTTTCGCGGCTACAGCACGATCAACGACCTGATCGATGCCGACAGCGGCAAGGTTGTGCTTGAGGCCGGCAAGAAGCTTACCGTGCGTGCCGCGCGCCAGCTCCAGGAAAAGGGCCTCAAGGCGCTGCGCCTGTCGGATGAGGAATTGGTCGGCAACTACCTTGCCGAGGACCTCGTCAATCCCAAGACCGGCGAGATCTACGCCGAGGCCGGCGAGGAAATCAGCGAGAAGTCGCTGAAGGCGCTCAACGAGCACGGCTACAAGGAATTGCCGCTGCTCGACATCGACCATGTCAATGTCGGCGCCTATATCCGCAACACGCTGCACGCCGACAAGAACATGACGCGTGAAGACGCGCTGTTCGACATCTATCGCGTGATGCGTCCCGGTGAGCCGCCGACCATCGACTCGGCCCAGACCATGTTCCAGTCGCTGTTCTTCGACAGCGAGCGCTACGACCTGTCCGCGGTCGGCCGCGTCAAAATGAACATGCGCCTCGAACTCGATGCGCCCGACACCCATCGCACGCTGCGCAAGGAAGACATTCTCGCCGTCATCAAGACGCTGGTCGACCTGCGCGACGGCAAGGGCGAAATCGACGACATCGATCACCTCGGCAACCGGCGTGTGCGCTCGGTCGGCGAGCTGATGGAGAACCAGTATCGTATCGGCCTGCTGCGCATGGAGCGCGCGATCAAGGAGCGCATGTCCAGTGTCGATATCGACACCGTGATGCCGCAGGACCTGATCAACGCCAAACCGGCTGCCGCCGCGGTGCGCGAGTTCTTCGGCTCGTCGCAGCTGTCGCAGTTCATGGACCAGACCAATCCGTTGTCGGAAATCACCCACAAGCGCCGTCTCTCGGCGCTTGGCCCCGGTGGTCTGACCCGCGAGCGTGCCGGCTTCGAGGTGCGCGACGTGCATCCGACCCATTACGGCCGGATCTGCCCGATCGAGACCCCGGAAGGCCCGAACATCGGCCTGATCAACTCGCTCGCGACGTTTGCGCGCGTGAACAAATACGGCTTCGTCGAAACACCCTACCGCAAGGTCAAGGACGGCCGCGTCACCGACGAGGTGGTCTATCTCTCGGCGATGGAGGAGGGCCGCTATCACGTCGCGCAGGCGAACGTGGCGCTCGACGCCAAGGGCCGCTTCACCGACGACCTCGTGGTCTGCCGCCATTCCGGCGACGTGCTGATGATCACGCCGGACAAGGTCGACTACATGGACGTGTCGCCGAAGCAGCTGGTTTCGGTGGCGGCGGCGTTGATTCCGTTCCTCGAGAACGACGACGCCAACCGCGCGCTGATGGGCTCGAACATGCAGCGTCAGGCCGTGCCATTGGTGCGCGCGGAAGCGCCGTTTGTCGGCACCGGCATGGAAGGCGTGGTCGCGCGTGACTCCGGTGCTGCGATCGCGGCCCGCCGGACCGGCGTGATCGACCAGATCGACGCCACCCGTATCGTCATTCGCGCCACCGAGGATCTCGATCCCACCAAGTCGGGCGTCGATATCTACCGGCTGATGAAGTACCAGCGCTCCAACCAGTCGACCTGCATCAACCAGCGTCCGCTGGTGAAGGTCGGCGATCTCGTGCGCAAGGGCGACATCATCGCCGACGGTCCCTCGACCGATCTCGGCGAACTCGCGCTCGGCCGTAACGTGCTGGTCGCGTTCATGCCGTGGAATGGCTACAACTTCGAAGATTCGATCCTGCTCTCCGAGCGGATCGTGAAGGACGACGTCTTCACCTCGATCCACATCGAGGAATTCGAGGTGATGGCCCGCGATACCAAGCTCGGCCCCGAGGAAATCACCCGCGACATTCCGAACGTTTCGGAAGAAGCGCTGAAGAACCTCGACGAAGCCGGCATCGTCTATATCGGCGCGGAAGTGCGTGCCGGCGACATCCTGGTCGGCAAGATCACGCCGAAGGGCGAAAGCCCGATGACGCCGGAAGAAAAGCTGCTGCGCGCCATCTTCGGCGAAAAGGCGTCCGACGTTCGCGATACCTCGCTCCGCGTGCCTCCGGGCGTGCAGGGCACCATCGTCGAAGTCCGCGTGTTCAACCGGCACGGCGTCGACAAGGACGAGCGCGCCCTGGCGATCGAACGGGAAGAGATCGAGCGTCTTGCCAAGGACCGCGACGACGAGCAGGCGATTCTCGACCGTAACGTGTACGGCCGCCTGGCGGAGCTTCTGGAAAACCGCCAGGGCATCGCCGGTCCGAAGGGCTTCAAGAAGGACACCAAGATCACGCGCGCGGTGCTTGATGAGCATCCGCGTTCGCAATGGTGGATGTTCGCTTCGCCCAACGACAAGCTGATGGCTGAAATCGAGGCGATGCGGAAGCAGTACGACGAATCGAAGAGGGGCCTCGAACAGCGCTTCCTCGACAAGGTCGAGAAACTGCAGCGTGGCGACGAATTGCCGCCCGGCGTGATGAAGATGGTCAAGGTCTTCGTTGCGGTGAAGCGCAAGATCCAGCCCGGCGACAAGATGGCGGGCCGTCACGGCAACAAGGGCGTGGTGTCCAAGATCGTTCCGATCGAAGACATGCCGTTCCTCGAGGACGGAACCCATGCGGACATCGTGCTCAATCCGTTGGGCGTGCCAAGCCGGATGAACGTCGGGCAGATTCTCGAAACCCATCTGGGCTGGGCCTGCGCCGGCCTCGGCAAGCGCATCGGCCAGACCATCGACGCCTACTATGCCAAGCAGGACATCAAGCCGCTGAAGGAGACCTTGAAGAAGATCTACGGCGACGAGGAAACCATCAGGTCGCTCAACGACGCCGAACTGATGGAGCTTGGCGGCAACCTGCGTCACGGCGTGCCGATCGCGACGCCGGTGTTCGACGGTGCCAAGGAAGCCGACATCGAGGAGATGCTGAAGCTTGCCGGTCTCGACGCTTCCGGACAATCGACCGTCTATGACGGCCGGACCGGCGACGCGTTCGATCGCAAGGTGACGGTTGGGTACATCTATATGCTCAAGCTGCATCACCTTGTGGACGACAAGATCCACGCACGTTCGATCGGGCCGTACTCGCTCGTGACCCAGCAGCCGCTGGGTGGCAAGGCGCAGTTCGGCGGCCAGCGTTTCGGCGAAATGGAAGTGTGGGCGCTCGAGGCTTACGGCGCGGCGTACACGCTCCAGGAAATGCTGACCGTGAAGTCGGACGACGTCGCCGGCCGTACCAAGGTGTACGAGGCGATAGTGCGCGGCGACGACACGTTCGAAGCCGGTATCCCGGAATCGTTCAACGTGCTGGTCAAGGAAATGCGTTCGCTGGGCCTCAACGTCGACCTGCACAACTCCAAGGTTGGCGGCACGACATCCGAGGCTGCTGAGTAACCAAAAGCGTCATGCCCGGCCTTGTGCCGGGCATCCCGCGCCTCGCTCGGACGTTGAGCAGGGCGTGCGACTGAAATTTTCGAATTTGCTGCCGGTGACGATCGGCACGCGAGGAGAAGACCATGAACCAAGAAATTATGAATCTTTTCAATCCGACGACGCCGGCTCAGGTCTTCGACCAGATCCGGATTTCAATCGCGTCTCCGGAGAAGATTCTGTCGTGGTCCTACGGCGAGATCAAGAAGCCGGAGACCATCAACTACCGCACCTTCAAGCCCGAGCGTGACGGCTTGTTCTGCGCGCGCATCTTTGGCCCGATCAAGGACTATGAGTGCCTGTGCGGCAAGTACAAGCGCATGAAGTACAAGGGCATCATCTGCGAAAAGTGCTCGGTCGAAGTGACGCTGTCGCGGGTCCGGCGCGAGCGGATGGGCCATATCGAACTGGCCGCGCCGGTCGCGCATATCTGGTTCCTGAAGTCGCTGCCGTCCCGCATCGGCCTTCTGCTCGACATGACGCTGAAGGATCTCGAGCGGATTCTTTATTTCGAATACTACGTCGTTCTCGAGCCCGGCCTCACCGCGCTCAAGGACCGTCAGCTGCTGTCGGAAGACGAGTATCTGAAGGCGCAGGACGAATACGGCCAGGACAGCTTCACCGCCATGATCGGCGCCGAAGCGATCCGCGAATTGCTGAAGGGGCTTGAGCTCGAGAAGCTCGAGGCGTCCTTGCGCGTCGAGATGCAGGAAACCGAATCCGACATCAAGCACAAGAAGCTCGCCAAGCGTCTGAAGATCGTCGAGGCGTTCCGCTATTCCGGCAACAAGCCGGAGTGGATGATCCTGACGGTGGTGCCGGTGATTCCGCCGGACCTGCGTCCGCTGGTGCCGCTCGATGGCGGCCGCTTCGCGACCTCCGATCTCAACGACCTCTACCGCCGCGTCATCAACCGCAACAATCGCTTGAAGCGGCTGATGGAGTTGCGCGCGCCCGACATCATCATCCGCAACGAAAAGCGCATGCTGCAGGAGGCCGTCGACGCGTTGTTCGACAACGGCCGCCGCGGACGCGTCATCACCGGCGCCAACAAGCGTCCGCTGAAGTCGCTGGCCGACATGCTGAAGGGCAAGCAGGGCAGGTTCCGCCAGAACCTGCTCGGCAAGCGCGTCGACTATTCCGGCCGTTCGGTGATCGTGGTCGGTCCCGAACTGCGGCTGCATCAGTGCGGCCTGCCGAAGAAGATGGCGCTCGAATTGTTCAAGCCGTTCATCTATTCGCGGCTCGACGCCAAGGGTCTGTCCACCACGGTGAAACAGGCGAAGAAGCTTGTCGAAAAAGAGCGTCCCGAGGTCTGGGATATTCTCGACGAGGTGATCCGCGAGCATCCCGTGCTCTTGAACCGCGCGCCGACGCTGCATCGCCTGGGCATCCAGGCGTTCGAGCCGGTGCTGATCGAAGGCAAGGCGATCCAGCTGCATCCGCTGGTGTGCGCGGCATTCAATGCCGACTTCGACGGCGACCAGATGGCCGTGCACGTTCCGCTTTCGCTGGAAGCCCAGCTCGAAGCACGCGTGCTGATGATGTCGACCAACAATATCCTGCATCCGGCGAACGGTCAGCCGATCATCGTGCCGTCGCAGGACATCGTGCTTGGCCTGTATTATCTGTCGATCTTGCGCGAAGGCCTGCCGGGCGAAGGCAAGCTCTACGGTGAAATGGCCGAGATCGAGCATGCCCTGCACTCCAAGGTCATCCATCTGCACACCAAGATCAAATATCGCTGGCAGGGTGTCGACGAGAACAACAAGCCGGTGACCCGCTGGTTCGAAACCACGGCTGGCCGCGCCATGCTCGGCCAGGTGCTGCCGAAATCGCCGAAGATGCCGTTCGACGTCGTCAACAAGCTGATGACCAAGAAGGAAATCTCCGGCGTCATCGACCAGGTCTACCGTCACTGCGGTCAGAAGGAGACGGTGATCTTCTGCGACCGCATCATGGCGCTCGGCTTCTACAATGCGTTCAAGGCCGGCATTTCGTTCGGCAAGGACGACATGGTGGTGCCGGCATCGAAGTGGAAGATCGTCGAGGAGACCCGCACGCTCGCCAAGGAATTCGAACAGCAGTACAACGACGGCCTGATCACCCACGGCGAGAAATACAACAAGGTCGTGGATGCCTGGTCGAAGTGCACCAAGCGCATCTCCGAAGACATGATGACGGAAATCTCCGCCGTTAAGAAGAATCCCAAAGGCGGCGAGGCCCAGATCAACTCGATCTTCATGATGTCGAACTCCGGCGCGCGCGGTTCTCAGGACCAGATGCGTCAGCTTGCCGGCATGCGCGGCCTGATGGCGAAGCCGTCGGGCGAGATCATCGAGACGCCGATCATTTCCAACTTCAAGGAAGGTCTGTCGGTGCTCGAATACTTCAACTCGACCCACGGCGCCCGCAAGGGTCTCGCGGATACCGCGTTGAAGACGGCGAACTCGGGGTACCTGACGCGTCGTCTGGTCGACGTGGCGCAGGACTGCATCATCACGGCCGATGACTGCGGCACCAAGCTCGGCATCAAGATGCGCGCCATCATCGATTCCGGCACGGTCGTCGCCTCGCTGGCGTCGCGCATCCTCGGCCGTACCAACGGCGAGGATCTGCGCGATCCCGCGACTAACAAGATCGTGGTCAAGCGCGGCACGCTGATGGAGGAGACCCACGTCGACGCCATTCAGCAGGCCGGCATTCAGGAAGTGAAAATCCGCTCGGCGCTGACCTGCGAACTCGTCAACGGCATCTGCGGCAAGTGCTACGGTCGCGATCTCGCCCGCGGCACGCCGGTCAACCACGGTGAAGCGGTCGGCGTCATCGCGGCGCAGTCGATCGGCGAACCCGGCACCCAGCTCACGATGCGGACGTTCCACATCGGCGGCGCGGCGCAGATCAACGAGCAGTCGTTCATCGAATCGAACTTCGACGGCAAGGTGACGATCAAGAACAAGGCGATCGCGAAAAATGGCGAAGGCCATTTGGTCGCGATGGTCCGCAACATGGTGGTCGCGGTGGCGGACGCCGACGGCACCGAGCGTGCGACCCATCGCATTCAATACGGCGCGCGGATGCGGGTCGACGAAGGCGATATGGTCAAGCGCGGCCAGCGCATCGCGGAATGGGATCCGTACTCACGGCCGGTTCTCACCGAGGTCGAGGGCACCATCGGGTTCGAGGATCTGGTCGAGGGCCAGTCGATCTCGGAGACGCTCGACGAATCCACCGGTATCGCCAAGCGCGTGGTCATCGACTGGCGCACGTCGCGGGGCGGGGCGGATCTGCGTCCGGCCATCGTCATCAAGGGCAAGGATGGAAAGATCCTCAAGCTCGCGCGTGGCGGCGAGGCCCGCTACATGCTTTCGGTTGACGCGATCCTGTCGGTCGACGTCGGCGCGAAGGTCAAGACCGGCGACATCCTGGCGCGTATTTCCACGGAAAGCGCGAAGACCAGGGACATCACCGGCGGTCTGCCGCGGGTGGCTGAGCTGTTCGAGGCCCGCAAGCCGAAGGATGCCGCGATCATCGCGGAAATCGCCGGCACCATCCGGTTCGGCCGCGACTACAAGAACAAGCGCCGCATCTCGATCGAGCCGATGGACAAGAACGAGGAGACCCGCGAGTACCTCATTCCGAAGGGCAAGCACATCCATCTGCAGGACGGCGACATCGTCGAAAAGGGCGATTTCATCGTCGAAGGCAATCCCGCGCCGCACGACATCCTGGCGATCAAGGGCATCGAGGAACTCGCGGCCTATCTGGTCAACGAGATCCAGGAGGTCTACCGGCTGCAGGGCGTGCTGATCAACGACAAGCACATCGAAGTGATTGTCCGTCAGATGCTGCAGAAGGTGGAGATCACCGACCAGGGCGAGACCGACATGATCTCTGGCGAACAGATCGACAAGATCGAGTTCGACGTGATCAACGCCAAGGCCAAGGAAGAGGGCAAGAAGATCGCCACGGGAACGCCGGTGTTGCTCGGCATTACCAAGGCGAGCTTGCAGACCCGCTCGTTCTTCTCGGCGGCCTCGTTCCAGGAGACCACCCGCGTGCTCACCGAAGCCGCCGTCAACGGCAAGGTGGATCCGCTCGAAGGCCTCAAGGAAAACGTCATTGTCGGCCGGTTGATCCCGGCGGGCACCGGCGCCTCGATGGCCAAGATCCGCGAAGTCGCGGTGAAGCGCGACAAGCTGATTCTCGACGAACGCGAAAAGCAGGCCACGATCGTGCCTGCGGCACCGGAAGTCGAACCGCTGGCGCTGCCGCCGGCGGAATAATCGATCGGCATTCCAGCGATCACAATGCGAAAGAGCCGGCGTCAGCCGGCTCTTTTTTTGCGTGAGTTGATAACTGCCCGATCGCAGCGGTTGAAAACGGCCCGCTTGTGCTGGGTCCGCGCTCTTCGGCACGGCCGTCAAATGCCTGCCTTGGCACACGCCCTTGTCAACAATTCGTATTTCGACATGCAAGAAGGCGAGATGATACGCGGGATGCTTTCATTCCGCATCCTTTCGTGGATTCCATGTCGGTGCTTGCGGTGGACCTTTTGGGCGCAGGGGCCAGCGCCCGATTCGAGGACGTCGTCGGCCGTTCCGATCTAGAAGCGACAATCGGACAGATCATGGATTATCTCGTCGAAAGAGACGATGTCGACGAGCATCGAATTGCAATCCTCGCGGATGGATGGAGCTCTTCCTTTGTGGCGCGGGGAATCGCGTTCGATGACCGTTTTGCAGCGGCGGTTTGTGACGGCGGTATCTGGGATTTGAATGAACGCGCGTTCCTGAGGGATCTCGTCGCGCCGTCGGATGCGAACGCTCTCTCGAGACCGTCTTCAGCAGGGTTGCTCGAAACATCAAATGCCCTGTCTTGATTTCTACCGGCGAGCGCGGCTGGCTTAAGGCGGAGCGCGTGAAGGAATTGTACGACGGACTGAAAGCGGATGGCCGGGACGTGACCCTCAAGATCTTCACGAGCGAGGAAACCGCGGCAGCACAAGGACATGCCGACAACACCGCGCTTGCCAATGAGTTTATCTTTGACTGGATCGCGTCACGCCTCGGAATTGAAGCGCATTAGATCGTATCGTGATGGCCCAAGGTTGAAATAAAGTCCTCGGTTGCCGGGTCGCTGCGTTGCTCACACGTCGGGCAACGAAGTCTTGCTGCTCAACAATGTCGGTCGACGGTCGAAACTCAGATGTCCAGGACCACCTTCAAGCAGGCCTTCTCAAGGCGGTTCCGGAGGCCGGCGAGTCTATCGGTGAGTTCGGCTAATTCGCGGTCGTCGAACTCCGCGAAAATGAATTCGTTCAAGGTCTCCTGTTGCGAGGCCAGACTTGCCAGAAGCTTGGTCGTCTTGTTTGTCAGGGACATCTGTACAATTCGGCCGTCTTCGGTGGAGTTTTTTCGGCGTATGAAGCCTTTCTTTTCAAGCAGTTTCGATTGAGTCGTGACGAACGACGAATCAACATGCAGCTTTTTCGAAACCACATTGACCGGCACGCCATCGTCTTGATCGATTTCCGCCAGGGCCATCAGGATCATCCACTGCGGACCGCTGATACCGAGGGCTTTGCCCCAGAAGTAGCGAAGTTCTTCGAGGTGCACGCTTATGGAAGCGATCACCCAGGTGAATCGCCTGATAATGTCCTGATCTTTGCTCGCAGCGCCGCCCGAACTCCCGCGTAGCGCCGGACCCGGGGGGCCTACGCTCCTCTTATTTGCTCCCATGGCCCATCTTGATCGAATTCTTTTTCGAAACAAGCAAAAAAGATCGGTGACCGACTCAAGGATCCAGCCCCCGCGTCGGCAGATCCGGACCAACCCGTGGAGGCGCCGTTGCAGAAAAGATACATCGGGCCAGCAATTGATATCTGAATTAATAAACTATTTTGATTATAAAAGTTATGAATGAATCTTCGCCAAAACGGCTTGGGGTTCCTGGATCGTCCCGTTAAGTGGTTCGCTCAAGTCCCGCGCGTCATGCGGGTGGTCCGAAGACGCAGAACGACTGAGCGGTTTTAAACGGAACAAGGGAGCCTGTCCTGAGGTGTGCAGACACCCGGTGGATCTGGAGCCTTCCCTGCAACTTGGAGGTTAACATGAAGACGATTAAGAGCCTTGTCCTCGGCTCAGCGGCGGCTCTGCTCGCCATGGGCGGGGCACAGGCGGCTGATCTTCCCGTCAAGGCCAAAGCGGTCGAGTATGTGAAGCTCTGCTCCCTGTATGGTGCCGGTTTCTTCTACATTCCGGGCGCCGACACCTGCATCAAGTTTGGTGGCTATCTGCGCGTTGACACCTCGTTCAACACCGCCGGTGTGGAGGATCAGCCCGCTTGGAACGGCGATCCTGGTCAGGTGAATCGTTACCGCGACTATTTCTCCACCCGGTCTCGTTTGGCGCTGACCTTCGCGCTCAGCGTACCTTCTGATCCCGATCGTCTGACAATTCGACAGAAAAACCCCGGACGGAACGGTCCGGGGTTTTTCACAGGCGCGCAGCCTGCATCGCGATTTAGAACAGAGCTATTTACTAAAAAAGCTTATTTGATTAAGTAATTTTGCTATATATGTTGCACTGCAAGTAGCCGGCCAAGGATGGTTTGGCGCCTTGTCTCGAGGAGACGACACCTACTTCACAATGAACCTCCAGAACCACCGGCAATGCCCTGCCAGTGGTTTTTTCATTTTCCGGCCGTAGCGGCGATGCTTCGATCGCTTGCCGGCGAAGGATCAGGACTGGATTGCTGACAGGTTCCAGGCACCATCCCCGCGTCAATATTTTTCATTTTCCCCGTCGTCTTCACGTCCTCCAAACGTTTTGCGCTGCAAAATGTCGCCCTGGCTTCGCTTCCTTTGCGGCAGCGGGGTCGTTTGGCCTCAATTTCGCTTCGCCGCCGGTTGTTCATCTTCCTTTCAGGAACAAAAGCGCTTCTGCTAAAGGAAAGGTGGCTGTCTCCGGAGGCGGAGTTCGGCCCTTTGGCGGCCGAAAACGTCGAATTGGCGCTCTGAATCTCTGGAGCGGGGTGGGATTTTTGCCTTTCCGCTCCGCGCTCCGTCTGGCACGCGATACGGAGGCGAGGGCAAGTTGCGTGTCGGTCTGGTCGCCGTAGCTTGGCGGGAAGGTAACAAAAATCGATGCTTGATCTTGCAATCGTTGGCGGCGGCCCTGGCGGCCTGATGAGCGCCTGGTATCTCAAGAAGAAATTGGGCGAGCTTTGCCGCGTCACGATTTACGAGGCGTCCGACCGCGTCGGCGGCAAGATTCTCACGCGCAAATTCGATTCGGCGCCGGCGATGTACGAAGCCGGTGTCGCCGAGATTTACGATTATTCGATGACCGGCCCGGATCCGCTGCGCGAGCTGATCCAGCATTTCGGTCTGCAGACCATTCCGATGGATGCCGAGCAAGTCCAGCTCGATGGCGAGCTGTTGAATGACGTGCCGGGCATGCGTCGCAAATACGGTGCCAAGACCGCGGACGCGATCGAAGCGTTCCGCAAACGCTGCACCGAGATGGTGTCTCCGATCGAATATTATGAAGGCGTCGGCGCGCACGACAACGAGCATCCATGGGCGTACATCACCTGCGAGGAGTTGCTCGACAAGGAAGTGGACGATCCCACCGCCAAACGCTTCCTCAAGGTGATGGCGCGGTCCGATCTCGCCACCGAGAGCCACAACACCAACGGGCTGAATGCGCTGAAGAACTTCGTGATGGATGTGGATGGCTATATCGGCCTGTATTCGATCCAGAACGGCAACGAACAGCTGATCGAATGCCTGCAGTCGGAGGTCGACGCCGATATCCAGCTCAATCACCGGGTTCTCAAGGTCGGCAAGACCGCGGCTGGCCGCTATCAGCTCAACATGATGAACGGCAAGGGACCGGAGACCAGGGATTTCGATCTCGTGGTGATGTGCCTGCCGCACTCTTGGCTCGCGACCATGCGATGGGACGGCGAACAGCTGCGCAAGTCGATGGTCAAGCATGTGGCTTATTTCGACCGCCCGGCGCATTATTTGCGGGTCTCGATCCTGTTCGATGAGCCGTTCTGGGGAGAGAAAATCCCCGGCGCATGGTTCATGTCGGAAGCGTTCGGCGGCTGCTGCGTTTACAATGAAGGCGCCCGTCACGACGTCGGCAAGCACGGTGTCTTGAACTGGCTGATCGCCGGCTCCGACGCGCTGGCTTTCGCCAATCTCAGCGATCAGGAGCTGATCGACGCCGCACTGAAGTCACTGCCGGCCTCGCTCGGCGACGCGCGCGCGCATCTCATGGAGGGCAAGATCCATCGCTGGCTCTCGTCGGTAAATGCGCTGCCGGGCGGCATGCCGGCGCGCGACGTCATGACCAATCACCGGCCCGATCCCAAACAGCATCCCGGCCTGGTCGTGGTCGGCGACTATCTGTTCGACTCGACGCTGAACGGACTGCTCGATTCCTCCGATGCCGCCACCGACATCATTCTCACCGAGATGATGCGGCTGCGCCGCGCGCTCAGCGAGGGCGCCGAGTCTGCATCCGACCGGATCGATCGGGATTATTTCGAGAATTATCGGGGGCTCGGTCCCTATCGTGAGGTCTGGAGCCAGTTTACCGATCCCGCATATCTGACGGACCTCATCAAGATCGTCTGGAACAGAGCCAGGGGTTACAAGCTGCTGGTGGCCGGGTCCGCCAGCGGAGAACTGGTGGGCGCGCTGCGCGCTCGTGGAATAGATGCATGGGGCATCGAGAACAACCGTGCGATCCATGCTCACACGCCGAAGGCACTGAAGAAATTCAACAAGCTCGGATCAATCGTCGATATGCCGTTCAAGAACGGAGAATTCGATTTCGTGTTCGAGACAAGTCTGTGCCATGTCGCGGAAAAGCAGGTGCCGCGCGCCGTTCGTGAATTGAACCGCGTCGTCAAGACCGGCCTGGTGTTCGGATCGGTGACATCGGATATGGCGCCGGCGCTGATCGATCGATACGACCTGCTGCGCGGGGTCAGGAAGCTCGGAACCTGGTGGGAATGGTCGGAACTGTTTTTCAGCAACGGGTTCGACCTGTCGATGCACCGTCGCGACTGCACGGACGCGCTCTGGGCCGCAACCCTGGCTGCCAACAAGGGTCCGGGTCAGTGGTATGCGGATTCCGACAGCCTGCGCTACTCGTTCTTTGACAAGGTTGCAGTCGACGACTGAGCCGGCTGGCACGTCGTTCTGGCAACCGAGCGTAAGCCGGGATTGCAGCGTGAGCGCCGTCGCGCGACGCCGTGTCATCTCCATTCAGCACTGAAGTGACACTTTTTTGGGTCCCGGCGTTGGCCTGGACCGCCCGCGGAAAGTTGTTGGCAGTTGCTTTGCCGAGCGCGTAGAACGGCGGGGGTCGATTTTGCGGTCATGCCGGCCGTGCAGCATCGGTTGGTTTCATGGCGTCCAAGCCTCCATCGTCCAAGCCTCCATCGTCCAAGCCTCCATCGTCCAGGCCTCCGTCGTCCAAGCCTCCATCGTCGGATGATCAGATACCCGCTTCCGCGGACGATCCGATTGCGGCAGAGCTCGACCAGAAGCTTG
>Ga0193713_1000342_pt1 | contig 15727 bp, 8 predicted proteins | sample H3a2metaG_FD_143054 | JGI IMG/M metagenome (GOLD analysis project Ga0193713, IMG submission 143054) | Soil microbial communities from a riparian zone of the East river system, Colorado, United States - H3a2 | ecosystem: Environmental > Terrestrial > Soil > Riparian zone | place: USA: East River... | reverse complement strand
CACTCGCGATGAGTATATCGACACGTCTCCTGCTTTGCTTCGCGACCTGCATCGTTGGCATGGCAACACACGCGGAGCCACAAACGAAGCCAGCGCCACTCACTCGCACGACAGCATTTCCTGAGCAGTATCGCGATGCCGTTCGCGCTGTCGCACGTTACGTTGGCTCGCCTCAGGATTTTTTCGCCGAGATCGAGCCGCAGAAAGACGGGCGCGAGCTTGTCTTTCACTTATGGCACAAGAGCGCCTTCACGCCAGAGGACATCGGCGCGGCGGGCAACCCTGGTGGGAAGTGCCGCGATGTTGTGTATGACACGAAAAAGCACAGCGTCACGCAAACCTGGTGGTAGCAGTGACCCGTGCAGCCTAACCTACCTGGGCGACAGCGTTAGAGATCCCCCGTCGCTTGCCCTGGCCATGCGCAGGTTTTCCTCCGCCTCCGGAAAGTCGGGATGCAAACGCAACGCTTCTTCGAATTGCGCGATTGCACTGGGAACGTTGCCTTCGCGCATAAAAATTTTTCCGAGATAATTATGCGGCTGCGCTAGCTTTGGATCGAGCTTGGAGGCCGTTTGAAGATGCTCCTTTGCTCCTGCGAAGTCGCCCTTTTCCAAGAGCGCGGTCCCCAGGTCTATTTGAGCATCGGCTAAACTGGGATCGGCGCGGACCGCCTCTCGATACTGCGCAGTGGCCTCGTCCAATTTGCCGTGCTTTTCCAGAAAGGCCCCATAACTGTGGTGAGCCAGCGCGGACTTTGGCGCCAGACGGACTGCGGCTTCGCACTCGGTCGCCGCCTGGTCGTCCTGGCCCAATTGCTCCAGAAGATAGGCATAACCGGAGTGATACTCGGCATTGTTAGAGTCCATCCGCAACGCTTGTTCATAATGGGCATGCGCCTCGTTCAGTTCTCCCTTGCCAATCAGAATGGTCGCGAGGCTGACATGCGCCTTCGCGGAATCGGGATTCAAACGCAGTGCATTGGAAAAGGCCTCGCCTGCTTCATCGAGGCGACCGGCGTCCTGCAACGCGGTCGCGTGATTCAAATGCGCCCGCGCGCTGGTTGGAAGATCGGCGGCGATCATCGCAACGCGATCGAGTTCGGTCCGGACCGTGTGCGTCTGCCCAAGCCAGAGCGCTCCCAATGGAATGACGAAAACGCCTACCCATTTCGCCCCGTGAAGCGCCCAACCGGGCAGAAAACCTTTGGTCGAAACATCCGCTGTGCCGCCGCCGCTGATGCCGAGAGATTGCCGGGTCGATTTCTCGCGCACTTTCCAAATGAATCCGTCGTAATAAAAATGGAGCAGCGCCGAAGCGGTTACCACGCCGGTGAGCACGCTTTTGACTGAATCGACGCCGATGCTCGACTTGAAGTAGCCCAGCGCTCCGTAGGCGAAGATCAGGCCCACATAAAGACCAATCAGCGAACCACTGCGCCGGAACACAAAGCGCATAAAACCGCTGATCGAACTGTCTGTCTCAACGCGTTTGCGATTATAAATCCAGACCAGCGAGAGATACTGGACATCGTGAAAGACTTCGAACAAGGCAATGCCGACCAGCACGCTGGCCACGATGTTATTGCAGTACCACCAAAATGATATGCTCGTGATGAGAAGGACGAGCTTCACCGGGCTTGGTCGCTGTCCGCGCACCCACGACCAGACGTAATTTGCAAGGAACAATCCCGCAACGGCGAGCGCCACCGCCAGCAAACCTTGCTGCGCAGTGTGGAGGAGCGCAGGCGGGATGAACGGTCCGCCGGCGGAATAATAAGTTTCCAGTGTATCGGTCATTCGCTGCGGTGAGAGCAGGACGGCAGTGGTGAACCAGATCCCGCACAATGCGAAATCCAAACGGCGCGTCAGCTCGGCGAACGAACCGACTTTCGCGTCGTAAATACGGCAGAACCCGTAGGTCTGCATCAAGCCGTGCCAAACGCCCCAGACAAAAGCGACGAGCACAATGCCCTTGAGATCCCAAATGGAAAAGGCCGCGCAGACGACAACCAAAAAAATCGGCGCAAAAATGAAACGCCATTTGAAGCGCTGGAATAACGCGCGATCGCCGTAGGCGCGAATCATTCCAGGCAGGTGGTGTCCCATTGCGCCGAAGGCAGCGACAAAAAGATAAATGTCCTGCGCGCTCCAACGAGCCTGCGCCAGCAGAAAGATCGGCAGAATCACCAGCGGCGTGCAGACGTACAGGGCCAGATCGCGCCAGCTGTCCAAAATCCACAAGCCAGGCTTTCGCGCCGCTGCAGGCGCAGCGGGAACAGTTTGCGGGCTCGAGAACGCGGTGACGTGCTGCATGCCGGCGACCACTTTTCCTTAAACCGCGGGGAAAATCAATCCTGAGTTCGCACTTTTGCGCTCATGCTCCTGCTCGTAATCGTGCTCGCAATCGAGTAAAGAATGATTCGATTACGATCAAGAGCATGAGCACGAGCACGAGCATGAGCAGGAAACCGCGTATCGGCATCACGCTGGGCGATTGCGCCGGCATCGGGCCGGAGATTGTCGATCTCGCGCTGAGGTCTGACCGAGTTCCGAAATCGGCCGGATACAAAATCATCGGCAAATATCCCAATTGCCAGCCGGGAAGTCCCACCGCCGAAACTGCGCGCGCTGCTGGCGCCGCGCTGGAAGAAGCAGTCACCCTGGCTGGGCGCGGTGAGCTGGATGCAATCGTAACCGGCCCAGTTCACAAAGCCCGGATGTACGAAGTAGGTTTCAAGTTTCCAGGACAGACGGAATTTTTTGCCGAGCGCTGTGGCGTCAGAAATTTCGCAATGTGTCTCAGTGGTGGGAAAATGACCGTCGCACTCGTCACGGCGCACCTTCCATTGCGCAAGGCCGCGACCGTGCTCCAGCAATCAGAGGTTGTCCGAGTCGGTTTGTTGCTTGCAGATTTTCTCCAACGGCGAGCGTTTTCCCGTGAGGCTCCCTGCAACTCGACGGCTTTAAGCCGTCGAGTTCCCCCTGAAGTGACCAACGCTCATCGCGGTGGCGCGAGATTTCACATTGCCGTTGCCGGATTGAATCCGCACGCTGGCGAATCCGGCAAACTTGGCCGCGAAGAAATCGAAATCATCGCACCGGCCGTCGCCGAGTTAAATCGATCACCGATTACTGATCACCGATCGCAGTGCACATTCACAGGCCCTCATTCCCCCGACACAGTTTTCCATCGTGCGATTGAAGGCGAATTCGATGCGGTACTCTGCATGTATCACGATCAGGGATTGATTCCGCTGAAACTCCACGCCTTTCACCAAGGTGTGAACGTGACGCTTGGGCTTCCTTTTCCTCGCACCAGTCCCGATCACGGCACCGCGTTTGAAATTGCCGGCAAAGGAATGGCCCGTCCTGACAGCATGATCGCCGCGATTAATCTCGCCGTGGAGCTTGCGCGAAACTGTAGCGGCGCTCTGCAAGCGCCGACATCGACCTCACACCGGCGGTGATAGACCCAGCAATTCCTTCTCTTGCTCTTACTCATGCTCATGCTCGATTGCAGGAAATCCGATTACGATTGCGAGCATGAGCACGGGGAAGATTGAGAAATACGTCTCGGTTTTTAACATCGGGCTACAGAACACGTTTGTTTACCGCTGGAATTATTTTCTGCGCGCGCTGTTTGGCCTGATTCCGCTGGCCGGCACGGTTTTTCTATGGGCCGCGGTATTCAAGGAGCGCGGCGGCGGGCTGCACGGCTACGACTACGGCTCGATGATTTACTACTATTTGCTCGCTATCCTGGTCAGCAATCTGGTCACCCCAACCGAGGATGAATGGCAGATCGCTGCGGATATTCGCGAAGGCCAGATCAATGCGCTTCTCACCAAGCCGATGAGTTATCTCGCGTACCGGTTCAGCATTTTCGTAAGTGGCCGCCTCGTTTACACCTTCGTCACTTTGCCGCCGATTGCGCTGATCTTTGTTTATTTCCGCGACTACATCGTGCTGCCTACCGATCCGCTGGTCTATGTGGTTGCCACGGTGTCCTTGTTAATGGCGGCACTCATTCAGTTTTTTATCACTTACAGCCTTGCGATGATGGCGTTTTGGATTCTGGAGATCTCCACCTTCGTTTTCATCGTTTATTCGTTCGAATACTTTCTCGGTGGCCAGATGTTTCCCATCGACATTATGCCGTCTACCGTCCAGGCCGTGATGAAATGGCTGCCCTTCTACTACGAACTGTTTTGTCCAATCGCGATCTTTCTCGGCCGATTAAAAGGGGCTGACCTTGTGCAAGCCCTGGCGATCCAAACCGGTTGGCTGTTGCTCGCGTGGGCTTGGGCAAACTTCATGTGGAAACGCGGCCTCGGCCATTACCAGGCTGTCGGCGGGTAGCGGCGGCGTGAGACGCGTGCGCTATCCGGAAATCTCGCTAAAGTCGCGCGACACAACCCAGTCATGGCGCGACTCCACGAATATCAAGGCAAAGCCATTCTCGCCGCTAATGGGTTCAAGATCCCGCGCGGTTCCCCGGCTCGCACTGCTGAAGAAGCGGTGGCAGCGGCGGCGAAGCTAGGCGGCGAAGTCGTCATCAAGATTCAGGCGTGGACTACGGGCCGCGCCGGCATTGGGGGTGTCGCCTTTGCAAAAAAGCCAGATGAAGTGCGCGCGCATGCGACGCGGATGCTGGCGATGAAAGTCGGACAGTTTCCAGTCGAAGCCGTGCTCGTTGAAGAAAAGATCGATATCGACCGTGAATTTTTTCTTTCGCTGGCCATTGATGACGCGGCACGCGTGCCGATGATCATCTTCGCGGCGGGCGGCGGCACTGGAATTGAAGAACGCACAACTTCGACGCGCCGTATTCCCTGCGATGTAAATCGCGGACCTCTCGACTCAACCGTGAGTGAAGCTGTTGCTTCGAGCGGACTTTCACCGCAGCACGCCGCGCAACTGGGCGATTCGATTCGGAAGTTATTTGCCGCGGCGCGCAGCGTGGAAGCGCGATCGCTGGAAATCAATCCCCTGGTGCTGACCAAAAGCGGTGAATTCGTCGCAGCCGACTGCCGCATTACCATAGATGATTACGCCGTGGCGCGTCACCCTGAGCTGGGAATCGAAATCGCGCGCGAGTTCGATCATCCACCGACTGCTCTCGAACGCGTCGCCTACGCTGTCGAACAGAGCGACCATCGCGGCACATTTTATTTCGCACAGCTGGCGACGGCCGCTCACCACGCTTCCAAAGGCCTCGCTGGTTTTCACGGTGCCGGCGGCGGCGGATCAATGATGTCGATGGACGCCATCGTGAATGCAGGATTCACTATTGCCAATTTTACCGATACCAGCGGTAATCCGTCCGCATCGAAAGTGTATCGCGCCGCGCGAATCATTTTGGCTCAGCCCGACCTGGTCGGGTATTTCGGTTCGGGTTCGGGTGTTGCCAGTCAGGAGCAGTTTTGGTCTGCGTACGGGTTGGCCAAAGCTTTTTGGGAACTCGATCTCAACATTCCGGCAGTGATCCGTTTGGGCGGAAATACAGAGGATCGCGCTGTAGATATCTTGCATCGAATGTCCCAGCGGTTGTGCGCGCCAGTCGAAGGTTATCGCAAGACCGATACACCGGCGATGATCGCGGCGCGGTTTGCGGAGCTTGTCGCCGGAGCTGAGAGCGCGAAATGGACACCGCGCCCACCGCGAGTGCCAAAATTTGTACAGGATCCATCGGCCACGATGCTTCCAGTAAAAAATGGCCGAGTGTGGATCGATACTGCACAGTGGACACAAGTTCGCAGCGCCGTCGAAGCGCATTCCGGGGGATTGATTGTCGACGGTAAAGGTGCGCCCACGCGCTCGCTGCCCGATGAAGAATTCACCACCAAGGATTCCGAGTTGCTCGCGTGTGATGTCGAGTGCCGGCTTGCCGGAATCGAAGGCTTCTATTTGGAGCTCGATATTCCCGGATTGAATGAACTGATCAGAGGCGCTCACTAAGATGGCAATTTTAATCGACGAGACAAAGCGCGTGCTGGTGCAAGGCATCACCGGCCGCGAGGGCCGCGCGCGCACGCGTCTCATGCGCGAGTACGGAACGAATGTCGTCGGCGGCGTTACGCCGGGCAAAGGCGGACAGAACGTTCTCGGCGTGCCTGTGTTTAACACACCACAAGACGCGTTAAATTCGTTAGGTAGCATCGACATCTCGGTGCTCTTCGTGCCGGCGGCGGGCGTTAAGGAAGCGGCGATCTCCGCAATTGACGCTGGAATCAAACTCACTGTGCTGGTGCCCGATCGTGTTCCAGTGTGGGACGCCATGGAAATCGCAGCAGCCGCAAAAGCAAACGGCGCAATGTTTCTTGGACCGAACACGCTGGGAACGTTGAGTCCCGGCAAGGCCGTGGTCGGCATGATTGGTGGTCGCGCGGAAAGTGCGCGACAATGGTTCAAGCCCGGCCTGCCGAAGGGAGTGGGCGTTATCAGCCGCTCCGGTGGGATGGCTTCGAGCACAGGTTATTACCTTGGGCAAGCCGGCGTCCGCATTTCAACCATAGTGCACATTGGCGGCGACGCGGTCCTTGGAGTTCGAATTCCCGATGCAGCGCTGCTGTTCGAGGCTGATCCTTTCACAGAAGCCATCGTGATCTTCGGTGAAATCGGTTCGTCACAGGAGGAAGAATTAGCGCAACTGATTGTCGATCGAAAGGTCATCAAGCCGGTGATCGCCTATATCGGCGGCAAGGCTGCACGCGAAGGCACACGATTCAGTCACGCAGGAGCGATCATCGAGGGTGGTCGCGGCACGCACGCCGGTAAAGTGAAAGCTTTGCGCGAAGCCGGTGCGACTGTGGTCGATTCGTTTGGCGAACTGCCGGACGCGGTCGTCAGGATTCTCGCACAAATGAAAGGACAAAGTCTCATGAGTGAAGCTGACCGGAAAGCAACATGGAACACCGCTATCACGCGCGTGGAGCCAAACAGAGTGGGAGTGCGTGGATATGATATCGCCGAGCTCATGGGACGCGTCTCCTTCGGTGCAGCGGTTTATCTGATTTTGACTGGCGAACTGCCCTCACCGGCAATCGCGCGTTTGATGGACGCGATTCTGGTCGCGTCGATCGATCACGGCGCGACGCCCCCAAGCGCGTTAGCCGCGCGAACTGTCGCATCAACCGGAGCAACGTTGAGCGCGGCGGTCGCTGCCGGGATCATGTCGATCAACCGTCATCACGGCGGCGCAATTGAAGATTGCGCCCGGCAACTGAAAGCAATCGCTGATCGAGCGATTCGTGAATCTATTTCATTCGACGAAGCCGCCGCTCGCACGCTGGCGGCGATGAGAGAAACCGGTGAGCGCATGCCGGGATTTGGTCATCGTTATCACACGAAAGATCCGCGTACCGCGCGGCTTTTTGAGCTGGCGCGCGAAGCGGGCGTCGATGGCGTACACATGAAAGCAGCGCGCGCCGTCGAAAAAGCGTTCGCCGACGAAAAGAAGGCGCTACCCATCAATGTGGACGGCGCTATCGGCGCCATCCTTGCCGATCTGGGAATGAACCCCGCAGCGTTCAATGGCATTTTCATGATCGCCCGCACGCCCGGCCTAGTGGCGCATGTGATCGAAGAACAAACTCGCGAGAAACCGATGCGGCGGATCGATCCGGTCAATCACGGCTACGATGGCCCGGCGCCGAGGAAGCTACCGTCTTAATCACATAGCGGCGCGCCGGGTGATGGTTAAGGGAGGAAAAGCGACGCGAGGACGCGTCGCACCCCGAAAGTCCGCCGTCGGACGGACTCGTCCTGTGGCGAGCTACGCGAAACAGAATGAGTGTATCGCCTTTTCGCACCGATCGCCTCGGGACTGCAAAGCGTCTTCGCATCGCTTAGCCCACAACCTGCCATCCTATCAGAATCAAGAACTGCGCTGGCACGCATCATGCCTAACAAACAAAAGTCTTGATTTCTCGAGACGCCTTGATCAAAAATCGTCGCTTCAAATGAAGCTCCACCATGAAAACACACTCTACTTCAGCGTCGGCACCCGCCCGCCGTAACCTCGGCGAAGCTGGGTTTTTTAACCTTCGTTTTTTAATCGGCTTGTTTGTCATCCTGGCTGGCGTCTTTCTGGCGCTGCTGGGCTTTGGCGCGTTCTCCGCGCAAGCGCAGCAAAAGTATAGGTTTGTCCTGAACCCCATCGACCAGCTCGTCCCCGCAGGATTCGATTGTGCTAAAATTCGCGAGCTAGGCATCGATAAGCAGGAGAACTTCCGGGCAGGAGCAATCATGATTGCCTGCGGCGAGGCAGAGGGAGGCTCGGCATCTCCCGGTGGCGCCTTCTCGCGGATTATCCAAGAATTGCTGCAGCCCTCAGCGTATGGCACGACGGACGTTGATCTGATCACCGGCGTGGAAAGCAATCCCAACGTTACTCAGTCCGAGACATTCACTGCGAGTAACCCGGATAACCCCAACCAGATCGTGGTCGCCTACAACGACTCACGCGGCCGTAACGTAAGCCCGATCAACATCTCTGGTGCTTCGGTCTCGACAGACGGCGGGAACACCTTCGTTCGCCTCACCGGCGCTAACGGCCAAAGCCCATTCTCCAATACGGTTGGCGACCCCGTTATCTTGTTCAACCGCCCAACCGGCACGTGGTTTACCATTTGGCTCGACGGCGGCTGCGGCGGTCAGGGCCTCGGAGGGTATAAGACTACCACTCCTGGGAACGCGAATAGCTGGACACATTACTGCATTCACACCAACTCCCAAGACGATCGAGAATCTGGTTGGGCGGATAACAACCCATCTTCTCCTTTCTACGGTCGGATGTACACTTCCTGGAACGACTTTAATGTTGGCGGCGGAGCCCTCTTCGTTCGTTACTCAACTGATAACGGTGTGACCTGGACCAATGCGCGACAGATTACGACCGGCACGCCCTTCATTCGCGACGTTCAGATCACCGGTGATCTGGCCACAGGCGACGTGTACATCGCCGGGATGAATGAAGGCGGCGGCGGCTTCCCACACAACGATTCTAATCTCATCTTCAGATCCACGGACGGCGGCAACACCTGGAGCAACACCTACACCGGCCCCAGCTTTCCTGGGCCGGGCGTAACGGCCGTGGGCTATTTTGCGTGCATGTTTACCGACGGCGGGGGTTACTGGCGACACGAAGGATGGGGCGAACCGGGCGCCTACAACGGCGTGGTGCACTACGTTTATGCCCAGCACGGCGCCGGTAGCGACCCTGGCGACGTCTATTACATCCGCTCGACGGATCGCGGGCAAACCTTTAGCGCAGCGTTGAAGCTGAACACAGACGCCACGTCGCGGCCTCAGTGGCAACCGAACCTTTCGGTCAGCCCCAGTGGCACAGTTCTCGCCGTATGGTATGATGCACGCGAGAGTGCCGGCTGCACTCGTGGTAATCCCGCCGTTCCCTGTTACAGGATGTGGGCGCGCAGGTCCACCGACAATGGCGCGAGTTGGTTGTCTGACCAAACGTTCTCGGATTTGGTTAGCCCGCTACCGGCGCAACCTGACCCGGGTATTCAGGCGACCTATGCAGGCGATTATGACTGGGCCGGTTCGTGGCCGAACCAACACCTGCACGCATGGGTAGATGGGCGCGTAACCATTAGCGGCAGTTCCCAGCAGGATGCCTTCCACGATAGACAGTCAACAGGTGTGTCATCGCCTACACCTACACCCACTGCAACACCGACACCAACGCCTACTCCAACACCGACCCCGACTGTGACGCCCACAGCTACACCTACGCCCACACCTACTCCGGGCCAAATCACCCTCAGTGCGCGTGGGTACAAAGTGCAGGGACAGCGCAGAGTGGACCTTTCCTGGACGGGCGCGACGTCGAGCAATGTCGACGTTTATCGGAACGGCGGTTTGATCGTCACTACTGCAAATGACGGCTTCTACACCGACCCCGTCGGCGGCCATGGCCATGGCATGTTTACGTATCAAGTCTGCAACGCAGGGACGAATACGTGTTCTAACCAGGCAACAGTGACATTCTGACGTTTGGTGATCTGCTCTTATGCAGGAACTCGCGCAACGACGCGAGTTCCCGCTAAGACGATAGGAGTGGCTGTAGCCGAGCGCTCGTTGGGCACGCCATTCCTGCCATCGTAGCAGCCTTCGCATTGACCCCAGTTGCAATCAATCCGGCTGCCGGTGTCGCCGGGCAGTGGCGCCACCTGATACCGGTCCTCGCTAGTTAGGGCTTACGGCGGCGTTGGGCGAGGTCGTGGCGTCGGCCGGAGTCTGGGTGTTGGAGTGGGCCTCGGCGTGGGTACCGGCGTTACTGTCGCAGAAGGTGTGGCTGTCGGTGCTGCTGTGGCTGTCGGTGTTGCAGTTGGAGAGACTGTTGCTGTTGGCGTCGCTGTGGGAGTAGGACTGGGCGTTACTGTGGGAGTAGCACTGGGCGTTACTGTCGCTGTTGGTGTGGGTGTAGGCGTCGGGGTCGGGGTCGGTGTCGCGACGCAATCGATGATTTTAATCGTGTCGATGCGCCAACCTGGGGCAGCGTTGCTATTGTCGCTAGCCAGCCGCCATCGAAGCACAATGTTTTGGCCAGCTGCGGCAGAGGGCAGGTTAACCGTTGTTGTAATAAATCCACCCGAATAGCCGCTCCAGGCGTGGCGGCCGGCAATGGGGCTTTGGAAGCTGCTACTGAGCATGTGCGTATAACCGCCAACCATGAAGCTGCCACCGGCATCAAGGATGTCCTGGAAGGCTCCGCCGCTGATGCTTATCTCCAACACGGCACCGTCAAAGCCACTTTCAAGGTCCAAGTTCTGGCGGAACGTCAACTGCGCAGAGTCGCTCCCGATAGGAATACTAGGTGAATCGAAGCGCTTGTCGCTGATTGCGTCAGGATCATTGACGAACGCGGCATTCGGCAGTGAATCGGCAGATGGGAATGGATCTCCGTCATTGGAAGTGACCCACAAAATCCCATCGGGATCGATCACGTTAGTAGCCGTCCATCCAGCAGGTAACGCGGGCGGCGTGACTCCGTCGAGATTCTCGGTAAACACGACGGAAGGGTTTGGACACCGTGGTTCTTGAGCGCACGCATCAAGCGATTCTACAGTCGAAGTTGAACCGAAACCGTTGAGGCCGCCTGCAGCGAACAATCTGGCGCCGATCGATGTTCCTGATGCGAAAGAGCGAAGGTCGTTCATTCCGGGAGCGTCCGACCAGCTATCCGTCTCGGGATTGTAAACAAAGCCAGTGCTACTCAGGTTTGGAACTCGGCCGCCATTCCTAACCGGAAACGCATTCGGAGTCGCGGACTGGTCCGTGCTGAACGCAGTCCTGGTTGAACCTGCCTTGGTGGGACCAAAAGGATTGCCCCCTCCGAATATCCAAAGTCTGTTAAGTGCGACGGCACTACCAGGAACATTATTGTTGATCCCTGGCATCCCGGTTTTTTGAGTCCACGTGTCAGCTGAAATGTCATAGTCCCAGACGAGGTTAACAACTGTGTTAGTCGCATCGCGACCGCCTGCCACGTAAAGGTGGCCGTTGATAATGCCCGACGCGGCGCCGCCTACCGCGTGGGGAATCGGCACGCGCTCGGTGAACGTGTCAGCGACAGGATCATACTCCCAAGTGTTTGGCTGCGCACTGGTGACATCCCCTGTATTGTAGCCGCTGACGAGGTAGATCCTGCCGTTGGCAATGTTGTAACCCGAAGCCATAAAACTGCGCACGTCTGGCATGTTTGTGCCGGTCGTCCATGTCCCGGTCGCAACATCGTAGACCCTGGTAATGTTGTAATTCGTGCCGCTTACAGCGTCTTCACCACCGAAGACATAAATCTTGTTTGTGGGAGGATAGTAAACGGCAGAAGCCATAAACGCCGCGGTTGGCATACTGGCCAGCGTGGTCCAAGTGTTCGCAACTGGATCATAACGGTTAAAAACGTCTAAAGTGCTACCTGAATCGAAAGAATAGCCGCCGGCTTCATAAACGTAAGTGCTATCGGCGGCGCCTGCCGCTCCATAAACGCCTACTGGCATGGACGCAACGAACTGCCATGGAGGCGGGCACGGAGGCGGCGTGGGCGTAGGAGTGGGACTGGGCGTGGGTGTCGCACTCGGCATAGGAGTCGGTGTCGGGAAGGGAGGCCAAATCAGATCCAAAATCAATTGGAAGGTGTCATGGTCGTCGTTACGCGGAGGGTTACCGGTGACCATAACGCGATTGCCATCGCTGCTGACTTGATCGGCGCTCCCATAGTCCGGATTAGGCTGTCCAATTATAAGGTCATCGATAAAGAACATGCCCAAATCTGCCGTCCAAACGAAGCCGAGGTCAGGTGGGTCGCCTGGTCCTCGGGAGGCTGCTGTAAGCGCCCCAACAGCAAACCGTCCGTCATCAGAGATAGCGTTAACCGTGCTGTAATAGTAGAAATCCTCCTGTCCATTTTCGGGCAGAACCGTAAACCCATTGCTGAGTGTCCACACGAAAGGCGACTGGTTGCAGGCGGGGTCATCCGATGAAATGCAGCCAGTCTGCTGTGCGACCCACCCGCCGGCTGCTGTACCCGAGGTGTCTATTGCCGTCAGCCCGACGACGCCAAAAGGGGGCGGCAGTTCGAGAACCTCGGGGTTACCATCGGCATCCCACCGAACCAGGTGTATGTGCCCATCACTGGTGGTTGCAGTCCCGAAAACAATTCCGTTATCGGTAACAAACAGAGCTACGCTGGACGTTGGTTGAAGATTCCCAGTGGACAACGGCTCTTCGACGCCGTTCACCCATTTCGCCGCCTGTAGCTGATCGGACGCTGGGCCAGCGGCGCCAACAATGATCGAACCGTCGCTCGTCATCGGGTGTGGGTTTCGCGGAGAAATTTGTTCGAATACACTTCCAACTTCCGACCAAGTCTGATTGGTTGGCAGGGTCTGCAACACGCCGTCCAGCCACATCGCCGCTTGGCTAGGCGGAGCTCGAAACCCACCACCCAGTGTGCCCGCCACTACGCGTCCATCATTTGAAATGGCGACTGCACTGCCGCCGCCTGAGTCTGGAGGCAGCTGAAGGTATTTAAGTCCGGCATCGCGCTCACCGACCCAAGCCCCGGGTGTTCGCGCATCCAGGAATGCTACGCTGCCAACGACCTTGTTCCCATCCGGAGTGATCTGATGCGGGAAGTAAACGCTGCGCGTTGTGTCGAGGTCGTGTGACGGCTGAAAAAGTGTAGTTGTCCCGTCCTGCGACCATAAAAAGCAGGCGCGAGTGTCGTTGTATATGAGGCCATCGTCGTGCAGGTAGCGCGTGGAGCCTGCGGCAAAGCCATGGTCAAGGTCAGCGATGCTCACACCGGGTTGATAAGCTCTTTCTGGACCCCTGATAAGTGTACTGCCAACAACCACCGGACCGGCGCCGCGTGGCGCAGCGAATGCACTCCGCGGCTTCACAGAGCCACGTCCGCCGCGGGGAGATGTATTCGCCGCCGCGAAGACCGCCAAAAGAACGCCGGCGAAGGCAACAACAAGAGCGACTAAGCTGCGCAGATTAAAGAAGGCGGATCTAGAAGTAGATTTCTTTTTCATCAGTGACCTCTGCGCCGAGTCGTAGAGGCGCAATCCTAGCTGAGCGCCAGAAACATTTCAAGCGCCGTCGATTGCATGCGTTTGATTTGGTTTATTTCTTAAGGTTCAGAGAACGCGTAGCTCGATCTGTGAAAGCGCTACGCTTTCACATTGCGCTCGTTCCAGCTCGGAAGCACACGTATCTCAGAAACTGATCACTTCGATAATCAGGGCGGAGTCGGGCGAGGATGCGGCGTGGGCCGAGGCCTGGGCGGTACATTGGGTGGCACTGTTGGATTAACGCTGCGGAACACGCCGCCACCTGCAGTGCCAGCAAAGGCACGACCTCCGAAACCAAAGTCCACTGCCAAAACATTTCCACCAGGAGGAAGTAATCCGCTGCTAGCGTTGGTCCAACTGTCCGCATCATTTCTCGAGCGGAAAACTCCACCAGCGGCACCTGCAAAAATGTGGCCTAAGGAGTTAATTTCCACCGCGTTCACATCGAGCGCTGTAAAACCATTATTTTGTTCAGTCCAGTTGTCGCCGTTATCCGTGGAACGAAACACGTTATCGCCATAACTTCCGGCGAAAAGGTAGCCGCTAGGAGTAGCTAGCAGCGCGTTGATCCCATTCCCTGTAGTTAACCCATTATTGACTGGCTCCCAACTGTCGCCATTGTCTGTGGGCGCCCGATTCTTGCGCTTTCCGCGACTCGTTTCGCCATCGCCTCGCCGCGGCGAGACGACCCCTTAAAAACAAGGAACTCGCGAGTTGCCTCGCGAGTTCCCGGTTACTTTCTTTTAACCTTTTAACTTATTCACCTGCGCTCAGGGCCGCGGAAACGGTGTCGGGCGCGGCCGTGGCGTCGGAGTCGGCCTGGGCGTAGGCGTAGCCGTCACTGTTGGTGTCGGCGTCGGGGTCCCGGGCGTCACAGTCGGTGTGGGCGTAGGTGTCGCCTGCGGGCAGTTGAAGATTTCCGTCAAGGCTGTCGGGACGCCAGTGCTATCGTAGCCGCCAGTAAGCCAGATGTTGGTGGTGCCGTCGGTGTCGGTTGGGAAGTTGCGTCGCGCATTTATGAACGCAGGAACCGGCGAACCTGTTGTCCAGCTGTTAGTGCCTGGGTCATAGATGTCCACCTCATTCGACGGATTGGGAGCGGTTCTGCCGCCGCCCATGACCAACATCAAACCATTGAAGTTAAGCGCTCGGGTCTCGCCTGTGGCCCTGGGTATGGGAGCAATGGTGGAGATACTGTCCGCTATTCCCGGATCATAGACAAAGGAGTTCGTAGTATCGGTGAGCACGCCGGCGGTGATATCGCTGCCCCCACCCGTGTAGATGAGACTGCCAATGGTGGTGGTCGGTATATAGCCGAGCGGAACAGGCAGAACAGCGGCCCTCTGTACCCACACGCTAGGAGGAGTAAACTCCCAGATCTGGTTGGTCCCTTGCCCACCGCCCGTGATGGTGTCGAACCCGCCCAGGATATAGAGCTTATTGTTGAAGACCGTGAAGCCACCGGGCAGAACCATTCCCAGGCCACCGGGCCAGGGAGCAGCAACCGGGCTGATCACGTCGGTGACAGGGTCGTAGCGGAATACGCGATCGAAAGTGCCGGTGATGGTGACTTGCGAACCACCCACGCAGTAGATGTAGTCAGTGCCAGCGTCATTGAGCACGCCACAGGCCATGTTGTTTACATGGGTGTCGGGGTAAGTCGCCGACTTGATAGTCCAGGCATTAGTGCCAGGATCGTATTCGAACGGATGGGTAAACTCGCTGCCTGCTGCGTCGGAGCTACGCCCGCCCATACCGTAAAACTTCCCGTTGCCAGGGAAAAAGACGCCCACGATGCGGGTTCCGACACTCGGGAGGTCTGGACCCGGCGCCCACGTGCAGCCCGGAGTTGGCGTCGGCGTAGGAGTTGGTGTTACGCCACCTCCTACGAAATCGAACTTCCCGATTCGAGTGGACCAGTTGAAACTACCGGTTGTCGCTTCGTATTCGTTCACATGCCAGAAGCTCATTCCATCGGCCGGGTCGATGCTGAGGTAGCTGTAATCGCCCCAGCGTCCATTGGTGTCGGACTCGCTGCCACCGCCAGTAAACATTGTAGCTTCCCCCTGGCCAAGGTTACCTGGCGGGTCGCCCTCCAGGCGCCCGGCATAACGAATGCCTGGGTGATCG
>Ga0193713_1000339_pt1 | contig 15821 bp, 12 predicted proteins | sample H3a2metaG_FD_143054 | JGI IMG/M metagenome (GOLD analysis project Ga0193713, IMG submission 143054) | Soil microbial communities from a riparian zone of the East river system, Colorado, United States - H3a2 | ecosystem: Environmental > Terrestrial > Soil > Riparian zone | place: USA: East River... | reverse complement strand
GGGACTATATCTTATTTATGCAGGTCATAAAATTTTTGTAAGTGGTCTCAATTAAATTCTGTCCTTTTGTTATTCATTTTTGATTTAATCTCAATAATATCTTTTATAGATTCTAATTTTGTATGTTTTTTAATTTTAAAATAACTTAATACCTTAACTCAATCTTTATAATTTAAAAATTTACTAGAGAATAAAGGAAAATTCTCCAAATAATCTACAAGGATTAAATTTCCTTTTAGACTAGTAGTTCTCACTCTGTATTCCGGTTTAATTTTAGTTACTCTAATTTCTTTAACAGTACTATTTAAAAATTCAGCTATTATTTTGAGAAAAAAATAATTATTTCTTCCTTTATGATCTACTTGCCTTTGAGATAATTCAAATTTACACTCTATTTTAGGATAAATAGATGTAACAGTTGTACGGACGGAAAAATGTCCGTCAGCATCAATAAATCCAGTGAATCAACTATTAGAATTTATAGGACTTTTATCTAATTCTAACCTATTAATATCTAAGCTATATTTATTGTTTAATCATTCTATTAAATCGAACAAAGCATTAATTTTAGGTGTTCTCATATATCCATTAATAATATTAATAACCAAAATTAATCCCTCAATATTATTAATGGTTAATACATAAGCATTAACTCCTTTTTTTCTAGATAACGACCCATGCCTTAATTTTTGCTGTATTATTATAGCTAAAGGTAAATCTCTTAAATCAAACGTTATTTGTATACAAGGATAATTTAATTTACCTTTAATAGATCTTTCAGATTTCGGAACTATAATACTACCGTCTCCCTCAATAAGGCCAGCTAAATATGAAGAAAAATTAGAATTCATAAATTTCGAAGGCTCTAATTTATGTTTAGACAAAAAAGTGTAAGAAGAATACATTCTTTTTCCCATTACAATAAAAAATATATGACACATAAACTTCGGCGTGTTGTCTCTGAGGATCCGAAGAAAATTCAAACTTTCTTTGTTTCCTGCTGGTTGAGTTAAATTTAACTGTTTCCAGAATATAGCCGAATTTAAAGCAGGCAGAATTATAATAATATTACCAGCTAGTACAGGCAAAGACAACAATAATAAAACAGCTGTTACAAAAATAGCTCAACCAAATAACGGTACTTTATGTAATACTTGCCCTGGCATTCGCATATTTATAACTGTTGTTATGAAATTCATAGCACCAAGCATGGATGATATTCCTGCTAAATGTAATGAAAAAATAGCTAAATCTACAGATCCACCACTGTGGGCCTGGGCTGCAGCTAAAGGCGGATAACTTTATGTTTATAACCTCATCTTTTTCTGACAAATAGTCAAAATTTTCTTATCGTTATTTCTTATACTCTCATATAAGTTCGGACTATCCCTTCTATCTAAAATTAATCTTTAATACCTTGATTATCGATATGAAAATTTTTATCTAATCTTATTGACCTAATTTTTCTCATCAAATTTCTAGTTATATTTAATTCATTAAAATTTCCTTTGTGTTTAAGGTAAGATTGTGCTCATATTCTATATTCTAAAGCTTTCATTCCCTTCATTGTATTTTTATAATATTCTATAATATTATTAATAGCTCTTGAATTACTTGTCACTATTGTATTATATTTTTTCTTTGATTTAACAGATATACCTAATATATGACCTATACTTTCCAAAACAATAATATCTAACTTTTGAGTTATTTCAAAACCATGTATTAATCTAGTAGAATCCTTCTTTACAATATAAAAACTACCTTCTGCTTCAGTGAAACCTATAAGTCAATATTTATTCATAATAAACTTAGCCTCATTTGTATTATTAACAGAATAATTTACTTTGCCTCAAGCTGATGATACATAATAATTTGGTTTTTTCTCGTTTATCAATTCCAATAACAAAATATCCCTTTCCTTTTTTGTTATATTTAAATTAGTCATGATAAAAAAGGCTTTCTTAAATTTTATGTAATCAAAATATTTACTGGTTAACAACAAATATTTATCAAAAATAGGAAATATCACTTTATTTATAGTATCTCTATCTCTTATTCTATATTCAGCCATACCTCTTTTTGAATCTATTAAAATGGAACCACAATTTAACTCTTTCTTTATATAATAAAGTGCTCTCAAATTATAACTACTTTGTCCTATTTTAAAATAAAGACCTCACTTTATTATACCTATTTTTGATCTTTGATGAGTAATGGAAAAACAACCATCTCCATCTGTAAAACCAACTAATCAATGATAGAAAATTTCTTTATTACTATATAACTGAGACCTATTCATAAACTTAGAATGATCATGTATTAATTTTAAATTTTTAGATAGCTCTATATTTAGTCTCTGATGGTTACAAAAATATTTTTGTAACCAAGCAGATTGTCCTCATCCTTTTATTATATTACTAATATTTAATACATATTTAATGTAGAAAAATAGGAAAGTAAAAAACTTTTTTACTCTTAAATTAAGATTTAATAAGTAGTTTCTTACTATATTTATTATATATATAAATATAAATAAATTGAGGAGTTTCCCGCATTGTATAGAGTTATTTTCATATATAATATATATATTTATAAGCCTATCCTTGACTGTCCATCCTGTACCTGCTCCAGATTCAACAAATGAACTAGATAAAAGAAGAATTAATGATGGTGGTAGTAATCAGAAGCTTATATTATTTAATCTAGGAAATGCCATATCAACTCTAATATTTTTTAATCATTGATTAAAAATTGGACTATTTCTTCATCTAATATTTTCTTTCTTATCCCCTTTTTTATTTATATTAGAGCTTAACGTATAGTCTCTAAGGGTTTCTGTATATTAAAATATATAAATATAAAAACAGGTTCCCTATACATTTTCCCCTTGTATATAATATAACCCCTAAATTATGGATTATATTAAATATGTACCCAACGATAATGAATAAAATTTTATTCGTTAATTATAACGTTATTTATGAGGATTTCCATATATATAGTTAAGTTAAATCTAAGATCTCACGATTTCAGTGGGCAGCTTAGGCTTAATATAATTTTTCTTTTAATAGAATTTATATTGTAATTTAATAAAATTATAGATTAGATAAATGATCTCAATTAAAAAATATTCTTTTACTGTTCATTGAATTTTTTAAATAATAAATATGTTTTTTATTATCCAAAATATATGCATTTTTATCCAACAAAAGTTGAGCTGCATTAGCTCAATTCAAATAATCTAAATATTTGCTAGAATACATTTTATACGAATTAAAATAATTGAGAATAATTTTTAAACTATTTCTGTTACTAGCTCTAATCATAAAGTAAGACTTATTTTTATTATGTTTTGATATTTCTAATTTAGCATTTAAAAATTTACTAATTTCTGAAAGTAAAGGTTCATATGATAAATTAGATATAGGTTCAATCATTCTTTGTTCTAAAGTAAGAATACAAGCAATTCTAAACTTAGTTGTCTCACTGTATCGAATATAAAATCCACCCTCAGCATCTATAAAACCAGCTAATCAATTATTTGCACTTAAATCTGAATAATCTTCCTTATATTTGATAATATTAAGAGAATATTTTGAATTCAAATAATCAATTACTAAATTAAATTTATATATTTTTGGACTTCGTAAATATTTATTAACAGTATTTACAAAAGTTATTAATCCTTTATCAGTATGAAATAATAAAACACAAGCATTTTCTTTATCTTTAATTCTTATTCAACCATTTTGCAATTTATATTTTAAAAGTTCACATAAAGGTAAATCCTTAAGATGGAAAGTTATTCCAATTACTATTTTTCGAATCCTAGTAATCTTTTTTTTATTTTGATTATTTCCTCTAAGTATACTTATATGACCAACCCCTTCAAATAAACCAGCTAAATAAGAACTAAAGTCAGAATTATCATTAATAATTTCATAATTATTCAATTTGTTTTCTAATTTAATATTCTTTAAAATTAAGTCGCCATTAATATAATTATAATTTTTATTTATATTTAAAAATATAAAACTATCTTTTAAATATCTACATATAGATATTATTATACTTTGTTTTCCAGCCCCTATTAATAATGGAACAAAAAAATTACCGAATCCACCAACCATACCCGGCATGCCTTTTATATTTGGACTATTTCTTTATCCCTAGATATTAAAATAAATCACATATTTATTAAGGATATTTTGCATATAGTCTCTGAAGATCTTATATTTAATATTAATGTTAAATATAATTTCTAGCTAATAATACTAATCTTTCCATGTTACTGGTTCATTTGATATCAACAAATATACTTAGTATATATTCAATTATTTATATACCATAAAAGTGATTAAAGATATAATGGAATCAAAGACTTAGTTAAAAAGATATAAAGATGTCTTAGCTAACAGCAAAATAGAAGTTATAAATTACTTTATAACCCGGCCATGCCTATTAAATTAATTTAACTTTATAATTAAATTAATTAATTTAATTATGTAAAGATTCATAGTTTCAAATATTATTAAATATCTACTTTTTTTAATTTTCATTGTTTTCTATATAAACTACCTTCTTTTTTAATGTTATTAAGATAAAGCCTAATTGTACATCTATCTCCTCCAACTGCTTTAGCAAAACTATTAATACTATTATATATTCGAGATAATTCAGGTTGTTTTATATTTTCAGCATATATCTTCTTGCTATTTTTCTGAATACTTTTATTATTTAATTGTATTCTTTGTATTAGTTTTTTTAGACTATCTAATGATATAGGAATTTCAAAAGGAAATTCATTAATTAGTTCTATTGAAAACAAAAAGCGATTTAAATATAATATACCATTATCTAAACAATTATTCAAAGTTCTATGATCGATATGAATATTGTCATATGCATGCTGTTTAGATTTAAATTTATAAATAAGACTATGTGACTTTATATCATATACAAAGAAAGCAATACCTCTTAGTTTTCTTAATTTATTTCGCATTTCTATAGGCATTGGCTTATGGTAGCCTAAAGATCCACCTGCTACTAAATCAACATTTAATAATGAATATCTAGATTTATATAAATCTATAAAATATTGTTCTGCTTTAATAATCTGTTCTCTACTATATTCAGAAGAAAGAATATATAGTATTAATTTCACATTTTTAAAACCATATTTCCTAAAATAACGTAAAACACGTCGATCTGCATTAGCTAATATAGAAGGCATAAAATAAGAACATATTCTATTATAAATATTTATAGAACTTCCTATATATACATACTTATGTTTTAATATTTCAAAGATATAAATACCTTTCATTTTTTTACTCACCTTTTTTATTTTATCTCTATTATTATAAGGATCCATTATTATAAATTCTACATATGAAAAAGGCGGCTTGTTATTATTATCTTTAATATTATGTTCTTCAATTTCATAACTTTGATCACTTATATTATTATCTTTAGAATATAAAAATAAATCATATAATTTATCTTTTATAATAATAACAAATAAAATCAAAAAACGTATTTTAAAAAAAAATATTAATCTTCATTTATTAAAATTTAAATTACGAAGTAATTTAAACTCGAATATAAAAAAGTTAAATAATACAGTGACCATAAAAAAAATCATTATAAAAGCGTGTGCTGTTATTATAGTATTATATAACTGCGCATCATTTGCTAATATTTGCGTACCTGGTGAACCTAGCTCTATTCTAATAAGAAGAGAAAGACATGTTCCAATCATCATTAATAAATTTATATTATTTGGACTTTTTCTTATTATCATAAATCTTTTTTTTTTATTCTAGTAGAATTATTATAACTTATAAAAATTATTAAGATGATCTCAATTGAATAAAAAGCATTTTTTATTCATACCATCTTTAATGGACTTAACTACATTATAAGTATCTAATTTGTTTTTACCTATATGTTCTTTTTTAACAATTAATATGTCATAGACTTTACGTCAATCTTGATAATTCAAATATTTACTACTAAACAAAGGAAAATGATCAAAATAATTAACTAAAATGGCAGCACCTTTTTTATTAACTATTCTAGCTCTTCATGCTTTTTGTTTACCTAATCTATCAAATTTGCTAATATTATGAATCTCTAATTTAGATTTTAAGAATTTAGAAAGAGTATTCATTATAGTCTTATATTTTTCCATATGTTTAATATCCATTCTACTTTGTACTAATTCAAATGTTAACCTTATTTGTCCATATCCATTTTTAGACTTATCAGGTCAAGTAATATTTATGTTTATATTAGCATCTCCATCTTAAAACCCAACTAATCAACTATTATTATTAAATAAACTAGTATCTAAAGTATTTAATGGTATAATATTTTCTTTTAGTTTTATTCAATTTTTATTTGCATAATTAATAAGCTTATGTAATTTTTCTATTTTTGGTGTTCTGAACTTCCCATTTATTAATGAAATAATAGTCAAAATATTATCTTTACTTATTATTACCAATTTAACAGCATTATTTTTTTTCAATGTTTTCTATAAATCCAAAACCTAATTGATTTTTAATACAAACGGCTAAAGGCTTATCCTCAATATTAAAAGATATAGATATAGTTGGTGTATTCTTACTTTCCTCACTAGGTATAATTATAGAACCCTCAGCTTCTATTAATCCCGCTAAATAATAACCTAATTGATAATCTTTTGAATATAAAGCGTATGTATTTTTTCCATTCTCCATATTAGTATGTAAATGAAAAACATTATTAGGTAAAAAACCATATAAATATTTAATCTTTTTACCTAAAATCGAAAAAGCAGATAATGTCGATAATTCTTGCGTAAAGTCTCTGAGGAATCTTATATTCAAATTATAATATAAGTTTCCTGCTGATTGTCATATATTAAATATTATTTCTCAGCATATAGCAAGATTTTGTAGAGGCATGATAAAAATACCACTAAATATAGCAAAATAAATATACAACATACCTATGTCTTTCGCATTAGTTGAGTATAATCATCTTCTTCATCAATCAGCTCGTGATACCTCATGTCCATATTCATTTATATGAAAAGTATAAGCCGACTTATTTATCCAACTTTTATCAGACCCAAAAACAGGTATTTTTTTATTATTCCTTATAAATTTATCAACTGACCTCACGTTAAAAAAGAATATTAGAAAAATAAGTAGAGCTATAATTTCTCAATTTTAGTTACCTATTATATTTATTACTTATACTATTTATATATTAAATAAATATATAAATTAAAAATTATACATATTAATAGATATTATATAATGTAATACAAAATATTAAGGGTGTTATTTATAATTTACCCATACTTACAGTATTATTAAATAAAAATAATTAAAATACGAAATATAAATTAAGACTCTCTACTATTAATTTATATTATTACAGAATTAATTATTAATTTATATTTTACATATAGCATAAACACAAAAAATATAATTTTTAAACTAATAACTATATTTTATTTGAAAATATTTTTAATCTATAACAATTAAAGTTTAACTTCTATTGAGGCTATTACTAGGTTATAAATAAATATTTATTTATTTTAGATAAATATTATAATTTAATGTTTTTTATAAAAAATAATAAAATATTCTTATTTTACTTTAATATTAAATTTAAAACATTTTATTATGTCAATTTATCTTTTAATTAATATATAACTATTAAATTTAATCTATATTAATTATATCTATAAATACAACATTCTATATAACATATAATATTTATAACTACAACTCTTTATCTACTATTTCAAACCCTTAACCATTTAAATAAATAAATTTAAAACATATTATAAATTAGTTGAGGTAATTTTAAAAAATTAATTTTAATTATAAGTAATATAGAATTGGATTGAAAAGAGTCGAACTTTCACGAACTGGGTCCAAATACCAGGGACCTACCTATTAGTCAACAATCCAAAATATATTTATTTACATTATAAATAAAATAAATAAATATATTTTTATTTATTTGAGAACAATAAGACTTGAACTTATAACCTATCGCTTAAAAGGCGATTACTCTAACCAATTGAGTTATATTCCCATTTGTTCCTCGGATGTTTTAATAGTCCGAGGAACAAAATAAATAAAATAAGTTATAATATATAATATTATAATTAAATAAATAGATAAAAATTTTTTTATCTGTATTATTATATATTATTAATATTTTGTATTTTTAATATTTTCTTTTTAATCTCTTGTTTAACTTATGTATAATTCTTTTTATTTTTAGTTTTTCTAAATCTTTGTTTTTTATATCATGATCCTTAAAATAAATATAATTATCATTATTTTGCTGTACTAGTCAATTATTATTAAGATTAGCATATTTAGAATGAACAAGATAATATCTACTAATCAATTGATTATATAGATATTTAACACGAACTAAATATAAAAGTAATTCATGTACATCGCTAGAGAATAAGGAAGATAATCAAACTTTTAAAGTTATACAACCATTTCTATTAACTCCTACATTATAAGCATAATCTATATTTGATTTAATAGTATTTCTTAAAAAAGGATGAGTTAAATTTGTTACTTTTCTTGTTCTTTTATTATAATGTCTAGGCCCTATTAAATTACCAAAAAAATAAAATTTTTTGAAACGTCTAGCGTTAGAAGCAGACACACCTGTTCTTCCTCCTAATCTAAATTTGATACCTGTAATATCTATACCTTGTTTCATTGTAAAAATGTAAGTATTCAATGGTTTTAATCAATAACGCACATAAACCTGAGATTTTATTCTTCCTTCATTTTTTAAAAACATATGTTTAATAGAAATAGATTTACTTAATTTTTCAATATAATTATACATAGTTTGAACATAATGATTATTAACAATAGATAAATAATTCTTAAAATAATTTCTTTCTATTGGATATGTACTAAGCATTTGTTGTTTTTCTAATTTTTCATTGTAAAATTCTAATTTATTATAATATAAATAATGTCGAGATTTATTATCTTTCATAATATTTATTAAACTATTGGGTCACCTAGTATTATATTCATTAATATAATCATAAGCTTTTTTTATTTGAAATCACCTAAACGTAGAAATCAATTTTCTAGCTGACTTTCTATATTCCTTAACTGCATTTCATTTATTACGCCGTATAATCAACATAATCATAATTCTTTCAGCCAATATATAACTATTCAAATAATATCTTTTAATTGGTCACAATCTAATTATGCTTCATTTACCATATATAACATAAAGAAGATCCTCAAAATATATTACAAAAGGTAGAAGTATTTTACGTTTAGTATTTAACTCAGCATTATGAACAATACGTTCAAAATATAGTGAAGCTAACTTATTATATCTTTTTCAAAAATACTTTGGTGTCTTTCTCAATCTTTTTATATACTTAACGCTTGCTATTCAAGTGTTAAAATGTAATCTTCTAATTTTAGATCCATAATAACGTATTGTATTTAAATAATAATATTTTGATTTTACCCTAACTAAGCTTCTATAATTATATTGTATTAAATCTAACAACGTTTTTACTATTATAAAATTAAATATTATTAAATTATTAGATTTTATTCAATTAACATTAGAAAAAAAGGAAATCTTCTTACTACTAATTAAATTATTATAACCTATATAGGTTATAAAAGACTTATATGAATCATATACAAATAAAGGCAACATATATCTATAATATGGTTTAAATATATTTTCACTATATTCCACTTTATATTTTAAACAATCACTTCCACTTTTATTCTTTGAATACGAAGGTCAAATATTTAGACTTAAAATATTTTTATCCTTACTTTCATTGTCATCTTTATTAATATTATTATTAATATTTAACTTAAAATTATTAAATGTATTATTAATTAATTTAAATGTATATAATCCAGTATAAATATTCATTGGTTTTTCTTCTTTTACTTTATACAATATGATATCTCTATTTACATTATAAAACTCTTTTTTAATAACATCTATATATAATACATCACTATTAATAATAATATTATTTATTTTATTAAACAAATTACTAAAAAAAGAGAATTTAAACTGAATATTCTCTTTTTTATTTTTAAAAAATATATTACTTATAATATTAATAATTGAATAATCTAAATTATCTCACAAATATTTACTGTTAATAACTTTTTTATTCAAATTATTAGCACTAGAATTATAAAAATAATAATTATAAATAGAATAATATTTTTTCTTTTTATTGTTATTAATGTATTTATTGTATTTTCCATTACTATAAGAATGAGACAAATTCTCGTTATTTAAATAAGAAAGAGAATTTGTATATAAATGTAATAGCATATATTTTTTTTTTAATAGTGATTTAATATATGTACTTTTCTTAGATTTCATATTATAAAACTTTTTAAATAAACTATTTAATAAATTAATTTCACCTTCATTAATATTAATAATTTCTTTTAAATATTCTTTTTTATCAAAAAATTTATTATTAGATAAAACATAATCCTTCTTATTATTATTTATTTTTATACTATCTAATTTTTTGTCCAATAAATTAATATGTTTATTATTTAATAAATATATATCCTCCTTTTCATCTCTTTTTAATAAAAATAAATCATTTAAATTTTTAGAATTTTTATTTTTTGTTTCATTAAAACCTATACTATTTTTGAAAATATGTTTTATATTAGATGTATTTTGAACATACTTATATAATTCATTTTCTTTATAATTAACATAATTTCTGTTAGGATTAGTATTTATTTTTTGACTTTTAGATAGTGAATAAAAATTCATAAGTTTTGCTTTTCACAAATCAGGCGCTATTTTTCTTTTTGTTTTACCTTTAGCATAATAAATTTTCTTTTTGTATTCTTCTAAAGAATACTTATTATATCTATATACTTTAGGTATTTTTTTATTTGTTTTTACAAGAATATCTTTATCTAACCCTTTTTTACTTCATAAAGTTAGTTTATTTAAATCAACAGAAACACTACTTTTTTTTTCTAAATTTAAAAGATACTTCCTTAACTTAATATATTTAGGTTTTTTTCATTTTATACTTTTTTTTTTTTATTTTGATCACTTTCATACTTTTTTTGTAAAAATAATTTTTTATTTAAATCAAACATTTGAATATTTATTTTATTATTGATCTTAATTTCTTTACCACTAATAAAAATTTTTTCTTCCTTCTTTTTTTCCTCCTCATTTCTATCTTTATTATATATAGATTTATTAAAAACTAACTTCTTTTTATCACTATATTCAATTAAATTATTTGCTTTATTAATATCTTTGATCGATATATTAAAATAATTATCAATATTATTATTAATTATTTTATCATTATTATAAAAAATATTAAACTTTGAGAATAAAATTTTATTTTTTATGAACTCAACATAATTTTTTCGAGTTTGATTTCAACTTAAAACTAATAAACAAATATATAAAATATTCGCCTTACTATTTCCTACCAACAATTCTTCATATGCCTTTACTATATTTGAATAATAATTATATGTTTTAGGTTCTATAAGGTTACTATAGAAAAAACGAGGTCTACTTAACGTTTCTCTTACTTTACACATATAATTAACATACATACTATACATATATTTATACAAAGCTCTTCTAGATAGTATATTAGAAAATTTTCTAATGTTATTCTTTTTATTATTAAATATAAATAAGTCTATAATTAAATTGTGAGAAGTATGCTTAAATAAAGGTTTACTTAATCACCCTCTTCTTCTTTTACGAAAATATAATTGTAATTTCGGTTTATATAAACCAAATAAAATATTTTTTCTACTTCTAATGTATTTATTAAGAATAGAAGCATATCTTATTTGATTTTGTAATCAAGTTATAGTTAAAATAACTGAAGGATAATTATTTACTTTACTTAAAGATCAAGTAGACCGAAGAGATGTATATCTTATCATTTTATTAATATATTTAATTATAAATACATGAGGTATTATTTTATATACATTAAACAATGTAGCATTTCATATTCTTCTTGGTTTTATATATTTTAAACTAAAAAAAAGTTTTATTAATCTACTTGTATAATTATCTATATGTTTAATACTAGACTTATCTTTTTTTAAAAAACTATACACACTATTAGTTCAGGATCTAATTTGAGAAGGCATACTTTTTTCGTTAAATCTACCTGTAAAAAAAAAATGAGGTAATAATAACTTATTTGACATTTTTCTACTTTCTAAATCATTATAATTTTCTTCTAATATATTTTTTCTTATATATTTTCTACTTATATGATAAGAATCTTCAATATTTAATTGTTCATTAAATAAATTTATAATTTTATTCTTATCTCTTAATATATTTAAATAATTATTTTTAGAAAAGTATCTCTTATCTCCATTAAATAAATGAATACCTGAATTATATAAATTATCTTGGGTTTTTAACATTTCAATATATAATTTATATCTATTATTAAGTCTACTTAATACTAATTTTTCTGATTTATCACCAAAAGATATTATTCCTTTTTTATATAATCCCTTATAATCAATTAGACCTAAAAATAAAGACGAATCTCTTTTTAATACCCCAGCAATTTTTACTTTAATATTTTTTGGTTTTCAAATTACCTTTTTATATAACATATACAATAAAAACTACAATTTATCTGTGTCATAAAAAAAATACTATTATGTAAAAAAAAAATAATATTTATATTAATCGTTAATATATTAACAAAAAATTTTTTATTTTTATTACTATTAACCACAGCTCATTTAAAAACTATATCAAACCCTTTATCGTTAATTGTAGAAATTAGAATAAATAAGATGCACTAATATAAATATAAATCAAAACAAAAACAGAAATTATATTATTTATTAGATGTTATCTTTTTTTTTTATTAAACTATTAATAAACAGAAATATTTACAATTTTTTAAATTTATTTTTATATTTTTTTGGTTCTTAAAAGAATCGAACTTATATTTCTCGCTTATCAAACGAACACTTTAACCAATTAAGTTAAAAAACCTGAATTTTAACAATGTTAAACCAAAAAAAAACTTTTTTTTTGTCTTTATTTTTATAGTGCGGATGTAGGACTCGAACCTAACAACCTTCAGGGCATGAGCCTGATATGCTACCAAAACACCAATCCGCATAATTAAAAAAGTATATTTAATTAAAACATATTTACGGCATCTGATAAGAATAATATAATGATGAAAAATAATACTAGCACAAGATAACCTAAATAAGTCTCAGTATATTAAAGATCTTGCCCAGAATTAGTTAGTAGTAGTCTACTACTTATTTATCAGAAAAGTATAAAAAGGTATATTTCGAACTTCATATGCGTTCAGTTCTTATTTAAAGCTAACTTAGCTATCCTGCGGTGCCTTAATTTGTATATATGGTGAAATTAAATATAGTAACAACTATCATATATACCTTTCACAGAAATATAATAATTTCAACAACAGGTACACCAGAGGTTAGTAGGTCCCAGTCCTTGCGTACGAGGGCACCAGCCTTCCTTTACTTTAGATTCCCATAGAAGATAGGGACCGTACTGTCTCACGACGTACTTACAATTTTGTTAAAATAAGAGCTCTTTATCTCTTATTTCCATATTTCACAACATGGTTCAGACTATGTCATATTTAATATATATATCTTTAAATTTCATTTAAAATACTACATTAATCAAATTTTTTACTTCAATATAACCTGCTACTATACCTAATTTATATAATATTATCGGGTGAATATAAGGTAATACTACATCCCGCATTAAAACTACATTCTCTTGTTCTATTAATATTATATATTGATTATTTCTATCATGAATTACTTTATTATAAATTTTTAAATTATTCTTAATTATATCTGATAATATTATTACAATATCTTTTGTAAAATTATTAGTATATATACGAATAATAATTTTATCCTTTAAATAATTACTATCTCCCCTTATTAAATTAGTTAAGGATACAGCATAAAAATTATATTTTAATTATAATGGCACTCTTTTTCGCATTTTATTATTAATTATATTCTTTTTATAAAAAATATTATGGTAATATAATAATTGTAACATAGATATTGTTTTAAATATTACAGTAAAATAGTTTTTATTACATAAATTATCTGATCCTTTAACCTATAAAAATTTAATATCTGAATTAATATAAGGTTCAAATATATTATATAAATGCAAAATATAACTATAACTATTAATAGACATAATTACATTTAACCTTGCATTATAAATTTATGTTGATCTTTATAACCCTCCATCTGATAATAATAAACCTAATAAAGTATCATTTAAATATTTGGGTAATTTAGGCAACAATCTATAATCTTTTTTATAGTTCTCTAATTTTAAAGTTTTTAAAACATATCTTTTTATTGTTAAATTTTTCATACAGCATTATATATTTATATAATTATCTCTCAACACTAATCTTGTTAAGTATAATTTATTTTAAATCACATTTAATAAATCCTTTATATATTAAACTTGGATATTCATGGAAAGATTATTGTTGACATTAACTCACTTCCTAGTCGTTGAACGTTCTTATTTATATATATAACATAAAAATAATGTAATATCTGCCTTAATAAGCTTCGCTGCAAATTATCTATAATAAAAAAGAATTTTTTTGCAATTAATCCAATTTTCTTACTTTTTTGTTTAAATTTAAACAAAGAAAAGCAAGGGGCTAACTCTTAACCCAACTCGCGTTAATTTTTAACCGGCGAACAGCCATACCCTTCCTAGCCCCTACACCAGGAGGATAATCTGAGTCGACATCGAGGTGCCAAACATCGCTTTCAATGAGTACTCTCACGCAATATTAGCCTGTTCAATTTTGTTAACGTAAAGATTTTTTATCCCTTACTTCCATATTTTACAATATGGTTCAGACTATGTCATCATTTTTTATTAAATTTGCAATAATAATTTATAATTTAGGTAATTTTTACCTAATTGATGAAATATTATATGGATTTGTTAAATTCATAAAAGTAGCATAAGAATCAGATTTTATAACTATTATACGTTTACTTTTATTTAATCTTACTTTTGTATTCAAATTAAATTTACTACTTAATTATAAACTCATCATTTCTACTTCTCCTTTTATAAAATTATGAATATTTAAAATTAATCCTTGATTTTTTGAATTTTTATTATAATCTAATTTACCCCTTCATCCATAAATCACTAAGATAAACCTCTTGCTGTTAAATAACTATTTATTAAATTATTAATTATACCTTTATTTTTATTTATTAAAATAAATCACTTAAAGGGTTAAAAGCTTCGTGACAAATTAATTTAAACCCTCAAGTATTAACAATGTTACAATTAATATTAATTCATATTTTTTATGAAAAGGGCTTAATTTTCATTCATTAAATACACTATGCACATAATCTGCATTTTTATTATTTTTATCTCCTAATTCAAATTTTATTTTATAAGTTATCCCTTTATTATGGGTTTGCAAACTAGCATCACTTAATATCAAACCCATAGATATTTATCATTGTATATTAGATAAATAATTTAGAGTCTTTTATACTCTTTTGATAATTTACTACTAGGACTTCCTTTTAATGAAGTCTTTAATTTTTTACTCAAGTTATTTAAACCTTTATCATTTTCCATATCTTAATTTAACTATACCTTATTATATCTCACCCTAATTCCAATATATAAAGTATATACTCTATATAAAATATAAAATTATT
>Ga0193713_1000338_pt1 | contig 15824 bp, 18 predicted proteins | sample H3a2metaG_FD_143054 | JGI IMG/M metagenome (GOLD analysis project Ga0193713, IMG submission 143054) | Soil microbial communities from a riparian zone of the East river system, Colorado, United States - H3a2 | ecosystem: Environmental > Terrestrial > Soil > Riparian zone | place: USA: East River... | reverse complement strand
AACGGTTTCCTTCGCGCTCTCCCCGGTGACCGGGCTTGTTTGCCACCGTCGTCCGCGGATTAACGTTGTGCCTAAGCCCGGTCGGGCCGACTTAACTCCGCGAACTTGACGCCAGCGTCGGGGCGTCAGGACCACACGACTTCGCCGTACGCAACAACATCTCTCGTCCGCGTGCTGTCGACCGCTCACGGATTCAAAGAACCCGCCCTGCGATCCCGTCGCATGCAAAACGCTGCCGCGTCCACCGCATCCCGCCCCGCGTTCGTGACGATCGCGATACGCCCCTCTGTGGGACGAGACAGCGAGAGCTCTAGAACTGATTTGGGGTAAGTGGGAACAGAAATATTTTTCGGAAAATCAGAAATAAGACTCGACACGCCTGTCAACAAGCGGCCCGACGGGCAAATCAAGGGAGCCAGCCGTTCGACCCGCGACGCAGAAATTCCAGCAGACATGAAGCATCCCGTCTCGGCTATCGTTCATTGTGGAATCGTGAGCAAGAACGTCGCCCGACTCAATAATCCCGTCAACGACGCGGCGGCGGTTGCCGGCATGTTGACGGATTATTGCGATCAACGCCCCTAAAAATCAAGCTTGGATTGAATCGCCTCTATACCCGCCTTGGCGCACACTTCGTCGGCATCTCCCCCAGGCGCTCCTGACACGCCGATCGCGCCAACCAGCGAACCGCCTGACTCGACAACCAATCCGCCACCAATAATGACCGCGCCAGGCAGATTGCGAATTCCGGCCTGCATCATGCCGGGCTGACTGATGGCGAACAGATTGCTCGTGCTGCTGTGAAAGGTCGCCGCCGTCCACGCCTTGCCCGATGCAGTCGCGGGCGTGTGAGGCCCGGCGTAGCGGTCACGCAACACGACCTGGACCACGCCGGAGCGATCGACCACCGCGATTGCCACCTGGAATCCGCGTTGCTGACAATTTGTGAGCGCGGCTTGGGCTAACTCCAAAGCCATGGCCGGAGACAAGGATTTGTAGTTCACGAGCGATTCTTGCGCGCGCACTTGCCCGGAACCCACCACAGCGTAAGCGGCCAATACGCGCATTAAAAATCGAGCGACCATCATGAACTCTCGTTTTGCGTTCAGAGCGGTACGACTGCAAGCCAATATCATGGCCGACGACAAGGCTATCATTCTTTTACGCCACGATTTCGGTCACCCGCCGCTGAGAGCAACCGCCTTCATCTTGCATTGCACGCAGCGCCGCGTGAGCCTTCAGAATTACGGCACAAAAGATATTATTGCATTTTTCGCTTTGGTGAATTATGACCTTCCTAGGGGAAGTACGGTCTCCCCTTGAGGCTCCGGTCCAAGAACTGTGCAACGCTCGACTTGTCGAGGTAATGTGCACATGGACGAACGCAAGCCTCCAATTCCCCCCAGCGAATTTCGTTTACGGTCTGCTTCCGAGCGGACCTCGGCTGACATTGATCCGCCGCCCGCGGAGTTAGCGAAGTCAGACGAACTCGTCGCTCTTGAGCGGCAAAGTGGTTCCGGACAAATCGAACCTTGCCGAGACGATTTCTCCGATCGGCCTTCGGTCGCCGTCTATTACCGGCACGAAAAGGAAGTCAGCGAAGGATTCCTTATTGCACTACGCGCAATGGGGGTCGCAGTTGTCGAACAACTGCCCCAGCCGGCAAAGCCTCCCGTCAGGGGAGAGAAGCCGTGAAGACGCGCGTTTTTCCATACCTGCTGCCGTTCTGCGTGGTCTTCGTGTTTGCATGTGGTCCAACGGCATCGCCTAGCCCAGCCGATGCCATCCCGTTCGATACAGCAACACGGCTTGAAGATCTTGATTTTGCCGCTTCGGGCATTTTGCCGCTTCGGGCGACGGCAGGCCGGGCGAATGGTTGGTCATTGATAACGACGCCGGTCGAGGATTGGCGCAGATCGATACTGAACCTGCAGAAAATCGCTTGCCGTTTGCCATCCCTTCTCTGGACGCGACGTCGACGTGTCGACTCGCTTCATGAATTAAGACAACCAAAGGAGAGTTAAGATGCGCTACCAACTAGCACCACTTTACTGTCGTCCCTGGACCTTGAATGGAATCTCGGCGCGTCTCATCGAAAGCCATTATGAAAACAACTATGGCGCCGCCCTAAATCGCTTGAACGTCATCTCCCGGGAAATTGAGCAGTTCGATTTCAGCAAGACTTCCGATCAATCGCTTGCGCGCCTGAAGCGCGACGAGATTGTGGCGCTCAATTCAACACTTTTGCACGAATTGTATTTTGCAAGCCTCGGCGGCGACGGGCGCGTCCTGCCAGATGCCCTCGCGAGCGCCATCGCGAAGGACTTCGGTTCGGTCGATCGCTGGCGTCAGGAGTTTGTAGGGATTGCGAATGGGCTGGCCGGCGGTTCGGGCTGGGTGTTGCTCACCTATGTTCCGCGTGACGGACGACTCATCAACCAGATCGCGTCGGACCATGACCAGAGCATTGCCGGGGGTGTCCCAATACTCGCCCTCGATATGTACGAGCACGCGTACCACCTGGAATTTGGCGCGAACGCCAGCGCCTACATTGCCGCATTCATGCGCAATATCGATTGGTCCGCTGTACAGTCGCGATACGAGGATGCAATCAAGGTCGCGCCACCCCGCCCTCTCGAACAAAAGCAGTTTGCAGACGTACCATCGATTTCCGTCGAAGAAGTCAGGGAGATGCTGGAGTCGGGAACGTCAGTTCAGATCATCGATACCCGTCCGAAGCACTACACCACTAAAGCGCAGGATATCATGGAGGGAGCTGTCTGGCGCGATCCAGAACGCCTGGATGACTGGATTGGCACCCTTTCAAAGACCGAGCCCGTCGTCACATTCTGTGTCTACGGCTTCCACATCGGATGTGAGACGGCTTCAACGCTGCGTAAGGCCGGGTTCGATGCCCGGTACATGTCAGGCGGACATTTTGCCTGGAAGGCAATCAAGGGTCCGGTGAGGCTTTTTGATGATGGCGCGCTTGTCAATTCGCGTTTGACTGTAACGTCGTAGGATACCGACATGTCGCTCATCGCAGCAGGCACCATCGAGATACCCAATTCGCGCGGCTCGGCATTTGACCACGCGGCTTTTGAAGCCGAGACCCGCCGCGTTTTTATTGCGCATACAGCCCGGGACAGCCTTGAGGTGGTTGGCGCTGACACTAGCCAGCACCTTGCCACGCTGCGCGGCTTTCCCGAAGCGGCAGGCGTCGTTGCTGGCGAAGGTAGGGTCCTGGTCACGAACCGCGGCAGTGCCAGCCTGGCTTGGGTCGATGCACGCACTTTGGAAACCCGGACAGTGCTGAATACCGGGCCGCGGCCGAATGGCGTGGCGATCGTTCCGTCCTTGCAGGTCGCGGTCGTCGCTTGCATCGGGGACGACACCCACGCGCCTCAACTCCAGATTCTCGGATTGGAAGGTGATCGGAAATGGTCGGTGGACCTCCCCGGGCGGCCGCGCTGGTGTGTGGTCGACGCGAAGGAAGAGCGGGTATTCCTGGCCATTCGCAATCCTTCAATGGTCTTGGTTGCAACGCTACCTGAACTGAAAGCGGTTCAGCACTGGCCACTTCCCTCCGACGGCGCGCACGGGATGGATATCAACCACGCGGCAAATCTTCTGTACGTGGCATGCGACGCCGGATTGCTGGTCGAAGTTGATGTCCGCTCCGGACAAATGCAGCGCCAGTGGCCGCTGGCCGGCGTTCCCGACGCGACCTTCTTTAACCCGACAAGCGGGCTGGTGCATGTGGCCATCGAAGATCCAGGGCTGATCCAGACGGTAGACCCGCGCACCGGTGCCAGCACGCAGTTCATCACGGCCAAGGGCGCGAAGACGACCGCGCTTGTCGAGCCGGATCGGCTTTACGTGTTTTCCCCTTTGCACAAGGGAGTTCTGGACCTCAAGGGAGCCTAGCCAAGATGCGCCATCCCCACGCCCGCTGGGCCATTATCGCTGCCACGTTTTTCTTACTGGAGACAAATGACATGTCAAACCACGCGGTCAGTTTCGAAAGCACCCAGATTGGCACCACCCCTGAAGGTTGGACATCCACCCTCACAGGATCGGGCGACCCAAAATGGACGGTCGAAAGCGATCGGACTGCACCGTCAAAATTGACCGTGCTGAGGCAATCCGGTCGCGCCACCTATCCACTGCTTCTGAAGAACGATACCAGCATCAAGGACGGCTTCGTGGAGGCGAAGTTCAAGGCCATCGCCGGGTCTCAGGACCGCGCAGCAGGCATTGTCTGGCGGGCAAAAGATGCGAACAATTATTATGTACTCCGGGCCAACGCGCTTGAGGACAATGTCGTTCTTTACAAGACCGTCGGCGGCGTCCGCCGTGAGCTTGACATTGTCGGCCGTAAAGGAGGTTACGGAGTTTCGGTTCCGGTGCCCGCTAACACCTGGCACACCCTGCGTGTTGAATTCAAAGCCTCGCGGTTTAGCGTTTCATTCAACGACAAGCAATTGTTTGAGGTTGAAGACGCCACTTTCACCGATGCCGGAAAGGTGGGGCTATGGACCAAGGCCGACAGCGTCACATTGTTTGACGAGGTGACTTATGGCGAGATGAAATAGCTCAGGCCGCCGCAATCGCACGCCAACCCAAACGCCGATAACGTTTGTTTCAAACTGAACCAAGACTACGGCAGGCAACGTGAATTGCTTTGGTCACAAGTACCACGCGAGCACCGCTTTAAGCACAGCGTTGTCGATGACCGGCAGGACGATGATCTGGTTCATTCCGGAAACACGCGCAAGCGATGCCGCAATCGACGCATCGTGTTTCAGATCTTCGCAAATTGCCGGCATGCCGGTTGCCCAGGCGCCGCCGATTGACCCCTCGCCTCTGTCGATCGTTTTTGAACTGTAGAGCGCGTCGAGATCAGTTTGCTTGCTGCAATCGCCTGATTGGAACACCAGGGCATTTCGAGAAGCGTTCGGTGTCCAAATCTCGAAGCGTTCAGCGATTGGCGTGGCTTGCGCCGACAAGAACGTCATGACCCAAGTCTGATCAACCGATGTCCTGTAAGGGATGCCTACACCACAATTGATGCCGATTTCGGATGCCTCCTCCCAACGCAAGAACTGTTTCGAATTGTAAACGTCCTTGATAATCAGCGGCATGTTTGCCTTCCAGGTGCGGCCGGGCAGACCGAATCCGCGCGGAAATTTCGTATGCCGCGAATTGAATTCGAACATGTCGGCGGTTCCGTAGTAGCCGTCGACAAGCCCCATTTCATGGGACACCTCGGGATCGTTGTGCCACAACTCGATGGCGCCCACGTGCTTCTCGTCATCGCCGCAGAACAGCACCATGACGGCCATCAGGAATTCGCCTGCGAATACCGGTAGAGCGACACCGCACGTCAATCCCGCCTCTTTCGCTTCGTCCTTGCGCTTAAAGTAGCTACCGGAAAATTCGGTGAGGATGATTGGGTGACCTGAAGCCCACGCCTTGCCGGGGAGGCCCTCGTTGTAGGCAAACAGAGTATCCTCGCTGAGGGCCCTGAATTCCGAGTACTCGTTGCTGCAGAGGCCGCCGCCATACTCTAACCGCGTACGCGTGCGGTCAGGAACCCACAGTTCGACGACTCTGATGAAGGTCTTCATAAATTGATCCGATCGAACAACGATCTCAAGAGGATGATCATGGGCAATTGAAGCGCACCTGGCTCGCATAAATAGCAGCCACACTGCTAATGACTTGGGCAGCGTCTGAGGCAGCAAGCCGGCGCACGAATTGAGAGCCACCCCATTGCAGAGGTGCAACCGTCCCTGCATCGACCCGCGTTTGTCCACTCATCTGCGAACACGGCCTCAAGGCTGACGGCGAACGCTGCGTTAAAATTAGCTGTGACGCAGGCTTCGTGCGGCCCGATGACAGGCTCCGGCGTACCCGCCTTTTCGTCTATCCGCTGGCCTGGCCCATCCATATCCAGTGGGCGGCGATGCTGCTGGTCTTGCTGTGTCGCGGTCCAGGTGCATTTTCGATCGATCATTTGTTGATGCGACGGTCCGGACTGCGATGACGGCAGTACAATTCGATTATTGACTCTATATTTTGTACTATGTACTATAATAAATATAGTGAATTGAGGAAGCGGATTTACCGATGGCGATTGCATCTGACACCGGACATCCGGCAAGTTCCCTCAGTTTCTGGCTTGGCATGGCCGCTTATCTCGTCCCAACGTTTCCGATCGCGTTTGTCTGGCATCTTGTGCTGTTCGAGCCAAGCTACCACGCGCTGCATATCTACCGTGCCGATCCGATTATTCCTTTCGGCCTGGCTTCAATGATTATCCAGGCCATCATCTTTTCGTGGGTTTTTCCCCGAGTGTTTGCCGGCAGCAACGGCTCGGTCCTGAAAAATGGACTGCTTTATGGACTCGGTGCCGGCTTGTTGTCATGGTCATTCACAACGCTGGCGGTTGCAGCCAAACACCCGATGGCCTCGATCTCGGATTATGTTCTGCTCGAAACCACCTTCACGGTCCTGCAGTTCCTGATCATTGGACCCCTCATCGCGCTGGCCTATCGAAACTGATGCGGAGGGCTGACGAAACGGTTTTTCAGGGATGAGCAATGTCCATTACCCGCAGTTTTGCGCACTTGCCCGCGCCGCCGAACTCATTGGCGAACGATGGACCTTGCTCATCATCAGGGAGCTTTTGCTGGGGCCGAAGCGATTTGGCGATCTTCTGGACCACCTTGACGGCGTCAGCCCGACTTTGCTGACGTCGCGCCTCACGGCCTTGATCGACAGCAAGGTGGTTCGCCGGATTACGTTGCCGCGACCGGTCAATGCCCAGCTCTACGAACTAACCGATATCGGCAGGGAAATTCAGCCGGCAATCCGGGAATTGATACGCTGGGGCGGGCGCTTCCTGTTTCCGCCCGTTCCCGGAGACACCTTCGAGCCTGACTGGGTGCTACTCGGACTCGATGCCATCGCAAAGCGCACACCTGTACCCAAAGTGAGCGTTGGTCTTGTCGTGACGCATGGAAAGAAATCCGCGGCCTTTACAGTTGCAGGGGACGAGAACGGTACAACCATCCAGAAGGGCGGGGCCGATTGCAAGGCGACTCTGGAAGCGCCGTTCGACGCCGTGCTCCAGATCGTAAGTATGAGCATATCGCTCGAAGACGCGGTGGCAGCGAAACGCGCGAAAGTCAGCGGCTCGGTAGCGCTTATTCGCAAGCTGCCGCAACTATTCGACCTGGCTGAACGCCGGCGTGGGACGACCGCAGCGAAGTAACCGGAAAACCTGATGGCGTGGACCAAGTCACCGCAGTCACTGATCGACTTATTCGACAAATCGGTGCCGTCCAGCGTCACCGTGTCTCGCCGAAAAATGTTCGGCTATCCGGCCGCGTTTGCCAACGGCAACCTGTTCATCGGCTTGCATCAGAATGACTTCATCATGCGCTTGTCCAAAGAGGAGCGCGCGCGGTTCAGCGCCGAGTATGGCGAACGGATCTTCGAGCCAATGAAGGGGCGGCCGATGCGCGAGTATGTCCGACTGCCCGAGGAATTGCTGACCGATGCAGGCAAACGCGGGCCGTGGATCGCACGATCGCTGGAGTACGCAGAAGGAATCAAGCCCAAGGCTCCGCGCAAGAAATAGCATTGTGGCATCGCAGGAACGCAGGCTTTTGGGTCAGTTCGGAACTGGAGAAGTCCAGGGTTATGCTCAACCAGCAAGGAGGCCACCGTGAAGAAGTTTGTTCTTTTGCACTACGGATTTGAAAAGCCCACGCCGGAAATCATGGCAGCCTGGGGCAAGTGGTTCGAGTCAATCAAAGACCGCATCATCGATATGGGCGGCCATTTCAGCAGTGGTCGAGAAATCTCGAAAGCCGGAACCAAGGATCTGCCGCTGGCGCGTGAGTCCATTACGGGCTTCACGATCGTGAGCGCTGAGAGCATCGGTGATGCCGAGAAGATCGCGCAGAGCAATCCGTACATATCTAGCATCAGGATCTATGAAGTGATGTCGAAGTAGAAGTGAAGTCGAAGTAGACTTGCCCTATTTGTGAATGGGTACATCTCCACAAACAGCGAGACACTCTCGTGGGGCGGGATGGCGAGAGTTCTAGATGTGATTTGGGGATGGACGAAAACGGCAATATTTTTGCAGACGGGACTCGACAGAAGGGCAAATCAATGGACCGAGCCGTTCCGGCAGATCACAAGTCCTTGCGCGCTTGCGTCTTCCTGCTAACCTGCATGCGGGGACGTCGCAGCCTCCCCGTTAAGTGGTAACACCCATGCAAGCGCTGCTCGCTTTGCTGTGGAGCGAGCACATGGATGGGTTGACCCTTGAGCTTCCGATCTTTCTTCTTGCCACCTTTGCCGGCGCGCTTGTCGCGGGCCTTTCAGGATTTGCGTTCGGTCTCGTCGCGGCATCGCTCTGGCTCTACATTCTCTCGCCGGCGCAAACTGCAACGCTGATCGTGGCGTTCGGGCTGATCGTGCAGGGCTACTCGGTTTGGAAACTGCGGCGCGCGCTGGACTGGCACAAACTTTGGCCGTTCGTCGCCGGGGCAACGATCGGCGTACCGCTCGGCGTCACACTGCTGACATGGGCCGATCCGCACAGCGTGCGCGTCGGCGTCGGAATTTTTCTGGTTCTTTACAGCCTGTATGCGTTTTTTCGTCCGGCGCTGAAGCCGGTTACCGGAGCAGGCGCCGCGGCCGATGCGGGCGTCGGATTTCTGAACGGTGTTCTCGCCGGCATCACCGGCCTTGCGGGCATTCTGGTTACGATATGGTCTGGCCTGCGCGGCTGGCCCAAGGACGTGCAGCGCGCGATATTCCAGCCGGTTGCCGTCTGCATCTTTCTGATGAGCGCGCTTTGGCTTGGCGCCAAGGGAACCGTCACACCGGAAACGATTAAACTATTCGTGATCGGTCTGCCGTTCCTCCTGGCTGGAACATGGCTGGGCCTTCGACTTTTTGGACGAATCGACGAAGCCATGTTCCGAAAAATCGTCCTCGCCCTGCTGTTCATTTCAGGTGCGGTGCTGATCATCTGAGAACGCATTGACAGCGTAAGCCGCTGGCGTTTTATTCGGGGCATGGGGGCACAGCGATCCCCTCACGAGGCGACATGCCCAAGTATCGCGTCCCGTTTTCACGAGGGCGCACGTATGTCTTGTTACAACCCCGCCACATCCGAAAACGTGTCAACGCTGGGCCGCGCTGCATCGTGCATCGCGGGGTTTCTGCTCTGTGCGGTCCAGAACGATTTGGGGCGCAAAAAGGAGAAAGCCATGAAACATCCCCTCACCCTATTCGCGCTGGGCGCAGCGCTGTTGCTGTCGTTACCGGCCCATGCCGCTGACATCGACTGGAACAAGGTTGACGCGGCCCTGGGCAAAACCGCCGCCGTGAGCGGTGAAGTTCACCGCTATGGACTGCCGCGATCCGACCTGCGCGTCACGCTGGACGGCATCGCCATCAAGCCAGCCCTGGCGCTCGGAGGATGGGTGGCTTTCGCGCCCATGCACGGCGAGGCCATGGTGATGGGCGACCTCGTGCTGCTTGATACCGAAATTACCCCGGTCATGACCAAGCTGCTGGACAGCGGATTGGAAATAACGGCCATTCACAACCACATTCTTCGTGCCGCTCCCGCAACATTCTACATGCACGTCGCCGGGCACGGCGATCCCGAAAAGATGGCCGCCTCGATCCGTGCGGCGCTTTCATCCGAAAGCAAGACGCCGTTCGATCCGCCGGCGACGACCGCCGGTCCGGCTCCCACAATCGATCTCGACACCGCGAAGCTCGACGAAGCGATGGGCGCGAAGGGCACGGCCAACGGCGGTGTCTACCAGTTCGGGATTCCCCGCCGCAATCCAGCCACGGAAAGCGGGATGCAGGTGAGCGGGGCACTCGGCGGCGCCAACGCGATCAACTTTCAGCCGACGGGCAGCGGCAAGGCTGCCATCACCGGCGATTTTCTGGTTGCGGGCGATGAGGTCAATCCGCTGATCCGAGCGCTGCGCGCCGGCGATATCGAGGTGACGGCGATCCATAGTCACATGCTCGACGAGCAGCCGCGGATGTTCTTCATCCATTTTTGGGCCAACGACGACGCCGTGAAATTGGCGCGCGGCATCCGTACCGCGCTCGACAAGACGGCCGTCGCGCAGCACTGACCATCCAGGAAGGCAAGCGATGGCATCTATCCTCAGTGGTAGCTACGACGACTCTTCGGGAGGTTTGATGTGCCGGAACGAATATAACAGTGCCAGATCATAGGCGATCTTGAGCGTGCCACAGACGACGAGGGGCAGACCGGAAAATGCCGTCGTCAACAGCACGCCGGAAATGGCCGGGCTGATCGCCGACGCAAGGCTGCGCGGCACGGCGGTCACGCTTGCGGCGGCGGGACGCTCCGCCGGCGTGACCACCGCCATGACGTAGGACGTGCGGGTCGGCACGTCCATTTGCGACAACGCCGAGCGCAGCAACAGCAGCGCCAGTGCGACGTAGAGGTTGGGCGAAAACGCCGCAAGTATCAGGAACACACTGGACGGAATGTGCGTGAAAACCATGGTGTTGACCAGGCCGACGCGCTTCGCGATCCAGGCCGCGACCGGATAGGAAAACGCACTGAGCGTGCTTGACCAGAAGAAAAACAATGCCGCCGCGGACAGCGAGAGGTCGAAGCGCTGGAACAGCCACAGCACCAGCAGCGATTGGGCGACGAAACCGCCTGCGAAGGCGTCGACGCCGAAGAGTGCCGCGAGCTTGTAGACCGTTCGGCGCGAGGGCCCAAGCGGAGCATGCCGGCTTTGCTCCTCGCCGCGCGCATGCGGGACTCGACGATAAAGCACGGCACTCACAACGCCGAGCGCAGCATAGGCATAGAACATCAGCCGGAAAGCGCCGAGTTCGGTGCTTCCTGCTGAAACGAGAAAGTCGGGCAATGAGGCGGCCAGCGAGCCGGCCGCCGTTGAAAGGGCGCCGATGAGGCTGTAGCGCGCAAACACGCGGGTGCGTTTGTCGTCCGTGGCACCGCGCGCAAGGACCGCGTGTTCCAGTGGAACGAGTACGCCGAGATCACCGCCCGACGGGTTAACCGTGCCAATAAACGCCACCAGGGCAATCAAGGCAAAGTGCTCGACATTGGGAAATGCGAGGCCGGTCAAGACCATCAAGCCCGCGCCAAACAGCAGCAGCGCGCGCAAGTCATGACGCGGAGCGATCCAGCCGACAGTCAGGGTCAGAAGCGCCGTTCCCAGCAACGAAGCTGTCGCCACGATGCCGACGGCGGCCGCATCGTAACCAAGAATGGTCATGTAGGCCGGCAAAATGATGATCGCAAAGCCGTCCCCGAACCCGCGCAGTCCGCGCGCCACGTAGAGCAGCGAGATGAGGGCTGTTTCGCCTGATGTCTTTGGTGCAGCCGAGAGGCTCGTCATATATCCCTTTCCAGATTGTCGGCATCCATATTGGAGCCTATGGCAGCGTCGTAATGGTCATTGCATCGAAGCGCGTCACGCTGTCGGCCTTGGTCCAGAGCGCGACCCCACCCGCTTCCGCAAAGGTCTTGTCGATCACGCCAAACAGCATCTTGCCATCATAAGAGACAGTGAACCGCTCACCTTCGGCACGCAGGCGGAGTGTATGCCATTGGTTTGCAGTAACTTCTAGATTGGCGCCTTCCAGTTGTTCGCGCCGGCCCTGGACGACGCGATAGAATCGGACGTTATCCTCAAGCGCGTTGGCGCGAACCACGTAGTAATTGTCGGCGTCCTGGAGCCGCACGGCGATGCCCCCGGCTTGATCGATCTTGCCGGCGACCGCCTTGAATCTGACTTCAACGTCAAGATTGGCGGCGGAGAGGCTCTCATGGATCGCGAGCGGAAACCGATAATCGGTGCGATCGGTGCTGGTCTGCTCGATCGCACGTCCCTGCGAGGCGGTTTGATCCTCGGCGACGGTCCACTCGGCCTCCCCGCCTTTTCCGGTCCGAGCAAAGGTGAATCCAGTCGGAGCTGATCCGAGCATCATTTGGCCGATGGCAATCATGATGGTTCCCGTTTCTGCGAGCGCGCGCGGTCCGGCCGACGCGAGCAAAGACGCGGCGAGAACCATGCTGAGAACGGAATCAATGAGGCTGAAAAATTTCGGCCCGCTACCGTCCATGCGCAATCCCCCCGACATGTCGAGTGGTGCGCAGAGCTTGGACGGTGGGCCGTCTGACGGGGAGCCTGCCTTTTCCCCGTCCATGCAAGCTAGTTCAAACCCCGGGGTTCAGCAAGCGCCATTCGCACGAAGCGCAGTTCACGCTGCCGCGACGAAGCACGCACGCCCGCAAAACTTGCCGGATCACCTGCGTCCGAACAATCCGCCCACCACGCCGCCGATCAGGCCGACTGGACCGCCGACACCGCGGTGATGGCGAGCACCACCGCCGCCGCGACGACGGCGCGGAGGAGCTTCAGCGGTTTCGCCGCTGGCGCTGGAATTCGCGCGCGCCGTTGGCACGGTTTCGGTCAGCAGCGCCTTATGCTGCAGCGTGTTGAGGAAGCCGGTCTGGGGATAGCCGCGTGCCCCCTGCCAGCGCGTGATGACCGCGCGGGTCGTTTCGTCGAACTTTCCGTTGGCCTTGATGTCGAAGCCGAGGCCCGTCAGCCGGCGCTGCACGTCTTTACGCCTTGCCCTGTTGAGGCCGATCTGATCTTCGGTTTCCTGGGTTGCTTCCTCGGTAAAGATCATCACTGGATCGACGGGTTTCGACAGGTTGCGGGTGGTCGTGCCCGGACCGTTCTCCAGCGAGGCGATCCGCGCCAAGGCGATCGATTTGAATTGACCGTTGGGAAAGCTGGTCAGATAGGCACTGAGTTCGCCAGCCCTGTTCGAATCCTTGATCGAACGCCAGAACTCGAGCTCAACCTCCGAAGCGGCGCTGGCCGTGGATCCCTGCGGATTCGCCGCAACGGCGGCAGCGGCAGCTGCGGGCGCCGCAACCGGATTGAGATAAACGGCGCCGGTCAAATTGGTATACCCCCAGGGCAGTTGCGCCCGCTTGGTCTCTTCATGGACCTGGCCGCGAACCTGCGTCATCGCCTGCTGAATCTCGACTCCCGGTTGGGTGATATGGGCCAGCAGCGCCCGGGTGAACGGGCCATTGGTGCCGACCTCGCCATCAAGCGCGGTTTGTCCCGGGCCGGCGGCGAACGCGATCAGGGTGCCTTCGCCGGATTTCATTTCGGCCAGACCCGTCTGCACCGAAACACCGCGCGTGCCCGCGGCGGCCTTGATCTTGGCGGCAAAGGGATTGTCGCGGCAGGCATCGAGGAACACCAGCTTGACCTTGGCGGCGTTCATGGTCTGGTCGAAGGTGAGATCGACGTTGATCGCGTTGCCGAGCTTGACATCCATCTCGGATTTGATGTCGGCATCGACCGGCAGCAGGTAGTTGATGCCGTCAACGGTGATGCCATGGCCGGCATAAAAAAACACAGCAACATCCGCGCCTTGGGTTTTCTTGCCGAATTCGAGCAGCCGTTCGGTCATCTTGTCGCGGGTGAGATTGATGCCCTCGACCACATCGAAACCCACGTTGCGGAGCAAGCCGGCCATCGAGGTGGCATCGATCGGCGGGTTCGGAAGCGGCGTCACATTCTTGTAGGCGCCGTTGCCGACGACAAAGGCGACGCGCCGGTCGGCTTTGGCGGTATCCGCACTGACGAGAATCCCCAGGACCGACAATGCAAGGATCAACAAGCGCATGGCCCAATCTTCCCCGATCTTAAGTCTGGCGGCGTCTGGATCACGCGCAACTCGAGTTTCGTCGCTGAGCAACCGCTATCCGGATCACTTGTTCCGGAGCGCGCGCCGATTGTTGCACCGCATTGCACTACGCTCCGATAGGCGAGTCCAGCCGATTGCCACAACCTGCGATGATGCGGCTCGAACGAATCAATTCTGTACAGACGGCGGCATATCAGCTTGCAATGCTGCGTCCAACCAGAATGAGAGATCGCACCATGAATATGTCGAGCGAAAGCCTGTTGGTGATATTGTTTGTCGGTCTCGTTGCAGGCTGGCTGGCAGGTCAAATTGTACGAGGCACCGGATTTGGGATCGTCGGCGACCTCATTGTCGGGATTTTGGGCGCTTTTATCGGAAGCTGGCTGTTGCCTCAGCTAGGTATCCATCTCGGTACCGGGGTGATCAATGCAATCGTGAACGCGACCATCGGCGCGATATTGCTGCTCTTCGTCGTGAGACTCTTTCGAGGTGGCGGCGGATGGGGAAGCAGGTGGGGTGGCGGCTGGTGGGGCAGGCGATGGTGACGCTAGTTTGAACGGCCGCCAGCCGCTATGCAACGGTCGGGAGGAGGCGCTCCACTTCTTCCCGCAGATCCGCGATCGCCTTGCGGTCTCCCGAGAGATGCCGCAGCAGGCATCGCTGGAACAGTCCATCAAACAGCGCATAGAGGGCGCCCCGGGAGACCACAGGCTGTCGGCCACCAAGTGAGGCAAAGCGGGACGCGACGCGCCACACCATATCCTCCAGGCTCTTGTCGATCTCGGCGACGTCGTCGCGAAAGGCCGCTTCAAACAGCGACTGCGAGCGAAGGTCGTACCAGAGGCGATGCATCCGAGCCTCGTCGCGAACCGTCTCGCCAAGCTTTTCCAGAAAACCCTTCATCAGTTCGTCGCGGCTTTGCGCCGCTGACGTGATCTGGTCGTACCGCGTGACGCATTTCGCCTTGTAGTGACGAACACAACAGCAGATCAGGTCGACCTTGTCGCTGAAGTAATAGTGCAGCACGCCGTGCGTAAATTCGGATTTCTGCGCGATCTCGCGCAGGCTGGTCCTCGCATAGCCGAGCTCAGCCAAGGTTTCCAACGCAGCCTCGGCAAGTTCGATTCGTCGTGCACTGAATTTGTCGACACGCGCACGCTCGATTCGATCCGAGGGCCTATTCGGCCGTCTCGTCGTTTCAATTTTCCGCCGCGTCACTCCAGTTTCTTTGCGCACGCCCAAACTCCGAATCACCGCGTCACCTCGGCGGCATAATGCCCTGAAGCGCCTTGCGAAATCATCCCCCACCCTCGTGGTCAAGGGATTACTTGACAAGTGTATAGATTTTGGACAATCGTCAAGATATTCTTGGGCAAGTGTCAAGTTTCCAGGTATCGCGGCCGGAAGAAGCTGCGCACGGGGAGGAAGAGCAGGCAGCACACCAGCGCTGCCCAACCGTTCATTCCGGTCAGCCGACATCTTTTCTGATGAGCAACAGGCTCGCCCACCGGGCGGCATCCTGACCGCTCGGCGGGCACCGGCGCGTCGCCACAATGAAATCACCAAGGGAGGAGTGTACGATGAGTGAAAAAAGTCTGGCAGGCCGCAAGGCTCTGGTCACTGGCGGTGCGCGAGGCATCGGCGCTGCGATCGCAGAGGCGCTTACGAAGGCCGGCGCTTCGGTGATGATCGGCGACATTCTCGCCGATCTCGGCAAGGAAACCGCCGGCCGTCTTGCAAAAACAGGCGCCAAGACCGGCTTTGTGGAACTGAACGTCATCGACGACGCGCAATGGGAAAAGGCTGTCGCAGCCACCATTGCCACGCTGGGTGGCTACGACATCTTGATCAACAACGCAGGCATCGAGATTACCTCGCTCGTCGTCGATCTCAAGGCTGAGGATCTGCGCCGGATGTGCGACGTCAACATCGTCGGCACCGGTCTCGGCATGAAACATGCGTTTCGCGCGATGCGACCTGGCGGAGGTGCGGGTGCCGGCGGCGCCATCGTCAATATCGCGTCGGTCGCC
>Ga0193713_1000336_pt1 | contig 15936 bp, 8 predicted proteins | sample H3a2metaG_FD_143054 | JGI IMG/M metagenome (GOLD analysis project Ga0193713, IMG submission 143054) | Soil microbial communities from a riparian zone of the East river system, Colorado, United States - H3a2 | ecosystem: Environmental > Terrestrial > Soil > Riparian zone | place: USA: East River... | reverse complement strand
AGGCATCACCAGTGATTTCACTTCGCCATTCACCAGTGTCTCGACTTCGATTGGTTGCATCGCCGCGCCGACGGAGATCCTTCCGACGACCGCGTCGGCGTCTGCCGGGCGACCGAGCACGCGAGCAAACTCATTTGAGATTAGAAGGCGTCCACCTGTAATGCCCAGCAATCTCGCCTTGGCGTCGTAATCGTACTGGTGTCCTTCGACATTGAAAAAGATGAACCCGCTCTTGCCGTCGCGGACCGCAAGATCGAAGGCTTCTCCCGACGGGAGTTTTTCCACGACGAGCTGTTTGAGAGAGCCGCCCAACGCCGCGGGTAAACTGTAGCCGGGGGCGTTGACCCCGGCTGGGATCAATGCCATCGAGCCCTGTTCAGGGCCGCGCAGTAAATCATTAAAGACGAGAATGCTAAAGAAGGAATTAGCCGCGACAGTGAATTGAAGCGTGACGGCTGGTTGCGGCGCGAAGCTGATTCCATTCAACTGGTTGAGATCGAAATCCATTGTGACGCTTCCGTTTTCGACAATCATCTTCTGAAGTGTTCCGGTCTGCCCCTGGATCTCGGGAGCTTTTTTTGTAGCGCCGAAAGCTTTTGGCGAGCTGGCGTCAGGCGAGGCAAAGAGCAGGAACAAGGGGAGCGCGAGACCGGTGAGCGTTAATTTTGACATCGTAGTGGATTCCTTTCGTTGCGGTGCACGTAGCTATGAGTGGAAGAAATAATTTCTCTTATGCCCTGGGGGCAAAAGTAAAGAAAATTATTCGAAAAGTTACCGCTGCCCGAACTCAGGCGAGGTGGGATCGGCTCCCTCTGGGGAGCACAGGGTGGCAGTCCGCCACAGGACGGATTCGCCGTGGCGAACCTGTCCTTTTCGGCAGCCTTGCCGAAAAGTTCCTCGGAAGCTCCGAGCCGAAGTGTCCTTGTAAAGCGGTAGGTGGTGTGGGCGAGCTGCCGCTTCCAAGGAGGGGCGGTTTCCAATCCGCCATTTTGGTCGGCGGACTAGAGACCGCCGCTCCTTGCGTCGGCGCTTCGCGCCTCACTCATGTCTCGCCGCTCATCGCTACACTACGGGCGCGGCGGCGGAGTCGGCCGAGGCCTTGGTGGCGGGCCCGACCTTGGCGTAGGCGTAGGTCGTGGGGTAAGGGTTGGCGTAGGCGTTGCCGTCGGAGCAATTGTGGCCGTTGGGGTGGCTGTAGCCGTGGCTGTCGCCGTTGGCGTTGCAGTAGCTGTGGCTGTAGCGGTAGCGGTTGGCGTAGGCGTGTGAGTAGCTGTTGGTGTAGCCGTGGCTGTAGCTGTGGCAGTGGCTGTAGCCGTTGCAGTAGCCGTCGGCGTCGGCGTAGGCGTACCTGCTCCACGGGTCGTCCAGCCAGTAGGCGGACCACCTGAGCCGTTGCAGAAGTACTGAGTAAAGCAGGTGTTATCTCTCTGCACTCCTGCTGTGGCGCTGAGGTTGCCATTAGTCGCTGTTCCGTAGATCACGTCAAAGCCTGTCTGCCCCTCGTACAACCTCAGCTCGAAGTTGGCAGTGCCGGTCCCCGGGAAGTACTGTGACCGCCACTCGATGTTAAAGATGCGGTTGGGCGTAGTACCACTTATCGAAGTGTAAATTCCGAAGCCCGAGTTTACGGTGTACAAGTCCTCCCAATATGGAAAGATGGTGTAGTTGTGGTCGATCCAAGGCAGGCAACCGTTGGCGAAGCCCGGATCCATGGTCGTGAACTGGGCATTGCCGTTGGATGACAGATTCACCGAGTTGAATGTCTGGTTGTACAAAGTGAAAGGAAAGGGCAGTGATATCGTGGTGACGCAGTCGTCGCAATGGTTGCCGATGTCGGTCGTGCCCGGCACAATCGTACCAGTGATCTGAGTTATGGTGATTTCGCAGGGTGTTACCGTTGGCGTTGGCGTTGGAGTAGGTGTAGGCGTCGGAGATGCAGTTGGCGTCGCTGTCGGCGTCGGTGTCGGCGTCGGACTCGGACTGGCTGTAGGCGTTGGGCTTGGCGTGCCGAAGCCCATTGGCGCCGGGACGTTAACAGTCATAGGCGCTCCTGTCTTGAAGTAGCCGACCGTAGCAAGGGCGTTCTGCGGCGGTCCTAAGGCATCAAACCGGAAGTTATACAAAGTGCCGAAGCGAATCGCGTTTGCATTCTGATTCTGAGCAAAAGTTTCCGTGCTCCATGTGATAGAGCTTGCGTCTTGAGTAACAGTCCACGGGGTGCTGCTATATCCAGCATCTCCCTGGGTGCCATCATGTGCAAAGCCGGGATGCTGAGGCGGCGCATGAAAGTCGATGTTCTCGATGAATGGAACTCCTGGTCCAATAGGCACGCTGAAAGATTGGATGGCGCGATCGAGGTTCTGGTTATAGAGCGCATATTCATAGTGCCAGATTTGCTTCGTCGGGCTGACTTGGAACGCTTTGTAGCCTATGAACCAGATACCATCGTTGCCTGGGTCCGGTTCAATCCGGTTCACCGTCGCGCCGTCCCAAGCCATGATCGCCGGCGCCTCGCGCACGGTGGCGCCTACGCCAGTAAAGGTAAAGGGCTGGTTGACCCCAGTTACGGTGTACTGATGGTACGAAGCGTTGTTATACATGTTGCACTGGCCCGGATGACTTTGGCACCAGGTGTATTCGTGCGGGACTACGTATTGCGCTTCAGCAAAATACGTCGCTCCCGGGTTCAGCGACGTGTTCAAGTCGTTAACGTTAACCAGAATTCGGTGAGACGTTACGTCATGAACGTGGCCGCTGTGATCGTTCGCTGTTGAACCTACGAAACTTCCGGTGAATGGATTGACCCAGGCGCGCGAACCGATGCCGGTTTGACTGCCGTTCAAACCGGCGCCGTATGCATCCGAGCAGCCGGAGCCCAGATGGCTGCCGCTTACACCATTGCATCCAAAGCCGCACGTGTTTGACGATGCCGCTGTGAATGCGTGCTTACCCCAGGACTGGCCGATTTGTTCGAACTCCATAGTGTTGAAGTCCCCGTAAATGCCGGCACTCATTCGGTAGAGATTTTGCGGAATGAACGGGTGGTCGTTGTTCGGCAAGGCAAACCAATCCACGTCTATCGTGCCTTTGTTGCAGGCATCGGTACCCAAAGCGAGGCCCACGCGGCCCCCGACGGAACCAGTCTGGGATTGCACCAAGCCAATCAGCTCGCCGATGATGACGTCGGGGCCGGGGATTGTCCCAGGAAGAGGTACGTCCAGCGGCGGTAACGAGGCAGATTTTACGTTACCGTTTTCGTCGAGATGGTTGATCTCGATCGTTTCCATGGTTGCACCGATGGAGATTTCGCCAGCAACTGCCCCGGCGTCCGACGGGCGGCCAAGGGACTTCGCGAATTCCTTCGAAACCAGCAGGCGTCCATCGGTGATGCTGAGCAACTTCGCGTTTGCGTCATAGTCGTACTGGTCCCCTTCGACATTGAAAAAGATGAACCCGCTCTTGCCGTCCCGGACCGCAAGATCAAATCCCGCGTCGGAAGGAAGTTTTTCGATTACGAGCTGGTTGAGCGACCCAGAAAAAGACACAGGAAGACTGTAGCCGGGAGCGTTGACCCCGGCCGCTGGAGAGGCTTGCGGGATGAGTGCCATCGACCCCGAATCAGGTCCGCGCAGAAGATCGTTAAAAACCAGAATGTTGAAGAAGGAATTAGCCGCAACGGTGAATTGCAGTGTGGCTGGTCTTGCGAGCGCCAAGCTGATTCCATTCAACCGGTTGAGATCGAGATCCATTGTGACGCTTCCGTTTTCGACAATCATCCTCTGAAGCGTCCCGGTCTGCCCCTGGCCTTGGAGAGTTTTCTTTGCGGCTCCGAATGCCTTTGGCGCGCTCGCATAAGGCGAGGCAAAGAGCAGGAACAAGGGGAGCGCGAGACCGATGAGTTTTAACTTTGACATTGTAATGAATTCCTGTGATTGCGGTGAATGTGGCTAAGGCCGAGAGAGCTAGGTTCTCTCACGCGCTCATGGCGGAAGTAAAGAAGATTTTTCATCTTCGCGGCGCCTGAAATGAGGCGAAATTGAATCGGCAATGTTTCATCCGCGCGCCAAGATAAATCGGCTCGCTCTGGGGAACACAGGCTGCTAGCCGTGGTTCGCCGGCAGGCTGCCGCTTCCAAGGAGGGGCGGTTTCCAATCCGCCCTTTTGGTCGGCGGACTAGAGACCGCCGCTCCTTGCGTCGGCGCTTCGCGCCCTCACTCACCTCTCGCTAGTCACCGCCAGGGCTACGGCCGCGGCGGCGGAGTGGGACGCGGCCTTGGGCTGCCAGAACCTCTTGGGGTAGGTGTCGGTCTGGGTGTCACCGTAGTTGTCGGAGTCGGTGTAGGAGTTGGCGTGAATGTAGCCGTTGCCGTCGCTGTGGCGGTGGCTGTCGCCGTCGGCGTGAATGTGGCCGTAGCAGTGGCAGTTGCAGTTGGTGTCGGAGTTGGTGAGCCGTTGCCGGAAGGTCCCTCGATCGCAACTGTCTCGGGCGACCCCGTCTTGAAGTAGCCGACCGTCGCATTTGCTTTTTCTGGCGGCTGATCGGCGTCAAACCGGAAATTATAAAGTGTGCCCCAGCGAATCGCGTTTGCGTTTTGATTCTGCGCAAATGTTTCACTATTCCAAGTTATGGAATCGGCCGCCTGCGTCACAGTCCAGGGAGCACTGCTGTAACCCTGATTGTTAAACGTGCCGTCATTTGGCCAGCCGGGCTCCTGAGGCGGCGCATGAAAGCCGATGTTAGTGATGTTGACGCCTGGCCCCAATGGCACACTAAACGATTGGATAGCTCGGTCCAGGTTCTCGTTATACAAGGCATACTCATAGTGCCAGACGCCGGCAGCTGGATTGGTCACTTTGTGAGCTATAAACCAGAGTCCATCATTGCCCGGATCAGGTTCGAGCTGGTTCAGTGCCGCGCCTGTCCATGCCATGAAAGCCGGTCGCCTCCAGACCGTGGAGCCAAGAGGAGAAAATGTGAAGCTCGTTGTGCCGGTGACGCTGAACTGGCGATAAGAAACGTTGTTGTACATATTGCATTCCCCGGGATGCGCCTGGCACCATGTGTACTCGTGGGGAGTGACATACTGCGCTTCGGCGAAGTACGTCGCGCCTGGATTCAGGTTTTGGTTCAGATCATCGGCTTCAACCCTCACCCGATGCGATACACCGTCGTGCGAATGGCTGCTGTGGTTGTTCGCGGTCGATGGAAAAGCGCCGGTGAAGGGATTGACCCAGGCGCGCGAACCGATGCCGCTTTGGGTTCCATTTAAACTGGCAGAGTACGGATCTGAACACCCGGAGCCAAGATGAGACCCGCCTACGCCGTTACAGCCAAAGCCACAGACGTTCTGGGTCAATGCAGTGAACGCATGTTTAAGCCAGGACTGGCCAATTTGTTCGAACCGCTCGGTGTTATCGTCGCCACCGCTCATCCGATACAGATTTTGCGGAATGACGGGATGATCGGTGTTTGGCAATGCAAACCAATCCAGATCGATGGTTCCCGCGTTACAGGAAGTTGTTGCGACCGCAACACCCACCTGCGTACCGGCACTGCCAAACTGCTGCACGGCGGGCAAATCGCCCACGATAACGTCGGGACCAGGGGTCGTTCCGGGCAACGGCACATGCGGCACATGCAGCGCCGGCATGACCATCGACTTGGGTTCACCATTGATGAGTTGCGTGACCTCGATTGGTTGCATCTTTGCGCTAATAGAAATTTTTCCAACCCGGGAACCGACATTTGAAGGCCGTCCGAGCGCATTGGCAAAGTCTTGCGAGATCAGAAGCCGCCCATTCTGGACATTTAGCAACTGCCCGTTCGCATCGTAACCGTATTGGTGCCCTTCGATGTTGAAGAACGTGAAGCCTGTTTTTGCATCCCGGATGGCGAGGTCGGCCTTCTCGGATGAAGGAAGTTTTTCCACGACGAGCTGGTTGATGGACGCCGTGAGCCTCGAGGGCAGCTCTGTGGAGTATTGCGGGACAAGCGCCATGGACCCCTGCTCCGGGCCACGCAGAAGATCGTTAAACACAAGAATGTTGAAGAAGGAGTTGGCCGCTACAGCAAAACGCAACTGGACTACTTTTGCAGCTAGCGAGCCGTCTGCGTTGAGCCGATCCAGATCGAGATCCAGTGTGACCATTCCGTTCTCCACAATCATCCTCTGGAGCGTTCCAGTCTGCGCCCGGCTGTCGGGATTTTTGTTTATCGCTGAATTGCGCGAGTCCGCCTGGGATAGGGTTAAGAATAGAAACAATGAGAGCACGAAACCGCTAAGCATTAACTTTGACATTGTGGTGGATTCCTCTGGTTGCGCTTAGTCAAGCCAAGCATTTACTTTTTCTCACGCGCTCACCGCGAAAGCAAAGAAGATTTTTTAAATCTTTGATTCCGTTCGACCGGTTGAGATCGAGATCAATTGTGACGCTTCCGTTTTCCACAATCATCTTTTGAAGAGTACCGGTCGGTGCGCGGCTGTCGGGATTTTTCGCGGAATTACTCCACGCAGTGGGAGGCGGATCGAAAAGCAAAGCTATTGGGAGCACCAAAGTAGTGAGTATTGTCTTTAGCATTGTCTATTACTCCCTCCCGTTCTTCCTGGCGCTGGCACAGGTGCAAGTGAAATCGGATTATCTCTCATGAGCAGATTGGAAAAAAGGAAATCTTAGAAAAATTTGGTGACAACTTTTTTGGATTAGGGAAGAGCCTGTGGCGGCCTAGCGGTCAAATGCGCCTTTGGCGCAGTTACATCCTTCCCTCTACCAGCGCTGCTGCTTCCCGGTGGAGCGCTGCGTAATCCACCTTGCGGGGTTGCAAGTAGAATTCATCAATCACGATCTGCACCAGCGCGGCGGCGGGGACGGCCAGAAAAACTCCCAGCAGCCCGAACAAGGTAGCGGTTGCCAGTGTAAAGAACAAAATGTTGACCGGATGCAATCGCATTTCTTTGCCGAGAACGCCCGGCACAAGAACATTCAATTCGACCTGGTAAACCACCACGATCACGCCGAGAGCCAGCCAGAATTTTGTTGCGCCCAGGCTTAGCGCGACCAGCAGAATGGGAATGGAAACGAGAAACGCGCCGATGTTTGGGAGAAATTCACCGAGAAATGCGAACACGCCGAACATGAGCGCCGGTTGCACCCCAATCAGCCAAAGCGATACGCCTATCGACACGCCAGTGATTACGCCGTTGATGGCGACACCGCGCGCCCATGCGATCATTTGTCGCATGAGCCGGGCAAGAGTGCGATGCGCTTGCTCGCGATAACGGTCGGGTGCAAGCGCCAGGTACGCGGCGACCAGAGGCCGCGGGCTGGCCAACACAAAAATAAGCAACAGAACGGCGAACACAAAGCTCGCCACGCCGCCGACCAAACCGAGCGTATATCTTAGTAAAAAATTCCCGAGCGTAGCGGCGGTTGTCCCGGCTTTCCCTGCGATCTCATCCGTGCGCGGCAAGGCCTCGCGAACTTGTGGATAATTTTTTGTGAGCGATTCGATACGGACCCGAATGCCCTGCCAGACGCTTGGTGCACTTCGCACCAGTTCCTGGCTTTGTCTGGTCAGAGGCGGAATCGCGAAGAGGATTATAGTGGTGGTCACAGCGAAGAGCGCGAGCATCAGCAGGATCACACTGATAAAGCGCGGGATGTGATGTTTCTGCAGCCAGACCACGATCGGGTTCAGGACCATCGCAAGAAGTAGGACCAGTGCGAAGAGCAAGATTATCGGTTCCAGCGCGCGAAGGATTAACCACACAACGAACAGCAAGAAAACCAGCCAAACGATGCGGCGCGCGCCGTGATAACTCAGCGGCGCGTGCTGATCCTCGTAATGCGGTTCATTCATGGACAAGGAGAGATGGCTTCTAGCCATCATATGCACTTCCTAACCACGAATGAACACTAATCGACACCAATTTGTGCAAGATGTCTGGCGGCAACGTGACGTCCGTTTCTGGGGAGCACAGGCTGCCAGCCTGTAGTCGTCGGCAGCTTGCCGACGACAGCACCGCAGGCGACAAGGCCACTTTGGTTACAACGTGCAAAGAGCTTTTCGGCAGGCTGCCGAAAAGAACAGGCTGGCAGCCTGTGCTCCCCAGAAGTGCTCCGCGGGCGCGCGCGCAGCCGACAGGATTGCCAGCCCGCGAGACGCGGGCTACCCAATCATCTACGGTCGCGGCGGCGGAGTGGGTCGCAGCCGGGGCGTAGGAGCCTGTCTCGGTGTAGATGTCGGAGTAGCTGTAGGTGTGGCAGTGGTTGTGGGTGTCGGACTGGGTGTAGCTGTGGGAGGGGGTGTTGGTGTAGGAGTAGATGTGGGAGTAGGCGTGGGTGTAGGTGTGGGTGTCGCCGATGCTGGCACCATCGCATACGCATGAGTCTCGCCATTGTGAACACCAGTGCCCACGATGATGCCATTCTCGCTAATGCCCAGGGCCGACGAGGAGGTGTTCATCGATAAGTCCCATCCTGAGTTCGGAGGAATCAGATCGGCAAGGCGATAGGTGGCCGTTCCATCATAAAGGAACGGGATCGAAAATGCCGACGAGTCGTTTCCGACCACCCAACCAGCCGAGTTCACCGCGCGCGCCGAGCCCTGACTCGTGCCTGTGGCGAGCGGAATGGCAACTATTCCGCCTTGGTCCGACCAGATGAATGGCAGGCCCGACCCCTGGTTCAGCATGCTCGAGCCGACCACGTAACCGGTGTTACTCACGCCGAACGCGAGCGCGCCATTCATTCCCGGCAACGCGCCGACTTCAAACGCCATGCTCTGGCCAATATCGTAGACGATCCCAACATTACGTGCAGCGTTGGTTGGATCGATGCCCTGTCCCACGACTCGGCCTGAATCATTAATGCCGAATGCTGTGACAAAGTAACTTCCATTCGACGTCGTTTGCGTGATGATTGTCGCGCTGCCACCGCTATAAATCACCCCGCGCTGCAAACTTCCGCCGTCGACCGAGCCGACCGCAACCGTTGAAGCGTTGACCGAGTTCGCATCACCGAGCGTCTCGCCGACTGGCAGTGGAAGCTGCGAAACCACGCCGTTTTGCCAAATCACCGGCAGCCGGCCTGAGCCAAAGGCTGTGGTCGCAGCAGTCCCCACGACGCTGCCAGTGTCGTTAGCGCTGTTCGACACGGCATAATTGCGTCCCGCCAGATTTGGCAGGCCAACGAGCCCACCGTTGAGGGTCCAGGTGAACGCCTGGCTGCCGCCGGTGTGTAACGAACGGCCGACAGCAACTCCCCCATGCGACACGCCAAATCCCTGTGAAGCGGTGTCGCCAACGGCAACCACGCCGATGTCATAAATCTGATATTGAGGCGGAGCCGCAGGCGCGGCAGGAAGAACAGCAAGCCAGAGCAGCCCTGTTGCGGTGGCGATCGATCGCGCTTTGGATGTGACATGCATTTTCATAGAGCTCCTATTAACCACGAATGGACACGAATAGACACTAATTTTTGCTGAGTGTCTCTGCTCCGGGCAAACTTTGCACTCTGCAAACACGGCCAAACGCTTCAACGCTTTAACGGTTCAACCGCCTCCCACCGGCGGCTAACTTCCTCACATGGTAATGATCTGACCCGTGGCGAAGTTGTAAAAATACCTTGGATTGGTCGTGTAGTGGCCCGGACGGTTGGGATCGGGATAGTAGTAGAGCACTGTGTTCAGGCTAAAGTCGTAAAGATACGGAAAAGGAAAGGTCGGACTAGTGTAAAAGAAATGGTTGGACATAAAATCGTAGAAGAAGATGCCGCTGTGTCCATCATTGGCATCGAACCAATACTCGTAGCCCAAGTCAATGTGGTAGATGAAGCGCTGGTCAGTCAAATAGCTGTAGTAACCAAATGGCGTGCCGTTGGCAAACTGGAGATAGTACCAGCCGCCACCCAGCGCAGTCTCCCCGTTGAAAAACGCCGGATGTGGCGTTGGTGGCGTTGACGTCGGTGTAGGCGTAGCTGTCGGTGTATGCGTGGCTGTTGCTGTGGCAGTTGGCGTTGCAGTGGGCGTGTGAGTAGCCGTTGGCGTAGGCGTGGGTGTAGGCGTATGAGTAGCCGTAGGTGTAGCCGTGGGAGTATGAGTAGCTGTAGGCGTTGGCGTCGGGCTTTGCGCCGGTGTAGCAGTTGCCGTGGGTGTAGGTGTTGGTGTTGGACCAGATTCCGCGCAATATCTCCCGCCCGTGCTCAGGCCCCCGCCCCAGATGATCATTTCGTTGCCAGTCCATACTGCCGTGTGGTCGGATCGAGCAAGCGGTGCACTGACTAGACTTGTAGCTAGCCAACTGTTTCCCGTAGGACTGTATCTCCCGCCGGTATTCAGATACGTGCCGCCGCCCGCGTATCCACCCCATACGATCATTTCACTACCGTTCCATATCGCCGTGTGATACCCTCGATTACTTGGTGCATTGATGGTGCTGGTAGCCGTCCAGCTATCCGCGACCGGGTTGTATGTTCCACCAGTATTCGAATAGCCAGAGGCGTATCCGCCCCAGATAATCATTTCATCACCGCTCCAGACTGCCGTGTGGGCGCCACGGGCAGCAGGCGCGTTGGTGGTGCTGGTGGCAGTCCAAGTATTCACGGCAGGGTCGTATCTGCCGCCGGTGTTGCAAGAGCAACACTCGAAGCCGCAGCCCCCCCAAGTAATCATTTCGGTACCGGTCCAGACCGCGGTGTGTTCGGCTCGACCTGCAGGCGCGCCGATCGTGCTGGTGGCTATCCAAGTGTCCGCGCTGGGATCGTATCTGCCGCCACTGTTAAAATAGTCAAAGTTATCATCTCCGCCCCAGACGATCATTTCACTTCCAGTCCAGATGGCGGTGTGATAGAATCGACCAACGGGCGCGTTGACAGTGCTGGTAGATATCCAACCATCCGTGCCCGGGTTATACTTCCCCCCAGTGTTCACTGCGTACGCGCCATCGAATCCGCCCCAGACGATCATTTCATTACCGGTCCATATCGCAGTGTGCGTGTCTCGCGCAGAAGGAGCGTTAATTGTGCTGGTAGGCGTCCAAATATCCGTGCTAGGGTCATATCGTCCGCCGGAGTTCACATGGTACAAAGTTTCGTCATCTCCGCCCCACACGATCATCTCAGTTCCAGTCCAAACAGCTGTGTCATAGCCTCGTCCAGTAGGCGAGGTGTTGATAGCCAGCCAAGTGTCTGTTGTAGGATTGTATCTCCCGCCGCTTTTCGTAATCCCGACGACCACGTCAAATCCGCCCCAGATGATCATTTCACTGCCGGTCCACACTGCCGTTTGGTCGTATCGTCCAGACGGTGCACTCGTAGTGGTCGTGGCTGTCCAGCTGTTCGTGGCCGGGCTGTACCTACCTCCCGTGTTTAAATAGCCGAATGGGACGCCGTTGTCTCCACCCCAAACAATCATTGTACTCCCTGTCCACACTGCCGTGTGTGCGCTTCGGGCTTCCGGCGCGTTGGTGTTGGTAGTAGCCGTCCAAGTGTCGGTGCCGGGGTTATATCTGCCGCCAGTGTTGAACGGAACTGGGTTAGCACCCCCACCCCAGACAATCATCTCAGTGCCACTCCACACCGCAGTGTGACCCGATCGGCCGTCAGGCGCGTTTGCATTACTTGTTGCTGTCCACGCATTGGTGACCGGATTGTATCTTCCGCCGCTATTCACCGGGCCGGAGCCCCCGCTGCCACCCCAGATGATCATTTCGGTGCCGGTCCATACTGCGGTGTGACGAGCCCGAGCAGTCGGCGCATTCACAGTGCTGGTGGCTATCCAGCTGTTTGTGTTTGGATCGTACCTTCCGCCACTACTTAGATCGGGAGAACCGTATCCACCCCAAACGATCATTTCATTCCCGGTCCAGACTGCCGTGTGCTGGTCTCGGCCAGAGGGGGCATTGGTGAGACTGGTTGCTGTCCAGCTATCCGCAGCGGGGTTGTATCTGCTCCCACTATTCAAAGATCCCGATTGGCCAGAGCCGCCCCAGACAATCATTTCGCTGCCCGTCCACACTGCGGTGTGGAAATATCGGTAGTCTGGCGCATTCGTGAGGCTGGTCGCAACCCAACTGTCTGTAGTAGGATTATATCTCCCGCCAGTATTTGTGCCCCCACGGTAGCTCCATCCACCCCAGATGATCATTTCACTGCCGGTCCACACCGTCGTATGCCAGTACCTGCCGGTGGGTGTGGTCGATGTAGGCCTCCATGTGTCATCGATGCATGTGCCACCTAGCTCAGATATTGCGGGAAGAGTATAGCCGGTACCGACTGCTGGCATTTCGCTGACTTGGTTTCGGCTTCTGGCTAGCCAAGACTCTGGTGATTGTTTCAGCCATGAAACTCTAGCGAGCTTCAGGCGGTCGTCGCCCTTCTCGATCACTGCCGTTGCATAGTAACGCGTCTCATCTTCTTGCAAGCAGCTCAGTGTTCCCATCGGTATTCTTCCGAATACTTCGGCAGCAGCATTTTTGGAGTGCGCTGATAGGTCAGCGGTGTCAACCCCGAACGCTTTCGGCCTCGCAGCGCCAGCCCTGCTGAACGTCGCGGCCAAGCTTTGCATAGTGTCGTCCCAGTCGCTGGTGTTTAGCTTTGCGAGATGCCGAGCAGCGCGACCACGTCCTTCAGGGGTCGTGTCGCCTCTCACCAGTTCGATCTCGCTATATGTCCCGCTGGTCTGCTTCATTTGCGCGACACTCGGCTGCGCAAGGAGGTCGGCTTCGGCGCGCTGCTTCAGCTCGCCGTGAATTCGCTGGTCGTATGCATACCAAGTTGTCAGTAACCGGTCGGCTAAAGCTGGTCTGGCAAGGCACTCGGCGATGACAAATGGATCGTTCCCGAGGGCGTCGAAGAGTTCACGCAACACCTCGGGCTGTTTGGTGTGCTTTGCCATGCGATCCATTTCGGCCTGTAACTGCTCGCCGGTAATTGGTCGTTGCCAGTAATCTTCCAGTGCCTGTGATTTGCGCAGGTAATCTGCGACCTTCTTTTCCAGATGCGCCTGAGACATCACCGCATCGAGCGAAGGCTTGGGATCGGGGCGCTCTTTTGGCCAGATGCGGTGACGCCAATAAACGTCCTCGATGGCTCGCTGATACGACACCCGTTCAGCAAATGTCAGTCCCGCGACTGCGGGATGGGAAACCGTGCCCGGTGCCTCGGAGCCGAAGAAAGACAGTCCCGACGTTGTCGGGATTCCTGTCGCGATCGAACATGCGGCTCCGCAAAGAAGCAAAGCTATTAAGATCCGCAGACTGAAGAAGCCGGAATGAGAGCGAGATTGTTTTTGCACTTGGATTTGGGGCGGATGTTGAGCCGTCCCTCGTAGCCGACACGCTGGACAGGTGTCAACATTTCTTTGTGTTGTTTTTCGGATGGAGCCCACTATCTACTGAGCACGAATGAACATGAATCGACACGAATGTGAGAGGAAGCAGATTGGCCCACGAATGACGCGAATAGACGCGAATAGAAGAGATAAGAAATGCCGAGCCGGATCTTCGCGTGAATTCGCGCCTGCCATGCCGAAGCCTTAGCGAAGGCGGGTGTTAATTTGTGGTTTTCTGCGTAGGTTGCGAAGCCGTGTCATTTAATCATTTTGGACTTTCGCCTGAGGTCGTGCGCGGGACGCTGGCGATGGGCTTTGTCGAACCGACACCGATTCAGCTCCGCGCCTTTCCAATTATTGTTGCAGGCAAAGATCTAATTGGCACGGCGCAGACCGGCACCGGCAAGACCGCAGCGTTTGCTCTGCCCATCCTGACGTTACTGGCGAAGCATGGCGCATTCCGATGTCTGGTGCTCGAACCCACGCGCGAACTCGCCGCACAGGTGGAAACAGCTTTTCGGGATTACGGGCGCTTCACTGACTTGCGAGTAGCCCTCGTGCATGGCGGTGTCGGTTATGGGAAACAGCGCGAGGAGCTCAAGCGCGGGGTCGACGTTCTCGTCGCCACGCCCGGGCGCCTGCTCGATCTGCTCGAACAGCGCACGATGAATCTAAAAGAGGTGAAAATTCTCGTGCTGGATGAAGTGGATCGGATGCTGGACATGGGTTTTCTGCCGGACGTGCGCCGCATTGTTGAAAAAATCCCGAGAGAGCGGCAGACGCTGCTTTTCTCAGCGACTTTGCCGCCGGAGATCGAACGCCTGGCCGCATGGGTGTTGCGCGATCCCGCGCTAGTGGAAATCGGCGCGCGGCGTGCGCCGGCGGAAACTGTTACACACGCAGTCTATCCCGTGGCAGCCGAACAAAAATTCGATTTGCTCATGGCGCTCCTGGAGCGAACAAATTTCGACAGCGTATTGATTTTTTGCCGGACGAAACAGAACGCTGATCGGGTCGCGCACTTCCTCAAGCATGGGCGGCATGCCGTGGCGGTGTTGCATTCCAATCGGACCCAGCGGGAACGGATCGAAGCGCTCGAGGGATTCAAGAGCGGCAAATACGAAGTGATGGTTGCGACTGACATCGCATCACGCGGGCTGGATATCGCCGGTGTAAGTCACGTGATCAATTATGATGTGCCCGAGCATCCGGAAGATTATGTGCACCGCATCGGGCGCACTGGCCGCGCGCAAAATGTCGGCGACGCATTCACGCTCATGAATGGACAGGAACTGCCCGCGTTGCAGGCGATCGAACATTTCATCGGTCAGAAAATTCCGCGACTGAAGCTGGAGAACTTTCCCTACTTATACACGGCACTGTTTGAACAGGAATCTGGGACGAGCGCCCGTCGCGCCATCGGCGGCGGTAGAACCCATCGGGGATATTCATTTGGACGACGTCGCTGAGCTGTAGCCGGGATCGGTGATCCCGGCTGGGGTTCAGACCGATTTCAAGAATCACGCTGGCCGGCATCAGCGATGCCGGCTACAGGTGGGCGAATGCATAAGCATCTGCGCCGGCTCCAGCGTGTCTGGATCGACTGGCCGATCTACTTCATCACCACTTGTACTTTCAAACGACGAGCGATTCTGGCGTCGAAAGAAGTTGCAGCAATGCTGATTGATGAATGGCTAGATGCGCATCGTCGCCATGGCTGGGCGATCGGGCGTTATATCATCATGCCGAACCATGTGCATTTCTTTTGTTCAGCAGAGTTAGGTGCCAAACCGCTGCCAATCTTCATGCAGAGATGGAAGGAATGGACTAGCAAGTGAATTGCGCGTGAGCTCAAGTTATCCGGTAGGGTCTCGCAAGAAGAGTTCTTCGACCATGTTTTGCGCTCAAGCGAGAGCTACACCCAGAAGTGGGATTACGTTAAGGAGAATGCGGTGCGTGCCGGTCTTGTTGAGAGCTCCGATGAATGGCCATGGCAGGGCGAGGTCGAATTGCTAATGTTGTAGCCTGTCAGTTTGAATCTTATGATCAGCCTGTTTCTCAGCCGGGATCACCGATCCCGGCTACAACGCAAACCACTCGATTTGTGTTGGAGATGAGTTTAAATACGTCGCCTTATGTCTGAACGAAACGTTGCCACGGATTCACAGGCCCAATTTGATCAGTTGCAGAAGAAGCTGGTTCCTTTGTGGAAATCGATCGAGCGATTTAATCAGGACCCGCAGACGATCGTGGTTGTGCCTTCAATGTCCATCGACGCGATCGGCTCGGGCACACTCATGCAGGCGTATGAGGAGCGTTTCCTTTTCCTGCTATTGCTGCTACGCCAACCTCGGGCCCGGCTGATCTACGTGACGTCGCAAATGATTCTGCCAAACATCATCGATTATTACCTTGATCTTCTGCCCGGCGTTATCCCGAGTCATGCCCGGCCGCGGCTTTTCCTAATTGCGCCTCTCGACGGATCAGCGCGTCCGCTAAGTGATAAGCTTCTCGATCGGCCACGGCTCATCGAGCGCATTCGCTCCTTGATAATGGATCCCGCTCGCGCGCACCTTGTTCCTTTCAACACCACCAGCCGAGAGAAGGAA